>Ga0209444_10002147_pt1 | contig 10905 bp, 7 predicted proteins | sample LauGreFaBDMM15DN_2_FD_188215 | JGI IMG/M metagenome (GOLD analysis project Ga0209444, IMG submission 188215) | Freshwater lake microbial communities from Lake Michigan, USA - Fa13.BD.MM15.DN (SPAdes) (version 2) | ecosystem: Environmental > Aquatic > Freshwater > Lake | place: Lake Michigan, USA...
CCTAGGAGGACTTGAACCTCCGACCTCTTCATTATCAGTGAAGCGCTCTAACCACCTGAGCTATAGGCCCAAAACAGCCTCCCTGAGTCTAATGCATCCGAGATGGGTGCTCAAACCCCGCTTGGGCCCTCTCCCAACGATCCCTACTATCCAGGAAGTGGATTACAAGCGCTTAAGATTTGCTTTTTTGTCCGCGAGCCAAACTGTAAATGACGGCTGCAAGCAGAATAAGAGCTGCCTGGAGTAAGTACTGCCAAGTTTGGTCCAGGTCAAGAAATACAGTGGCGTTCAGCACCTGAATCAATAGAACGGCACCCATCAGGGTTCCCACGTAAGTACCACGTCCACCCAGCAGCGAGGTGCCGCCAAGAACAACTGCGGTGATGCTGCTTAGTGTGTAGGTCACACCCTGAGAAGCATCTCCAATGCCTAGCTGAACCATGAGCAATGTTGCACCTAGGAAAACAAACAACGAGGCAATCACATAGGCACCGATAATAGTGCGGGTTGTTTGAACTCCGACTTGACGAGCTGACTCTTCATTAGAACCCACCGCGCGAAGCTGCCAGCCCCAACGTGATTTCCGAAGGAGGTATTCCATGCCTAGGGTGGCAATAACTAAGGCAATGAATACATTAGGGATGGGGCCGATTGTGGAATTCAATATGTCCGATACAGCAAGGCTGATGTAGCCATCTGGCTCAGGTCGCAAAATAAATGCGAACCCGCCAATTGCAATATAGGTGGTTAGGGTGGCAGCAATTGCAGTAAATTTCACAAAGCGAATCAAAGCGCTGTTTACAAGCCCTACTAGGGCTGCAACAACTGCCATTGTCACTAGTCCTAGAATGATTGCAGTTAATGGCGCTTCATCAAGTATGAAGAACGATGCAATGACCACTAAAAAGCCAATCAGTGGTCCGGTAGATAAATCAATTCCACCAGTCATCATGACTGTGGTTTGACCCATTGCCACAAAACCTACGGCGCTTACTAAAAGAAGAATTGAGCTTATGTTGAAATCACCAAGATAGGTGTCAGCTTCGCTTCTTGGCAAGATGTACAGCGCCAGTGCCACCATTACTATGGCCAGCATTAGCGGTGGAGCGTAATCCCCTCTAAGGAATCTGCGGAATTTGTCGACCAAATTTTCATTGCCAAGTTTTTGTTCGCGTTGCGCTCGTTCAATGCGAATAACTTGGGTGGTTGAGGTAACAGCTGCCTCAATCATGGCTTTTTCGCGGTTCTCACCATCCTGCAAAACCTTGACAACTTGACCGCGCGATAACACGTAGACGGTGTCGCAAAGGCCCTCGAGCTCCTTTGCATCAGAGGATGCAACTACAACCGGGATGCCGTCGGCTGATGCTTTTCGCAAAATTTCATAAAGATCCGAGCGGGCACCGACGTCTACTCCCTGGGTTGGCTCATCTGCCAAGATCATTAGTGGGTCTGAAAGCAAAGCCCTGGCCATAACAACCTTCTGCTGGTTTCCACCAGAAAGAGCAGAAACTGGGGTCTCTAGGCTTGGTGCCTTTATCGAAAGCGAGGTTAGTGTTTCGTGAACGCCGCTGACTTCCTTCTTGCGGCTTAGCAAGCCCAGATTCTTAAACTTCTTTAATGATGACAGCGCGGAATTTTCGCGCACCGACATCCGCATCATTACACCTTCGCGCTGGCGGTCCGCCGGCATGAGCGCGGCTTTTCCGTTTAAGTCTCTAGCACTCTTAGTGACACCATTTACGGTTACTGAACCGCTGAATTCAGCCTGGCCGGCTAAAGCCTTAATTAGCTGTGATTGACCATTTCCTACAACACCGGCGATACCAATAATTTGCCCAGGATAAGCTTCGATGTTTATGTCGGTGAAACCATCTCCAGAGAGCCCTGAGACCACTAAGTTTGGTTTTGCACCGGAAGGCTTTTTCTTTTTTGGCGGGAAGGCAGAGTCTAATTCTCGACCAATGATTTGGGACAGTAGCTTGGCATCGGTAACTTCAGTGATTTTTGAGGTAGCCATTAGATAGCCATCTCTTAGAACCGTCACGACATCAGCAAGTTCACGAACCTCGGCAAGTCTGTGGGTGATGTAAATCACCGCAGTGCCGTTTTTTATTTCTTTGGCTACCAGTTGAAAAAGAAGTTCAACTGAATCTTGGCCAAGTGCTGCAGTTGGTTCATCTAGAACCAAAATCTTGGGGGAGGTGGCCAGGGCCTTAGCAATTTCAAGCAGGTGCTTCTGCGCTATCGTCAGGTCTTCCACTCGTTGCGAGAGGGAGATCTTGAGTCCCACACGAGCCATAAGCTCTGCGCCTATTTTTTCTGAGGGCTGGCCTTTAAAGATTGACTTTGGCAGGGCCACTTGCAAGTTTTCTAGAACTGTTAGATCCTTCAACACGGCTGGGTGTTGGTGAACGATGGCTATGCCAAGTTCTGCCGCTAACGCCGGGGTGAGTGAGGCGTACTTATTGCCATGAACAAGAAGGTCTCCCTTAGTAGGAGCTACCGTTCCCGAGGCAACATTCATCAGGGTAGATTTACCAGCACCATTTTCCCCAAGCAATGCGTGGACTTCACCGGCTCTGATCTGAAGGCTGACGTCTGTAAGGGCTGGCACACCCGAGTAATCCTTTGAGATTCCCCGCAGTTCCATGACTACGGATTTTGATTTACTCTCGGCCAATTTTCTATCTCCTGGTATTTATGTATGTTTAAAACTTTATTTGCTGCCTGTTTAGGTGGTGCACTAGGCCGCCCTATTCCTAGGGCGGCCTAGCAATTTACTTCTTTATTACTTGAGCAACTTCTGCTGTTCCACACCAGGCATCTGAGCTGATAGGAAGGTGAAGTCAGCAATCTTTCGGTTACACTGAACACCCTGAGGCTTTCCAGTCTCTGAGTCTTCGAAGATTGGTGACGCGAACTTAGTTGCAGTTGGGATCTTTCCACCTGTTGCGCGAGCAACAGCGTGCTGCACAGCTAGACGTACGTGGTCGTTACCAGTAGCAACAGTCATCAACTTGAAGTCTGAGTTAATTGCCTTGTTCACGTTGTCTAGGTAGTAGCAACCAAGAATGTTTCCATCTGAAGTTACAAGTGATGGAATTGAGCGATCACTCTTAGCAAACTCACCAAGAGAAGAAACCATAACAGGACCGAAGTCAGAAACGATTACGTCGATCTGTGGGAATTTAGCAATGGCTGCCGTTAGCACCTTCTGTGTCTGTGCTGCATCCCAGTTGGTTACCTCAAAAGGAGACTCACCAATGAACTTGTAGGTAGAAGAAGTAAGAATTGACTTCATTCCCTTAAGTTCATCTGTACCCTGGCTGTTTCCAGCAGGACCTGACAAGAACAGAATGTTTGCACCCTTAGGGAAGTTCTTCTTGATCCAGTTACCCCAGTTCTTACCATCGTTGACGAAGTTGCCACCGATCCAGATGTCAAAGTCCTTGCCGGCAACACCCGATGGGTCAACGCGGTAAGGAACTGTCTTTACTCCAGCTCTGTAGGCTGCACGAAGGGCAGGCAACATTGCCTTTCCAGCGTCTGGGAATACTACAAGTGCCTTTACGCCCTTTGCAACCATTCCCTTGATGTCAGAGATTGCCTTGGTGGTGTTTCCCTGGCCATCTGCATAAAGCAACTTTGTAACGCTAGGGCACTTCTTGATTTCATCCTGAGCGGATGCAGTTGTTACTAGGCGCCAGTTGTTTCCACCGAAACCATCGGTAAGACCCATGGTGATTTTCGTAGGTCCACACCATGAGGGTACTGCTGCATTTGCTGGAACAGCGGTAATGCCGGAAAACAGCATTGACGCTACAGCTGCAGCAGAAAATGCCGCAGCCAGTTTATGACGACGAATCATCTTTGTTTCCTCCATCTAACTGCGAGACATTTCTGCCACGCATTTTTCACTTCTATGCCGGCGGCAAAGAAGCTTGGTTCTGCCCGCGACTAGACATCGACAGGAGCTTTTGAATTTTTGACCTAACTAGAGGCCAATTCACTGTGTAAATTGCAACACCAATTGCCAGCGCGGCGGCTTGGATAAGGGTTCTTACGGCAAAGCTCACTCCAAGCGCCAAGACAAATTGATCAAGTTGAGAAAGGAAAAGTGCGGCTACAACCGTTGCTGTAGGAAGGCCTCGGCCGCCAAGAAGTGAAGTTCCGCCAAGCACTACTACCGCAACAGATGTAAGTAGGTAGGTTTCACCCATAAAGCCGTTTGGCTCAGAGATAACCCCGGCAATTAGAATTCCGGCCAGGCAGTAAAGCAGCTGGGCCCAGACGTAGGCAATGCCTTGGTGAGTCTTGACCCTTAATCCCGAGGTTGCTGCCGCCGTTGCACTTGAACCGATTGATTCAAATCTTCTTCCAGCAACGGTTTTACGTAGCATGAAGACTACAAGCCCTAGAGAAACCAGCGCAAAGTAAACCGAGTTTGGAAGTCCAAAAGTTACACCGCTAACAATTTCCATCAATGTCGGTGTGGTGCTGCGAGGAATTCCCTGGGAGATACCCATTACCAAACCATATAGCGCGGCGTTGGAACCGAGAGTTGCAATAATCGGGTTCAGCTTGAGAAAGCCAATTAGGAATCCGTTAAGAAGGCCAAAGCCTAAAGCTGCTGCTAAAGCTAGAACAACTGCCGAACCTAGTTTGCTGTTATCTCCGTCTGGCACCGCTGTAACAATTACTGCAGCTAGCGAAATAGCTCCAGCTACCGAAAGATCGATACCGGCTTGCTGAATAACCAACATTTGGCCAAGTCCGGCAATTGCCAAAATTGCAGCGAATGGAAGTGTCCCGGCGATCGTTCCTGGAGCCACACTTGATGGCGCTACAAGCGCACAAAGAGCGTAGAGAACCACTGTCGAAACCAAAACGGTTACCAGCCCTTTTGATACCTGAAAGCGAGGCCCCGTAGAAAGGACTGCCGCACTTCGCTGTGCCATAAACTCTCCCTGATATCTTGAACACTAGGTTAAGTACATCTAGACATAATCTGTATTCATAAACAATAGCGTCTAGTCTCACTTACAATAACCCCTTTTCCAAATCTTTTGCCAGGGTCCAGAAAATCGCTTTTCCGGGGTCCAAAATTGACCAATTTCAAAGATCCATGGGGTCTCATTCGGGTCGAAATGGTCCTAAATTGACCCAATTCAAGGGTTTTTCAGATTTGACAACATCGGGGCAAGCGAGCCCCAAACTGGCTCCAGAAGGCTCGGATTTGGGTTCTGAGGCTATTTGGATAAACTGCTATCGTTCATCTCAACTGAACACTTTAGAAAATGGAGGCTCAAGCCCTATGAACTCAAAATCAACCGGTCGTGCCCTCGTAGTGGGGGTAACTGGCATTTCAGGCCAGGTAATTGCCAATCAACTATTAGCCGCTGGCTGGGAGGTTCACGGACTTTCCAGACGAACTGATGGTCTTCCTGAGGGAGTTCACCACATAAAGGCAGATCTACTAAACGCAGATGAAGTAAAGAAGTCCTTAGCTGGCCTCAAACCAGAAATTGTGTTCATGACAGCTTGGATCAAAAAGGATTCAGAGGCGGAGAACATTGAAGTCAATGGTGCAACCATCCGCAATTTGTTAGCCGGCCTTGAGCCAGACGGCGGGGTGCGTCACGTTGCCCTACAGACTGGACTCAAGCACTACCTTGGCCCATTCGACAACTACGCAAACGCAGTTATGGCCGAAACTCCATTTCACGAATCTGAGCCTCGACTTGATGTGCCTAACTTTTACTACACCCAAGAAGATGAGCTGTTCGCGGCTGCTAAAAAGCAAGGCTTCACTTGGAGCGTTCACCGTTCACACACCATCTTTGGCTATGCCGTAGACAATGCAATGAACATGGTGCTGACTCTTTCCGTCTATGCAGAAATTCAAAAGGCACTTGGAAAGCCATTCATCTATCCGGGTTCAACCCAGTCTTGGAATGGTGTTGTTGATGTAACAGATGCCGATCTTCTAGCGGAACAACTTGTTTGGGCGGCTACACATAAAGAAGGGGAGAACGAGGCGTTCAACATTGCGAACGGGGATACCTTCCGCTGGCGTTGGATGTGGCCACAAATTGCCGAGCACTTTGGTCTTGCCTATGAGGGACCAAAAGAATCTCACTTCCAGCCCCTAGTGGAGCAGATGAAAAATGCTGGTCCGGTTTGGGAAGAGATTGCCAAAAAGCACGGGCTTGCCGTTTCAGATGTAACAAAATTAGCTTCCTGGTGGCACACCGACAGTGACCTAGGTCGTCAGATTGAATGCTTCACAGACATGACTAAGTCTCGCGAGGCTGGTTTCTTGAACTTTAGATCCAGCCCAAAGAGTTTCTTCTCAAATGTAGAGGCTTATCGCGAGGCAAAAATACTTCCTTAGAAACTCTCCAGTATCCAGAGAATATTAGAAATGGCTGCCCTATTGGGCAGCCATTTCTTTATCTCAGACGCTAGAGGGTCGCGTTTAGTTCAATATGCGCCTTGATGTTACTCATTGGGTGCTGGGCTGCTTCCACAGCTCCTAGGGCATCCTCAACACTGAATCGCGCAGTTACTAATGGTGACAAGTCAATGTTCTTGGTTGACATGAATCGGATTGTTTCTTCCCAGACTCCAGGCGAACCAATTGAACCGGTGATGGTTAGTTCTTTGGATTGGATCAAGCCAAGTTGTGCTGGAGCAGATTTTCCAACATCAATACCAATGTAAGCAACGCGACCCTTGAAGCCAGCTAGTTCAAGTGCGGTAGCCATCACATCAGGTCTTCCGGTTGCTTCAACCACCACGTTTGCTCCGCGACCTTCGGTGTCTTTATCAAGCACAGACTTTATGTCATCTGGGGAACAAACAATATCTGCACCAAGATCTCGTGCAGCCTGCTGACGGAAATCTACCGGCTCAACAACGATGGTTCTTGCGCCAAGTGCCTTGGAAGCTGCAGTAACCGCAAGACCGATAGGGCCAGCGCCAAGAACTACCAAGGTGTCACTAGCGTTCACATTGCCAACCTTCATTAGGGCGTAGTAGGCAACACTGAATGGCTCCACAAGGGCTCCGTTGTTCCAAGAAATATTCTTCGGAATCTTGTGCAGCCAAGAAGCCTTGGTGATGAAAAACTCTGCAGCAGCGCCGCTGATTGAAAAACCAAAGTGGTCGTCTCCAATTACACAGTCTCCAACTACGTGGTCACCTTTTGCGAAATTGCTGACCTTAGAACCAACCTTCATTACTTCGCCCGACCACTCGTGGCCGGGAATTATTGGGTAGCTAAAAGGAATAATGTAGCGGCCTTCTAGCAACTCAATATCTGAGTGGCAAACACCCACTGCACGCGAGGCAATTAGTACTTCGTCGTCAGCAATGTCCGGCACCGAAAGTTCGTTGACTTCTGCTTTTCCTTCTGAAACAAACTGTAAAGCTTTCATGATTAGTGTCCTCTTACTAGTACTTTGGTTTCTGTTCCGGTTGGAGATACGAGTTCTTCGAATCCTTTTGAAACAATGTCGTCCATGTTGATTTTTGAGCTGACTACTTTCTCCACCGGAAGACCGCGGCGACCGATTAGTCCAATAATGCGAGGCCAGTCAGTCACTGGATAACACCAGGTTCCGGTGTAAGTGATCTCTCGTTCAGCAAGTTCCATTGGCTCAATCGATGCAGGTTTGGTGTGCAGACCGGTCTGTACCACGTAGCCGCCGGAACGCACAGCCTTAATTGCGGTCTGCAACGCTCTTTCGTTTCCTGAGCATTCAATAACAGCATCAACACCGATTCCCTCGGTTGCATCCTTTAGGGCAGCAATCACATCGTCCTTGGTTGGGTCCAGCAAGGTAGCAATACCAAGATCATTCATCATGCGCTGACGATTTGGGTTTAGTTCCGAGACAAAAACCCGTGCTCCTAGGTTTTCTGCATAAAGCGCCGCTAGGGCTCCAATTGGGCCAGCTCCGGTAATCAAAATTGTGTCACCCGGTCTTACATTGCCACGGTCAACTCCATAGGCAGCAACAGCGGTTGGCTCAACCAATGCTCCGGCCACATCAGAAACTGAATCATGAAGCTTAAACACATTTGCAGCCGGAACTACTGCTTGTTCACCGATGCCGCCCCACTCGCACGAAAGACCGATACAGGCCATCGAGGTGCAGAGGTGATTGTCGCCTCTTGAGCAGAAATAGCAAACACCGCAGGACAACAATGGCATCACTGAGACTCGGTCGCCGACCTTGACGTTGGTGACGCCTTTACCAAGCTCCAGAACCTCAGCTGAAAACTCGTGACCAAGAATCTGCGGAAGAATTGATCCGTTTAGCTTATGAGGCTTAGCTGGAATAACAATTGGGCCCATCGCATACTCATGGACGTCGGTGCCACAAATTCCGCACCAGAAAGGCTTGAGCCTTACCTCACCCACACCAACGGACTGAGGTTCAGCTACATTTTCAACGCGAATGTCTTTAGCTCCGTAGAAAATTGCTGCCTTCATGATTACTCCTTTTAATTTCTGCTTTTATAGTGATGGATCAAAAAGAACTTTGCCTTGGATTTTACCGGCGCCCAGTAACTCTAATTGAGCGCTGATTTCTTCAAGCGGGTAAACGCCCTCAATCAATTCCTCGGCCAACTTTGTGCTTCCAAGAATTCCAAGTGCCGGGGCAAGGTCTTGATCGCAGACGTGAGCCAGGGTTGTCTGAATGTTTATCTCACTAAGCACGATTTTGTAGACATCAAGTTCTGGCTTTGTACTTGGCAGTCCAACCTGCAAAATGTTTCCCCCGCGTTTTACCAAGTTGATTGCAAATGGAAGTTGTCCCGGTGCTCCGCTGGCCTCAATGACAACATCTATTCCCGCATCACCAAAAATGCTCTTGATTTGTGCTTCGGCACTGTCTCCAACTTCAACAGTCTTATCGGCGCCAAGTCTTAGCGCTCTTTCAAGGCGAGCTCCACCAAAATCCAAAACCGTTACATCCACGTCAAATAGATGCTTTAGGCCGGCAAGTACAAAAGTTCCAATCGCACCAGCGCCGATTAGTAGGACCTTGTCACCGTTTTTTACTCCAGCCCTTCTTGCCGCATGAAGACCAACGGCAAGCGGCTGAGCGATGCCGGCGGCGTCAAGATCTAAACCTTTTGGGACCATAACCAACGTGCTGGTTGGTACTGCAACAAACTCGGCCATACCGCCATCGCGATTTAGCCCAAGGGTCACGTATTTTTCACAGAGGTTAGTGCGCGTTTCTTTGCACCTTTTGCATTTTCCGCAAGATATGCCCGCGCCCGAGGCAACGATGTCGCCAACCTTGAAACCACCGGCTCCGTCAGTAATTGACACCACTTCGCCAATGAACTCGTGACCCAAAATCAATGGACCGTGATGTCCGCTTATTGGGTGTTTGGTTTGAGTCGGAAACATCTTGGGTCCAGCCTTGTATTCTGATGCATCGGTTCCGCACATTCCTGAGCGCAATACCTTGAGAAGCACCTCTCCTGCTACCGGTGTTGGAACATCGTATTGCTCGATGCGAACGTCACCACTGGCGTGATAAACGGCGGCCTTCATTTTTGCAGACATCTACTATTTTCCGCCGCGACCTGCAACGGTGTTTAGGTGGGACTGCGAATCACGCTGCAGCGGAAGCGGTCCGCCAACTGCGTAGTAGCGCTGCCCGGCAATTAGAAGATCTTCGGCAGGGAACTTTGTTATTACTTGACCGCCAGTTGCGGTCACCACAACTTCTTCCTCAATACGAGCTGCCCCCCAACCATCAGATGATGGCCAGTAAGTTTCAAGTGCAAATACCATTCCCTCTTTTAGTTCCTCTGGGTGATCGAATGAAACCAGACGCGAGAAGATTGGCTTTTCCCAAATTGAAAGGCCAACACCGTGTCCATACTGCAAGGCAAAGGCAGCTTCTTCATCAGCAAATCCAAATTCCTCAGCCTTTGGCCAGACGGCAACGATATCTGCAGTTGTTGCACCTGGCTTTACCAATGCAATTGCACGGTCCATGTATTCACGAGCACGCTTATAGGCATCATGCTGCGCACTGCTGGCTGAACCAACTGCAAAAGTGCGGTAGTAGCAAGTGCGGTATCCCTGGTAGCTGTGCAGAATGTCAAAGAAAGCTGGGTCTCCAGGGCGAATCAAACGATCTGAGTAAACGTGTGGGTGAGGTGAGCATCTCTCTCCAGAGATTGCGTTGACACCTTCTACATATTCTGATCCCAGATCGTAGAGCACTTTGGAAACAAGCCCGACGGCTTCGTTTTCGCGTACGCCTGGTTTTAGAAATTCGTATAGCTTCTCGTAAGCTGCGTCAACCATTGAGGCTGCCTGAGTAAGTAGTCCAATTTCTTCGCCAGTCTTGATTGCTCTTGCGTTTAGGAAAACCTGCTGGCCATCAACCACGGTGATGCCAGCTCGTTGAAGAGCAAACAAAATTGGTAGCTCTACAATGTCAATGCCAAGTGGCTCGTTTAATAGTCCAAATTTTTCAAGCTCTCGCTTGATTTTTGCAGCTACCTCGTCGGCAATACCGGCATCAGGGTTGAAGGCGCCGCGAAGGGTTGAGATACCTGCTCTGGCACCGGACTCGGCACGAGGCTTTATGGCACCGTGGTGTGGGGCATGTGGGTCAGCATCTGCCTCGGCTGTGGTGGTAGCCAGCCATGGGTTATAAAGTTTGTGGTGCTTTGCAGCCGAACCAAAATCCCAAACGATTGGGTCTGAATTGCGAGTCACCAGAGCAAAGCGAATTGCTTTATCAATCGCCCAGGTTCCAATGTGGGTAGAAGACATGTAGCGAATATTTGCGAAATCAAAAGCCAGCAGTGCACCGACGTCAGATTTGACTAGTTCAGCTTTTAGCTTGGCAAGCCGTTCAG
>Ga0209444_10002153_pt1 | contig 10892 bp, 8 predicted proteins | sample LauGreFaBDMM15DN_2_FD_188215 | JGI IMG/M metagenome (GOLD analysis project Ga0209444, IMG submission 188215) | Freshwater lake microbial communities from Lake Michigan, USA - Fa13.BD.MM15.DN (SPAdes) (version 2) | ecosystem: Environmental > Aquatic > Freshwater > Lake | place: Lake Michigan, USA...
GCGTACGTCCTGATCGTTGGACGCCGGAGGGTGATGGTTCACGCTTTAAGCTTTCGCCGATTTTGAAATCGCTCGAAGCGCATCGTGAGGAAATCTTGATTTGCACAGGCTTGCAGAACAAGGCGTCGTTTACGGGAGATGGACACTATGTCAAAACGGGTGGCTGGCTGACGGGCACGACGATTACTAAGACGACGGGATCGGACATCAATGCGGGCGGTATTTCCATGGATCAGATTGCGGCGGCGCAGTTAGGGAAATTTACCAAGCTGCCTTCGTTAGAATTAGGCACGGAGACGACGGCGACGGGTGTGGATACCAATGTCAATTATACTCGTCTGTATGCCTCGCACATCTCTTGGAAAACGCCGACGGTGCCTTTGCCCTGTGAAATCAATCCGCGCGTTGCCTTTGATCGCTTGTTCCGCAAGCCCAGTGCGAATGGCCAAAAGACCCAAGCTGATGAAAAATCAGTGCTGGATTTGGTAAGCGAGGATGCGAAAAAACTTCAGTCGAAACTGGGCGCTGCGGATCGCCAAAAGCTCGAACAGTATCTGGAATCGATCCGCGAGGTGGAGCGTCGCATTGAGCAAGAAGCGAATAGTTTGGGTGCTGGTGATAATCTTGCGCCCGAGGTCTTGAAGGAAATGGATGCCCTCGACAAACGCATTTCGAAGCTGATGGGCAAGGCCTCGCGCGAAGAGGAGCTGAACTCGATGCCGCGCTTTGATTTTAGCGAGCACTCGCGCTTGATGCTCGACATCATGGTGCTCGCGTTTTGGTCTGATAGCACACGGGTTTCGACCTTTATGTTTGGCAATGATGTGACGAATCGTAACTTCTCGTTCATCGAAGGTGTCAATGGAGGACATCATTCGATCTCTCACCACCAAAACAACGGCGGTCAGCTTGATCAATATGAAGCGATCAATCGTTGGCACGTGGAGCAATATGCTTACATGTTAGGACGGATGAAAAACATCAAGGAAGGCGACGGCACCTTGCTCGATCACTCGATGGTGGCCTTTGGTAGTCCGATTCGCGATGGCAATGCGCATGCGCCGCAAAACGTACCGATTGTTGTGGCAGGAAAAGCTGGAGGCAACTTGCGCACGGGGCGTCACATGGTCTTTGATGATGGCACTCCGCTGTGTTCATTGTGGATGACGATGCTTGATGCTGCTGGCGTTAAGGCTTCGAGTCTGGGGGATGCGAACACGGGCTTGCGCGGCGTTTGATCGGACCATGCTCTATCTGTTTTATCGTTCGTATAGGCTCAGCACAGCGGTTAAGTTTTTCATCTTTCGGCGGATTTTGCCTGCTGGGTGGATGGCGCTGATTGCCGCAGTGATCGTTTCGACGATGCTGATGGGCTCGCCGATTTCACCACTTTATCAAGCATTCGCCTTGGTGGTGTGTCTCACGAGTGTGGCCTTGCTATGGGCGTTTTCGCGTCGGGCAAGATTGTCCGCAACACGCGAGGTGCCCGCATTTGGCTCGGTGGATCAACCCATTCGCTATCAAGTGATGGTCGAAGGAAGTGAGACGCGCGATTGCCGCTTTCAAGAAACCCTGCCGGATCCGCGACCTTCGTGGGAAAACTTTGCGCTATCGCGTGAGCCTGGTGAAGCGCAACGCAATGGCTTTGATCGGTTCACTGCCTTCAATCGCTGGCAGTGGTTGTTAGACAAACGAAAACTTTTCCAAGGCGGTGACAGCCTCGGATTGGTCAGCACCAAGGCAGAAGGAAAAACGCGGGTCAGTATGGAGATTACCCCGAAAAAGCGCGGGATGATCGAGCTGAATGATCTGCGTGTTTTACTTCCTGATCCCTTTCATTTTTTCCAACGAGCGCGTAAGGTGACTTCTCCCTCGGCGCACATTGCGATCCTGCCGCGCCGCTATCGTTTGCCAGCGCTGCGATTGCCGGGTGAAGCGCAGTTCCAAGCTGGTGACGATGCCACATCAAGGCAGCATGGAAGCTCGGGCGAATTCACATCGCTGCGGGAGTATCGACTCGGTGATCCGCCGCGCTTGATTCATTGGAAATCATGGGCCAAAACGGGTAGACCGATCATCAAGGAAGTGGAAGATGTATTTTTCCCTCGCTACGCATTGGTGCTAGATACCTTTGCACAGGAATCAAGCGAGTTAGCCTTTGAAGAAGCGGTATCGGTGGCGGCATCGTTTGTCTCGGAGATCGATACGGAGCAATCGATGCTCGACCTGATGTTTCTCGGTGACAGCGATCATGTCATTACGGCGGGCAAAGGCATGGCGGACTCGGTGAAATTGCTCGAAGCCCTCGCGGCGGTCGATTTCTCGGAGAGTGAAAATTTCGAGCAACTTACGCGCTTGATTTTACGGCATCGGGCAGACCTAAGTGCCTGCATTTGCGTGTTTACGGGCTGGAGCCAAAGTCGCTTGGATTTCCTGCGAGGCTTGCAAAGCCACGGCCTGGCCTGCATCGCTGTTGCTGTGTTGAAAGGAACGGAAGCAGAGTTGCCTCCTAGAGATGTGGCGCGGATTCACGTGACACAGGTGCAAGAGGACCTGCTGAAAATGACCGTAGGCCGGTGATCAGCGTTGCTCAATCGGTGTGACCTTGCTCAACTCGGAAGGGCCGGTGTAGAGGGTCAGCGGACGATAGAGTCGGTTGTCGCGAAGCTGTTCAAGCACTTGTGCGGTCCAGCCTGACATGCGGGCGATGGCGAAGATCGGGGTGAAAAGATCGGTCGGGATGTTGAGCGAGTGATAGACCGTGGCTGAGTAGAAATCGACGTTGGCGTTGAGGCCTTTGCGCTCGCGCATGATTTGGGCGATGCGCTCGGACATTTGGATCCACTTAGGCTCGCCGAGTTCTTCGGTGAGTTCGATAGCGAGCTTGCGGAGATGCGGTGCGCGTGGATCGAGCACTTTGTAGACACGGTGACCGATGCCCATGATTTTTTCTTTGCGCTCCAATTTTCCTTCAACGAAGGCATCGACTTGATCAAGGCTGCCGATTTTTTCGAGCATGTGGATCACTCCCTCGTTGGCTCCGCCGTGAAGAGGACCTTTGAGTGTGCCGATGGCGGAGGTCATCGCGGAGTAGAAATCGGAGAGAGTCGCTACGGTCACGCGAGCGGAGAAGGTCGAGGCGTTCATGCCGTGATCGGCGTGTAAGGTGTAGGCGACGTCGAGAATTTTCGTAGCGCGCTCGGATGGAGCCTCGCCATTGATGAGGTAGAGAAAATGAGCTGCCTCGGAGAGATCGGTGCGAACGGGAGGAAGTTCGAGGCCTTGGCGGAAGCGGTGGAAAGCTGCGACGATGACGGGAGTTTTGGCGACCAAAGAAATGGCGATGAGTGCATTGGCCGCCATGTCGGGTTCACCGACATTGGCGCGTTTGTCGTAGAGACCGAGCATCGATACGCCGGTGCGGAGAACATCCATGGGGTTGGCATCCTTGGGTGCGGATTTGAGGAAATCGAGCACGCCTTGAGGCAGTTCGCGTTGTGTGCGCAGCTCTTGCTCCAAGGCGTTGAGTTCCGTTTGGTTCGGCAGATGACCGTGATGCAAGAGGTGACTGACTTCTTCAAAGGTACAGTGAGCGACCAATTCATCGATGCTATAGCCGAGATAACTCAAGCGACCCTCTGCGCCTTCGACGTTGGAGAGTGCGGATTCATTGGCGATAACGCCTTCTAGGCCTTTTGCGTAAGTGGTCATGAGAATGGAGTGGAAAATTTTTGCGTGGAAAAAGTTTACGGGGAAAAGAAAGCGTTTGTTATGGCACTAAGCAAGGGAGAAAAGTGCAAAAAAGGAAAAAGCTAGAAGTTTGCTATCTTTGCCACAATCTGTCACACTCGGCGCGGATGAACGAGAAAATGACAGCACTGATCGAGACCTCTACGCCGCTTGGCAGCGTGGGCGTTTTTGATGGAGCGTGGAGAGGTGCTGAATTTACAAGTGATCGTAGTCACAATTGTGCGATCTTTGGCCCATGGGAGGAAATTTCTGCCAGCGTTGCTCCCGGGGACATCGGCTGCATTGTCGTCGGCACGGGGCCTGGCAGCTACAGCGGCACGAGAGTGGGAATCGCGGTGGCGCAGGGCTTGGCGATTGCCCATGGCTGTTCACTCGTTGGGTTACCATCGATTCTGGCGACGCCCATGGCGCGTTCGACACCGAAATGCCGAGCCATTGGTGATGCGCGGCGTGGCGATTGGTGGTGGTGCGAGATCGAGGGAGGAAAGTGCTTCGCTGAGCCGCAGATGGGCAGCAAGGAGGAACTGATGGCGCTTTTGGCGGATGAAGTGCCGACGTTTTCGCTGGATGAAATTCCTGAGGAGCAACTGGGCCGAGTGATTCACCGAGAGCAACCAACGGCGGAGCTGCTTTGGCGGGCGTGGGAGTCATTGACTCATGAGGAAAAAGAACGCGTTGGTGCCCAAGTGGTGCAGCCCGTGTATCTGAAGCCGCCGCACATCACCTTAGCGAAAGTGGGGCATCCGCTTTTCCGAGGGAAGTGAATATTTTTGATCTACTCCATGCAAGTCTTCCAGCCAAGTCTTACGTCTTATGTCTGAAAGTCTGATGTCTTCTCACTACAGCTCGACCCGCTTGATGTGCGGTGGAGTTTTGTAAAGAAAGCGTTTGGCGAGAGTCTCAAATTGCTCAGAAAGGTCGGTCAGCCCGATTTCGAGGCTGCCTACTTGTGAGGTGTCGGCCAACATATCAAGGCGTGTGAGTTCTGATTGTAAATGCAGTGCGCAGGTGGTGGCGGAGTCGACGATGCGCACTCGATCTCCGACTATTTCCCTGAGGATCGGAACGAGTAGCGGGTAGTGAGTGCAAGCGAGGAGCAGGGTATCGATGCCTTTTTCAAGCATCGGCTGGAGGTAGGTTTCGAGGATCGAGCGAGTGGCTTGGTGGTCGAGCCAATTTTCCTCAATCAAGGGCACGAGTAATGGCGTTGGTTGCGCGACGATCATCATGCCGGTGCGGCGCAGCGCCAAGGCGTGTTGGTAGGCATGAGAGGCGATGGTGCCACGCGTGGCGATGATGCCGATGCGCTCCGCTTGTGAATCTGCGAGCACGGCTTCGACGCCAGCTTCGATCACACCGACCACGGGGATTCGATATTGCTGTTGCAACGCGGGCAAGGCGTGAGCGGTGGCAGTATTGCAGGCTACGACGATTGCTTTGACGTTTTTCGTCAGCAAATATCGCGCGTCTTCATCCGAAAATCGTCGAATGGTTTCGGGAGACTTCGATCCATAAGGAACGCGTGCGGTATCGCCGAGATAGACGATATTTTCTGCAGGTAGTAGTGCCTGCACGGCGCGCACGACCGTCAAGCCGCCGACACCCGAATCAAAAATTCCCAATGCACCATTGTTCACGCGCCTGTTGTAGCGAAGAAAAGCGGGGGAGGGAAGTAGTTTTCCTTCGGAGAGACGCAAGATTTTCAGACATAAGACATAAGACGAAAGGCATCGTGCCGCGAATCTTATGTATTCTTCAGATCTCGACACAACTCTAACAGCTTTTCTCGCAAATCACCGCCGCTGATCTGAGGATCGTAGCGCAATTGATGATGAATTTGCACAGCTTCCTCGATGAGCGTGGGGTCACTGTGGTTTTTCAACTGTGCGACCCAGGTGCCGAAGGGCATTCCGCAGGGACGAGGCCCAATTTTTTTGGCGATCCACTTTTCGAGTTCGCTTAGTGGAGTTTTCACTACGGCGATGCTGCGTTTCTGCGAGAATTGTCTGCGAATGCGCGTGCGGGTTTTCCAGAGCCTCCAAGCGACCCATGCTAACACCGCACCGCCGATGCTATAAAACACCGTTGCCGCCATCGCTTGGTTCTCGGGTTGGGTTCGCCAGACGGTGAAATCTTCACGCCAACGTTGGAGAGTATCTGTGATTTTTTGTTGCCAGTTGTTGTTCCATTGCTCGGCATTGATCCAGCTAGGCGGTGTGGTATCGACATCGATCCAGCGCTTGTTTTTCCCATCCCAAGCGCGACACCACGCATGGGCATGAGTGCCGCGCAGCACCAGTTCGCCCGTTTTGGTATCGGTTTCTTGTACGGAAAAACCGACGCAGTAGCGCGCAGGCACGCCTGCTTGTCGCAGCAGCAAAGTTGTGGCCGTGGCGAAATACTCGCAGTGACCGCTTTTTTCTTCTAACAAAAATTGAGCAAGGAAACTATCGCGGCCGGTCATGCTCCGATAGCGTTCATTTTTCTGCTCTTTGCGCCATTTTCGATTGAGTTGCGTATTGATGCGCAGGTAGGTCGAGTAGGTAAAATTCTCCGAAAAATAGCTGCGGATCGTCGCGATTTTTTGTTCGATCGGCATCTGATGCAGTTGCAATGAATCGACGATCTCACGGATCACGGCCCTTTCTTGAGGCGGCACGAATTCATCAAGTGAGTGATCATCATCAGCTTGAGGAGGAAAAGGGGCTTGCTCGCGATCAAAGGGGCCATCCCAGCGAACGATCGTATCGATCACAGCATGACGCGGCGTGATCCGAATCGAGCCAACGCTGTTGACCTCTAGGTCCTGCACATTGGCATACATGGTGTAAAGTGAACCGGGCAGTGGCAGCAGCGCATCGGTATCGGTTGCTCCTCGGATGCTGAAACGCGGCAGATCATTGCGAGCTTCTTCGCCCACCTGAATGACACCATTTTTGTCGGGAGTGTAGTAGAGTTTTTCGTCCTCGGCCTGCGAATTTCCACGATCCAATTTTCCGACGGCCGCGACACCGAGGAAGTCCTCTTCTTGGGTGAGTTGATCGGGAGTATCGTAGCTCCATTGTCCGCTTGGCACATACTTGTTGTAGGCCGCAGTCATCAGAAGAGCGGGAGAGGGCGCTTGCTCCGTGCGAATCCTCCAGAAAATTTCCGCCGATTGCTTGATCTTGCCGACCTGGCCGATATTGGTGTTACTGCGATGCCAACGGGTGACGTCGCCTCCGTAGTGAGAGGATTGCTCGCCCATGCCACCATTGAGCCAAGCATGAGCCATGATCAAGCCCCACTGACCGATTGCCGCGATTGTTACAGTCAGGATCATGCTCAAGGCGAGGGCGCTTTTGCGTCTGACGCCCTTACCGATCAGCGCCCATAAGCACCATAGGATCAACACCAATACGCCCGGGAAAAACATTGCGTGGTAGGCATTGCGACCTGCTGCGGTGAAGAGTAATGTCAGCGTGAAATAGACGGGAGTAAAGGGAATGAGCAACTGGTGAACGGTCATGCCCAGCGCTTGGTCGAGCGCCATTTTTTTTCGTGAAAAATACGAAAACGTCGACAGCGGTATGCGATCCGAAAATCCATAGACTTGGGTAAACTGCAATGGCGCGAGAAACACCGGCATCCATGAAACAAAAATGCGCACGGTTTCGGGTTCGATTTTTCCCAATACCAAAATGATCGCGGTCAGCAGCATCATCGCCACCGAGATCGACCAAGCGCGCACATACGCTTTTTCGCCAAAGTTCCAGCGAATCGGAATCCAATGTGGACCTTCCATCAAAAACGCCAAGATCAAACCGACCAATGGTTGATCGGTCATCCAGCCCCAAAAAATTAAGCTCACCCCCATCAACATGCGCGGAAACGCCGCAGAATTGCGTGCAGTAGCGGGTTGATTTGAAGCAAAATCCATCAACAAGAGACTGCCACAGAACTCCTCATGGCACAAGCGGGAAACGTTCGCCTCTTTGCGGAATAAGCTCCGCGATCAGCTCATCAGCGAGCTCAAGGCCAACAACGATCCGCGTTTGTTAGACGATGCCTTCGATCGACCACCATATCGCGTGGGGGCGGGGGAGTAAGGGGGACAAGCCTTTCGCTTCAATCATGGAATCGCGTGAAGTTGGATGATCTGAAATGGCGACCCACGATTGAAATCGTGGGTTCACGACTTAGTCTTTTTTCTTCAACTGCGGGAAGAGGACAACGTCGCGGATGGTCGGGGCGCCCGTGAGCATCATGATCAGGCGGTCGATGCCGATGCCGATGCCGCCTGCGGGAGGCATGCCGTGTTCGAGAGTTTCGATGAAGTCGTAGTCGACTTTTTGCTCTTCGCCGCCGGATTGGTGCTCGAGGCGTTGGCGTTGCACATCGGGATCATTGAGTTCGCTGTACCCTGGGGAAATTTCTTGGCCGTTGATGATGAGCTCATAGACCTCCACGGTTTTGCCGCCTGGGGTGACTTTGGCGAGTGGCACGAGCTCGGAGGCGACGCGGGTGACGAAGCAGGGATCGAAGTTTTTCTCTTCGACGAGTTTTTCGAAAACCTGTTGCACGACTTCGTAGTCTTCCATGTTGGCGGAAATTTCCACACCTTTTTCCTGGCAGCGCTCGCGGCGTTGCTCGGTCGTGATGTCGAAAAAGTCCTCGCCAGCAGCTTCTTTGATCAAATCGTGATAGCCCGCGCGTTTCCAGGGGCGAGTCAGATTGATGGTGCGCAGAACATTGCCTTCTTCGTCTTTGTGGTCGATGTGCAGGCCGCCGCAGAATTTTTCGGCGAGGTTGCAGGTCAGTTCCTCGACGAGGTTGGCCATTTCTTCAAAGTCAGAGAACGCCCAGTAGGCTTCGAGCATGGTGAACTCGGGATTGTGACGACGCGAGATGCCTTCGTTGCGAAAGTTGCGGTTGAGTTCGAAAATTTTCGTAAAACCGCCAACGAGCAAGCGCTTGAGGAAGAGCTCGGGCGCGATGCGCAGGGTGAGTGGCATGGCGAGCGCATTGTGATAGGTCTCAAACGGGCGAGCAGCTGCACCGCCGGCTACGTCTTGGAGCATCGGCGTCTCGACTTCGAGGAAGTCACGGTCTTGGAAAAAGCGGCGAATTTCGGCTACCATGAGGATGCGTTTGACGAAAATATCGGCAGACTCGGGGTTGCCCATGAGGTCGAGATGGCGCTTGCGGTACTTGATTTCGCGGTCAGCAACGCCGTGCCATTTGTCGGGCATGGGGCGCAGGGACTTCGAGAGCACGGTGAAACTTTCGACTTTGATGGTCGGCTCGCCGGTGCGGGTGAGGAACGTTTCGCCCTCGATGCCGATCCAGTCGCCGCGATCGAGGCACTGCCATGCGGCGGCCTGCTCTTCGGTGAGGGTTTTCAGACCTACATAGCCTTGGATCGAGCCGTGGATATCGCCGATCTGGCAGAAAACGGATTTGCCCATGTCGCGCAAGGCGGTGATGCGCCCGGCTACCTTGACCTTGAGACCTTCGCTGAAATTGTCATGGAGTTGAGCGGGAGTGGTGGTAATTTCATACCGTGCACCGTAGGGATCGATGCCGAGTTCGCGCAGCTTAGCAAGCTTGTTGCGGCGAACGGCGATCAATTCTGCCTCAGTGGAGTGATGTGTGGTGTCTTCGGACATGGCGGGAAATGGCTTACGTGAGGAAATGGGTTTTGAAAACAGGGAAATGCACGGATTGCAGGAAAATCGGAATTTTTTTGCGAAATAACTCAAGGGAGGTCATCTTCGTCGCCGGGAACGGGTGGGATCAGGTCCTCGCGCTGGAGCAGGCGTTCGAGATCGAGGTCATCGAGCAGATCCTCGGGTGTGCGTTGGACGATGGCGGCGTAGGGGGTGATGCGATCGAGTTCGGCAATGGTGCAGTGGACCATGGAGGTGACGATGTCTGAGTCGTAGCGTTCTTTCTCGAACATGTTGGTGATGCGGAATACGAGCATATTACGCTCAAGATCGAACTCGAAGGCGCCAAGATTGAGAAATTTGTTAGCGCGGCAGAGCAGTTCGAGCATGAAAGGGATGTGATCCTCGGAAATCTGCATCGGGCACTCACCGACGATGGCGAGCGCATTGATCGGCGTGTAGGACTGGGCGTGAAGCTGAATGCGGGTGTGGTGGGCATTGAATGCCGCACGCAACACATCGCGGCCTTCGAGGATTTCGCAGTGCCAGCCATGGGCACCGAAAGTGGTTTCGACGGATAGAATTTGTAATGACGGTGCGCGCATGATTTTCGAGATGTAGGAAAATTTTTGTTAGGTAGCTGTGCCAGCGAGTCGTTTCTGGCGAATGGCCGTTACGGTGTGCTGAAGGAGTTGGCGTTGGGCGGGAAGGATAGGGGAGAGGGAAACGATAACGCCAGAGGTTTTTTCCACATTGTAATGGAGAGAAAGTCGCTTGCTGGGCAGATCGGTATCGATATCCTGAATCTCCTGCCAAGTGACCAGCGTCATCTGCTTTTCGGGGCGAAACAACGGGAAAATTTCGATGCCAAGAGGCGTGAAGATTAAGTAGGCGTGGCGGACGCAACGTTTGGCTAACAAGAAAAACCAGGCCATCAGCGGCAGTGGTAACAGAGCGGTCCAAGCGTAACCTTCGAGGCGTGGCCGCTCAAACTGTGTGCCCGAAGTGGCGAGAGTCCAAAGGCCCATCGAGAGGGAAAACATCATCACAGCAGCGATCAAAAACAACAATCCCTGGGCCGCGCGAGTGAAGCGGATTTCTTTTTCAGGTGATGCAATTTTTTTCGGATAGGCCATGAGGCGAGAGGCGGACGACCAGCATCCACAATCTGAGCGCGGGGTCAATGGGAATCAAGTGGGGTATTATGGTAATGAAAAGCAAGATATTCTCAGCATGACAATCAATTCAATGTCCGATTGAAGGGGGTATATGCATTTTCATAAGCTCCTCTGAAGAAAGAGCAGGTAGCTTGCAGGAAATTTCCCCCGTATAAATCTCATTCATTATCAACGCTTTTTTTGTAGGTGATGAAATTTCTGAAAATATTAACAAGATTTCATTGACGCGTATCAATGATTTGTTATGCTTCGGACGTCAACCGTGTCATCCCCCTCCATGATCCTCCCCAACTCAGCGTCCTGCGTGCCTGCAGCA
>Ga0209444_10002154_pt1 | contig 10891 bp, 8 predicted proteins | sample LauGreFaBDMM15DN_2_FD_188215 | JGI IMG/M metagenome (GOLD analysis project Ga0209444, IMG submission 188215) | Freshwater lake microbial communities from Lake Michigan, USA - Fa13.BD.MM15.DN (SPAdes) (version 2) | ecosystem: Environmental > Aquatic > Freshwater > Lake | place: Lake Michigan, USA...
TAACGCCCAATAGGCGAGAAGCCACTACCGTCGCTACTTCCCATAGCAGCAGTAGTTCACCTAGTTCTCCTGAAATCGCCAAGTCGAAGCTTGAAATCGATGCGTCTGAAGATAGTCCTATAAGAAGGGTGTCTCCGGCCTTGTCTGACACCTCTAACGAATCTTTGTCTAAAACAATTGGCAGAATACCTAAACCAAGCTTGCCAGTTGATTCGGCAATTAACTGCTCTAACCAATCGCCAAAGCCAACAATTTCAGTACCGTCTGGAACGAATCCAAGTTTGTCTTTGAAGTTCGTTCCACCTGCGGTTCTTGCAATGGCCGCTCCAAGTATCAGACCTGGATTGGAATCGAGGTCCTGGCATAAGAGATCGGATACGGCAATTGCGTCATTTAGTAAAGCGGTGACGTCAACGCCAGCAAGAGCTGTTGGAACTATTCCGAAAGCAGTTAGAGCCGAATAGCGCCCTCCCACCATTGGATCGGCTAGAAAAACTCGGTATCCGTCTTTTATCGCTTGAACATGCATAGGGGAGTCAGGGTCAGTCACGATGAATATTCGCTCAGTCTTCGCAATTCCCGCTTCGTCAAAAGCTGCTTCAAAGCTTCGCTTTTGGGAGTCAGTTTCAACAGTAGAACCAGATTTCGAGGAAACCACGACGACAGTTTTGGTTAAATCTCCATCTAGCGCCTGACGAATTTGTGATGGGTCAGTGGAATCCAGAACCACCAAGTGGACTCCCGCAGTGTTCGTTATAACTTCCGGTGCTAACGATGAACCGCCCATGCCACACAGCACAACGCGACTAAGCCCTCTTGCTTTCAAATCCGCAGATAAGGAAGTCAGTTCAGGTATCAGCCCCAAACTTGTCTGGGCAGCATCCACCCATCCCAACCTGATTGAAGACTCTGCTTCGGCGTCCTTACCCCAGAGTGTGTGGTCCTTGTTAAACAGGCGAGATGCGACATGGTCCTTGACTAGTTCAGGGACATACTTTGTTACAGCTTCAGAAACTTTCCCTTTGTGTGAAACCTTAAGGGTCATTTAGAAGAATCCAAGGCACTGGAGACAGTTGCAACTAGCTCATTCCAAGACACGATGAACTTGTCAACGCCTTCTTGTTCGAGCAGATCAACCACCTGGTCATAAGAAACGCCAAGGGCTTCGATGCTGGCTAGTGCCGAACGAGCATCTTCATACTTGCCAGTGATTGTGTCTCCAGTAATCACTCCGTGATCAAAGACCGCTTCCATAGTCTTTTCAGGCATGGTGTTCACCAAATCAGGCGCCACCAATTCGGTGATGTAGAGAGTATCTGGAAGATTTGGATCCTTGACCCCTGTAGATGCCATCAGTGGACGCTGACGGTTGGCTCCATCGGCTTCGAGTGACGCCCAAGAGGACGTTGCAAACTGTTTCTCAAAAAGTTCATAAGCCAATCGAGCATTAGCAAGGGCAGCCTTTGACTTTAAGTTGAGTGCTTCCGGAGTACCTATTTTCTCCAGCCTCTTGTCTATCTCAGTATCAACTCTGGAGACGAAGAAAGAAGCCACTGAGTGAATTCTCGAAACATCGTGCCCATTGGCTTTTGCTTGGCTGATCCCGCTTTGGTAAGCGTCAATAACTTGCTTGTATCTCTCAAGGGAGAAAATCAGCGTCACGTTTACTGAGATTCCTGCAGCTAGCACTTGAGTGATTGCTGATAGTCCAGGGATCGTAGCTGGAATTTTGATCATGACGTTTTCGCGACCAACAGCAGCGTAAAGGGCCTTTGCTTGTTGAACGGTATTTGACGTGTCCATTGCAAAGCCTGGTTCTACTTCAATAGAGACTCTTCCATCCACGCCGTTTGTAGCCGCATAGACCTCAGCAAAGACGTCACAGGCGGCGCGCACATCGTCAGTGGTGGCCTCAAAGATTGCCTCATCAGCTGAAGCGCCACGGCTAGCCAACTTCGCGAGCTGTGAAGCGTAGGACGCTCCTTTGGAAAAAGCGCCAGCAAAGATAGTCGGGTTTGTAGTGACGCCCGAGACCGCACGCGAGTCAATCAGGGCCTTTAGAGAACCTGACTCAATTCTTTCGCGAGATAAATCATCTAGCCAGATACTTACTCCAGCGGAGCTCAGTTGATGCAGCGGTGAAGTCATTTCTGTCCCATTAAAACGCCCATGGCAGCTTCAACGACCGCTTCAGTGGTCATTCCGAATTTAGTAAACAGTGTCTTGTAGTCGGCTGAGGCTCCGAAATGCTCTATCGAGACACTTCGCCCATCGGCCACGTACTTCCCCCACCCAAGAGAAAGACCTGCTTCAACAGACACTCTTGCCTTGACTGAGCTTGGAAGGACTGCCTCTCTATATGCTTCAGTCTGCTCCTCGAACCATTCAAGGCATGGTGCTGAGACAACGCGAGTAGGTATACCTGCTTTTTCAAGTTCAAGACGAGCTGCGATTGCTAACTGGACCTCAGACCCGGTTGCGATCAAAATCATTTCCGGCGATTTGTTGGATGCTTCGGCAAGAACGTAGGCGCCCTTTTCTGTGTTGCTAGCTGCGGCGTAGACCACTCCAGTTTCATCAGGAGACTCTCTGCTGAAAACAGGAACGTTCTGCCTAGTCAAAGCGATACCGGCTGGGCCAAGGCGACGCTCAAGAATCTTCTTCCAAGCGAAACTTACTTCGTTCGCATCTGCTGGTCTTACGATGTCTAGTCCTGGAATAGCTCTAAGGGTTGCTAGCTGTTCAATTGGCTGGTGAGTTGGACCATCTTCGCCGAGAGCAACAGAGTCATGTGTCCAAACAAAAATAGAAGGAACCTTCATCAAAGCGGCCAAACGAACAGCAGGCCTCATGTAGTCGCTAAATATGAGGAATGTTCCACCATAAGAGCGGGTCTTTCCATGCAGCGCGATACCGTTCAAGATTGAGCCCATTGCGTGCTCTCTAATTCCAAAGTGCATGACACGACCGTAGTTGTCACCCTTCCATTCATGAGTTGAATGGATAGCAGGTACAAATGATTTGGCGCCGGCGATTGTGGTGTTATTTGATTCAGCAAGGTCTGCGGAACCTCCCCACAACTCGGGCATTACTGCAGCAATTGCGTTTAGGACTTTTCCTGAAGCTGCCCTGGTCGAGACCTCACTGCCAGAGTCAAAAGTTGGCAGAACGCCAACGAGCTCGGTCGGGGTTTCGCCTTTTTGTAGCCTGTCGAACAAAGCCCTGGCTGCCGGGTTTGCAGCAGACCATGAATCAAACGAGGACTGCCATTGCGAAATTGCTGATCTGGATCGCTCAGCAAGCGATCTGGTGTATTCAATAACTTCAGGAGAGACTTCAAAAGTCTTTGTTGGATCAAAGCCAAGAGCCTTTTTTAGACCCGCAAGTTCTTCTTGACCTAAGGCTGAGCCATGAATCTTGCCGGTGTTCTGTTTTCCAGGGGATGGCCAACCGATAATGGTTCTAATGGTTATCAATGATGGCTTATCCAGCACTGACTTGGCGGACTGTATGGCGTTGTATAGCTCGTTGACATCCTCGACGTATTCGCCGGTTTTCTTCCAGTCCACAGTTTGGACGTGCCAACCATAGGCTCTGTAGCGATCCTCAAGATTCTCAGTGAACGCAATGTTCACATCGTCTTCGATCGAAATCTGATTTGAATCGTAAAGAACAATCAAGTTTCCTAGCTGCTGATGTCCGGCCAGTGAAGAAGCTTCAGCGGTGACACCTTCCTGCATGTCTCCGTCTCCAGCAATGCAGTAGATGTGGTGATCAAATACTGAGCTGCCCGTTTTCGCGTCTGGGTCATAGAGGCCCCGTTCGAATCTTGCCGAGTAGGCAAAGCCGACTGCCGAGGCTAGACCTTGGCCAAGTGGTCCTGTGGTGATTTCAACACCTTTTGTGTGACCGTATTCAGGATGGCCAGGGGTCAGTGAATCCCAGGTGCGAAGAGCTTTGATGTCATCAAGTTCAAGACCAAAACCACCTAAGTACAGCTGATTGTAAAGAGTCAGCGAAGAATGACCAACGCTGAGAATGAATCGATCTCTACCAACCCACTCTGGATTAGAAGGATCGTGACGCATGACCTTTTGAAATAGCAAGTGTGCGACTGGAGCGAGGCTGATAGCTGTCCCGGGATGTCCATTTCCTACCTTTTCAACCGCATCTGCTGCTAGAACGCGAGCTGTGTCGACGGCCTTTCTATCAAGGTCGCTCCAAGTAAATTCGCTCAAGGGCTCTAACATCCTTCGTTTCAATCCGCAGATAAGGACAGGCCACAACTTGCTGCCTGGCTAAGTGCTGTGGCTAAGAACACCGTTCACCGACAACACTTTTACCTAACTTTACACTCACCGACCTTGAGAACCTTGGGAGCCGCAGGCCCCGAATTTGAGCTTAGACTTGAACCAAATCATGACTACTTCAGCACCGGATATCACGCGACCACGCCCAAACTTTTGGCGGAAGGCGAAGGCGTACTTCGAGCTGACCAAGCCCCGAGTCATCGAACTCTTGCTAGTTTCCACAGTCCCAACCATGATTTTGGCTCAGCGGGGTATCCCGGACATCTGGTTGATCCTTGCAACTGTGATTGGTGGCGCCTTCAGCGCCGGCAGCGCTAATTCTTTCAACTGCTACATAGATGCCGATATCGACAAGATCATGGGTCGGACTAGAGGCAGGCCACTGGTCACCGGGGAACTTACCAAACGCGAAGCTTATTGGTTTGCTTGGGGTCTAGGTGTTCTGTCGGTGGTTTGGCTTGGACTGCTCGTGAATGTTTTGGCCGCCACCTTGTCTCTTGCGGCAATCCTGTTTTACGTATTTGTCTACACACTTTTACTAAAGCGCCGAACTCCTCAGAACATTGTTTGGGGCGGCGCCGCAGGTTCGATGCCCGTGCTGATTGGCTGGGCGGCTGTGACAAATGAACTTGCTCCAGCGGCTTGGGTACTGTTCTTGATTATCTTCTTGTGGACCCCGCCGCATTACTGGCCGCTTTCACTTCGCTACAAACAGGACTACACCGACGCCGGAGTTCCAATGCTTCCAGTAGTTCGCAACAATCAAACAGTCGGAGTCCAGATAATTCTTTATGCCTGGGCGCTAGTTGCATCCACGCTGCTTTTGATTCCCGTTGCTTCGATGGGGCTTATCTATACGATCACGGCCTTGATTACTGGGGCCTGGTTCGTAGTGGAGTCATACCGGCTTTACAGGCAAGCAATTGTGGGGGAGATTGCAAACCCAATGCGTTTGTTCCATGGATCAATCAGTTATCTAACTGTTCTTTTTGTTGCGATAGCGATAGATCCGCTACTTCACTTTAATTTCCTCTAGACGAGCTAGAGATTCGTCACGTTCGGTGCTGTGATCTAACATCGGCTCTGGATATCCGCTGGAGAGACCATCAACCAACAGCCACGGCTCATGAACCTCAGCACCTTTAAGGTGTGAAAGCTCTGGGATGAACTTGCGCACGTACTTACCCTCAGGATCAAATTTGTAGCCCTGCAGAATGGGGTTGAATACCCGGTAGTAAGGAGAGGCATCCGTGCCACAGCCTGCGGTCCACTGCCATCCGTGTGAGTTTGATGCCGGGTCAAAATCAGTCAAGTTCTGCTCAAACCATTTAGCGCCAAGTTGCCACTCGAGATGTAAGTCCTTAACCAGGAACGAAGCAACAATCATGCGGACACGGTTGTGCATCCAACCAGTTTGCGCAAGCTGCCGCATCCCCGCGTCAACCATCGGAAAACCAGTTGTACCCGTCTGCCAACGTTCCAACTTGGCCTTGGCTTTCGTGCCGGTATCGTAACGCATGGCTTTGAATCGCGGTTCGTAGTAGTCATCGAGGGTGTGAGGGTTTCTAAAGAGGACATCCGCATAGAACTCTCGCCAAGCGATCTCCTTTCCGAAAACTGTGTGCCCATCTTGCTCAGAAAGTGGGGCAAGTAATGTTCTTGGATGAATCTCTCCATGAGCTAGCGCGTGTGAAAGATTCGACGTACCAGAGATGTCGGGCCGATTTCTATTCTCTGAGTAATCGTCAAGTGCTCGCTTTTGGAATCTCTTGAATGTTTCCAATGCAAACTGTTCACCTGCCCTTACAACAAAGGAGGCTGATTTTGTAGGTTTAGGTATGACAGATTTCGATGATCGTGTTTCCCAGTTAAAGCCCTTAGTCAGTTTGACTGGAGCCTGCCAACCAATTTGATACCAAGCTTTGTAAAAGGGCGTGTATACCCGATAAGCAGTGCCATCAGTTGGCTTTTGGACAGTTCCGGGTTTTACCGCGTAATAGGAATCTTCCAAAACGAGTTCAATGCCTGTGCCCTTTAGTTTTGATTTCAAGCTCTTCTGTTCAGCCATACCTTCAGGATCAAAGCTTTCTGTGGCATGTATAAAGGAAACTTTGTGTTTTTGTGCGAAATCAACAAGAGAGCCCATCTCTACACTGGAAATAACTTCAAGGTTCGAGTCCAAGGATTCGTCTAATGACTTTAGGGATTCGGTAAGTGAATGTTGTCTTAGTCCACTTAGCCCTTCGTATTCTGAAGCGTTGAACCAGTAAACGGGGATTACAGTCTTATCGCCATCGGCAATAGCAGCTTTAGCGCAGGAATTAAGTGCGATGTTGTCCTGAAGTCTACGATCGCGTCTAAACCAAAAGACCCTGGCCATCTAGAGCTGTACCGATCTTTGATACTTGGAACGAAGCGCAAGCAGCTGAAAAGTGAGCAGTGCGATGATAAGCGCAGCACCAAACATGTGTGCTCCAGCCATCAGTGCTGGTACGCCGAGATTCGATTGAACAACCCCAAGAATTGACTGGAGGGCAAGACTGATGAAAAGAGTCCCCAGGGCTTTGACTGCAGGATTGCGAGGCTGGTCGGTTTCCAACTTGAGCCAAACCAAAACAAGCGCGATTGCGACCAGACCGGTTGTGATGTATGCAGGCCACGAGTGGTAGTGCTGCCAAACTTCTAGATCAAACCCGTTTCTGGGAGTCGTTGCATCACCTGCGTGAGGGCCGGCACCTGTGACGATAACTCCGATCACAACCGTCACCCAGCCGATAACAAAAATCGGCCAAGCTAAGACAACAGCGGTGGAGCTCAGGGGGAGATGAACAGGTGAATAGACTCGCCAAACCAATACGGCAGCAATGGAAATCAGCACCCCTGACAGTAGGAAGTGAGCTCCAACAACCCATGAATTAAGTCCTGTCAAAACAGTCAGTCCGCCTAGCAGTGCTTGAGCGATGATTCCAAGACCGAGTAGCAATGCTGGCCAAGTCAGACCTTTTCTGAAAGTTTTTAAGGTCCTTCTAACAACGATGAAGGTAAATAGCGCGATGATAATTAGAACGAAAGTCAGAAGTCGATTACCAAATTCAATAATCCCGTGCCAACCCATCTCGGGAACCGTGACAAATGAATCTTCGGTGCATCTTGGCCAAGTTGGGCAGCCAAGGCCAGAGCCAGTGAGACGAACCAAACCACCGGTGACGACAATCAGGATCTGACTTATCAAAGATGCCCAGGCATAGAGCTTTAGACGCTTTGGGGAGAAAATGGCTTGAACTAGCTTCATGTCCGCCTCGGCGCCTTTCTTTTTTGGGCTGTTTGGGTGGCAATTTTGGTAAAGTTATGCTCAACACAAGTTTCGCATGGTTTTTTGCGGGAATTCCTCGAAGCCGAGGCGGGTTGTACCGAGATATCACATCTACCAGAGGGGTCCTAATTGACTGAGAACATCATCGAGCGTCCCGAGCTGGACAGCCTTGGTACCTACGAGTACGGCTGGTCAGATGGGAACGACGCTGGCGCCACAGCAAAGCGTGGCATCAGCGAAGAAGTTGTTCGGAACATCTCAGGTCTGAAGTCAGAACCACAGTGGATGCTTGATCGCAGACTTAAAGGCTATGAATACTTCCTCAAGAAGCCAATGCCGGCCTGGGGCTCAGACCTGTCAGGAATCGATTTCGACAACATCAAATACTTCGTTCGCTCGACCGAGCGCCAGGCTCAGACTTGGGAAGATCTTCCAGAAGAAATCAAAAACACTTACGAGAAACTTGGTATCCCAGAAGCTGAGCGTCAGCGCTTGGTTGCTGGTGTTGCAGCCCAGTACGAATCCGAAGTCGTGTACCACCAGATCAATGAGGAACTTGAGAGAAAAGGTGTCATCTTCCTGGACACCGATACTGCGCTCAAGGAACACCCCGAAATCTTTAGAGAGTACTTCGGAACCGTCATCCCGGCTGGGGACAACAAATTTGCAGCGCTAAACACTTCGGTTTGGTCCGGTGGCTCCTTCGTGTACGTGCCAAAGGGTGTTCAGGTCGAAATTCCACTTCAGGCGTATTTTAGAATCAACACTGAGAACATGGGCCAGTTCGAAAGAACACTGATAATCGCTGACGAGGATTCATACGTGCATTACATCGAAGGATGCACCGCTCCGGTTTATAAGTCCGATTCGCTTCACTCAGCAGTAGTGGAGATTATTGTGAAAAAGGGCGCGCGTGTGCGCTACACAACAATACAGAACTGGTCCAACAACGTATACAACCTCGTAACCAAGCGAGCCATCGCTCATGAGGGTGCAACCATGGAGTGGATTGATGGAAACATCGGATCCAAGGTCACCATGAAGTACCCGTCAGTGATTCTTGCCGGTGAGCGTGCTCGAGGCGAAACTCTCTCAGTTGCCTTTGCTGGAGAAGGTCAGCACCAAGACGCTGGAGCAAAGATGATCCACCTTGCTCCCTACACATCCTCATCCATTGTTTCCAAGTCGATTGCTCGCGGTGGCGGAAGAACTTCTTATCGCGGAGAAATCAGAGTGAACCCAGGGGCTCACCACAGCGCTAACACAGTCCGCTGTGACGCACTTTTGGTAGACACAATATCTCGTTCGGATACTTACCCCTCAGTGGACGTCCGTGAAGACGATGTGTCAATGGGGCATGAAGCCACAGTTTCAAGAGTGAGTGAAGAGCAGTTGTTTTACTTGCAGTCACGAGGAATGCCAGAAGATGAAGCGATGGCCATGATCGTCCGAGGGTTCATTGAACCAATCGCTAAGGAATTGCCGATGGAATATGCACTCGAGCTAAACAAGCTAATCGAGATGCAGATGGAAGGGGCCGTCGGCTAGTGAGCGAAGCAACCAAGACAGCTCAGCATGGGTTGTCGGAGCACAGCCATGGCTTTGGTGTTCCAATTCAGACCCGGTCCGAAAGACCAAAGTCGACCAAGCTTTCCGACTTTGAGGAGATATCAACCCGCGAGGAGCAGTGGCGCTACATTTCGGCTGATCGCCTAGGGGGATTAGACCAAGACTCCCTTGATGAATTCTCCGGCGACATCGAAGCCAAGTTAGCCGATGGGGTGGAAAGCTCGTGGATAGATTCTGATCACAAACTTTTCGGCTTTGCTGGAATCCCTGAGGACCGAGTAGCAGCAGCTGGTTGGGAAGCAGCTAAAGCTGGTTACCTTGTTTCCATATCGTCATCTGCCACCAATTCAGCCCAGAGCACTCTTACCATTACTTCTCTTTCTGCAGACCCGGCAGCACTTCACATCATCGTTGAAGCCAAGACGGGATCTGATGCAGTTGTTGTCATAGATCACCGTGGTGACGCGACCTTGTCTGAGAACATCGAATTTGTTTTGGAAGACGAAGCGAAACTCACTGTTGTTTCCATCCAGGATTGGAACGCAGGGTCAATTCATAACGGAGCTCAGTACGCGATGCTCGGGCGCAACTCTAGCTTCAAGCACGTCATGGTTACTTTGGGTGGAGCAGTAGTCCGCATGACTCCTTCTGCCTACTTTGGAGCGCCTGGTGGAGATGCAGCGCTATACGGACTGTACTTCGCGGATGCGGGTCAGTACCTAGAACATAGAATTTTTGTTGATCACTCGGCTCCAAACTGCAAGTCTCGAGTGACCTATAAAGGTGCCCTTCAAGGTGCCAAGGCTCACACCGTTTGGGTTGGAGATGTTCTGATTCGTGCTGCAGCCGAGGGCACAGACACCTACGAATTGAACCGAAACTTGCTACTAACCCACGGAGCCAGAGCTGACTCGGTTCCAAACCTCGAGATCGAAACCGGTCAAATTCAAGGAGCAGGCCACGCAAGTGCTTCTGGGCGATTTGATGACGAACAGCTGTTTTACCTTCAGGCTCGTGGTCTATCTGAGTTTGAGGCAAGACGCCTAGTGGTGCGAGGCTTTCTAATGGAGGTAGTCCAGCAAATTGGAGTGCCAGAGCTGGAAGAGCGTCTAGCAGCCTCTATCGAAGACGAACTTGAGAGGAGCGCAAGCTAATGGCACTTATGATCTGCAAGGTTGAGGATATCAAACCAGGCAAGGCGCTTCGCATAAAAATTGGCGATGATGCGATAGCACTGATTCATACCAAAAAAGGCGAGTTCAAAGCTTTGGCTGATAAATGCTCTCACGGAGAGATTTCACTTAGCGAAGGATTCGTCGACGACGAAACCATCGAGTGCTGGGCGCATGGAGCAAAATTCTCGCTGGAGACCGGCGCACCGTTGAATCTTCCTGCCTATGAGCCAGTGGCGGTTTATGAAGTGCTGGTTGAAAATGGCGAAGTATTTATCGAGTACGACAAGGACACGGAGTAAACACATGGCGACACTAGAAATCAAGAATCTACACGTCTCGGTTGAAACTGAGCAAGGCACCAAGGAAATCCTCCGTGGAGTGGACCTTGTTATCAAAAGCGGTGAGACTCATGCCGTCATGGGTCCAAACGGATCTGGAAAGTCAACTTTGGCTTACTCGATAGCCGGTCACCCAAAGTATGAAGTCACCAGGGGTGAGATTCTGCTCGATGGACAGAACGTGCT
>Ga0209444_10002156_pt1 | contig 10885 bp, 9 predicted proteins | sample LauGreFaBDMM15DN_2_FD_188215 | JGI IMG/M metagenome (GOLD analysis project Ga0209444, IMG submission 188215) | Freshwater lake microbial communities from Lake Michigan, USA - Fa13.BD.MM15.DN (SPAdes) (version 2) | ecosystem: Environmental > Aquatic > Freshwater > Lake | place: Lake Michigan, USA...
CTTTAGCGAGAATTGGTTTCAATTTCTCATTCAGCGCCGTCAATGCTTTCTTCGAATCACTCTTGCCATTTAACACTTGAGTTACCGCATCAATTGCAGCAACTTCAAACTCTGGCCATACAGCGATTTGAGGATAGCGTTCAATACGTGAACTTGAAGGAATTTCAAGTTGGGCTAAGTAAGGGAACTTTGCCAAAAGATCTGCATCAGTAGTAATTGATCGACGACCAATCGCTGCCGCTCCTGATTCTAGGTAAGCCTTTGCGTTGGTCTTTCCAAGAACGTATTCAAGGAATTTCCAGGCTGCATTAGGGTTTTTGGCATCCTTTGGAATACCAATATTCCAGCCAGCTAGGTGAGTAATGTCCACTGATCCCATAGGCATAGGTGCTGTACCGATTTTTCCTTCATTCTTGTTAATTGTCTTATCAAGAACGCTTCCGTAATAACCGGAATAATTGATCATTGCGCCGATATCTTCACCGAGGAACTTACTTGTTACCTCATCAGAGTTAGCAGTTGCCGCTCCCTTTGGTGAAACTGTCATCAATTTCTTTAGGAAATTAGTAGCATCAATGGCTTCTTTGCTATCAACAGTTGGATTAAGTGCATCATCATAAAGTTGTCCACCAAATGACCAAACCATAGTCATCCACCACCAGGAGACGTTTGGACCAAATCCAATTATTTGACCACCATGACCGGCTGCTTGAACCTTCATGGCATTGTTGTAGTACTCATCCCAGGTAGTTGCTGGCTTGAGACCCAATTCCTTATATATATCTGTTCGGTACCATTGGATCATCGGTTCAGTACTAAGAGTTAGACCTAAAGTCTCACCATTGCACTTACCGTAATCTTGTTGGCTCTGACCAAAGTCGGCAAGATCGTATTCAGTTGAGTCGCTCAAATACGCATCAAGTGGCATCATTGCCTGTGCTTGGCAATATGGCTTCAAGAATGAGTTATCAAATTGAGCAACATCGTATGCACCAGCTTTTTGTTGGTATGAAAGCAGTTGCTTCTGATGCGCTTCTCCGTATGGAGTCTCTGAAACATTGACTTTGATTCCCGTTTCTTCTTCAAAAGCGGGTATAAAACTTTGAATAGATGTTGAGGAAGGGCTTGGAATTAAAAATATGTTGATCTCACCAGAAGCTTCAGAGTCAGTCCCCCCGCTAGAGCACGCAGCAAGAAGTAATGACAATGACGCTAATCCAGCAAAACGACGAATTGTTTTGGAATTGAGCACCGCGAATCCTTTCCTTTCAAAGTGGGGGTTTCCCACCTAGGTAGAAGGATGCTACTTGAAATGTTAAAAAAATGGTACTATTTTCATTAAATCTGTGAGAAAATAGCGCTCTGGTTTCGAGCTTCAAGAAGGGGCTTCAAGTGTCAGTCACATCGCCATATCGCCTGAACGTCAATGAACAGGCTGAAAATCTGGCTCAATTCATGGCTCAAGCCGATGAGATGCGTGCGCTCGGCCGTGATCTCAATATCTCCAGCAGAGGCCGAATTGTCTTTGCGGGTATGGGGAGCAGTCACTTTGCATCCTATGAAAGCTGGGAAACCCTCTCGCGGATGGGATTACCCACCTGGTGGCTTCCAGCATCAGAGTTAATTGATGTCGGCTCAGGATTGCTCACACCTGGCACGTTGCTTTGCCTAACATCGCAATCAGGAGAAAGTGCTGAAGTAACTCAAATTATTAAACAATTCGATCTCTCAGGTGTTGATGTCCTGGGGATTACAAATGATCCTCAGAGTAATCTTGCCAAGCATTCAAATTATCTAGTCAATCTAAAGGCAGGTCCAGAAGCGACCGTAAGCACAAAAACTTATTTGAACAGTCTCGCAGCTTTGAAGTTGGTATTTTCCGACGTATCAAATAGTCATGAAAGTTCGTGTACATCCCTACTGAGAACTGTAGATTCAATCGAAAAATACATTTCAGAGTTGGACTCCCACATAGACTCTGCACTCAGTATTTTTCCACACAAGAAGAATAATGTTTGCGTGGGTAGAGGGGTTGCAGGTGCATCATCACAAACAGCTGGCCTGATTCTTAAAGAAGCTGCAAAGATGTCAATCGAAGGAACTACATCGGCATCCTTTAGACATGGTCCAATAGAAATATCTGGATCGGAGCTCAGCGTGACATTTTTTGATCACGGAACTGAACCCCACAATGCCCTTAACTTAAAACTGGCATCAGATCTGGAATCTTCAGGATCTTCTGTAACGTGGATTGGCGACAAGGGCATTGGAGCAAAACTACCGTCTCCAGACCGAAATGGGGCCGATCCTCGAATCTGTGACACATTGAGTTTTCAAACTTTAAGTTTTGCTCTTGCAGCTCGTACCGGCGTGGAAGCTGGCAGTTTTGCTTATGCTTCAAAAGTAACAGACACGCTGTAACAAATAAAATATAAAAAGAGAAGAGGAAGCAATGCAGTTATTTGATGTCGCCTTCGGTAGAGATTTATATGCTGAACTACCAAAAATTATTAATCCCCCTTTCTTAGTTGTTTCAAATAAAGACCTCTGGCCTAAGTTTTCTCATCATTTTGATAATAAAGAAACCTTTGTACATCTAGTCGATTCACTGGAGATCAAAGATCTAGAAAAGACTTTGAAAGAGCTTCCAGACGTAAAGGCCATCGTTGGGGTGGGTGGCGGTGTGGCAATCGATGTTGCAAAGTATTTTGCATGGCGAAAAAATTTGCCTCTCTTCCAGTGCCCAACCTCTATGTCGGTAAATGCACCATTCGGACACAGATCAGCTGTTCGAGATAATGGAATTCTCAAATACGTCGGGTATGCAGTCCCGGAGATGGTCTATGTTGATTACGATGTTATTCAAAGTGCACCTGAATATATAAATAGATCAGGTGTTGGCGACATCGTTTGCTATTACACAGCAAAATGGGATTGGGAGTATGCGACAAAAGTTGGAAAATGTGAAAAAAAGTGGCCATATGATGAGTATTGGGTTGGTCAAGCGTCTGAAGTATTGAATTCAGTTTTAAATGCCACCTCAGATATAAGAGCAGTCAATGATCGTGGAGTGCAGACTCTAATGAACGCTCTGCAATGGGGTGGAGCAGCATTTAATAATGCGGGCTGGAATCCACGTCCTATTGAAGGATCAGAACACACTCTTTTTTATTCTCTGGAGCATTTGATTCATAAGCCATTCTTACATGGTCAAATTGTTTCCTTAGGAGTAGTCATCATGAGCTTCCTACAAAACAATGATCCAAAATTCATCAAGGGTAAATTAGATGAAATGGGAGTTGCCTATCAGCCTGAAGATATGGATATCACATGGACTGACGTTCGTAATGGCCTCAGGCATATGGTCGATTATTCTAAAGAGTCAAAGAATTTGTGGTACACCATTGCAACTGAGACTCAAATCTCGGAAAAACAATTAGATGAAATTCAAGAGTGGGTTAAGGGCTAGAATCACACATTGTCTACTTTAAGGAAACAAATGAAACCCGATGATCGACTTCAAGAAATCTTGAATATCGTCAATCAAGAAGCACGGGTTTTAATCTCCGAACTATCCAAAAGGCTAAAAGTGTCAGAAATGACAATTCGACGGGATATCGAACATTTATCTCGCCTAGGTTTGCTCCGGCGAGAAAAGGGCTTTGCCATTAAAGGCGTCAGCGGATCCTTCGAACCTGCCTTTGCCATCAGAAGCGAAATAGCTTCCAAGCCTAAATATGAAATAGCAAAGTACGTGGCAACCTTGGTCAATGATCGAGAAACCATCATCCTAGATGGCGGTTCCACTGGCGTTGCGATTGCCAAACAATTAATGGAGCGTGAATTAACGGTTTGTGCTCTCAGTTTTCGCGTAGCAGATATCTTGAGAACAGCTCCTAAAATTCAGTTGATGGTTGTAGGGGGGTTCGTGCGCAAAGGAGAAGAAACATTAATTGGGCCTGCAGCTCTTGAGACTTTGAGAAACTATCATTTTGACCAAATGATTATGACAGCATCTGGTTTAGAGCCAACCTATGGGGTTACGGAATGGAATTCAGACGACACAATGATTAAGCGAGCAGCGCATCATGCTTCAACCCGAACTATCGTCGCTGCAGACTCATCCAAATTCGGAGTCAAAGCTTTTGGGAAAGTCTGCGAATTGAAAGAGATTTCAATCTTAGTCACAGATTCTGCAATTGATAAAAGTTATAGAGATCATTTCCGTAAAGTTAGAGTCGATTTGAGAGTTACAAAATAGAATTATGTCAAAATTCATCGGAATCGACATTGGTGGCACTGGCACCCGATTAGTTGTGACTGATGAAGTTCATCAGGTAGTGCAAAGTTACAAAACTTTAACCACAAGTTTTTCTGCTGCCTCGGTAACAGACTCAATCTCACTTTTAAATCAATGGATCTTAAAAAACACTATTGACTTTGAATATATAGAAGCCATCGGAATAGGTTCAACTGGACCAGTGAATCTGATTTCTGGAGTGATTGATAACCCAGATACTTTGCCCCAGTTCTCAGGTGCCGATTTAGCTGGCGAGCTTTCTAGGCTGATAAATCGAGATGTGTGGATAGATAACGATGCCAATGCAGCGGGTTTATCAGAGGCACTTCATGGAGCAGGAAAGGGTCATTCATCAGTTCTATGTATAACTATTGGCACAGGTTTAGGTGTTTCTCAGTTTAAGGATGGAAGACCAATTCGAGCTCTGGATGGACAACATCCAGAAGGTGGCCATATCTCAATTCCAAATATCTCTGCCCCTTGCTACTGTGGATTAGATGCATGTTGGGAAATGAGTGCATCACGTCTAGCGTTAGATGAGATTGCAAAGTCTCGTTCTGAACTAATTTTAATTGATGGACGTAGCGATTTTTCCAAGTTTTCGGAAGATACATGGCGAGAATTTGGCTATCGAATCGCTGATGGCTTAATTACTCACATAGTAATTTGCAGACCAGATGTGGTCGTTATCTGCGGATCGATTATTACTCAGTGGCATCTGTTCCAATTACATCTGATGGCAAGGCTTGAAGCACATCGTGGATTTAGTGAGACGAAAATTATTAAACCTTCAACAGCCGGAGATCTCTCTGGAGCCATTGGTGCGACTATGTTAGCTCGCTTTAAGATTGGTAAAGGTGCACACCTTTGATGAAACTACAAACTCTCAATCCCCCCGATACTAAAAACAAAGTGGCATTAGTATCTATCGCACATGCTGATGATTTGTTGCTTTTTTGTGGTGGTGGCATCGCAACTCTCATTCAAGCAGGCTGGAAGGTGATAGTAGTTAGGGCCACAAATGATCGGTGGGACAGTTATGATTTGGACGAAAGCGCAACGATTGAGGCAAATACCCGTGAGTTTAGTGCAGTAACGACACTTTTACGAATTCATGAAGTCATAGATTTAAATTTAGATACTGATCGACTAGGTGACTTTTCGGAAGTAGACTTAAGGTCACAATACATTGACTTAATTCGAGAGAAAAAGCCATATTTAGTGCTTACTTTTGATCCTGACTCATACCTTTATGAAGATAATGAAGATCATAAAAAAGTGGCGGTTTCAATGGCCGAGGCGATGTGGACTTCAGGATTTGATAAGCACCCTGGATTTAAACAGATTGAAATCAAGCCATTTTTACCAGTAGCTCGTTGGTATTTTGGTAGAGAGGTTGCGGTGCCAACTCATATTTTGGATGTCTCCTCCCATATAAATCTCTTGATTTCAGCAACAGCCTTGCATAAAACTATGCTCATTAATATGGCACGACAGTGGTGGCTGAAGGGGCATACGACTGGAATTTCTCTCAATGATTTCTTTGATGGGGTGAAACAAGACACGAGTTCTCTTGCATCTTTCATTGTAAAGAAAGGACGTCAAAAGAAATCGCGTTCTAAAAAATACTTTGAAATTTATCGGGTGATTGATGACACTGATGTGGTGTCTACATTGAGTAGATTAAAGGGGCATTAAATGTTCAAGGCACAGGGTGCAAATGTTACATATGGTTCAAAAGTCTGTGCACCGTATTTGAATTCTCTTGGAGAATTCATATTGATTACTCACAAGGAACCCTGGGACTTAATAAAGAATCAAGTGACCAATCAACCTAAGTTGATTGTTGAAGCTAAAGATCTATCGAAAAAGTATCTTGATGACTTGGCAAATAGTGTGCTGGGAGAGCATGTAGTTGGCTTAGGTGGTGGCTCAGCCATGGACACAGCCAAGTGGGTGCACTGGCGCCGACAAATTCCATTGACGTTGATTCCTTCGATTCCCTCAGTCGATGCATGTTTCACTCGAATGAGTGCATTAAGAGACCAAGGTGGAGTTATCTACGATGGTGATGCCATTCCTGATCTTGTTTTAGTTGATTTTGAACTGTTTAGATCAGCGCCCCCATCGATGGTGACAAGTGGTATAGGCGATGTTCTATCCTGTCACACGGCATGGTTTGATTGGCAGTTTGCCCACGAACATGGAAAAGATGAATTTAACTGGACTCCCTCAGATCCTGAAATTTCACATCGATATCTTGCCGAGCTAGCAGATTGTGCAGCTGGCATTAATGCTTTAACCGATGATGGATTGCAAAGATTGATGGAGTTACACAGGGACATTGGATGGCGCTGTCACGAAATGAACCATGCCAGATTTGAAGAAGGTAGCGAACACTTCTTTGCTTATACATTCGAAGAGGTAACAGGACGAACAATTGCTCACGGAGAGTTAGTGACCCTTGGAGTTCTATTGATGTCTAAGTTCCAAAACAATAATTTTGAAGGGGCACAAAAGATTGTTAAGAATGCTGGTACTCGCCACAGGCTAGATGACCTGGGGGTATCTACTCAAGAGTTTCTTAATTCCGTTCGACGCACCCAATCATTTTCGCTTGAGCAGAAACATTGGTTTTCCTATGCACAAACGATCGATTTCTCAAAAATCTCCGATGATCAAATTCTCAAATGTGTTAATTGGTAAAGTAGAACCGCCCAATTAGTTGGAGAAGGTAGCAAGCCGGATAATCATTTGGATATGAAATTTGGCTATTGAGCGTTCACCAGACTTATTGCATAGGGTAGTGTGCGTGATGAGTAGTGCTTAAGACCTTACTTCCGTTAACTCTTAATCACCGGGTCGGGGTTCGAGTTCCTCACCACCCACTTATGTAAGTGAATCCGAGTTACATATCCAAACCTTGGATGTGGTTCAAACCCTTGAATAGTGGATATATCTGCCAAACCCTTATTGATAAAATTTCTATCAGGCTAGAGTTTTAGACCCATGGTCCATTCATTATCATTCTTGTCAAGAAGAGTAAAACCCAATTTAGTATAAAAGGTGAAGGCTCTGGCATTTTGTGCTCCCATTCCAAGATGCACCCCCTCAGAACCCTGTGCCCTTAATGTTTCAAGCACAACAAGCATCATTGCTTTACCAATTCCACGACCCTGAGCTTTTTCAAGTAAATCTATGTGTAGATGACTTGGATATTGACCAACAATTTCTTTAGATCTAAGAGGTGGGTTCTGGATATAACTATACAAATTCTTTTCTCGTTCATTGAAATTTTCTGGTGAGCGACCATTGTATTTTTCTAAAATTAAAGGCCACCATTCATTTCTTAAAGTATTCTCAAATGAACTTGTATCAAGTGCTGCAAGGGCATAACCTGCCACACCATCCTGAATTAAAGTGAAAGATAAATCGGGTTGGAAGGTTAAATACGGACCAACATATATTTCCCCAAGCATCTCTTTTTGATTATATAAATCAAGGGCGTTTGCTCCGCTATCACCCGTTGCTAAACAGACGTGATAGAGACCTGATCTGTCCTCTTCTTGAAACTTACGAACAACCTCACCGGCGTCAAAAGTAATGAGGTCCATGTGATAAATGTACTAAAAAACCCTTGTATATGGCCAGGGTTTCTGAAACCCTTGGCTAAGTTTATCGGGGGTTGGTATGAGTTCAGAGTTCGTGGAGATCCCCTCCTTGATGCCCGTGCCAGATATATTTTCATGCAAAAGAGTTCTTGCCATTCAAGCCCATTATGACGATATAGATATTGCAGTTGGTGGATTAATCGCTACATTAATTAAAAATGGTGCCGAAGTACTTTATGCAACAGTCACAGATGACTTGGCGGGCGTAACCGATTTAACGCTTTCAAAGGAAATAGCTGCTTCACGGCTTCAGAATGAAGCTGAAAAGGCGGCGCAAATTCTTGGAGTGCTTGGCATTTACTACTTGAATTATCCAGATGCGGGTGACTGGAGTGTTTACCAAGCTCGTCGTGACTTAATTACCGTTGTGCGCCAATTCCAGCCAGATTGTGTCATATCTCTAGATCCTTGGTTAAATACTGAAGCACACGCCGACCACTACAAATCTGGTTTTGCAGCAGTTGAAGCAGCTATCTTGGCGGATGTTTTGGGAGTTGAAGGTACTGATCTTCAGATCCCAAAGGAGTTCCACGGTAAGCAAAAGCAAGAAATTAGAGCAGTTGGTCTTTTCAACTCTTCTCACGCTAATACCTTTGTCGATATCGATCAGGTTCTAGAAACAAAATTAGCTGCTGTTTCCCAATACATTAGTCAATTCACAGATGAATCCATGGCGGGGATGTTAGTTGCTCTGCCGAAGAGATCTCAGTACTTTGCAGGAATCGGACACTCTGCAAATAAATTAAGTAAAGAAGTCACATATGCTGAATGCCTAAAAGTTTTAAGTACGGATGCCCTTCATGCCGCTCGTTAATAATGTAACGGCTTCCCAAAAAGCCCGACTGCATCTACTAAATTTAATAGTCTCATCACCACAAGGATCACGCTTGCCAGGTGAACGTGAATTAGCACAGGATTGCAAAGTTGCGCGAATGACCGTTCGTCGCGCAATTGATCAGTTAGTACAGGAACAAAAGCTAGAAAGACGACCAGGATCCGGTACTTTCATTACTTATGCGCCAATCATGCATGAATTTCGCTTAAAGTCATTTACTGAAGAGATGACCAGTTTAGGCTTAAAACCTAGCTCAAAAATTCTCTTATTTAAGTATGTAAAAGCCGATTCAATAAAATCTGCGCTTCTTAGCGTGCCAATTGGTTCGGTACTTCTTAAATTTTCACGTCTGCGGCTTGCTGATGGAGTTGCGCTAGGCGTTGAGACTGTCTTCCTTCCAACCGCCTATTTTCCCGGTATCAAGGAAGCGGATCTGAGTGGCTCTCTTTACACACTTTTGCTCGAAAGATACGGGATCCAGATTATCAACGCCAATACAAGTTTTTCTGCATCGATTCCAAGTCAAGAAGTGGCTGACCAGTTAGATATTCAAAAAAATAGAGCCTGCTTGGAGCTTGAAATGACTGACCTAGACCAAAATGGTCGAATTATTATGCTTGCAAATTGTGTATATATCGGCGATCAGTACAAGTTAAACCTATCCCCTAATAAAGAAAATCCCGAAATGGAAATCAGAGAAAAGGATGTGTCGTGAATAACTTACTAGGAGCTACTGCAGAAGAAATTGCTCTGTTTGAAAGTTTTATACAGCGACATCAGGTATTTTTAAAGACTGGATTTAGTGAAATCACAGTCAGTGAAAATTCTAAACTCGGGTATGAAGAATCAATAGTTACGACCTTGCTCTCAACACAGAAAAAAGCATCTATCGAAAGATCAACATACGCAGGGTTTCGCTACGCGCTAAATGTTTTACTTAAATCTTTACTATCCAATGTAGCCGTAACTGATCACAAACATTCCCCAAAATTTAAACTTAGAGGCGTCATTGAAGGCTTCTATGGAACTCCTTGGAGCCATGAACAAAGGCTGCGCGGATTGGCTCACTTTTCAGATTTCGGTTTTAATCGATATCTGTTGGCACCCAAGGATGACCCATGGCATAGATATGACTGGCGTTCGGCGCTCAGTGAAGATTTTTTAAACCGAGTATCAGATTTGATCGCCCAGGGTAGAAAAAATGCCATCACAGTTGCTGTTGCAATTTCGCCAGGACTGACAGTTGAATACTCTGATGCGCACGACGTAGAGGCAATCATGGTTCGTTTCAAGCAGCTCCACAGTATTGGTGTGCGTGAATTTGGGCTCTTTCTTGACGATATCCCAGCTCGTTTGCAAAGCGAGAAGGATAGTGCGAAGTTTAATTCCATCATGCAGGCGCATAGTTACTACTGCAACGCAGTCTGGAAAGAGCTAAAGAAACTAGATTCTGAGAACACTTTGGCGATATGTCCTTTGCAGTATCACGGTAAAGCCACTGAGGAGTACATCACCGAATTTGGCAATGCTCTAGATCCTGATTTAGCCCTCATTTGGACAGGACGCGAGATTTGTTCTGAGTATCTTGATGTCGCTGATGCCAAAGTATTTCAAGCTAACACTAATCACACGCCTTTGTATTGGGATAACTACCCTGTAAACGATGTAGCTATGCTCAACGAATTACATGTTGGCCCAATTGAAGGACGTGAAAAAGGTCTAGAAAATTATTCACTGGGATACTTTGCTAACCCTATGGATCGATTTGAGCTATCACTTATTTCATTAAGCACTATTGGTGATTACTTGTGGGATACCCAGGGCTATGAGCCACAAGTTTCTTGGGAATATTCACTTACCCTGCTGATGGATAACTCCGGAGATCGCGCTGCTATCCGTAATCTCTTGCGAGGGTGCTTTGAATCATGCCTGCGGGTAAATCCTGCGCCAGATTTTAGTGCCATGTTAGAAGCAGCCTCCTTCTCCTGGAAAACGGGCAAACCTGCTCAGGCGGCACAACTAGTTGAGAACCATTCCAAGCAAATGCTGAGAGATGTTGCAACAATAAAATCAGCACAA
>Ga0209444_10002164_pt1 | contig 10863 bp, 8 predicted proteins | sample LauGreFaBDMM15DN_2_FD_188215 | JGI IMG/M metagenome (GOLD analysis project Ga0209444, IMG submission 188215) | Freshwater lake microbial communities from Lake Michigan, USA - Fa13.BD.MM15.DN (SPAdes) (version 2) | ecosystem: Environmental > Aquatic > Freshwater > Lake | place: Lake Michigan, USA...
TATCGCTTGGTCCCGGATGAGTGGCAGTTTTGGCAAGGCCGCAAAAGCAGATTGCACGATCGCTTGCGCTACTGCTTGAACGAAGGCAATTGGCTTCGCGAACGCTTGGCGCCTTAAGCTGACGCAGAATTTAAAAAGAAGCCAGCACGCCCAATTTGACGCTTCGCCCTGGCAACGGCGCTTTGCCAGGTGCAGTCGAGGTCAAAATCGAAGTTGCACTGTAGGCCCATTGCTGACTCAAATTGTCGACCCTTGCAAACCAATTGAGAACACTGTCAGACAATTTTTGTTTGTACGCCACATGACCATGCCAGAGCGCGAATGCAGGCGTCGCAATGCTGCCCTCTGGCACACGTTGTTGTGCTGCATGCCAGTCAAAACCCAAGTGTGAATTCCATGGGCCTGATGCATGAACCAAACTTGCGCCAATACGAAAGGGAGCAATTCGAGGCAAGGCTTCGTTTGAATTGAGGTTTTGCGCACGCACGGCATCTGCACGCCAAGTTAAATCCAAGGTGCCTGCAGATTTTGCCAAGCGCCATAAGCCTGAAGCTTCAAAGCCTGCAAACTTGGCGCGAACACCTTGGTAAACCTGCACAGGCAAATCTTCTTCCACCTCCGAAGTTCCAAGAAGTCCAATGAAGTTTCCAAATCGACTTTGGAATGCTGTCATCTTCATCAGATGAGCACCCTCTTGCCAAGAGGCCGTCAAGTCCATGCTGTTGGCTGTTTCTAAACCTAGACCAGATTGACCTCGCTCCCATGCAGCTGTGGCAATGTGCGGGCCATTGGCAAAGAGTTCATAGTGTTTGGGCGCTCTTTCAGTGCGTGAAAGGTTGGCTCCTAAGCGCCAATTGGGCAGCCACTGCCATGAAGAGGACATGGCATAGCTTTGAGGTGAGAATTTGCGCGTTCCCAATTCAAATCGATCGACACTGGGATCTGGATTGCCCAGAGACTGAACGGAGACTTGCTCACGGCGAACGCCCAAATTGACACTGGCCTTGCCAAATGAAAATTCTTCAATGGCAAACAATGCTTGTGTTTGATGGTGACTAAAGGGTGCAAATGCTTCTGCGCCATTTGCTGAAAATCGGGCTTGCTCAGATTGCAAACCCCAAACGCCTTCCCACGTTCCAGCACCTGATTGCCATGGTTTGTGTCTGAGTTGAATGCGCCCATCATGACCTTTGTTGGCAAACACAGTACCGGCTTCGGAGCCTTCAAATTCTATGTGCTGGTAACGGGTTTGACTGGCTTGCCAATCGACACTTTGGATGAACCCATGCCTAGGTCGCCACGCTCCTTCCAAGGCCGCACGGTCCGATTTCATGCCAATGGTGACTTCGTCTTCAGCCACTGTGCCATATTGGCTTTTGTAGGTTTGCAGAGAAAGGCCCATGAAGCCCTGATCGAAAAACAAACTGGCTCCAAGGGCACCGCCACTGGCATTGTTGGCAGAGTTGCAGATGCGCTTTGCAAGCTCTGGTGAACCTGGCTTTGTACAAGCCAAGGCCTGCGGCACTTTGACATCTTTGGAGTTCCGATCAAAGGCGTCAGCGTGCAATACCCAAGAGCCAAAACCAGTTTCGAGCAGCGCGCCTTTGGACACTTCCTGATTGCCTGAGGCACCCTGCAATTGAAGCTTGCCCGCAACACCTTGCATCGGATTTCGAGGAATGCGGTTGTCGATCACATTGACCACCCCCCCGATGGCACTGCCACCATACTGCAATGCGGCGGGGCCCCTTAAAACCTCAATGCGTTCGGTTGACAACACATCGATTGGGACCGCATGGTCGTAACTGAGGGAGGAGACATCCAGGCTGGCGCCACTGTTGCTTAAGACTCGAATGCGATCACCATCGAGTCCGCGAACAATGGGGCGGCTGGCGTTGGGCCCGAAATAGGTGCTGCTCACGCCAGGCAAGTTGTTGAGCGTTTCGCCCAAGGTACTTTGTCCCTGTTGGGTTAAGTTCATGCCCGACAAACTGCTGACATTGTTGGTACTTTGAGACCTAGAAAGCGGGTTGCCAGTGATGACCACTTCGGACACAGCCTGAGCAAGCGCTTGAGACACAAATCCGAAGGGGGACAATACCGCGCAAACAAACATCGGAAGCGATGCATGAAGAGCAAATGGCAAGCGCGCCACTTTCTTCATTGAAGAAACTTGAAACATGAAAATCCTTTGAAAAACAGAAAAGCTCTTTTCTTGAAGAAAAGAGACGAAGTCAATTTGTTTTCAAAGGAAACAGGGGGGCGCGCGGGCAGAGAAAAAATGAGCGGGTGATTGGGTGCTTTTCTCAAGCAAAACCCATCGATATGTTGAGACAGGCGGGCAAGTTACAAGCACGGCCACCTGGCTAACAGGGGCTTCACCAGAACCCAAGTGGTCAAGCGCCAAACAGGAAAGCGAGCCTTCTTGATGCTCACTGAACAAAACAGCTTGATGGTCTTGATCAAAATCTTGAGCGTGCCAAAATTGATGCACTCGCCCTAAAGCAGGCGCCACCAAAACAGCGCTTATCAGCAGCGCTTGAAGAACCCGAACGATCATCGAGCTTCGTTTCACTTCGCTTTGACCCAATCGGAAAATGTTTTCTTGAACTTCCATACTTTGGGTGCAGCCACTGCCAAGCAGTAGCCTTGAGTGGGGTTGCGTTCAAAGAAGTCTTGGTGATATTCCTCGGCAGCGCTGTAATTTTGCAAAGCAAGGACTTCAGTAACAACTGCCGTATCAAATACGTTTTCAGCGTCTATCTCTGCAATGAGCGCTTGGGCCACTTCGGCCTGTGCTGGCGTGGTGAAATAAACACCGCTTCTGTATTGGGTACCGCGGTCATTCCCCTGCCGATTCAGGGTGGTGGGATCGTGAATGACAAAGAAAATTTCGAGCAAGACCCGAGTACTGATGACTTGTGGATCGTAGGTCAGCCGGACCACCTCGTTGTGGCCGGTATCGCCCCCACATACCTGTTCGTAAGTGGGGTTGATGGTTCGACCGTTGCAATAACCCGACTCGACATCCAGCACGCCTTTGACCTGAACATAGACAGCCTCAGTGCACCAAAAGCACCCACCGCCGAGGACCAAGGTTTCAAAATGTGAAGGAATAGTCATTGGCAGATTGTCTCTCAAATTCAGCCCCATTGATCTCTCAGTCCTTGCAATTGGCTTTCTTAGCACTGCGCCAAGTGGTCCCATTAACAGGACATCTGCATAGGACATTTCGCATAGCGATAAAATACGGCATCTTTTATCTTTCACGGATTCAAATCATGAAGCCCTCCTTTCAATGGCAAGACCCCTTTCTCCTTAACTCGCAACTGAGCGACGACGAAAGAGCCATCGTTGATGCAGCCCATGACTTCTGCCAAGAAAAATTGCAGACCCGTGTTTTGATGGCTGCGCGTCACGAGAAGTTTGACCGAGAAATCATGAACGAGTTTGGCAGCATGGGCTTCTTGGGTTCAACCATTGACGGCTACGGTTGTGCCGGTTTGAATTACGTCAGCTATGGCTTGGTGGCTCGCGAGGTCGAGCGTGTTGACAGCGGCTACCGCAGTGCCATGAGCGTGCAAAGCTCTTTGGTGATGTACCCCATCCACGAATACGGCTCTGAAGCTCAGCGTCAAAAATACTTACCCAAATTGGCAACTGGTGAATGGGTCGGCTGCTTTGGCTTGACCGAACCCAACCACGGCTCTGACCCAGCCAGCATGATCACCCGCGCCAAGCCAGTGGATGGCGGCTTCATCATGAAGGGCGCCAAAATGTGGATTACCAATTCTCCTATCGCCGATGTGTTTGTGGTGTGGGCCAAATTAGAAGGCGAAGGCGACGGTCAATCGGCCATTCGTGGCTTCATTTTGGAAAAAGGCATGAAGGGTCTCACCGCTCCGAAGATTGAAGGCAAGATGAGCTTGCGCGCCAGCATCACAGGCGAAATCGTCATGGACGATGTGTTTGTGCCAGAAGGCAACATATTGCCCAATGTATCTGGCTTGAAAGGTCCTTTTGGTTGCTTGAACAAAGCCCGCTATGGCATTGCTTGGGGCGCTTTGGGTGCGGCCGAAGATTGCTGGCACCGCGCACGCCAATACACCATGGACCGCGAACAGTTTGGTCGTCCTTTGGCCCAAAACCAACTGATTCAGAAAAAATTGGCCGACATGCAAACCGAAATTGCCCTGGGCTTGCAGGGCTGTTTGCGCGTTGGCAGGCTCATGGACGAAGGCCAATCGGTGCCCGAGATGATCAGCCTGATCAAGCGCAACAGTTGCGGCAAGGCCCTTGATGTTGCTCGCATGTCCCGCGACATGCACGGCGGCAACGGCATTCACGATGAATACCATGTCATTCGCCACATGATCAATTTGGAAACGGTCAACACGTACGAGGGTACGCACGATGTGCATGCCCTAATTTTGGGACGCGCCCAGACCGGTTTGCAGGCTTTTTATTGAACTTTGATTCAAAGCAAACTCACTTCAAAAGACCGCTTTGGCGGTCTTTTTTTGGGGTGAAAACCGCCTTCTAGCTTGACTCTCACAAGCTTGCGGTTTACATTACTAACCATCGAGTCATTAAACGTGTCTGAACCCCTCATGATTCCCAAAAGAGAGCGCCGAAAGCAGCACCGCCCTGGCGAACTGCTGGAGGCTGCATTGGATTTGTTTGTTGAAAATGGCTTTTCTGCAACCAAGTCAGAAGAAGTCGCGGCCAAAGCGGGGGTATCCAAAGGCACTCTGTTTTTGTACTTTCCCAGCAAAGAGGAGCTGTTCAAAGCCGTGGTTCGCGAAAACGTGGTCAAAACAGTCACAGAAGGCGCCTTGGAGGTTGCCAACTTCAAAGGAACTTGTACCGAGTTACTGAAAACACTGATGTTGGAATGGTGGCGCAGATATGGCGCAACCAAGGCCTCGGGAATTAGCAAATTGATCAGTCTTGAAGCGCATCACTTTCCAGAATTGGCGATCTTTTATCAAGAAGAAGTGATCGACCCTGCCATGCGTTTGCTCCAAGGTATTTTAGAACGCGGTCGCGCATCGGGAGAGTTTCACAACTTCAACACTGCACACACAGCCATGGTGGTCATTGCCCCCATGATGTATCTCATCTTGTCTAAACACAACAACGAAGTGTGTCTGACTGGATCTGGAGAAACGAATCCCGAAGATTTAATTGCACAACACGCAGATTTGATTGTGCGTGGACTTTCCGCCCCTACATCACCATGTTGAATTTTAAAAAATATGCCTTTGGCATCATCGCTCTTGGCCTGATTGGTTTGATCGCCTTGAGCATCCAACAAGGTTGGATTGGCAAGCGAGCGGCACCTAGCCTAGCCCTGAAAACCACTGGAGCCGTGAGCATTGAGTTGGCAGAAACCGACATTGCCGTTGCGCAAAACATCACCATGACGCAAGGCTTGCCAGTCTCTGGCACTCTGAAGGCCGTGCGAAGCGCCATGGTCAAGGCCCGGGTCGCTGGAGAGCTTGTGATGTTTGAAGTGCGCGAGGGCGACGCTGTCAAAATGGGACAAATTGTGGCGCGGGTCGACAACACCGAATACCTAGCCAGACAGCGCCAAGTGCAACAGCAAGCGGAAGCAGCTCGCGCCCAAGTGGAAGTGGCTCAAAGACAATTTGACAACAACAATGCACTGGTCAATCAAGGCTTTATTTCCAAAACCGCCTTAGACACTTCGATCGCCAACTTGAACGGTGCGAAGGCGACCTATCAAGCAGCCTTGTTTGCACTGGATGTCAGCACCAAGGCCGTGGACGACACCATCTTAAAAGCCCCCCTCAATGGTTTGGTGAGTCAGCGCTTTGTTCAACCAGGTGAGCGTGTCGCCCCAGAAGCCCGCATCGTTGAAATTGTCGACCTTGCACAACTAGAACTCGAAGCCACACTCACATCGGCAGAGGCCATGAGTGTGAAAGTAGGACAAACTGCCAAATTGAATGTAGAAGGCACCGCTCAAGAGGTCTCAGCCCGTGTGATAAGAATCAATCCAAGCACACAAACAGGCAGCCGCAGTGTCTTGGTCTATTTGGGACTGCAATCGCACCCCCTTCTGCGTCAGGGCGTCTTTGTACAAGGCAACTTGGGCACGCAACAAGTTCAAGCTGTGGTGGTGCCACTTGAAAGTGTGCGAACTGACAAAACCAAGCCTTATGTTCAAATTCTTCAAGAAGACAAAATCATCCATCTGCAAGTAGCGCTCGGTGTCAAAGGTGAAGCAGACGGCAAAGCTGTCATGGCCTTGAAAGAAATCAAAGAAGGTACGTTGGTGCTGGCGCCTAGCGCTGGGGCTGTGAGGGATGGCACTTTGGTCACGAAGGCTTTGAAAGCCAAGACTTCGACCTCCAACACACAACCTTAAGCCAAGCGCATGTGGTTCACCCAAGTCAGCCTTAGAAATCCGGTCTTCGCGACCATGATCATGCTCGTGTTTGTGGTGATGGGCTTGTTTTCATTCCAGCGTCTCAAGGTTGATCAATTTCCCAACATTGATTTTCCTGTGGTCGTCGTTCTCACGGAATATCCGGGCGCTTCACCTGAAATTGTAGAGAGCGAAGTTTCAAAAAAAATTGAAGAAGGCGTGAACTCCATTGCAGGCATCAACGCTCTGACTTCGCGCAGTTATGAAAATCAATCGGTGGTTGTGATTGAGTTTCAGCTCAACATGGATGGGCGCAAAGCAGCCGACGATGTGCGCGAGAAAGTGGCCGGCATCCGGGCCACTTTGCGCGATGAAGTCAATGAACCTCGCATCATTCGGTTTGATCCCACGAGCAGATCCATCTGGTCTTTGGCTGTCTTTCCTGAAACCCAAAAAGACGCCAAAAACACAAGCTTGGTTGAACTGACCAACTACGCTGAACAGGTCATTAAGAAACGTCTTGAAAATGTCAGAGGGGTTGGCGCGGTCAATGTCTTGGGCGGTAGCCGAAGAGAAATCAACATTTATCTGAGGCCTGACGCCATGGAGGCCTTGGGTATTTCCGCTGAGCAAATTGCCGCTGCAGTGCGAAATGAAAATCAGGACTTGCCGGTGGGTGCTTTGCGCTCGTTCTCACAAGAACGTGTGATTCAGGTTCAGTCACGGGTCAAACGACCTGAAGATTTCGCCAACATCATTGTGGCAAGAAAAGGCAGCACGGCCATCCGTTTGGCACAAGTAGCACACGTCAATGACGGCGCACAAGAAACAGAGAACATGGCGCTCTACAACGGCGAACGAACACTGATTCTCACAGTTCAAAAATCACAAGATGCCAATACCATCGAAGTCGTCGATGGCTTGATGAACACACTCCAAGGACTCCGGGCGCAATTACCCAGCGGCATTCGCTTAGAGCCAGTCTCTGATGGCTCGCGCCAAATTCGCGTTTCGGTTGACAACGTGCGCCGAACCCTGATTGAGGGCGCCGTCCTCACCGTCCTCATTGTGTTTTTGTTTTTGAACTCTTGGCGCTCAACTGTGATCACCGGCCTCACCCTGCCTATTTCACTGATCGGCACTTTTTGGTTCATGAGCATGTTTGGCTTCACGGTCAACATGATCACGCTCATGGCGCTGTCTTTGTGTGTGGGCTTGCTGATTGACGACGCCATTGTGGTGCGTGAAAACATCGTGCGGCACGTGCAAATGGGCAAAAATGCCTACGAAGCGGCCATGACAGGCACCCAAGAGATTGGCCTGGCTGTTTTGGCCACAACGCTGTCCATCGTGGCCGTGTTTCTGCCGATTGGTTTTATGGAAGGCATCATTGGCAAGTTCTTCCACGAGTTTGGCATCACCATCGTTGCGGCAGTTCTGATTTCCATGTTTGTGAGTTTCACGCTTGACCCAATGTTGTCAAGCATTTGGCATGACCCTAGCATTCACCATGCGGGTCAACACAAGGCACCGGCCAATTGGTATGACAAATCTTTCGGTCGTGTCACCTCTTGGTTTGAAATTCAAACCGATCGCATGTCGGACAGATATCAACACATGCTCTCGTGGGCCCTCAACCACAAGCGCACCACCCTGCTAGCGGCTTTGGGCATCTTTGTTGCAAGTGTGTTCATGGTGCCACTTTTGGGGACCGAGTTTGTGCCCAAGGGCGACTACTCAGAAACCACACTCACATTTCAAACTCCCGTGGGCACTTCGCTAGAAAGCACAGCCTTGAAAGCCAAACAGGTCGAGAAAATTGTGCGGGAGTTTCCAGAGGTGCAATACACCCTGACCGGCATGAACACCCCGAATGCTCAAGGCAAGAACAGCGCCAGCATTTACATCCGTTTGGTTGACCGAAAACTGCGCCAGCGCAGCGTTGAGGAAGTTTCAGCCCAACTGCGAGAGCGTCTGAGCAAAGTTGCCGGTATCACGGTAACCCACGTTGGGACACTGGATGCGGTGGGAGGCAACAAACAAATCGAATTCTCGCTTCAAGGCCCCGATCAACGCGAACTCGAACGACTGACATTGCAAATTCTAGAAAAAGTACGCAACATTCCGGGCCTTGTCGATTTGGATTCAAGCGTCAAACCCAACAAGCCATCCATCGCCGTCAAGGTGTTGCCTGAATCCGCGGCCGACCTCGGCCTGAGTGTTGCACCTATCTCAAACGCACTGCGTACACTCATTGCAGGGCAAACTGTGGGCAATTGGCGAGCACCCGACGATCAGACCTATGACGTCAAAGTGCGTCTTGCACCTGAATACCGCAACAGTCCTCAAGATTTAGAACGCTTGCCCTTTAGTCTGACTGCAGCCGATGGCACATCTCGCACCATTCGATTAGGTCAAGTTGCGCAAATTCAAGAAACGACGGGCTCTAATCAAATCAACCGACGCGATTTGATGCGCGAAGTTTCTATCAACGCCAATTCGTTCAGGCGATCGGCTGGTGAAATTTCAAACGACATTCGAAAAATTTTAGACACCGTTGCCTGGCCCCCCGGTTATCGCTATCAATTCGGTGGCTCTACCAAAAGCATGAACGAATCATTTCAATACGCCATCACAGCGCTCATCATGGCCGTGATCTTCATTTACATGATTTTGGCCAGTCAGTTCAAGAGCTTCTTACAACCCCTTGCCCTCATGACGGCCCTGCCTCTGACCTTGATTGGCGTGGTGTTGGCACTCATGGCATTTGGATCTGCGCTTTCCATGTTCTCTGTCATTGGCGTCGTGATGCTGATGGGCTTGGTCACCAAAAATGCTATTTTGCTGGTCGATTTTGCAATCAGGGCACGCGAAGGCAGCGTTTCTGTGACTGGTCAGCCCATTGCAGGCTTAAATCGACACGATGCCCTTTTAATGGCGGCCAAAGTTCGACTTCGCCCAATCTTGATGACCACCTTGGCCATGATTTTTGGCATGATTCCACTTGCATTTGCCATCACAGAGGGCTCAGAACAAAGGGCGCCCATGGGCCAAGCCGTGATCGGCGGCGTGATCACATCTTCCTTGCTGACGCTGGTGGTGGTTCCCGTGGTGTATTGCTACATGGACGATTTGAGTGAGTTTTTAAAAAGGCTATGGTCTGGCAAGCAAAATTCAAAGCTTGATGCTTCCTGAGAAGCTAAAATATAAATTGCTAGAATTAGATACCCCCTGGAGTAAAAATGAACAATGACACCGCCCGTTTCAACATGATCGAACAACAAATTCGTCCTTGGGAAGTCTTGGATGGTGAAGTTCTGTCATTGTTATCCGTGGTGAAGCGCGAAAACTTTGCCCCTTTGGCGCACAAAGCTTTGGCTTTTGTTGACATGGAAATTCCCTTGAAGGACGGCAAGCAAACCAGCCAAGTCATGTTGGCTCCTCGGGTAGAAGCTCGCTTTTTGCAGGATGCCGACGTCAAGCGCACAGACAAAGTTTTGGAAATTGGCACAGGCTCAGGCTACATGGCTGCACTTTTGGCACACCAAGCAGCCAGCGTCTTAAGCTTTGAGATCGACGCCACGTTGGCCCAACAAGCCCGCACCAATTTGCAAGCAGCGGGTGTTCACAACGTTGAAGTACGAGAAGCCGATGGCAGTCAAGGCGCGCCTTCTGAAGGACCCTTTGATGTCATCATGCTCAGCGGTTCTGTCCCTGATGTGCCCCAAGTTTTACTTAACCAATTGAGCGTTGGTGGGCGATTGTTGGCGGTGGTTGGCCAAGACCCTGTGATGCGTGCCAGCATATTCACCCGCACAGCCGATCAACAATGGCAAACTTCAGAGCCTTGGGATACCGTGGCGCCCCGCCTACAAGGCTTTCCCGAACACAATCGTTTTTCTTTCTAAAACGCTTGATTCACACCCTCCTTAGACCAGAGCTTTTCAGAGATGCAACAAGTCAGCCCCGCCCAATTTAAAGAATGGATCTCACAATCATCTGCGCAAGGTCAACCCTTGATTTTGGATGTGCGCGAAACTTGGGAGTGCCAACTGGCGAGCATTGCGCCTACAGGCTGTGAGGTTCTCATCATGCCCATGCAAACCGTTCCAGCACGCCTGCATGAGCTAGACAAGAAGAGGGCCATTGCTTGCCTTTGCCACCACGGCGGCAGAAGCATGCAAGTGGCTACATTTTTAGAACACCATGGCTTTGAAAATATCATCAACATCAGTGGTGGCATTAACGAATGGTCCAACCAAGTCGATGCCAGCATTCCTGTTTATTGAATTGACCTTCCTTTTTATTGGCAAATCCCACGAAAGATATTTATGAATTTGCGCTTTCTCCCTTTGACGTTGGTCATTTCTGCCGGTTTCGCTGGTTCAGTTCAAGCACAGAATCTGATGTCCTTGTTCGAAACAGCAAGGGGCTACGACGCCACATACAAGGCTGCTCAGTTCCAATAC
>Ga0209444_10002166_pt1 | contig 10859 bp, 11 predicted proteins | sample LauGreFaBDMM15DN_2_FD_188215 | JGI IMG/M metagenome (GOLD analysis project Ga0209444, IMG submission 188215) | Freshwater lake microbial communities from Lake Michigan, USA - Fa13.BD.MM15.DN (SPAdes) (version 2) | ecosystem: Environmental > Aquatic > Freshwater > Lake | place: Lake Michigan...
AATCACTAGCGAGGATTGGTTAAAGCGCGGCCCCCTGGCCCCGTCCATGCCCTTTACGCCCCGTGCCGCCAGCCACATGGTCCAGTCCGGGCAGCTCTCATCCGCATCGGGCGAGCCATCATGCAGAAGGATCTGACCGCTGAGATTAGACAGATCGGTTAGGGGGTGGGCTTCCAAAAAGGCGGGGCTGGCCACAGCAATGACCGTCTCTTGCATCAGGCGATGGACCTCAAGCCCGGGATAGCGGCCCGAGCCGTAGCGGATGGCAATATCGACTTCACCGCCGCCAAAATCGACCAACTCTATCCCCGCTGAAACCCAGACATCGACATGGGGATGGGCTGTCTCGAACTTGCCCAGACGCGGGACTAGCCACTTGGCGGCAAAGGAGGGCGCGACCGACACAGTCAAGCGACGACCATCAATAGCCGCTGTCAACATCGAGGCAGCCTCGGCCAAACGATCAAAGGCCTCACGCAGGGCGGGTAGGGCGATCTGGGCCGCGTCGGTCAGCAACAGGCCCTTGGGCGTGCGCTTGAACAGGGCCGCGCCGACATAGTCTTCGAGGTTCTGGATCTGCTGGCTAACCGCGCCGGGTGTCACCGATAGTTCTTCTGCGGCGCGACTGAAGTTCAGGTGCCGGGCAGCAGCCTCAAAGGCCCTTAGCGCATTTAGGGGTGGTAGTCGGCGGCGGTCCATAGTTTTCCTATAGCCTTAGGCAGAAGTCCTCGTTTGCGAAGTGGCACCATCCGCAACATTTTGCAACTGTTCCGCAACGTTATCGCCCTTTCGTTGTGGTACGCACAGCGCAGTGGATGCTAATCGTCCACTGCGTTTAACCCGGCGATCCATGCCGGTCCGACCCAGTGAAGGCTTTCTAGGCTTATGGTCCGACGACTTGTTGTCCTGCAAACCTTGCCCAATGCGCCTCAGTCTGGCCGCGTCGTGGGTAAGGTGTGGCTGGTCGGCGGTGGACCTGGCGATCCAGATCTCTTGACGGTCAAGGCCTTGCGGCTGCTGCAAAGCGCCGATGTGGTGGTTCATGACCGCCTGACCCCTCAGGCCGTGCTCGATCTTGCCGGTCCCCAAGCGCGGATGATCGATGTAGGCAAGCGTAAGTCGCGCCACACCCTGCCACAAGATGATATCAATGCCCTGCTGGTTGCCTTAGCGCTCGAAGGCCTAAAGGTCATTCGGCTCAAGGGCGGTGATCCCTTTGTCTTTGGCCGGGGCGGCGAAGAGATGCAGGCCTGCCGTGAGGCCGCAGTCCCGGTCGAGGTCGTTCCCGGCGTCAGCGCAGCCCTCGCGGCGGCGGCGGGTGCAGGAGCTCCCCTGACCCATCGCGGCATGGCGCAGGCCGTGACCTTCGTGACCGGGCACGCGGCCAGCGGCCAAGCCCCTGATCTGGACTGGAACGCCTTGGCCAGCGCCAACCATACGGTGGTGGTCTATATGGGTCTATCCAGTGCACCGATCATCACGGAGCGTTTGATCGAGGCGGGACGAGCAGCGACCACGCCGGTCCTTGCGGTTGAAAATGCCAGCCGCCCGGACGAGCGCCGGGTCCTATCCACCCTTGGGCAGTTGCCCTCGGCCCTCAGTGGCATTGACGGTCCTGCCATCCTCATCATCGGAGAGGTCGCCGCCCTAGCAGAGGACGCGACCCTTCTGGATCAAGTATTAGAGCGAGTTTTGGCATGACCGCGGAGTTTCTAATGGCCCTGACAGCCAATCGGCTGAGCGAGGGTGACGTGGTCTTTTGGGCCAGTGGTCAATGGGTCGACCAGTTTGCCGAGGCTGAACTGTTCACTGAAGAGGCTACCGCCGAGGCCGCCGTGGCTTTGGCCAAGGCGCAGAACCGTGTCGTCGTGGACGCCTATCTGATCGATGTGACCCGCTCCGAGCAGGGCTTAGCCCCGGTCAGCTATCGTGAACGTCTGCGCGCGCTTGGTCCAACCAATGAACTGGGACACGGCAAGCAGGCCCTTGGTGGAGCCGCCATTACTGCGCTGCAAGCCGCCTCCGGTGCAGCCCGCTCAACGGGCCGCCTTGACCTCATCCGTCGCAAGTAAGGACGCCGCATGTACCGCTATGATGCGATTGATAAGGAACTTCTGACCGACCGCTCGAACGAGTTTCGCCATCAGGTCGCCCGCCGTCTGGCGGGCGAATTGAGCGAAGATCAGTTCAAGCCCCTGCGCTTGATGAACGGTCTTTATCTGCAACTGCATGCCTATATGCTGCGGGTCTGCATCCCCTATGGCACATTGAATGTTGCCCAGGTGCGCCGTCTGGCCTGGATCGCGCGGACCTATGATAAGGACTATGGCCACTTCACCACGCGCCAGAATATTCAGTTCCACTGGATCAAGCTGCGCGATGCCCCGGACATTCTCGATGCCCTAGCCGAGGTGGATCTGCACGCCATTCAGACCTCAGGCAACTGTATCCGCAACACCACCTCTGATCCCCGCGCCGGTGCCACAGCCGAGGAGATCGACGATCCTCGCGTCTGGTCCGAAGCGATCCGTCAATGGTCGACCCTGCATCCAGAATTCTCGTACCTGCCGCGCAAGTTCAAGATTGCGGTGACGGCTTCGGCCAAGGACCGGACGGCGGCCCGCGTTCACGACATTGGCCTAGCCCTGCGCCGAGGCCGCGACGGCACCTTGGGCTTTGAGGTCATGGTCGGCGGCGGCATGGGTCGCACGCCCTTTATCGGTCAGACGATCAAGGAATTTTTGCCCGCGACGCGGCTACTGTCCTATCTGGAAGCTGTTTTGCGGGTCTATAACCGCGCCGGTCGCCGGGATAATATCTATAAGGCCCGGATCAAGATCTTGGTGTCCTCGCTGGGCGCCGAAGAGTTTGGCCGTCAGGTCGAAGAGGAGTGGGCCCAGATCGATGGGGCTCGCGCCGACCTGCCCGACACCGAATTGGCTCGCATTCGTGCGGCCTTTATCCAGCCCGGTCTCGAAGTCCTGCCGGCTGTCAGCGACAGCTATGAGGCCGCCCGAGCGGCCAATCCCGCGCTGGCCCGATTTATCCGCAACAATGTCAGTGCCCATAAGGCCCCTGGATATGCCATCGTCGATGTCTCGCTTAAGGCCCATGACGCCACCCCAGGTGATGCCAATTTCGATCAGTTGGAAGCCATAGCCGATTTAGCCGAGCGCTTTGGCCTTGGTGATATCCGCGTCACGCACGAGCAAAATCTCGTGCTGCCGCACGTCAAACAGAGCGATCTTCCCGCCCTGTTCGAAGGCTTGGCGGCGGTCGGTCTGGCCACGCCGAACATTAATCTGGTGTCCGATATCATCGCCTGCCCCGGGCTAGACTATTGCGCTCTGGCCAATGCCCGCGCCATTCCGGTCGCCCAGTCGATTGCTCAGCGCTTCCTCGATGCGGATCGGGCGGAGTTGGTCGGCGAGCTGAAGATCAAGATTTCGGGCTGTATCAATGCCTGTGGTCACCACCATGTCGGCCATATCGGCATTCTAGGCGTCGATAAGAAGGGTGAGGAATATTACCAACTGACCCTTGGTGGTTCCGGCGCCGAAGATGCCAGCATCGGCAAGATCCTCGGTCCTGGCATCAATGCGGATCAGGTTGCTCCGGCTGTGGACCGCCTGGTTGAGGTCTATCTGGCTGAGCGCCAAGGCGAGGAGCGTTTCCTCGACACCTATCGCCGCATCGGCATGACGCCGTTCAAGGAGGCCGTCTATGTCGACGCTCATTAAGTACACCGCCGACGGCGCGACCGAGGTCGAGAACGCTTTCGTCTATGTGGTTGATGATGAAGCTGTTCCTCAGGGTGCTGACATCATTGTCTCGCTAAGCCGTATCAAGGCTGAAGGCGAGGCCTTGCTGGCCAGCGGCGTTCGCGTCGGGGTTCAGATCGAACCGGCAGACGCGGTTGAGGACTTGGCAGAGCTGTTGCCCTTCCTTGCCTTGGTTGCTGTGGCCTTCCCGAAGTTTCGCGATGGCCGAGCCTATACGTCGGCAACCCTTCTACGTCAGAGACTGGGCTTTAATGGCGAGGTCCGGGCGGTGGGCGATGTCTTGCGCGAGCAGGCCTATGTTATGACCCGCTGCGGGATTGATGCCTTTGTGCCTGCCGATGGTTCCAGCGCCGCGGAATGGTCGCGGGCCGCAGGTCACTTTCGTCATGTCTATCAGACGGCGGCGGATGGCCGGACCCCGGCCTATGCTGAGCAGGGCAGGCGCTAGGCCCATGGCGTTGGAATTGCAAAACCAAACCACTATCGGCGCTCAGACCAGCATCGCTGAACGGCTAGATCAGGACCTGCGCCATGCCTCGCCGCAGGAGATTTTGGCAAGGGCGGTTAGGACCTTTGGTGACCGTTTGGCGCTTGTCTCGTCCTTTGGCGCGGAGTCAGCGGTGTTGTTACATATGGTCGCCCAGATCAAGCCGGACATGCCAGTTCTGTTCCTTGATACAGGAATGCTGTTTGGTCAGACCCTCGACTATCGCAAGTCTCTCGCAGCGCGCCTTGGCCTAACCGATGTGCGTGACCTGCGGCCTCAGTTCCAGGACCTAGCGACGGCCGATTCTAAGGCTGACCTGTGGAAGATTGATACGGACGGCTGCTGTCACATTCGTAAGGTCCTGCCGCTCGACCGGGCCTTGGGCACGTTTGATGGCTGGATTACCGGCCGCAAGCGTTTCCATGGCGGTGACCGTCTACGCTTGGCCGTGGTCGAGCAGGCAACCGATCAGGTGAAGTTCAACCCTCTGGCCAACTGGGATAAGGCCGATCTGGATGCCTATATCGCCCAATATGATCTGCCGCCCCATCCGTTGGTGGCGCAGGGCTATCCCTCGGTCGGCTGCTGGCCCTGCACCAATGCGGTCGAAGAGGGTCAGGATGTTCGAGCTGGACGCTGGGCGGGTTCAGACAAGACCGAATGTGGCATTCACCGTCCTCACGGCACCGATACCGATGCTGGAGATGTCGGCGCGGACATTTAAGGCTTCGGCGCATGCGTCATTGGCTTGGCGGTCGACCATGCTGGCGGGCAGCCCTTAAACTCACCTATCTTGTGGGCCGATAGGGTTTTGAGGTTCAGGCCTTTCTTCATCAGGGGCTGCATTGAATAGGATCCAAAGCCGGTAAAAAGGTCGATCATGGCCCCTCGAATGGCCCCGCCCGTGTCAGACGCGTACCACATCCCATCATGAACGCCGCCGCCGGGCACCGGTAGGCCAACCGTCTCTGGGATATAGACCACCGAGCCCTTCGGAACGATCTTGGGGTCGATGGCGACTGTACGCATCGGTACCACCTTGCAGCCCAGAGAGTCCTTGCCGCCAACCCCCTTGGCCCCCACGTGATACATCCGCACGGCAAGCTTCCAGTCGGGCAGTATCATGGCGGCCGGACCCAAGGCGAGATTACCAACCTGTTCGAGGGCGGAATTGACCAGATCGCCGATGGGATCATCAGAGCTAGGCTTGCTTGTCGCTGCGGGTGAGAGCGCCGGTGTTGAGGGCGCAGGCTTGGGCGCAGGGGCGCTCTGACCCCATGCGGAAGGGGCCGCCAGACCGGCAGCGATTAGGAACCCAATGACAATGGAAAGGTGCATACGTCGAGACAAGATCTACCAAAGGTCAGCCTTGGCCTATTGAGCCGCTGCTATTTAAGGGGCATGAAGGGCGCGGATCAACCCTGTTGGTGAAGGCTGGGCTTTATGTCGGTATCCCTCTTTGGGCGCGAGCGCCTTGGACTTTCTGCTCTGAGCTTTGTGATCGCACTGGCCACCCCGGTTTCTGCCATGGCGTGGGGCGCAACCGGCCATCGAATTATTGCCGAGGCGGGCATGCAGGCCTTGCCCGCAGACCTTCCAGCCTTCCTTCATCGACCGGATGCGGTGATCACAGTCGGCGAATTGGCCCGCGAGTTGGATCGGTCCAAGGGGGCAGGGCGCCTTCACGCCTCGATGCGCGATCCCAGCCATTTTGTGGATCTAGATGACCAAGGCCTGATCATGGGCGCGGTGCCTCTTGAGCCTATGGCTGCGACCCGGTCCGATTATGAAACGGCCCTGCGCGCAGGCGGTACCAACAGTGCCAAGGCGGGACTGTTGCCCTATGCGATGGTCGACGGTTGGCAGCAGATCACCAAGGACTTTGGGCAATGGCGGGTTCTGACCGCCGCCTTGCCAAGGGCCAAGGATCCGCAGCAGCGGGCTTGGATCAAGGCTGATCTGGCGCGGCGCGAGACCCTGATCCTCAACAATATTGGCATCTGGGCCCACTATGTCGGAGATGCGAGCCAGCCGCTCCATACCAGCATTCACTATAACGGCTGGAGCGATGGCCCCAATCCCAAAGGCTATTCGAGGGCCCGAACCCTTCATGGCAGCTTTGAAGGTGCGCTGGTGCGACAGGTGATGGATCCCGTGCGGCTAAAGGCCACCATGACCCCTTACGCGCCATGCAACTGTACGATCGAGCAGATGACCGTCCGCTATTTGCGGACCTCCAATAGGCAGCTTGAGCCGCTCTACGACCTCGAAAAGACGGGCGGCTTGGTCGCCAGTGACCCGCGCGGGCAAGATTTTGTCAATCGTCGCTTGGCAGAGGCCGCGTCGAGCCTTCGCGACATGGTAGCGGAGGCTTGGGCTGCCAGTGCCAACAGTAAGGTGGGATGGCCAGAGGTCAGTGTCGTCGATGTTGTCAGCGGTAAGGTCGACGCCTATCCATTGCTCTATGGACAGGACTAGGGTCTGAGCGATTTTCTATTTGTGTTGGGCCAAAATGATCTAGCCTGAACCTCCAAGGACGCCGCACCGCTCAAGGTGTGGCCGGGAGGACCCGATGACGTCATTCTATGACCGCCACATCATGCCCAAGCTGATCGGCTGCGCATGTGCTTCCAAGCCGATCATGAAGCAGCGGGCCAAGGTCGTGCCTCTGGCCAAGGGACGGGTGCTGGAGCTGGGCATTGGCGGTGGCCTAAATCTCGCCTTCTATGATCCCAAATTGGTCAGTAGCGTTGAGGGGGTCGATCCGTCGGACGAGCTACGGGCCTTTGCTGAGGCGGCCCCGCGTCCTGAGGGCCTGAATGTGACCATTGCCAAGGGTACGGCCGAAGCCCTGCCTTTTGCCGATGCCAGCTTTGACACGGTCGTCTGCACCTTCACCCTCTGCTCCGTGCAAGACCCGTCAGCGGCCTTGGCTGAGGCTAAGCGGGCCTTGAAGCCTGGCGGGACCTTCCTGTTTTGTGAGCACGGTCTTGCGCCCGACGCCAAGGTGCAAATCTGGCAACGCCGGATCGAGCCGATCTGGAAGAAACTGGCTGGCGGCTGCCACATGACCCGTCCTATCGCGAGTGCCATTGCGGCTGCGGGATTTCGGCTCGAGGATCAGCACGGCATGTACCTGCCTAGCACGCCGCAAATCCTAGGCTGGAGCGAGTGGGGCAGCGCGGTTGTGGCTTAACCGCTTTGGGGTTGCACTTGACCTCTGTTAGACTGATCTCATGAGCTTGCGCGCTGATTTTCGTCTCGAAGAGGCCCAGGGCACCTGTCGCATCATCGCTAGTGGTGACTGGACATCGGTGCAACTGGGCAATGCCGGCTCGCGCCTTGACCAAGCCGTGCAGGCCGCGCCCGGTGCCATCATTGATCTGTCTGAGGTGGCGCGGCTGGATACGGCCGGAGCCTTGGCTGTGGTTCGCGCCTTAGACGGTGAGATGGCCCCTGAGCGTTTAATGGGCAGACCAGCGACGCTGCATCTTCTTGCCCTCGTCGCCGATGCCGCCGCTTTGGAAAAGCCGACTGCGCCAGTGAACCGACCATTTCATGCCTTGGTCGAACGGGTCGGACGCGGCATCTACTCCATCGGGGACGACATCTATGCCACCTTTGCCTTCAATGGCAGATTGCTCGTGGCCATCGGCCGGGCCGTGCGCAGTCCCCAGCGGGTCCGTTGGGCCGCCTGTTTCTCACTGATCGAGCGGGCAGGACTGGATGCCATGCCGATCGTGGCGGTCACGAGCTTCTTCATTGGCGCGGTTATTGCGCTACTGGGTGCCAACATGCTGTCACAGTTTGGGGCCCAGGTCTTTGCCGTCGAGCTGATTGGCATAGCCGTGCTGCGCGAGTTCAGCGTCATCATCACCTCCGTGCTATTGGCCGGTCGGTCCGCCAGTAGCTTTGCCGCTGAGATCGGGTCCATGAAGATGAGCCAGGAAATTGATGCCATGCGGGTGCTGGGCATCGACCCCTTTGATGCGCTGGTCATTCCAAGGTTCTTTGCCCTTCTGTTCGCCATCCCGATCCTGACCTTTATCGCCACCCTTTCAGGGCTTCTGGGCGGGATGTTGGTGACATGGTCGGTGCTAGATCTTGGTCCATCCTTCTTTTTGCAGCGCATCGTCGAAAATGTCGGCATCACCCATTTTTGGATTGGTATGAGCAAGGCCCCGGTAATGGCCGCCGTTATTGCTTCGATCGGCTGTCGTCAGGGTATGGAGGTCGGCGGCGACGTAGAATCTCTTGGCCGTTGTGTGACCTCAGCGGTGGTGCAGGCGATCTTTTCCCTGATCCTGATCGATGCAGTCTTTGCCCTGATCTATATGGAGCTCGACCTATGAGCTCCGATCAGACCCCCGTCATCGAGATCAAGGATCTGGTGTCACGCTTCGGTGAGCGCTTGATCCATCAGGGCTTGGAGTTGACCATCACGGAAGGCGAAATCGTTGGTGTGGTTGGTGGTTCCGGCTCTGGTAAGTCCGTGCTGCTCAACACCATTTTGGGCCTCAAGCCCATTGATGAGGGCGCGATCAAGATCTTTGGGGTTGACCTGTCGCAGGCTAGCCGCGCTGCACGCAGTTCGGTTGATCGGCGTTGGGGTGTCCTTTTTCAACGTGGCGCGCTCTTTTCCAATCTGACGGTGGGTGAAAATGTCGAGGCAGCCATGCTTCAGCATGGCAATCTGTCGGCCAAGGATATGCGCGAATTGGCGGCCTTGAAGATCGCTCTGGTCGGCCTGCCGTCCCATGCCATTGACCTCAAGCCGTCGGAGCTATCTGGCGGCATGATCAAGCGGGCGGCCCTCGCGCGGGCGCTGGCCCTTGATCCGGAGTTGCTGTTTTTGGACGAGCCGACCTCTGGCCTCGACCCGATTGGGGCTGGAGCCTTTGACGAACTGATCGCGGACCTTTCAGCCAGTCTTGGTCTGACCGTCTTTATGATCACGCACGATCTGGACAGCCTCTATACCATTTGTGATAGCGTAGCGGTACTGGCGGATAAGAAGATCGTCGCCAAGGCTTCGGCGCGTGATCTAGAACAGTCGAAACATCCTTGGGTCCAAGAGTATTTTTGTGGTCCTCGAGGTCGGGCAGCGGCGGCGTCTGTCGCAGCGTCCAGCCGATTAAAGAGCCCGGCACCGGGTGCCGAGGAGGCAGGTTGATGGAACGCAATGCCAACTATTTCTTGGTGGGACTGATCTCTCTGATCCTGCTGATCCTTTCGGCGGTCTTTGTCACCTGGCTGGCGCGGGTTCAGTTTGCCCAAGACTATGCCATCTACGACATCTCTTTCGTTGGCCCTGTGCGCGGCCTGACTGAGGGCGGAGAGGTACACTTCAACGGCATTAAGGTCGGTGAGGTGACCAAGATTTCGCTTGATCCAAAAGATCCCAAGCGCGTCATCGCCAGGGGTCGGATCACCTCTGATGTGCCGATCCGCACAGATTCCTACGCCACGCTGGAGCCGCAGGGCATTACCGGGGTCAACTATGTGCAGATCACAGCGGGCACGGCCACTAAGCCCTTACTGCGTGACGCTGCCGAGCGCGGCACGGTTCCAGTCATCTTCAGCCAGCAAGGTCCCTTGGCCGACCTGTTGGAGGGCGGCGGCACCGTCTTGACCCGCACCCTAGACGCGATCAACCGGGTCAATCAGGTCATGTCCGATGAGAACATCACGAGCCTGAGCCGTACGTTTAAGAACATAGAGGCCGTAACGGCCGAGGCGCGCGATCGAAAGGCGATCTTGGCGGAGGCGGAAACCGCGCTCAAAGATATTGATGCGGCCGCCTTGGCTCTGAAAGTCGCCAGTGAATCCACCGACGCGCTTATGAAGGGCGATGCGACCAAGACCCTTGCCGATGTCAGTGCTGCTTCGGATGAACTAAATGCCGCGACGGCAGAGGCGCGGGCTATGATTGCGCAACTGAAAGAGCCGACGGCAGAGTTCGCCAAAACCGGTTTGCCCCGCTTAAATTCGGCGATCTCAACCCTGGAGGCTGCAGCGGAGTCCTTGAACCGGCTGGCGACTGAGGCTGAAGTTAATCCCCGTGGTCTTGTCACTAAGGCCCCGGCTAAGGAACTGGAGGTTCGTCCATGACCCACATGCCCCGATCCAACATTATGCGCGTGGCGGTCCTCGCTGCGCTGGGCATGGCCGCCATCAGTCTCTCAGGCTGCGTGACGCTGTTTCCTAAGGCCAAATCCGTCCAACTCTACCATCTGGGGCTGGACGCTCAGTCGGGCGCTCAGGCGACGTCGAAGGGGGCTGGCGTTCCTGTTCTTCAAGGCGCGCTACAGTTCAATCGGGATGTCGCTGGGGATCGCCTCCTGACGCGCCAAGGTGATCAGGCGGCCTATGTGGCCGATGCGCGTTGGACCATGCCAGCCTCGATTATGTTTGAACAGAGCTTGGCCAATGCCTTCATGCGCGGCAGCGGCGATGCGCACCTGATCTCATCCAAGGATCCGGTCAGCGCCAAACTGATCCTGCGTTTGGATGTGCGGGCCTTGGAGGTTCGCTATAGTGAGGGATCGCGCCGGTCACCGGTCGCCGCCGTGATGATCAGTGGGCTTCTG
>Ga0209444_10002169_pt1 | contig 10844 bp, 8 predicted proteins | sample LauGreFaBDMM15DN_2_FD_188215 | JGI IMG/M metagenome (GOLD analysis project Ga0209444, IMG submission 188215) | Freshwater lake microbial communities from Lake Michigan, USA - Fa13.BD.MM15.DN (SPAdes) (version 2) | ecosystem: Environmental > Aquatic > Freshwater > Lake | place: Lake Michigan, USA...
GAATGGTTCCGCTCGGACGCAAGGGCAGGGAGGCACTCGCCGAATATCTCAGCCTTAGGCGACCGCAACTGGCGGCAAAATCTCCAGAATCCAAAGACTTCGTTTTTCTTACAAATCGTGGTCGACCAGTTCGCCGAAACCTGATCTGGAAACTCGTAAAAACCTGCTCCATGCAAGCCGGCTTACCCGTCACGGTCAGCCCTCACACTCTAAGACACAGCTTTGCAACGCACCTTCTGGCCGGTGGAGCTGACCTCAGAGTGGTTCAGGAACTGCTTGGTCATGCCTCGATTGCAACCACCCAGATTTATACGAGAGTGGAAATCAGCCGCCTTAAACAAGTGCATCACACCTGTCACCCACGTGAGTCCGCGTCTGTCATTCCGCACAATCTCGACCTTCCGCTCAAAAATATCAAACCAAAATCCACACAAACTCCATTGACACCGAAATTACCATGAGCCTTGATCGAATCCTCTTAATCACTTGCGCAGCAGCCACCTGGTGGATGACCGGCTTGATCTGGTTCGTGCAATCAGTGCATTACCCACTCTTTAAACAGGTCGGCCATGATCAATTTCCAGAATACCATGCCGCTCACTGTCGACTCACAAAACGAGTCGTCATGCTACCCATGCTTCTGGAACTCGTTCTGGCGCTGACAATCGCGTTCAGATCCACCGGTAATCAAGCCTATCTGGCGTATGCAGGTGGATTTTTTGCAGTCATAACCTGGCTGATGACATTTTTCCGGCAGCTAAAAGATCACGATCAACTCTCATCAGGCTATAACGCCCAATCGCATCAAAGGCTCCTCAGTGGTAATTTCCCAAGAGCACTGATTTGGACTTCTCATGCAGGGATTGTTTTTATCCAATGCCTGTTCCTCTGATTTTTGAAACCGTCCACTTCAATTCGAATTCAGGTGGATCAAACCACTGGATTTATCAAGCTCACTGATTCTCCTGATTCGCAAATCCAGGTCGCTCCGGAATTTTTCATACGATTCGTTCTGGCGAAACAACTCCTGATTCTGGTCAAGAAGGGATTCTCCCGACAAATATTTTGCCAGCGCTTCATCGTATTTCAACTGATCGGTTTTGATGTCACCAACGCCTATTTCAGACAATAGCTCAAGCTGAATGATTCTGAACCGACACGCCGGATTTTTCAAGGCTTCATTTTCTGTGGACTGAAATAGGCGAACATCCTTCAGACATAATTCGTAAAGCTCCAGCGCAGATTCGTGATGATCACTCCGCTGAGCTACAGTTCCCAATTGGAATCGGCTTTTAATTTTCTCCTGTAATAAATCTCCACGAATCGCGCCAGAACTTGCTCCCGGATGGCTTGAAATCATCTTAAGACCTTGATCTGCCTGATCAAATGCTGTCTGGTAATCAGACCTCATGGATGCCAGATATGCCAGAAACCCATAAGTTCTGAGATCATCAGGCCATTGATTCTGAAGATGAAAGAATCGTCGCTCCAGATCCTGCCATTCCAGTGGATGTGTCGTCCCTTTCGATTGCAATAACGCCAGCCTGCAATAATCGCGATAAACCGGGAGAAATTCAAGGTGGCGATTTTTCCCGATTGCGCCTTGAATCATCAGGCAAGACTCATCAAGATCCGGCTTTTTTACAAGCTGATTGATACGTTCCTGAGCCAACACGTTGCCTGGAGAAAGCTCAATCCCGACAATCATCCGGATGATTTCCATCGAAGTGGCTTGTGATGAATCGTTTTCACCACTCTCCAATAACTTCGCAACCAATGCGTATTGGCATGATTTTAACGGCTCAATCAAAGTGTTCGATACACCTGGAATGACCATTTCCGATACCGGTGCAGGTCTCCATGCCATGAGGCTCAAGTAACCGATCATCGCGAATAAACCAAATACAACATATTTACGAAACGGCCTGATCTTAACCCCCCAGCGCTCTTTGCGAGAACGATTCCAGGCCCACTTCAATGGTTTTTTCTCAAGAATGCATTTCAGGTCGTCTGCAAATTGAGATACATTCTGATACCGATCGGACGGCGAAAATGCAAGCGATTTCGAGAGTACAGCATCCCAGGCACTTGATATATTTCGATTCGAGTCCTTCTGGCGAACCCAACCGATGCTTCTTTGACGCAGCAAACCCCGAACTTGATCGAGAATCAAAGCATTGCCTGCAAGAGGTGGCTCAACTCGCTCTCCACTGACGAATTCTTTCAGTACCAGGCCAAGGGAATAAATATCGGACTTTCCTGAAATTTCTGACCATAGAGTCGAATCCAGAAATGCCGCAAGCTGCTCTGGCGCCATATAAGGCAGGGTTCCACCTCTGATCCTGTCTTCAATCTGGTTCACTGCCTGTGGGTCGCGAGCCATGTTGAAATCGAGAAGCAATGGGCCTGCTTTTCGTGAGATCAATATATTCGCTGGTTTAATGTCTCGATGAAAGATGTTTTGTTGATGCGCATGGTCCAGAGCCAATGCAATTTTCCAGCCCAGCCAGGCCACAGCGTCTGTAAAACCACCACGCTCTGGGAATTGGCTCCAAGATCGATTCGTGTGATCAAAATCAGCTGATGATTCAAGTTCACCTGGATCGATCTCTGAAAGAATCGACCATAGTTCTTTCGCCTTTTTTGGGATTTGTCGATTGCGGTAATATAAATTCCTAAACAGATGGTCGAACGTAACTCCACCGTGATAAGGCATACAGATCAACCGAAGTCCATTTTCAGAGTCATGAACTGACAGGATCGGCACGATATGATCATGATCCAGCCGGGCCAGAATTTCAGGCTCAGTACTGCAATCCCCAGAAACTTTTAATGCAACCCGCCGGTTGCCCAGACTCAGGTCATTCGCCAGATAAACCCGCGCCGATCCTCCACGCCCAATTTCACGCTCCAGGCGAAAATGCTCGACCTCATCTCCTGCCTTCGGAAAATCATGGAGACGCTGATTCCCCAGAATTTCATTTGAAGGAATGCTCAATAGTTTATGTATCTCCAACTGACAGCGGATACTATCGCCCCAAGCCTCATATTTATCGCAGAATCGATCGATGCTGAGCGATTGACCGTGATCCTCAATCACACAGAATTCAGAATATGCCAGGCTGATCACCCGTGCATGATCATTTGCAAGTTCCGGAAAGTGATCGAGATAAAAATGAAGATCCATTTCATGACCAGACTCGATCCGCCGCGACTGGTCAGTTTTAATCAGCTCCACCAAAAATTCAAGCGATTGGTAATTGTCGTACTGATTCCAGATCCGCTCGATTGCATTTAATTTAACCGGGCACTGAGCCAAATCCCAGCAATTGTTCAATTCCACCAAAGCATCCTGAATGAGATCAGAACGAAATTGCAAGTCCCGAAGTTCGATCATTCGCTGACACCCCCCTATAATCAACTCATAACAGATTTCAGTTTTTTTTGAGCACTCGTAGAGTCTCTGTCTCTGTCTCAAACGATCATGTGTTTGGAAAAAAATGGTCGCGCAGCGATTTCAACAGCCTTTGAATTTTACGCAAATTCATACCCGTCGCTTCGGCCACTTCATGGTTCGTATAATTCTGGCTCTTCAAACGAATGATCAAAGCGGAATCGCTTTCGATCAAGCCAGCTTCGTATGTCAATCGCTCTCGAACCTCTTCTGCCATTGCATATTGGCTGGGTGATGGCTCATGACTTTTCGGCTCAAAAAGACCATGGCTCTGATCAGAATTTATAAAGAATGAGCGATCCCGGTTCGAATCCCGCTTGATGGCCACCTGCCTCCGGGCGACATCGATGATCTTCTGATAAGCAATATGGTTCATAAATGCGAGAAAGTCCGACTCATTCTGAATCTGAAGACTTGGAAGACGCTCCATCAGAGTGGCCCAAAGCTCGCTCGAAAAATCGCCAGTGTCATAGACTGATCGCAATTTTCGGCTAAACAGGCGAAGCCGATTCCGTATGACCCGGCGCAGTTTCGGATCATATTGTTCCACAAACTGACTCCACGCCAGCGAATCGCCTTGCTTTACACGATCCACAAGCAATTGAAACGGGTCATGACGATGAGTTTCAGGCATTTCCCAGCCCCCACCCAAAATCCATCTTGCGGGGAATCCCATTCCTCAAACGCAGGCGAATTTGGGAAATCAATGCAATCAAATCTATTTAGAGCACGTAAGAGATATCCTGACATGTTTAGCGCGCAGCACAAAGTAAAATCTGGCGATTTCACCAAAATTTTTGCTTAAATGATCTCACAGACACCGCAAACTGCTTAATCAAGCGGGTTTAATCATCAACTTTTTTCTCGAAGGTGTCATCACTCCCACACGATTCAGATGGCGATCCATGTGGGTGCTGGAAATGGGATGGGCAGGTAAGGATTCAAAGGCTTATCCATTTGTGGCGGATTGGGTGGTATGGGCAATGGCCCAGGCAGTCCGATGATCGGCGGAATATTGATTGGTAAAACAGGTGTAATAGGCTCGAAAGTGCTCATCACCGAGCGACCTTCAAGAGTTGCGAGCGTCGGTACGAATCGGCGGCGTAAATTTGTCATCTGGGTGCATTCCTTTTCAATGAGTTGGGGGTGAATCGTGAAGTGACTGGATCAAAAACTGGCGAAAATCGTCGGCGTACAAAGTGTGACATACCTATGTCACAAATCCGCCATAAAAAGCCGCGGCTAGTATCATTTCCAATCGAAAGAGCCATAAATCAGGCTTTGAACGACTTTTATGTTGATCACTCATTTTGTATCGTGACCAGACATTCGTCAGAATACATCACCGGCTTTTTTATGGTGTGATCATGGCAAGGGCAGAATATTTGTTCGTGCTGAGCCAATTACAAGAGGCCTGCCAGTACAACGGGCAGACTTCAATTTGACGGATGACCTGGGTTGCAATCTGGTCTGCAAGGTCTGGGCGACTCATCCGATGGGCGTGGATGAATCGGCTTAATGGAGTGATTTGGAGTGATGGAGAAAGGATCAGCCTTTCGGAAACATGGCCATTCTTGCTCGCCTGACGCAGCCATTTCAATTCCTCTGAGATCTCCTCACGAAGCCGGCCGATCATGATGCGAACCACTTTGGCGTAGTGGTTGATGGCCAACTCGATTTCTCCGGACATCAAGAGACGTATCATGATGACTTCTGTGATCACGGCGATGAACAGCTCTGGGTCAAGCGGATATTGGTCGTCCTGATTCTGCAGAGAGATCAAGCCACAGGCACAGTCAGCCCATCGGTCAAGATCTGCGCAGTCATTGGATTGAAACTTCCGGAACCGTTTTTGGTAAGCCGATTCCAAACGTGTCGCAATTTCGAGAACCCTCTTGCATGTAATCATGAAAAATCCTCGCTCTTGCAACTGATCCTTATGATCAACACCGTAGATGCTTTTAAAGTGCGACAGAAAATCTGTAATAAATTGCAAATCGTTCTAAAAATCAAATCCAAACCACACCATGTTAGCGGACATGGCCTACATAACATGTTGTCTGTTTAAGGATCAGGACGAAACCAACCGAGGCTAGCAGCTAGCCGGCTTGGGGAGAGAGGGCGTCAGGCTGGGGCTGTGGATGTCCTTCGGACATTTCTATTAATAGATTTCTCCTCTGGAGCCCAAAGATAACGCTTCCCAGGTTTTATGGATATCCAGAGGACATGCCTATACCCCTCTCATTCTGAAATCTGGAGTTTTAGTCTGAGATTTGAAGCGGAGCCCAACGGCGATTCATAATCCTTAAATCTACAAAGTGTTATGTAAGCCATGTCCCCTGGCATAGCGGGCTTTATTTTTGTATTTTAGAGCGATGCAAGTCGCTTTGATATAATGTGTTACACGCGTATTCACTGAAATGGCGAAAACCCGCCCGGTCAGGGGACCGTGCCTACAGTACAGAAATCCACTTCTGAGCGTGATTGGGGTATAGTCCCAATCTCACGGCGAATCCAGCAGCTTCGGGGGTGCTTCTAACGGCCGCTCGGGGAGCGGAATCTCATCAATCGGAGGTGCGGCATCAAGCGGTCGTTTCTCAGGTATCATGTCGAGCGTAAGCCCTGTTGCCTTAGGTGTTTCTGGAGGCTTGTCCTTAGGCGACCCGACCTCTGGTGCTGGCGTAATCACAGGCGTTAGACCCATGTCCGGCTGCGGCTTTTCCTGAATCGGCGGCTTCAGGCTCTCAGGTGCCTTTGGCTGATCCTGAGATACGGGTGGATTCGGGGCCACCGACTTCACTGATTCCACGCTCGGTGCAGCCTGTTTCTCAATCACAGACTTCTTAGCCTCTGGTGGTGCAGGGGCCTTGGGCGGATTGGTGACAACAGGGACTTGAGCTTGATCCGTAATTGCTGGAGCCTGCTGAACTGCGGCAGGGGCCGTCTCAGGTGGGGCTTCGATTGCGGCTGCGGGTGGCACAATTGAGGCTTTGGGGCGATCCTCATACTGTATTTTCTCGCGTACTGCCGGTGATTCAGCCGGTACTGAATTCAAGCCAAGAATTCGAGCCTTGGGCCGTGATCGGTCGAGTAGTACAGGCTCGTACTCTGTGGTATCCACACCCGCACGGTTGCCTGCCTCATCACGAGCCTCAACCCGCACATGAAACACCGGTGGAACTTGTGGGCCAGGCGTCCAAACGTATTGACCCGTATTTTCAACAGCCTCCACAATCGGCATCCACTGGGTCCCAGTTTCCGGGCGATAATAAAGGCTGATCGGACGTGGCCCAAAATTGCGATCCTCAGCCTGCCACGAGATCAGGACTTTTCCTGACTGGCTTCCAACACCCACTTTAATCACATTCAGGATCATCGCCGGTGGTGTGGAATCGACCTCGACCCACATCTGAGGAGTCGTGCCGGATCGTGGAATCTCGTCGCCCTGACCAGCGATGGAACGGGCGATGATGGAGACTCCAAAAACACCCTCTCCACCCAGATCCACATCCATCGGACTGGTCCGGTCAGAATCTTCTGCCCATCTAGCCCAGTTCTTGCCAGCATCACGAGTCACCCAAAGTTCGACCAAAGCAGGGCCGTTCGGGCCAGCGTCATCAACTTTATAATTCAGAGGAAACTTCGGACTCGAAATCAAAGGAGTCTGGCGACGATCCGCACTGACACCCGATGCCGCGATCGGCTGATTCGCACCATCTTTAGCGGCAGACGACCTTGAGCCAGTTAGAGGTGAACGGACAGGATCTTCCCCTCGTGGGGTTCGGCCAGCAGGACCATTTCCAAACCCTGAAGGAGTGTCGATCCAGTTGCCTGATTCCGATTTAACTTTCGGTTCCGTTCCTTGATGAGGGCCAAGAATCCCTCGACTGTAACCGTTCGATGCCATTTGAGCGATCGGCGGAGGGGCTTGCCCATTCATCGAATCAGGGCGAGTGCCAGCCATGTTTGGGAGTTGGGCTGTACCATCGCTCATCTCGGTTTCCGCATGTTGAACATTACCCGCCTTATCAGCAACTGTCGCCCTGACACGAATTGATTCGGCTGTACCAGTATCCCAACTGGCTTCCCCTGAAGGAGTTGGGCGACCCATAGGAATCGGCTTCCATTCGCCACTCCCAGGGATCGAAAATTCCAGAACCAGCGAACCGAGATCAAGATATTCATCTCGAGCATCCCAGTGAATGGTTGCGGTGGAACCTCGTCGAGAGACCGATTCCAGGCCAAGGCCAGGCTTCTTGGTGTCCACGACCACACGCCAGTCAGGCAGAATCGGCTTATCGTCAGATGGGTTGTAACGTCCGTCCACATCGAGTGTTCGAACAGCAAACCAGTATTCGCCATCACGAGCGGCACGAAAGGTGAAGGCCTTTGAGGATGGGTTCGTGGAGCTGCTCAATCGCCAGCTCCCTCCCTTGTCATCGGAAACGTAAAGCTCAATCGACTTTAAAATGGCTTTGTCAGCCGGTTCGATATCGAACGGAATTTTAAAGCCGTGGGAAGGATGATAAATCGTGTTCGATTTTGGGCTATCGGCAGAAATAGACTTCGTAAAAGACCCGCTCAGAAACCAGATCAAACCAATCATCGCAAGAATCTGATGCATCTGTTGCATGTGCATGAACTGGGGCAACCTCAAAAACTTTGAGGTTTGGAATCGTCGATGGTTTAGACGATACCCCTGCCGATTCATTGGCGATGACACTCCGGAATGACAACCCTCTCAAAAAATCTGCCACATGCAGACCTTCGACAAAGAGAGCTGTCTCCGGTTGTATCGACAATTCCGGCTGTATGGCTTGAATGGATCTAAGCGATTCATTCCATAAGCGGCTGGAAACTTACTGCAAGCCAAGTTTTAGATTAAGCTGGCAGGTGGCCGGTCGCTTGAAGCATGCGCTGGCCGACCTGAGCGAAGTGTTCGCGCACAGCCTGTTTCACTTCTTCAGGAGCGTTCAGAAGTTCCGCAAGTGGAGAGGTGTTTGCGTCTCCACCGAGGTCGATGATGCCCAAACCAGCTCCGTTTGTCAGCTCAAACGAAGGATATTTTTCCGCAAGTTCACGGAACAGCTGTGCATGGCCCTGAGTGGCTGCATCGCGTCCTTGTGTTCCGATGATAAAACAAATGGCTTTTGGGTTGATCTTACCGAGCCAGCGATCGAAGATTTTTCGCAGTTCCTCGTAGGGCCGAATCAGGCTGAGAAGAAAGAAATTGGCACAGTCGTCAGGGATGTAGTATCTGGCCCGTTCGCAATCAAACGTGATGATCGAGCCGAACTTGCCATATTCGCCGGTAAAATACTTGCCCATCTCGACCCGAAATTTCGCTTCAGGTGAACCGGCCTTACGAGAATCCTCGTCGGGATCGACTGAAAATGAACGTTGGTGCTTACTGGTATCGAGAATACCGGCATTGTGAGGCTTGATCACCTGATTGGCAGAACAGACTGCAACACCATCGCCCGTACCGAGTTCCACGGTAACCAAAGGACGACACTCGCCGATCAGACCCATCAGGATTGGGGAAAGTTCCACCCAGTCTGAAGCTGGCTTGGGCGCCCACTTCAAAGCTTGAATGGAGGGCGAATGGGCGAGTGCTTGGATTTGTACAGGGTTCATTGGTACCAGTCAATCAGTAGAAAAGTAGTCGTTTGACAGAGAGTTATCTTAACGACTGGTACGAAAATAATCAGGAAATTGTTCTGTGTTGACGGTTTTTCAACCACCTGTGCGCAGGATTTCCGAAACGCGATCGGCAATGACTTGCGCCGGTGGGCGACGTTCTTCGAGTGGGATATATCCTGTAAGATCATCCACCAGACGCACTTCGCCAGGCCTCAGGCTTGCCAGACGCGCCAGTTTTGTTGCAGATCGGCATCGAAGCACTGCAAAACCGTCGTCCGTATGGATTCGATCCACGCCCCATCGTGCTGCCAGCACGCGAAGCTCGTTTTCACGCATCAGATTTTCAGCCTGAGGTGGCAAAGCTCCGAACCGGTCGACCAGTTCTTGGGCAAAATCTTTGATTCTGTCGAGAGTGCGCAACCGGCCCAGTCGCCGATAAAGCTCCACCTTCACACGGTGCCCATCGACATAATCCTTTGGCAGCCAAGCCTTCCAGGGCAGTTCCACCAGACACTCCACCGGCGGAGCTTCTTTTTTACCCGTCTTTTTCCGAACCGCTTTTTCCAGTAATGTACAGAACAGCTCGTATCCAACGGCCTCAATATGGCCTGACTGCTCTGAGCCCAGAATGTTCCCGGCTCCCCGAATTTCAAGATCCCTCAGCGCAATCTTGAAACCTGCGCCAAGATCGGTGAACTCTTCGATCGCCTTGAGCCGCTTAACAGCATTCGGCGTAACGGGTTTTTCATTCTCAAGCATCAGGTAAGCATAGGCCCTGTGCTTGAAACGTCCGACACGGCCGCGCAACTGGTGCAGGTCAGCCAGCCCGTATTTGTCGGCTTCATTGATAAAAATCGTGTTGGCGTTTGGAATGTCCAGGCCACTTTCGATAATCGTTGTGGCCAGGAGGATATCGGCTTCGTGCCTGACAAATTTCAGCATCGCACGTTCCAACTCTTCGCCCGGCATCTGGCCGTGGGCGATGATAATTCGCGCTTCAGGAACAATATTTTTGATCCGGTCCGCGACAGCATGGATGTCGTGCACGCGATTATGGACAAAAAAGATCTGGCCATCGCGATTCAATTCGCGGTTTATCGCCCGTCGAACCAGATCCGCATCAAATCGGCTGATCCGCGTTTCAATCGCCTTTCGGCCCGCCGGTGGAGTCTCCAGATTCGAGATGTCGCGAATCCCCAACAAGCTCATATGAAGCGTTCGCGGAATCGGAGTGGCAGACAGGGTGAGCACATCCACCGTGGTTTTCAGAGACTTGAGCCACTCTTTATCCTCCACACCAAACCTCTGTTCCTCGTCGATCACGACAAGTCCGAGGTCCTTGAACTGAACATCCTTCTGCAAAATCCGGTGCGTGCCGATCAGAATATCCACACCGCCATAGGCCGCCCGCTTGATCACCTCACGCATTTCCGACTTCGGCCGGAACCGGTTCAGAACCTCAACAGTGAACGGATATTCCGCCATGCGTGCAGAAAAACTGTGGTAGTGCTGCTCAGCCAAAACCGTGGTCGGGACCAGAATGGCGACTTGCTTGCCAGCTTCGACGGTTCGAAAAGCGGCCCTGATGGCGAGCTCGGTTTTGCCATATCCGACATCGCCGCAAACACCAAGAAAACAGCAGAAGCTGTTTCCGAATAACATGGCAACGATCCACCAAGCACCAGAGCTGTCCGCCTTCCCTGGATTCATTGAGGTCAGCCGCCGCTTCGATCAATCCGGTTCCAAC
>Ga0209444_10002170_pt1 | contig 10842 bp, 9 predicted proteins | sample LauGreFaBDMM15DN_2_FD_188215 | JGI IMG/M metagenome (GOLD analysis project Ga0209444, IMG submission 188215) | Freshwater lake microbial communities from Lake Michigan, USA - Fa13.BD.MM15.DN (SPAdes) (version 2) | ecosystem: Environmental > Aquatic > Freshwater > Lake | place: Lake Michigan, USA...
GCCATCATCAACGCCTGCGACGCAGGGCGCGAGGGCGAACTCATCTTCCGTTTGATCGAGCAATACGCCGGCGGCAAAAAGCCCTTGGACAAACCTGTCAAACGGCTGTGGTTGCAATCGATGACGCCGCAAGCCATCCGCGACGGCTTTGGCAGCTTGCGCACCAGCAAACAAATGCAAGGCCTGGCCGACGCCGCCCGCAGCAGGTCGGAAGCCGATTGGCTGGTGGGCATCAATGGCACCCGCGCCTTCACCGCGTTCAATTCCCGCGATGGCGGGTTCTTCCTCACCACCGTCGGTCGGGTGCAAACGCCCACCCTGTCGGTGGTGGTCGAGCGCGAAGAGCTGATCCGCAAATTCATCAGCCGCGACTACTGGGAAATTCACGCGAGTTTTGCCGCCGCCGCAGGGGCTTATGCGGGCAAATGGTTCAACCCCACGCACAAAGCCAACGCCGACGACAAAGAAATCAAAGAAGACCGCGTTTGGGCGTTAAGCGAAGCGCAAGCCATTGCCGACGCGGTGCGCCACCAAACCGCGACCGTCACCGAGGAAAGCAAGCCCAGCAGCAAGGGCAGCCCTGGCCTGTTCGACCTGACCACCTTGCAGCGCGAGGCCAATGGCCGCTTTGGCTTCTCGGCCAAAACCACGCTCTCCTTGGCGCAAAGCCTGTACGAGCGCCACAAAGCCTTGACCTACCCGCGTACCGACTCCAAGCACCTGCCCGAGGACTACCTGCCCACCGTCAAAGAGACCATGCAAATGCTGGCCAACAGCGGCATGGGGCACCTCGCGCCGTTTGCCAAAACCGCCATCGCGCAGGGCTACATCAAGCCCAGCAAAAAGGTGTTTGACAACGCCAAGGTCAGCGACCACTTTGCCATCATCCCCACACTCGAAGCACCCAGCGGTTTGTCCGACGCCGAGCAAAAGCTGTACGACTTTGTGGTGCGCCGCTTCATCGCTGTGTTCTACCCCGCCGCGCAATTCATGGACACCACCCGCATCAGCCAAGTAGCAGCTGCGGGCAAGAGCCACCACTTCAAAACCACTGGCCGCGTGTTGGTCGAGCCGGGCTGGCAAGCCATTTACGGCAAAGAGGTGGATGAGGAAGAAGACAAAGAGTCCGGCAAGATTTTGGTGAAACTCAATGCGGGCGAAAAACCCAAAGTGTCTGAGGCAGACCCCAAAGGCCTGAAAACCCGTCCACCGGCGCGCTACACCGAGGCGACCCTTTTGGGCGCGATGGAGGGTGCTGGCAAAACCGTGGAAGACGACGAGCTGCGCGAAGCCATGCAAGAAAAAGGTTTGGGCACGCCTGCCACACGCTCGTCCATCATTGAGGGCTTGCTGAACGAAAAATACATGTTGCGCGAAGGCCGTGAGTTGATCCCCACCGCCAAAGCCTTCCAGCTGATGACGCTGCTGCGTGGTTTGGGCGTGGAAGAGTTGTCACGCGCCGACCTGACCGGCGACTGGGAGTTCAAGCTCTCGCAAATGGAAAAAGGGCAGTTGTCGCGCGAAGACTTCATGAAAGACATCGCCGAGATGACCGCTCGCATGGTGAAAAAAGCCAAGGAATACGACCGCGACACCATCCCTGGCGACTATGCCACCCTCACCACCCCCTGCCCCACATGCGCTGGCGTGGTGAAAGAAAACTACCGCCGCTACACCTGCATCGGCAAAGCCGGTGCGGTGGCCACCACCAATGCAGACGGCGAGATTGAAGGGCCAGGTTGCGGTTTTTCGTTTGGCAAAACACCGGCAGGTCGCACGTTTGAGCCCACCGAGGTGGAGCAGTTTTTGCACGACAAAAAAATCGGCCCCTTGGAAGGTTTCCGCTCCAAAGCCGGTTGGCCTTTCACCGCAGAAATTGCGCTCAAATTCAACGAAGAAGAGAAAAACTGGAAGCTGGAGTTCGACTTTGGCGACGACAAAAACGCCGAGAGCGGCGAGATTGTGGAGTTTGGCGAGGCCGAGAATTTGGGCGCTTGCCCCAAGTGCGGCTCTGCGGTGCACGAGCACGGCGCCAACTATGTGTGCAGCAAATCCGTGCCCACCAACGCCCAGCCCACGCCGAGCTGCGACTTCAAAAGCGGGCGCGTCATCTTGCAACAGGTGATTGAGCACGACCAAATCAAAAAACTGCTGGCTGAGGGCAAAACCGATTTGCTGGAGAAATTTGTCTCCATGCGCACCCGGCGTGCCTTCAAGGCCTACCTGAGCTACGACGCCGAAGCCGGCAAGGTGAGCTTTGCGTTTGAGCCCAGTAAGTACCCGAAAAAAGGCGGCGCACCCACCACCCGCGCCTTGGCCAAAGCAGCGGGCAAAACCGTGCCCGGTAAAAAGACGCCTGCGGCCAAAAAAGCTGCAGCGAAAGTTGCCAAAGACGCCAAACCCAAAGCCCCGCGCAAAACCGCAGCCGGCAAAGCGCCCAGCGCGGCCTTAGCCGCAGTGATTGGCCCCGAAGCCGTGGCCCGCACCGAGGTGATGAAAAAACTGTGGGACTACATCAAGGCCAACAGCTTGCAAGACCCCAAAGACAAACGCACGATTCAGTGCGACGCCAAACTCAAAACCGTGTTTGGCAAAGACTCCGTGGGGATGTTTGAGTTGGCGGGGTTGATTGGGGCGCATTTAAGCTGAGGTCTTCATTGCGCTAATTCGTTATTGCGAGGGGCTTTAGCCCCGAAGCAAGGACAGCGCCACGCAATGACAGAATTTTGCAATGACCACGTTGGTATGCAGAAAACCCAACCGCATACAATCGCCAGTTGCCCGAATTTGGAGAATTTACTGTGTTCTTTTCATCTGCCTACGCCCAATCCGCACCCGCTGCCACCGCCGGTGGTGACCTCGGTTCCTCGCTCATGAGCATGCTGCCTTTGGTGTTGATGTTTGTGGTGCTGTATTTCGTCATGATCCGCCCCCAAATGAAACGCCAAAAAGAACTCAAGGCCATGCTCGACGCATTGGCCAAGGGTGACGAAGTGGTCACCTCGGGCGGCATGTTGGGCAAGATCGCCCAACTGGGCGACAACCAGATTGGTTTGGAAGTGGGCAACGGCGTGACCCTGCAAATGCAGCGCTCAGCGGTGGTGCAAGTGCTGCCCAAAGGCAGCATCAAATAATTTAACCCCGACGCCCGCGCCATGAACCGTTACGCCCTTTGGAAATACCTGGTCATCCTGATCGCTTTTTGCGTGGGTGGCTTGTACACCTTGCCCAATTTCTTTGGCGAAGCACCGGCGGTGCAAGTTTCTCCTGCCCGAGCCAGCGCCAAGGTCGACACCGCCACCTTGGGCAAAGTGGAAGAGGCACTCAAAGCCGCGTCGCTCACACCCACCTTGATCGGCCTTGAAAACAACTCGCTCAAAGCGCGCTTCGAAACCACCGAACAGCAACTTCAAGCCAAAGACGCCATGCAACAGGCGCTCAACCCTGATGCGGCCAACCCCGCGTATGTGGTGGCGCTGAACTTGATACCGCGCACCCCCACTTGGTTGTCGGCCTTGAACGCCGCACCTATGTACCTGGGTCTGGATTTGCGCGGTGGCGTGCACTTCATGTTGCAAGTGGACATGCAAGCAGCTCTGACCAAAAAGCTCGACTCTTTGAGCGGCGACTTGCGCAGCGCTTTGCGCGAAAAAAACCTGCGCCACAACGGTATTTCTCGCGAAAAAGAAACGATTCTGATGGGGTTTCGCGACCAAGCCACAGCTGATGCGGCCCAGTCGCTGATGCGCGACCAGTTCCCCGATTTGGTGTCTACCCTCAGCCCGCAAGGCGATGAAGTCAAGCTCAGCGCCAGCTTGAAACCCGAAGCAGCGCGTCGCGTACAAGACCAAGCCCTCAAGCAAAACATCACCACGCTGCACAACCGTATCAACGAACTGGGTGTGGCTGAACCCGTCATTCAGCAACAAGGCTTGGACCGTATCGTGGTGCAGCTCCCGGGTGTGCAAGACACCGCCAAAGCCAAAGACATTTTGGGTCGTACGGCAACGCTTGAAATCCGCATGGTTGAAGAAAGCAGCGAAGCACGTTTGGCCGAGGTGGGCAGCGGCGCCGTGCCTTTTGGCGCGGAAAAATACCTGGACCGCAATGGCCAAGCGGTGATTGTGAAAAAGGTCGTGGTGCTGACGGGCGAAAACCTGACCGACGCCCAACCCGGCTTTGACAACCAAACACAAGAAGCGGCGGTTCACCTGACCTTGGACGCCAAAGGCGCTCGTATCTTCAAAGAAGTCACCCGCGAAAACGTGGGCAAGCGCATGGCCATCTTGCTGTTTGAAAAAGGCAAAGGCGAAGTCGTGACCTCTCCCGTGATTCGCAGCGAAATTGGCGGCGGTCGAGTGCAAATTTCGGGTCGCATGACCACCGTAGAAGCTGCGGACACCTCATTGCTGCTGCGTGCTGGTTCGCTGGCCGCGCCCATGGAAATCATCGAAGAGCGCACCATTGGCCCAAGCTTGGGTGCTGAGAACATCGCCAAAGGCTTTGACAGTGTCACTTGGGGCTTTGTCGCTGTTACCGCCTTCATGTGCCTTTATTACGCCTTGTTTGGCGTCATCTCCAGCATTGCGCTGGCAGTGAATTTGCTGTTATTGGTAGCGGTGCTATCTATGCTGCAAGCCACGCTCACGCTGCCTGGCATGGCGGCCATGGCACTGGTGCTTGGCATGGCGATTGACGCCAACGTGCTGATCAATGAGCGGGTTCGCGAAGAACTGCGCAATGGCGCGGCACCGCAAACCGCTATTCATATGGGCTACGACCGTGCGTGGTCAACGATTTTGGACTCCAATGTCACCACCTTGATCGCTGGTTTGGCGTTGTTGGCCTTTGGCTCGGGCCCGGTGCGCGGTTTTGCGGTGGTGCACTGTTTAGGCATTCTCACCAGCATGTTCTCAGCGGTGTTTTTCTCGCGCGGCTTGGTCAACCTTTGGTATGGCCGCCAAAAACGTTTGCAAACCGTCTCGATTGGCACGGTGTGGAAGCCAGACGCCACCACCCAAGACGTGATTGCCAAAGCCAAAGCCGAATAAAGAAAGCCTGACATGGAATTTTTCAAAATCCGCAAAGACATCCCGTTCATGCGCCATGCTTTGGTGTTTAACGCGATTTCATTGATCACCTTTTTGGCGGCGGTGTTTTTCCTCTTCAGCCGTGGATTGCATTTGTCGGTGGAGTTCACCGGCGGCACCCTGATGGAGGTCAGTTTTGCACAACCTGCGCCGCTTGAGCCCATGCGCGAGCGCATTGCGGCCTTGGGCATCAACGATGTGCAAGTGCAAAACTTTGGCTCTTCGCGCGATGTGCTGATCCGCATGCCTGCCGCCAAAGGCAGCAACTCTGCCGAGCTGAGCAACAAAGTGTTTGGCAGCCTTAAAGAGATGGACGCCAGCGCCGAGTTGCGCCGCACCGAGTTTGTCGGTCCGCAAGTGGGCGACGAGCTGGCCATCGATGGCCTCAAGGCCTTGGCCTGTGTGGTCATTGGCATCATGATTTATTTGGCCATTCGCTTTGAATGGAAATACGCGGTGGCGGGCATCATTGCCAACTTGCACGATGTCATCATCATCTTGGGCTTTTTTGCTTACTTCCAGTGGGAGTTTTCGCTGCCCGTGCTGGCTGCGGTGCTGGCGGTCTTGGGCTATTCCGTGAACGAGTCGGTGGTGATTTTTGATCGGGTACGAGAAAACTTTCGTCGATTCCGCAAAATGAACACGGTCGAGATCGTCGACAACGCCATCACTTCCACCATCAGCCGCACCATCATCACCCATGGCTCCACACAACTCATGGTCTTGTCCATGTTGCTGTTTGGCGGCGCAACATTGCACTACTTTGCCTTGGCGCTGACCATTGGCATTATGTTTGGCATTTATTCTTCGGTATTTGTCGCCGCTGCGATTGCCATGTGGCTGGGCATACGCCGAGAAGACCTGATCAAACCGGTGAAAAAAGATGGGCCCGACGAAGACCCGAACGACCCTAACTCGGGTGCAGTGGTTTAAGTCTGCTCAGTGCGCGATGCGCGACTCTTGGTCGTCGCACAACTCATCGAGCACCAACGCATCGGGTTCGATGCCAGCACTCCAGTAAACCATCAAGACGATGATTTTCAAGTCGTCTAAGCTGATGGGGTGGGTGGTCACTGCCATGGCGCGGTCCACCACAATCTCGCGCACCTGAGGTGGCAAGACGCCTGCACCTTCCATGAAAGTGATAAAGCCCAGTCCGGCGGCACCCAACTGCTGCTGCTCAGGCACAGAATACACACGCATGCTGAGGGGTGACTGCACATACGCAGTTTCCCAAGCAGTTTTGGGTGCATTGATTTGAATGGTTTCGGCATTGTTGGCAGCGGTGTGTAAGCCCGCGAGCCAAGACAGCGCTTGCTCTATTTCGTCGGCGTCAAAGCCGGCGGCACTGAGTTTGCGTCCTAAGAGGGGTAACTCAGGACAGGCCTCACCGCGCCAGTAGTGTTCGTAAACATAGACAAGAACATCGAACATATGTTCAGAATATACCTTGTTTTTGTCGACCCTCCCGAGAGGGTTTTCAGTTGCTTATTTGTATAGCAACTTAAGACCTTAACTTGGCGTGTTGCTCAGGTGTATGCGTTGGTAGTTTCCGGCTGATGTGATGGCCACACAACCTTGGTCTTGCATCAACTGCAGCAGTGCAAGTACTTGTGCCACGGGCAGGTCGCTGCGCATGACCAACACATCCAAATACTGCGGCTCATCGCCCAAGGCTTGCCACACTGCCTGTGCGTTTTCATCTTGCAAGATGGCTGGCATCGAAGTTGTCAGAGGCTTGGCAATGAAACTGTCTTGCAGGGGCAACTCTTCGCTGATGTCTTGGATGCTCTCAACCAACTTGGCACCTTGGCGCAACAAGGCATGGCAACCGCGCGACAAAGCCGAGTGGATAGAGCCAGGAATGGCGAACACCTCCTTGCCTTGGTCTAAGGCTAGTTGCGCGGTGATGAGCGAGCCTGATTGCAAAGCCGCTTCCACCACCAACACGCCTTGACTCAAACCGGCAATCAACCGGTTGCGCAACGGAAAATGGTGGGGCAAAGGTTTGGTGCCTATGGGTTGCTCGCTCAAGACCCAGCCACGCTCGGCAATGTCTTGCGCTAAGCCATGGTGTTGGCGTGGGTAGACCTGATCTAAACCTGTGCCCACCACGGCCACTGTAGGGCAGTGTTCACCCATATCGGCTTGCAGAGCGCCTTGGTGCGCTGCGGCGTCTATCCCCATGGCCATGCCAGACACCACAGCGTGTCCTCCGGCGCACAGGTTGTAGGCAAACGCACGGGCGTTCTCGCGCCCTTGGTGCGTGGGGTTACGACTGCCCACCACCGCCAAGGCGGGGCCCAAGGGCCGCTGTAACTGGCCACGTGCAAATACCAGCAGTGGCGCATCGTGCAAGGCCAAGAACCCAGCCGGATAAGCCTGGTTGTCCCATGTCCACACCGCGTGCGCTATGCCTTGTCCCGCAGATGCCAACCAAGCACTGGTGCGCTGGCAATGGGCTTGCCATTCTGGGGGGTCTGTCAATAAGGCCTTAGCTAGCGGCTCCCCCAGCGATTGCGCCAGGGTGTCATAGGGTTGCGCCCAAATGGCGGGCAAGGAACCGCATAACCGCCACAGCTTGCGAGCGCTTTGCGCCCCCAAACCTGGCGTGAGTAACAAGCGCAAAGCCAGCGCCCAGTCGCTGGTGGTCAGGTTTTGTGGTGTGAGCGCTTGGCTGTCAATGGCAGGCAAGACGGGATGCGTCGAAGACATGGTGATGGCTCCCCAATGAAAGTCGCCAGCATAAAAACCGCTGATGTACCTCGGGTGGAGGCGCTGTGCGCTTATTCCTCAGCCACACTTCACCCCTTGGTCTAAAAAAGCGACAATAAACCCCCATGGCAATACTCACCATTCTTTCCTACCCCGACCCCCGCTTGCACACCGTGGCCAAACCGGTTGCGGTGGTGGACGAACGCATCCGAACACTAGCGGCTGACATGATCGAGACCATGTACGAATCCAAAGGCGTGGGGCTGGCCGCCACCCAAGTCAATGTGCATGAACGCGTGGTGGTCATGGATGTTTCCGAAGAGCACAACCAGCCCTTGGTGATGATCAACCCCGAGCTGCTCTGGAAGAGCGAGGAGCGTATCAAGGGTGAAGAAGGTTGCTTGTCGGTGCCTGGCGTTTTTGACAATGTTGAACGCGCCACACACATCAAGATACAAGCCTTGGACGCGCAAGGTGACATGCAAACCTACGAAGCCGATGGCTTGATGGCGGTTTGCATTCAGCATGAGATGGATCACCTCATGGGCAAGGTGTTTGTTGAATACCTTTCATTGCTCAAACGTACTCGCATTCGCGGCAAACTGGTTAAAGCACAACGCGAAATCGAGCGCTAAGCCATGCGCTTGGTCTTTGCCGGCACGCCGGTTTTTGCGCAAAATGTATTGGCAGCTTTGCACGCTGGCGGTCACGACATCGCTTTGGTACTGACCCAACCCGACCGACCTGCCGGGCGCGGCATGCAACTGCAAGCCTCTGCCGTCAAACAGTATGCGCAGCAACATGGCTTGGCTTTGGCCCAACCGACCAGCTTGCGCTTGGAGGGCAAATACCCCGAGGAAGCCGCCGCCGCCCAAACGGCCATCGCTCAGGCGCAAGCCCAAGCCATGGTGGTGGTCGCTTACGGTTTAATCTTGCCCACATGGGCATTGCAAAGCGTGCCCTTGGGTTGCTTCAATGTCCACGCCTCACTCTTGCCACGCTGGCGCGGGGCTGCGCCCATACAACGCGCCATTGAAGCGGGCGACAGTGAAAGCGGCGTGTGCATCATGCAGATGGAAGAGGGCTTGGACACCGGGCCCGTTTTGTGGCGCCAAGCATTGACCATCGCCCCAAATGAAACCAGCGCCAGCTTGCACGACAAACTGGCCGCCTTGGGTGCGCAAGGTATTGTGCAAACCTTGGCGCAACTGCCTCAGCTAAGCGCTGTTGCGCAAGCCACAGAAGGCGTCACCTATGCCGCCAAGATCGACAAACAAGAAGCGTTGATCGACTGGTCGCTGCCAGCCACGTTGTTGTCGCGTCGCATTCGTGCTTTCGACCCATTCCCAGGCGCACACACGCTTTGGCAAGGGCAGACTTTGAAGGTCTGGTCGGCGCTTGCTTTACCCCAAACCACTGACCACGCCCCTGGCACCGTGGTGCAAGCCCGCGAGCAGGGCTTGGATGTGGCCTGCGGCGAAGGTGTGCTGCGGTTGCTGCAGTTGCAAAAGGCCGGCGCAAAGCGCTTGGCCTTTGCCGAACTCTTGCGCGGCCATACCAATTGGCAAGGCGCTGTTCTCGGCCATTGAAACCTTTCACATGTTTCTAGACCCCGCCAACTTTCGCCATCCCGCGTTTCGCACCGGTATGGCTGACGCATTCAAAGTGGCGCCCGGCATTTGGGCTTGGGGCTTGATGACCGGTGTCTCCATGGTGCAAGCCGGCTTGGGGCCTGCGATGTCCACATGGATGACCTTGCTGGTGTATGGCGGCAGTGCGCAATTGGCGGTCACCCCTTTGATGGCCGTTGGCACACCAGTATGGGTGTTGTTGGCCACCGCGTTTTGCGTCAACCTGCGCTTTGCGGTGTTCAGCTTGCATTTGCGCGGCTACATGATGGCGTGGCCGCGTTGGCAACGCCTGACCATAGGCTACCTGATCGCCGACTTGAACTATGTGCAGTTTGTCCAAAATCACCCCCAACCCGCGACCGATGCGGCCGGCCAACGCGCTGAAATGGCCTACCTGTGTGGCAACTGTTTTTTAACTTGGGCTGGCTGGCAAGTCGCCAGTATCTTGGGGATTGTGTTGGCCAGCCAAGTTCCGCTTGAGTGGGGTTTGGGCTTTGCGGGCGTGTTGGCCTTGGTGGGCATCCTCTGCTCGTTGGCCAGTTCGCGTATGCGCACCGTGTCTTTGGTGGTCTCGGGCGCGGCAGCTGTTGCTGCCTATGCACTGCCCTTGCGCTTGAACATCTTGGTGGCCATCGCTGCTGCCGTGGCGATGTGTTTGTTAATTGAAAAAACGACTGAGTTGAACAAGGCTGGCTCATGATTGATGCGTTTCAACTTCTCACCCTGCTGGGATTGGCCGCCATGACCTTGCTGACGCGCTGCTTTTTCTTTTTCTTGAACCGCGAGTTGCCTTTTCCCGCATGGGCGCAACGCGGCTTGCAATATGCCCCCATTGCTGCGCTGGCGGCGGTGGTGGTTCCAGAAGTGTTGGTCAATCAAGGGCATTTGATCAGCACATGGCAGGATGCGCGACTCTTGGGCGCGGCAGCCGGCGTGGCCTATTACGCCTACCGCCAAGGGCAAGGCCAAGCGGTGCTGGGCACCATTGTGGTGGGCATGGCGGTTTATTTACCGCTGCACATTGGGCTGGGTTGGTAGGCGTCATTGCGAGAAGCTGTCATTGCGAGGAGCGCAGCGACGAAGCAAACTGACGAAGCAATCCGCCCACAAGGCCTGCGGCACGAGCCATTAACAATGCAAATCTTCTTTTAGGCAAATAGCTGTATGAGCCTTGCCCATGACGGGCTTTACGCTCGCAAATAGGCAGGCCCTAAAATGCGGCGCAGATAACATATTAAAGAGACAAGCCCATGAACATCCTTCGCTTTGCCGACCTCTGCGCCCAAGGAAAAGCCCAAGGCCAACGTGTCTTTATCCGTGCCGACCTCAACGTCCCCTTTGACGACCACGGCCACATCAGCGAAGACACCCGCATCCGCGCCTCGGTGCCTTGCATCCAGATGGCG
>Ga0209444_10002171_pt1 | contig 10842 bp, 8 predicted proteins | sample LauGreFaBDMM15DN_2_FD_188215 | JGI IMG/M metagenome (GOLD analysis project Ga0209444, IMG submission 188215) | Freshwater lake microbial communities from Lake Michigan, USA - Fa13.BD.MM15.DN (SPAdes) (version 2) | ecosystem: Environmental > Aquatic > Freshwater > Lake | place: Lake Michigan, USA...
CTCCCGCCGTCCGCCTGCCCGGCGGCTGAGTCGGGAGCATGGCCGCCGTTTTGTTTGTAGGCTTCGAGGCCGCGGGGGGTGAGGGTGGTGCTGAGCTTGGCGGTGGCTTCCTGCAGGAGCGCGGCCTGTTGGGCGGTGCGGTTGGCGGGGGTGAGCTCACGGTTGGTCATCAGTGCGCGTTGCCGATTTTGAAAATCCTGCTGCAGCGATACGACCTGCTGGGTCGTGGCGGGCGGCAGTTCGAGGCGCGCGACAAGACTGCTGACCTGCCGGGACTGCGGATCGGTGGCGAGGTTGTAGGCGGCGAAGCGCTCGGGCGTGAGGACAGCCTTGGCTTGCGCGAGCATGTCGGCCTGCCGGCTTTGATAATCGCTGGGATTGCGGGTGCCGGCGGTGCGGTATTTTTCCTCGATGGCGGCCGCCGCTTTGTAGAGCGCGCGGAATTCGGCCTCGGTGGTGTTGAAGCTACCGAGCTGGCCGCGAAGCTGGTTGGCGGTGTTGCTGGAGCGGAGCTGGAATTCCTCGAATTCCTGCGGCGTGAGGGTCTTCGCTATATCCGCGAGTTTTTCCTTTTCGAGGTAGGCAAGTTTCTCGCGGTCTTCGGGGAGCATGACGCCGTTGGCCTTTTGCATGATCTCCTGCTGGAGTTCGCTGTAGTCGGTATTGATGCTTTGCAGCTGGGTGAGTTTCTCCGGCGTAAGGTTGCCGAACTGGCGGCGCTGCCAGGCGTTCATTTCGTCGCTGCCGGGTACACCGTCGGGGCCGAGGAGAGATTTCATGAGCGCCATCTGCTCTTTGCCGAGGTCGCGGAGGGCGGTCATGATCTTGGGGTCCATCATGGCGGAGCGTTGGTTTTTCCAAAACGGTTGTTCGGTCTGGTTGCCGGCGAGTTCCTTGCGACGGGCGGCGAACTGTTCGTTAACCTGCGCAAAGACGATGGCGCGAATCATCGAGGTGGAGAACCCGGCGGCCTTGAGGCGGGCGACGAGCGTATTGAGATCGCCGCCCTGGAGCTCGGCCCACGATTTCGCGAGCTGAGCGGTTTGGATGGCGGCGTCCGAGGCGGCGGACGGGACGGACGCCCCGAAGGCCGTTGGACCGGCGGATTTTTCCGCGAGCGCGGCGGCTGCGGGGGAGCCGGCCAACGGAGCGCCGGAGGATGGTTTGAGGTAGAGCGTGAGGACGGCGGCGTTGACCGCGAGGGACGCGACAAGGAGGGCGACAGGGAGTTTCATGGACAACCGGGGTTAGTGGAATGCTGGCGGAGGGAAATGGAGAGTAAAGCGGTGAAGCGTGACGCCGTGGCGATTGCGATGCGCCGAGGACGCTTTCACCGAAAAAATCTCTGACGTGGGCTGGGGTTAATCGGGTAATGCGGCGCCGATGCCGAGCGGCCCGCCCGTAGTGGGCAAGGTAACGAGGCCGCCCGTGCCGTGCAATTGCCCGCCGTGCCAGCTTCGTTAGGCGCGGCACGCGACGGGGGCGTCGCGTCTCCAGCGGGTGATTGGAAAATGGAAGACGATCGCGGGTTGCTCGTGGTGCCCGCCAATTCGCTTGGCGGAGTCCGGGGCGTGGGGCACGGTCGCGGTCCTTTCCCTGCGTCATGTCGTCCTCAAATGCTCCCCACCCGCAACGCACGCAGGCGCTGCTCATGCTGCTCGTCGCGAATCTTTGCTGGGGGCTGAGCTTTCCCCTGATCAAATCGGTCCTGTTGCTGCACGAGCGGATCATCCCGGAGGCGGGCACGTGGTTTTCGGCGATCTACACGGTAGCGCCGCGCTTTTTTTTGGCGTTGCTTGTGCTCCTGACGCTGAAGCCTCGGGCGTGGCGCGGGGTGACGCGCGGCGAGCTGAAGCAAGGGCTTGTAATCGGGCTGTTCGCTTCTGCGGGGATGCTGCTGCAAAATGACGCGCTGCAATTCACGGCGGCGTCGACCTCGGCGTTTCTCACGCAGTTTTATGCGATCTTGATTCCGGTTTACGTGGCGGTGCGGGCGCGGCGGAATCCGGGCGTGCGCGTGTGGCTGAGCTGTGCACTCGTGCTCGCGGGCGTGGCGATCCTCGGGCGTTTTGACTGGCGGCAACTGCATCTCGGGCGGGGCGAATGGGAGACGTTGCTGGCCTCGGTGTTTTTCATGGGACAAATTCTGTGGCTGGAAAAAAAGGAATTTGCGGCGAACCGCGCGTTTGAGCTCACGTTGGTGATGTTCGCCACGGAGGCGCTCGTGTTTGCCGTGTTGGCGGGAGCGACGGCGCCGAGTATGGCGGCGTTGATCGTGCCGTGGACCTCGCCGGTGTGGCTGGGCTTTACCGTCACGCTCACCGTGGTGTGCACGCTCGGGGCGTTTGGACTGATGAACGCGTGGCAGCCAAAAATCACGGCGACTGAGGCGGGGTTGATCTATTGCGTGGAGCCGATTTTCGGCTCGATAGCGGCGCTGTTTTTGCCCGCGGTTTTTTCGGGGTGGGCGTTGATCAACTATCCCAACGAACTGGCGACGTGGACCCTGCTTGTAGGCGGCGGGTTGATCACGGCGGCGAACATTTTAATCCAGCTGAAGCCGACGGGGAAGGGGTGAGGAGGATAGGCTGTCGCGGTGGGTTACCTTGCCTTCGCTTTGGTGGGTTCGGCAGCGGCGACTTCGGTGAATTTCTTGATCAGCTCTTTGTCGAAGGTGTTCACGTCGCAGTGATGATAGTGCGCGTAAGCGCAGAGCAGAGCGTCGCCAAAATCGGCGTTCTTCGTGCGATACCACTGAATGCCGTCCATCACCCAGCGAGCGTCTGGGCACGTAACCCCCTTCAGGCTTAAAAGCGACATGAGCTTTGGGGCGATGGTCTCCGGCGTGCCGCGATAGAATGTCTCCAGCGCATACACCGTCTCTTGGAGGACAGAAGTGGGAAGGATCACATTTAATCGGCCGGCGCTGGCGGCGCGAAATAGCTCCGTTGCGGCGGGTGACTGCACGGGATCATCACCCGTCAGGTAGCGGACGATGACGTTGGCGTCGATTGCGACGGATTTCATCCGATCACTCCGTGCGCAGAGCCTGGCGTGCCGCTTGAGCCATCGCGGCCTTGGCGCCTTGTTTCATTTTTTCAATGCTGACTGGCGGACGACCCGGGCCGAGCGAGCCCGCGAGCGAATCCACATCGTGCAGCGGTTCGAGAATGAGGCGGTTGCCCTCCACCGTCTGGCTCAGAATCATGCCGGGACGCAGATTGAGTGCGCGCACCGCCTCGGCCGCGAGCGTGGTTTGAAAAGCGGGCGAAATGGTCGTCTGCGCTGAAATGCGCCGGGAAGCCGGCAGCTTTCTTTGAAGAGTAGGCATAACCAAAGGTCGCAACTGAAACATTTGAATCAAGCGCGAATTCTAGGTAGCGGTGCTTTAGCTCGCGTGCCTTGAACCCTGAACGAGGGTTGAAGCCTTGTGCTACCTCAACCTGCCGCTTTCGTTTCTGGTGTAGCTCGAAACAACCGGCGCCGCGAGCGGAGCGGCCCGCCGTTCAATCGAATCGGCCGGTGCGGAGAAAGGTGCTGGTGGCGCGGGCGGTGGCGGCGCGGAAAAGAATGCCGGTGTGGGAAACGGGGAGGACGCGATGGGCGCGCTCGCCGGCGAGGTGCGTCGCCGCGACGCTGACGGGACCGTCGTTGGGCTTGGGCACCCAGACCGAAGCCAACGGGTTCACCGAGCGGTTTCCCGTGATGATGCCGAGTTCGGCGGCGGCGGGCCACGGGCCGAGGGATTTCGGGAGGTGGTCCGGCGCGGTGCCGAGTCGCGCCAGATTCGGGCCCAGCACGGCGCGAAAAATCTGGGAGCGCCCGAGACGGTCGGCGGCTTCACTGCCGGCGTTGGGTGGGGCCAGCATCACGACGCGGCCGAGATTGGTCGGAAAGGACGTGCCCGCGCGGCGCTGTTCGGCGAGCCACGTGCGCACCAAGATACCGCCCATCGAGTGCGTGACGAAGTGGAGGCGCGGCGCGGCGGCGGTATGGTGCGCGGCGAGCTGCGCGGGCAACCAGTCGCCGGCGAGGGTTTCGAGCGGCACGGTGCGGGAAGGGTAGGAGAGATTGACGACGCGGTAGCCGTCCCGGGCGAGGGCGGACCCGAGGCGCGCCATCGTCCAGCCGTTTACGCCGATCCCGTGGAGGAGGACAACGGTTTCCTTTTCGGCGAAAGCGGAAGCGGGCATGAGGGCGAAAATGAAGGCGAGGAAACGGGTAAACACCAAGGCCGAGACCGCGCGGGCGTCAGGAAGTTGCGCCCATTTGGCGGGCGCGGAGGGCGAGGACGCCGCGCACGGTGATCGCGGTGAGCACGATGGCGCCGCCGATCAGGGCTTGCAGACTGGGGCGTTCGCCGAGGGCGAGCAGGACCCAAAACGGGTTGAGCAACGGTTCGATGACCGGGATCAAGACGGCCTCGAGGGCGGTCACGTGGCGGATGGCGCGCGCGTAGAGCCAGTAGGAGAAACCGAGTTGCACGGAGCCCAGGAGCAGCAGTGCGCCCCAGCCGGTGGGCGGCAAGGCGGGTGCATCGATGATCCACGGCAGGCCGATGACGAACGCGAGGAGGTTGCCCAAGATGATCGACTCGACGGGCGAGCCGTCCTTTTGGCGGCGGAGAGCGATCGTCATGCCGGCGAAACACACGCCGCTGAGAATCGCGAGGGCGTTGCCCAGATGGCCGGTGAACGCGAGGTTGTCGGCGAAAAACAGGCCCATCCCGCCGAGCACGGCGACGATCGTAAACCAGTCGGCGCGGTTGGCGCGCTCGCCGAGTAGCCACGCGCCGAAGAGGGCGATCCAGACCGGTGCGGTGTATTGGAGGAGGATGGCGTTGGCGGCGGTCGTGAGCTTGGTCGCGACGCAGAACGTGACCGTGCAGGCCGCGTAGGCGATCGCGCCCAGGACCTGTGGACGCGAGAAGTGAAACTTCAGCTCACGGCAAAGGGCGATGAGGAACAAGGCGGCGATCAGCCCGCGGCCGCCGGCGACGGCGAGGGGCGGCCACGCGACGGCCTTGATGAGCAGGCCGCCGAGGCTCCAGCAAAACGCGGCGGCGATCAGCTGGCCGACGGCGCGGCGGTGGTCGGGTAAATTCATCGGGGCGGCAGTTGTGCGGGAGAGGAGGGGAGGGCGCACGTTGAAAAAAGCGGGGCGCGACAATCCCCTTGGCACACCGCGTGGCGCGTGTTGTCTGGCGGAGGTGTCCGTTTCCCTGATCATCCCTGTCGTCCCTCCGCTACGTTCCGATCCGGTGCGACACGCCCGGAGTCGGCGGCCTGGTTGCTCCCATGCTTGAGACGCTGCTCGAGCATTTCCAAGGCACGCCGCTCTCGCTGTGGGGTCCCTTTTTTCTGTTGTTGCTGTGCGGGCTCGGGCTGCCGTTGCCGGAGGACATCGTGCTCATCACGGCGGGCATGTTGGGGGTGATCGACGGGCATTCGTGGATCAAGGTGAGCGTGTTCATGTACCTCGGGGTGCTGGCGGGAGACAGCGCGATATTCTACGCGGGGCGGCATTTTGGGGTGGGGCTGCTGAAGGCTGCTTGGTTTCAGCGTTTTCTCCCGGCGGCCAAACAGGTGCGGGTGGTGGAATTCTACGCCAAGCACGGGGCCAAGGGACTTTTCATCGGCCGTTTCCTGCCGGGCCTGCGGGCGCCGATTTTTTTCAGTGCGGGCTCGCTCAACGTTTCGTACCTGAAGTTTCTGTTTTACGACGGCTTGGCGGCGATCATCAGCGTGCCGGTGTTCGTGTGGCTGGGGCATTGGCTATGGCTGAAGTTTGCCGACGATTTTGCCGCCATGGAGCACACGCTCTCACGCACGCACACCTACACGCTCTGGGGCACGGTCGCGATCGTGGTGCTGTTGGTCGTCGGCGCCTGGCTGTGGAAACGCCGGGACAGCGGGACGCGCTGAAAGGCGGTCTGCGGGCGGGTCGTAAATCGCCGGGTTCTCGGCAAAGAACCTGCTATTTCCAACTCGGTGACGCCCTTTTCTTCTGATCCAATTTTCCGGCCCGGTCCGGTCGGAGCGGTATTTGAGGTTCGCGCCCGCCCGGTGGGGCTTTGATAGTGTTACCTTTGGCCTATCGCGCGGATGTTCCTTTGCGCGGTGTTCTCTCTTTAAAATAATCTAACCCTGCTCCACCTGCCCATGAAAACTCGTCCCGTTTCTGTTCCGCTCGCATTCGCGATCGCCCTGGCCGTGAGCGCCGGGGTCTCGTTCGCCCAGACTCCCGTCACCGTCCCCAATCCCCAAGCGGCCAAGCCGGCGGAGAAGAAAGACGGCACCGTCTCTATCGACGCGGTCGAAGTCACCGGCTCGCGTATCCGTGGGCTCCTCGGCGAGGCGGATTTCAGCCCCGTGATCAGCTTCAGCCGGCAAGAGATCGAGCAGACCGGTCTCACCAACATGGGCGAAATTTCCCGCCTTATTCCGCAGGCGTTTTCCCAGGGCTCTTATGACGGAATCGGCTTCGGCGGTCAGGCCCAGGGGGGAACGGTTTCCGACGGTTCGACCGCCAGTGTGCTCACCCAACGCACCAACGTGAATCTCCGCGGCCTCGGGGCCGCGAGCACGCTCATTCTCGTCAACGGCCGCCGCGTCGCCCGCTCCGGCAACATCCGGGGCAGCGATGGCTACGATCTCACCGGCATCCCGGTGGCATCGATCGAGCGGGTGGAGATTCTCACCGACGGCGCTTCGGCGATCTACGGCTCGGATGCGCTCGCCGGCGTGATCAACATTATCCTGCGGAGAAACTACTCCGGCACCGAGGCGGCCTTGTCCTACGAGAACACGTTCGATTCCGACACGGCGGTCAGCAATCTCGCGCTGACCCACGGCATCACCCGCGGCCCGCTTTCTTTGACGATTACCGCGACCTATCAGAAACGAAACGCCTTCGCCGCCGTCGACCGGCCCTATGCGGCGACGGACGATTGGCGCACGCTCGGTGGCACTGCGACGTTTTCGAGTTACGGTGCCGGCGGTTTCGCGACGGGCGCGGGCGTGGTGCAGGCGGTCACGGGCAACTTGCCGGGACTCTCCAGTCTCAGCCAATATGCCGTCATTCCCACCGGTGCGACCGGCTCGGCGACCTTGCCGGCTTCTGCTTACACGCCCACGACGGTTTCCGCCGAAACCGGGGACCGCGCGAAATACGTGAACCTCATCTCGCCCCAGTTCACCCGCACCATTGGCTTTCGCGGCACCTATGATTTGCGGCCGAACGTCCAGCTCTACCTCAACGGCGGCTACAACGAGACGCGCACGCATATCGAGGGTATGCCGGTGAACTATCGTAACTCGATTCTCGTCCCGGCGAACTATCCGGGAAATCCCTTCGGCGTCCAAGTGCGGCTTAACAAGACCTTTTGGGAGCTGCCGCAAAACCTTCAGGGCGAGAAATTCACGACCAACTCCAACCTGAATTTCAACGCCGGCGTGGCGGGCAAGTATTGGGCCGATTGGCGCTATGATTTGAGCCTGAACTGGAACCGCTCGAGCCTCCGCGACGAGAACAAGTTCGATCCGGTGCTGAATACGGCCGTCTCCGATCCGCTGATCGCGGCGCAGCGACTCGTCCTCTTTTACGATAGCCGCACGAGCCAACCCAACGACCTCAACACGCTGCGCTCCATGCTGCGCCCCGGCAATGCCAGCGACCGCACGGATGTCGCGGTTTGGTCCGCGACCACCGACGGGGCGTTGCCGTGGTTTGAACTGCCGGCCGGCCCGATCCGCGTCGCCGCCGGGGCCGAACGCACCACGGAGAACATCAAGACCGCCCAATCGATCCCGGACGCTCCGACCATCAATCTCAGTTTGTTGGGTGCGTTTGAGCGCACGCTGGATGCCGGCTATGTCGAAACCCGGATTCCGGTGGTGGCGCCGAGCCACCAGTTGCCCTTGCTGCACCGGCTGGATCTGACGGCGGCCATTCGTTACGATCACTACTCGGATGTCGGCGGCGATTACAGCCCGCGCTATGGGGCGCAACTCCGCCCCGTCAAATGGTTGCTGTTTCGAGCCACCCGCAATCACTCCTTCCGCGCTCCTGGCATTCAGGCCCTTTACCGTCCCGTTACCGCCAGCACCAACCTCAGTCTCGCTGGGGTCTTCGACCGTCAGCGCAATGAATTGGTGACGGGCACCTTCGCCACCCGCATCGGTGGGAATTTGGATCTCAAACCCGAGCGGGCGATTTCCGACAGCTTGGGCGTCGTCTTTGAATTTCCTTTTGTCGCCCTCAAGGGTCTCTCGATCTCGGTCGATAACGGAAAATTGAATTACAAGGATCAGATCGCGTCGCTCTCCACCTTGCAGGAGTGGGCGGATCTTTTCCCCGAGCGCCTGATCCGTGAGACTACCGGCACCCAACCCGGTCGCGTGATCGGGATTGATACCCGCTCCACCAACATCGCGCGCCTCGAGGTCGAGACCTTTGACTATCAACTCAACTACCAACGCGCCACGCGCCGGCTGGGCAATTTTGTCGCCCGCCTCTCGGCCACCGAATACCGGCTTTGGAATGCCTACCGGGTTCCTGGGGCGCCGCCGGCTCCTTCCCTGCATATTCGGCCGACGCGGATTACTTGGCAGACTTACTGGAACAAAGGGGCTTATGGCGCGGGTGTCAGTGGGTTCTACCAGGAGAATTCTTGGACCAGCGCCGCGCGCACGTTCACGCTGTTTGGCAGCGTGATCGAGTGGAACGCCCAGTTCTCGTATGATTTCGGCTGGCGCACGGCCCAGCGCCTCGAGGCCTTGGGCACGTCCTCGCGCCCGTGGCGGGAACGGCTGCTCGAGAACACCAAACTCGCCGTCACCGTGAACAACGTCTTCGACCGCGAGCCTCCGCACCGTCAGGGCAACGCCGGCTTCGGTGTCACCGATCCGCGGCAAGCGCGCTACTCGCTCACCCTGCGTAAGCAATTCTAAGCGAAGCCCACTGTCCCGATGATCCCTTCATCTTACCGTGCCTTGGGTTTCGTCGGGCTCGCGGCCGTTGCCGGCTGGATGCTGCCGCCGCTCGCCGCCGCCGAGTTTCGGGGGAAGTTAAATCCCGCCGTCGAACCGGGCACGCGGGCACTGTCGCCAGTTGTGCCTGCTCCGGCCGAGACGGTCGCCGCGCTGCCGACGGCGCCGGGTCCGGACGATCGCGTTTGGGCGTTGAGTCGCCCGCTGACGATCAAGGGCAAGACGTTCCTCATGGCCGTTTTTGCCGGCGCCGCCGGAGAGAAAACGCTCTGGCTCGACCGCGACGGCGACGGCAAGTTCGGCGCCGGGGAACGCTGGCCGTTCGCCGCCGATTCGAAATCGGTCGGTCTCACTCTCCCTTGGGATAACGGCATCTACCGGGAGTTTCCGATCCGCTTTGAGTGGTCGGCGGAATCGATGCGCCGCGGGCCCGCTGCCGCCGCCGCGCCGGCGGCACCGCCCGCGACCGCGACGACGGTCACGTCGCTCGTTTACAACTTTAACATTCTCTTCGCCGGCTCCGTCGACGTGGAGGGCCGGACCATGCGCATGATGTTCGCGCCCAAACCGGCGGACAGCGTGATTGATCCCGCCAACCAGCGCGGGTCGATGGATGCGAATTTCAACGGCGAGTTCGAGCCCGCGATCGGCGAGGCGGTAAACGCCGCGGGCAAGATCCCGGTCTTTCGCTCCGGCTCGCGTTACCTCGCGGTGAAGTCGGTGGATATGAAGACCGGCGAAATCGTGGTCGAGGAACGCCCTGCGGCCGACTACACGCGGTTCGATGCCGCTCCCGGCCAGGTGTTTCCCGACTTCGCTTTTACCGATTTCAACGGCGGCCGACACCAGCTCTCCGATTTTCGCGGCAAGGTTGTCCTGCTGGATTTTTGGGGCACCTGGTGCGGTCCGTGCATCGAGGAAATGAAACACCTGGATCCGCTCTACGCCCAATACGCGCCGAAGGGATTTGAAGTCATCGGCATGAATATGGAGCGCACCGCGGGCCGGTTGACCGCCGCCGAATACACCGCCGTCACCGAAAAAGCCCGCGCCTTCATCGCCAAGGCCGGGCACAAATGGGTGCAGGCCACGCAGGAGAGTATCGAGCGCGTCGCCATCGATGTGGTGCACGTCAACGCCTACCCGACCTGCATTTTTATCGGGGCCGACGGCAAAGTGCTCTCGCGCGAAGCGCGCGGCCAAGTCCTCGCCGATCTGCTCGCGAAACATCTGCCCTGAGCCGGTTCGCCGAGAACCACCCCCCCATGCCGCCCTTCGCCCAAATCTTCCCCCTTCGCCTCGGTATCGTCTTCGGTTGGGCCGTCGCCGCCGCGCTCGGGCAAGCTCCGGGCGCTGCGGCGGGCGATGATCCGCGTTGGAGCGAACTCGGGCAGCATGCGTCGGCTCCGGCAGCACCGGGGTCCGGCCGCGAAACCCAGTGGCGGGAAACGGCCGCCCTCGCTTGGGCGTTGTATGAATCGCATCCGGCGGACCCCCGGCGTTGGACGGCCTGGGATGCGCTCCTGCGCTCGGTTCCGCGTTTCGCCGACGATGCCGCCGCGAAAAAACTGTGGGACGAACGCACGGCGGCATTGGAAACTGCGGTCGTGGCCTCATCGGATGCGCCCGAGTCGCTGCGGGAGCTCTTTGCCGGCCGCAAAGTCAGCGCGCTCGTGTTGCCGTTTACCAACGGCACCTTGCCGGCCGACTGGGCGGAGCGTCTCGTGCCGCCCATCGAGGGGCTGGCCGCGCGTTTTCCCGGCGGCAGCGGGGCCTTCGTGTATTTTTCCCGACTGGTCTCGGCGGTCGAGGCTCAGGCGGCTGGTTGTTTGTGTGTGAGTGTAGCCAGGGG
>Ga0209444_10002173_pt1 | contig 10841 bp, 6 predicted proteins | sample LauGreFaBDMM15DN_2_FD_188215 | JGI IMG/M metagenome (GOLD analysis project Ga0209444, IMG submission 188215) | Freshwater lake microbial communities from Lake Michigan, USA - Fa13.BD.MM15.DN (SPAdes) (version 2) | ecosystem: Environmental > Aquatic > Freshwater > Lake | place: Lake Michigan, USA...
GAGATCAGGAAAAGATTCTCCCATCCGATTGCCACAACAAGCGGTGTTGGAGAGACCCACCAGATCGATGTGAAAAAAAACACGGTCATCGATCATGTTCTGTTGATGGAAGACATTGCCTATGGAGAAAGGGTGAGGGAATTCATCGTAGAAGGAAAGACCGCAAAAGGCTGGACCACGCTTTGTTCCGGCTCATCCATCGGACACAAATTCATTGCCCAATTCAATGGCATAGCAGTATCTGCACTGCGGCTGCGCATCACCAAAACACTGGCCGATCCGCAGATCAAGGCTTTCAGCATTTTCAATGCGATGACAGCAAAATGATCTTTAACCGTTGACCAGAAAATGCAAGATCCTGCAGGCATTGCCCTTGCTTTTTTCGTTCTTGTCTGCCGACATCCTGATGCGAATGGTGTGCTGCTTGTTTTTCAATTCTTCCTCCAGCACGATGTACCAGGGCAAGTGAAGGACACCGCTCCACTGTGAATAGAGATCTTTTTTCTTGAAAGGTTTTCCGTCAATGCTGTATTCAATCACGCCTGCATCCGGACCTGAAGCAATACAAATGCCAATGGCCTTTCCTGAAAAATTGAGTTCCATTTCAGCCCCTGCTTCTGTTGCAACCAAGGCAGGGCGGTTCATGTATTGTTTTCTACCGCCTACACCATCTTTGGGAACCCATTTTTCATCAATGCTCCATTTGCTAAGTATGGTTGCGTTTTTAATATCAGCATAATTGCCATCAAAATAACTGAACTTGTCAATGGGTGTTGGAAGCAAATGATTGGTAGGAAAGGCTTCGGAAGAAATATTTCCATACGCATTGTTCAGGTAACTGATGAGTGACCTTGCATACACTTCCTGTCCGAATTTGGAGGGATGCAGGTCTCTGAAATCTTCCTTCCAACTAAACTCCCCTGCAGCAATGCGGGCTGTAACTTCTTTTGACCAATTGATTGTATTGGCATTGTACTGTGAAGCGACAAGCTCGTGGTTGATGATTTCATTGGGAATTTTTCCGGCAGTATACTCAGCGATTTTTTCGGGATCAACACAATGCATCATAACAATGTCCACCAGTGGATTGCTGACCCTCATGTGGCGTACAATACCCTCCATACCACGCACCTGGGCCTGGTTCTGGAAGCCATTGGTGCGGTCGTTCACAGCAGCCTCTTCAAAAAACAAATCTATCCTGCCCTTAGAGAGTACCTCGGTAGCCAACCGGAAGGCACCTGGTGTACTTCCCGTAGATGCAATGCCCGCATCAATGAATTCAAATTTGGTTTCAGGAAATCGCTCTGTGAGGTATTGGCTCACTTTGTTGCGCCAGCCAGGATTCTCGGTAATCGATCCTCCCATGAAGGCCACACGCCCGGTTTTCTCTTTGGTGAATTGGATGAAACTGTTTGTCAATCCTGTTCTTGCCACATGAAACTGGGCAGGATCGAGGATGGGCTTTACGGGGTATGCATTGCTGCTGATAAAATCAGCAATAACTGAAGGACGTTCAATGGGGAAATGATGACCCTCCAGGTTTTGAGGACCCTTTGTCATGGGCATTACCGTGGCCGTTCCACCCGCTTTGATGTAGTTATTGATCAGGGGGAAACTGTTTTCTGCATTGGGTACAATCTTGTCATTCAATCCAATGGCATGCAAGACAGGAACTCCACAGGCTGCCAAGCCCTCAAGGTTGTCTATGGGATTGTCTTTGTAGGCAAGGGCCTGCTCTTCGGTGAATCCGTATTGTTTCAACAGGGCCTTCCAATCGGCTGGAGATCCTTTGCTGTTTAATTTTCCACCTGGCCAACTCTTGAAATCAGCTACGGGTGCTTCTGCATAAATACAGGCCACTTTTAATGGGTTTCTTTTTGCCCAATTGTATACATACAGTCCGCCTCGGCTTACCCCTTCCAGGGCTACCCTTTCGGCAAAACCTTTGCTGACCATGTAGGCATGAAAGGCATTCCAAATTTGCATGGCCGCGGGAGCCCCAAACATATCATTGGTATTGACATAAGCAATATGAAAGCCGCGAGACAGGAGGATGGAATCCGCATCCGTATGCCATTCAGGAAAATGGGCCCGCCAAACCCAGGGCTTCCCTTCCAGTGGCTTGATGGGTTTGACCACCCATGCATTGCGGCCATTGAAGCCAAAATGATTTCTTTCAAATCCATGCCATTTGTCAGTGGTATCCTTGGCATTTTCACTGCCAAAAGCCATTGAGAAAATTGGCATCAAGCCTATCAAAGCAATCAATATCCTTTTCATGGTATTCAATTTAGCATTGAAAAACCATTGGGCAAAATAAATGATCAGATGAACAGGCTCAGGATCAGGTAATAGACCGATGGACAAAGCAAACAAGCCAAACCTGTATAGAAAGTTGCAGTGAGTGCTCCATAAGGAACCAGCTTGGGATCAGTGGCAGCCAGGCCTGCAGCCACACCACTGGTCGTACCCATCAATCCACCGTAGATCATGGCGGTCTGTGGATTGTTCAACCCAATGCGTTTGGCAATCAAGGGAGTAAGAATGGTAACAATAACGGTCTTGATGACACCGATGGCAATGCTGATGGCAATGATGTCTGAACTGGCGCCCAATGCTGCGCCCGTTACAGGACCAACAATAAAAGTACAGGCTCCAGCACCAATGGTGGCAACACTTTTAATGTCTGTATACCCCATGAAATATCCAATAGCCCCCCCAATGAAAAAAGCAACGGCAATGCCAACGAACAAGGATAGTACACCTACCCATCCCGTTTTTTTGATCTCTGAAAGGCTGGCTCCCATCGCAGTGGATACAATAGAAAAATCCCTCATCATAGAGCCGCCCAAAAATGCCATGCCGGCAAACAACGGAATATCTGCAATCCCTTTTTTACCTCCAAAATATGCGAGGATCAAGCCCATTGTGATGGCAACGGCAGCACCTGGAATTTTGTTGCGCAAGAGTTTTTGGGAAATGAAAACGGATACCAGCATGATGAGGCCTACAACCAAAAAGGCAACGATCAATTCATTTTTAGCAAAAAGTTTGGGTATAAAATCCATGGTGATGATTAAAGAGATGGGTCAGTTTTTTTCTGAAGCCTTGACATCAGGGGAATCAATGAAAAGCAAAGCAGGGTCGCAAATACACCTACCACCAAGGCCACCCATCCTCCGCTCAATGCTGCTTTTACATTCTGTGTTGAAGACATGGCAATCACAACAGGGATGTACATGCCGCTCCAAAAATGAATGCCGGATTCTGATTCTGCATCCAGCCAATTTTTCTTTTTGATCCAGTCTCCCAATACAATAAGCAATAACATTCCGAAACCCACTCCACCGATGTTGCCATCAAAATGAAAGAAGATTCCCAACGCCTCGCCAATGAGCTGCCCTGCGATGAAGCAGGCCGATAGAACGGCTACGCCATAAATTTTCATCCCTTTGAAATTGAATATTGTTATCTATTGCAAGTTTAGTGATTTTTGATGGGTTGATGGCCAAAAGAGGATACAACCATTCCACCATGGATTCAAAACAACTGTCTTGCTTGATTTTGTCATTGTCCAACGTATGCCCTGCACCATAAAAAGGACGCCATGCTGTGGGGATACCCAATGCAAGACAGTGCTGGTAAAGGATATAGCCGCCATACTTGAATCCATGGTATCCAAATGAACTGTCAAAGGCCACCGTCTTGTCCATGGTTCCGGAAGTATTGAACAAAGGCACATCGCCTTTTTTGATCCAGTTGAAATCAATCATGGCTCCCCATGCATTCAATACACCATGCACTTTGGAAGAGAACCCCTCTCCATCTCCTGCGCCTTCCAAAGGTCCCCATTTTTCTATGTTGATGCCAGCAGGAAGTTCTGCCTCATCCATATAAGCAATGGCCAAGGCGGTTTTCGAACCCGCTGAACTGCCTGTCAAGAATACCTGATTGGTATCGATGCCATATTGAGTGGCATGTTTTTTTAAAAAACGAATGGCGGAACGGCCATCTTGCTGGGCGCGGTAAAGGGCATTGGCATAATCATCATTGCTTTTCTGGTTCTCAATACCCAAACGATAATCAATCGTGGCCGTTACATATCCACGTTTTGCAAAACCCTGGCAAACCATGGCACTGTAAGATCCTTTTCGGCTGTTGTTCTGGAACCCTCCTCCATGGATGAAAACAACCAATGGCCTTTTCTTCATGGTATCTCCCTGTGGAAAAATAAGATCCATCAACAATGATTCGGAATTGCCCTTTATATTCATGGCGCTGCCATAAGCAATGGCATTGATTGAATCGAGTGCATCAAAAACTGGCGCCCTGAAACGCTGTGCTGTACTGATGTTCATTACAAGCAACATCGATACCATCAAGATACCAGCTCTGATCAATTTCATTGGAACAATATTTTTACTTCATTTTTCACCACCTTTCCCATGGCATTTCTGGGCAGTTCTTTGACCAACAGGTATTTCCTGGGCGTTTTGTAAGCTGGCATCTGTGCGCGCATCCACTGGTTCAACTGATGCTGGTCAAGCCCGGCCTTTGCCACTAATGCAGCCACCACCAATTCACCCCATTCTTCGTCTGCAATGCCCACCACCGCACAATCATCCACCAAGTCATGGCTTCTCAAGACTTCTTCAATTTCAAGGGCTGACAATTTGTATCCGCCAGACTTGATGATGTCAACCGAACTTCTTCCCAAGATGCGGTAATATCCTTCTTCCACCACAGCAACATCACCTGTTTTAAACCATCCATCAGATGTGAATTCTTTTGCAGTGGCATCTGGTTTGTTCCAGTATTCCTTGAACACATTTTCGCCCTTGATTTGTATCTCACCAGCCTCCCCATTGATGACGGGTTGCATGTTTTCATCCACCAACCTTACTTCCACACCTGGGAGCGGCGTGCCAATCGCACCAGGCTTTCTCAAACCATTATAGGGATTGCTGATGCCCATGCCAATCTCTGTCATGCCATATCTCTCCAGCAATACATGACCGCTTACCTGTTCCCATTGCTGCATCACCGAAACGGGCAAGGCGGCTGACCCGCATACCATCAGCCTGAATTTTTTCATGGCATTTTTCAGCTGTTCCTTGGCCTCCACATCAAGCAATTCAAAGGCTGCAATCAGCTTGAAATAAATGGTGGGAACGGCCATGAAAACATTGATATCTCCTTTGAGGAATCGCGAAAAAATATCATCGACAGAAAATGAAGCAACAAATTCGACAGTTCCTCCAATCGAGAGTGTTGCCGATACCACGTTGATGATGCCGTGCACATGATGGAGCGGCAAAACACAGAGGGCATGATCGGTGGGTGCATATTGCCAGGCGCTTGTAATGGAGTTGATTTGCGCTGCTATATTGGCATGGGTAGTAACCACACCTTTGGGTTTGTTGGTTGTGCCACTGGTGTAAAGAATCATTGCATTGCGGTGAGAATCAAGCTGGGGCAATACCACAACAGATGTTTCCGGAACCCTGTCCACAACAATGAGCCTGATAGAATGCTCCAAAGCATAAGCAGTCAACAAATCATGGTATTGGGGAGAAATAACCAGTATGGCTGAACCGGTATCTTCCAGCACATGTTGCAGCGAAGGCAAGGGATGGGTGATGCAGAGCGGAACAGCTACAGCGCCAGCCTGCCAGATGCCCCACTGCACTTTCACATAATCAAAGCCTGGAGCAACCATGAAGGCGACCCTTGCCCCTTCTAGGTCATTGCTGCCATCCAAGAGATGGGTGGCAAATTGCTGCGATGCTTGCAGCAGGGTACTGTAAGGATAAGATTTTCCTGAGGCAATGATGGCAATCTTGTCAGATTGATTCAATGCTGCTTCAGTGATTGCATGCATACCATTATTTTTTAAGCTGGCCTTGGTTGAGGTTCCTCAACCCATAGGCATTGCGGTTGAGTTCAACCATCTTTTCAGCAAGGGGTAAATATACCTCATACCGGTTGTTCACCAACCCTTTGTTGGAATCGTTGTTGGAAGGATCTGCCTTGGGATCCGTAGGGTCATTGTCTTGGTACCTGAACCAATGCCAGCCCACACAGTTGGAAGCAGCAAGCAGGGAGAGACAAAAATTCTGGTAGAAAATTCCCCGCTCCTGTTGGGTTTTCACCAACCATCCTGCACCGGTAATATTGGGCAAACCGGAGTCTTCTGCTTTGGTATAAAATTCAGTAATCATGAAAGGCTTGGACAAAGAATTCCATGCGTTGAAATCTTTTGCCGTGGGGGTCCAATTGCCATAATAATTGATGGAAATGATGTCACAATACTGCTCACAAGCCTTCAGCAGATAGGGATTGTTTTTTGCGCTGGAATGCAGCCTGCTGCCCATGTACAGGTGATTGGGGTCTGATTGCTTAATGACAGAAGAAACAATTCTGTAGTAAACAGAGGCAACATATCCTGAGAAGTTTTCCTGCTGGTCTTTGGTGAGGTTTGCCGTATCAAGGGATTTTGTTTGAACCCAGTTGACAGCCAGATGATAAGCTGCACTTCCAGGATCATTGAATGAAATGAATTCCTTGATCAGGTTGTTTTGAAAGGGAAGTTCATTGTCAGAGAAATGCCCTGCGAGCCAAGGATCATTGGCAGCATTTTTGTTTGCCTCACATTTTGTACGGCAATAGTTTTCAAACCCTGGATCAAACAGAAAAGCCAGGGTTGGCCATTCTTTTTTTGAAGGATCATTTTTTTTCTGTTGCTGCACAAAACCTGACAGCAAACTGAGTTGTGTTGTATAAACAATGCCGTCTTTGGTATTGGATTGATTGTAGCCCCTGATGGCTGCCGTATCGCTCCAGGAGCCAAGCATGTTGAATCCAGCAGTTTTCATGTCCTGCTTTACCCCTGCCATCCATTTTGCATCTGTGCCATATTTTTCAGCAAAGACCCTTTCATGTTGTGGGGAACTGCCCTTTCTGACACTGTTGAGTGAAATCCCAATAAAAGCATTTCCTTCCGGGTCAACCATCCAGTGTTTTCCATTGTCTTTTTCAATGCGGAAAAATCCTGAGGCATTGAATGGAACAGACAGGTTTCCACCATACCGGGAAAGCGCCGAAGGCTTGGGCAGGTCTACACCCATCCGTCCAACGGTCATGGCCTTAAAAGCCGTCCAGTCGGAATACACAATATTCCTGTTCTTGTCTCGGCTCCATTTTTTTGCCATCACAAGGATGGAATCCTGCCCTGACTGTGCCAGAAGGGAAACAGTCAGGTGCAAAAACCCAAGAAGAATGATCAATTTATATTTCATATCAGAAACCAGGATTTTGGGCCATTGGTTTGGTGAGGTTGGCATCAATCACCGATTGCGGAATGGGAAGAATGGTGTCCCTGAGTGCAATGACAGTAGAAACATTCTTGTTATGAAGCTTTGTTCTGTCAAACCAAGTACCCGTGCGAATAAGTGTATACCTTCTGTGTTCCTCTGTTACCAACTCTCTGGAACGCTCATCAAGGATAAGGTTCAGGTTTATTTGCGCAGCAGTTGCCAGTGGTGCATTGGCCCTTGACCGGAGAACGTTGATCGTGGTTGCTGCATTGGCTGTTTCTCCCAATTTGAACTGTGCTTCAGCAAGTATCAAATAGGTCTCCGCCAACCGAAGATAAATCATGTCATTGTAATTGCTGGACTGTTGAAGGTCAGCGGCAATGGATGGCGCCCAATCCCATTTGCGGGTGCTTGGCCAGGACTGTGCATTGGATGCATTGGTTACAGGTTCAGCAGCCGCTAAAGGGGTAAGCTTTACTGTATCACCCAGCTTTGCGCCCGTAGGCAATGAGGCAGCATTGTTCATTTGGTAGAACAACCTCCAGGCATGGTAAGATCCCCTGTCATCTTTGGGATCATAAATGGACAAGGCATATTTAGTGACGCCTACCCTTCCAATACCCCTTCCTCCATTATCAATCGAAAAAGTAATGGGAGTCCTTCCTCCAACAGTAATGCGCTCATAGCGGTTGACCCACCATCTCCTCATGATATTGTTTTCAGCCCCCGCAGAGAGGTATTCGTTTTGCATCACCCAAAGGGCTTCGGTATTCCCCTCACTCCTGTTGGAGTTCCCATCCAAAAACATATCGGTAAATGCAGTACCTGGCAATGTTCTCCTGACACCATAGCGGGCAGTGACAATCTTGTACAATGGACTGGTGGTGAGTGAAAGTGCCTTAGCCTTGGCTTTAGCATTGTCTCCTACAGTAAGATAAAGTTCAGCCAAGTAGTGCGTGGCCACTGCCTTGGGAAATCGTGCTGCATTGATGGCAACATCAGCCATGTTGGCTTCCGCAAACAGCAGATCCTCTTCCATGGCTTTTCTCACTTCGGCCCTGCTGTTTCTATCCCAATCTGTTCTGATGGTACTGCCTTTTGATTCTGTAAGATTCAATGGCACATCTCCCCAAAGAAAAGTCAGGTGACGGTATGCCCAGGCCCTTACCAATCTGGCTTCACCAACGATCTGGTTCTTCTCAGCAGCTGTCCACTTGATGGCAGGATTCTCAGCCCTTCCAATGATTGTATTGGCTGCATTGATGGTTTGATAGAGCCAGGCCCAGAGATTGCTGAGATAACCCTGCGTAGAATTCATCAATACGCCGAAGCTGTTGAACATGCGCTCTGGTGCATTTCCACCTGCAGGAAAAGGAGAATACGCATTGTCTACACCGATGAAGGCAGCAGTGAGGTAGAGTTCGTTGGTGCTGTTGGAATTGAAGCCACCATCAATCCCACCCCTCTCACGGCGTACAAGATTATAAAGACCATACAGTCCTGATTCAAAGCCAGCCTTGTTGACATATAAATTGTCTGGCGCAATAACGGCCAGAGGTTGCTCAACGAGAAAATCTTTTTTGCATCCTGCTGAAACCAGCACAACAAAAGGAAGCAAAACAATTATTTTAACTATATTTTTCATCATTTCAATTTTACAGGTTAGAAGGAAAGATTTACGCCAACAATAACTTCGCGTTGTAAAGGCACTCCCAACTGATTGCTGATTTCCGGATCCAACCCTTTGTAAGGAGTAAAGGTCGCCAAATTTCTGCCGGTCATATAAAGCTTCATGGTATTCACCTTCATCTTTTCAAGGGCCTTGCGGGGAAGTTCAAATGCCAGAGAAATGTCTTTGAACCGTGTAAAGTCTGCTTTTTCATAGAACCCAACATTGAACTGATTGGCCAGTGCATCATTGGAGAAATGGGTACCCGTAGGGTTTTTATCAGACCACCAATCCTTCTTTGTTGTATTGAGCCTGACATCGCCATAGACTGCATCATTTTCGGTTGGGTTGTCTTTTGTTATGCCCACCACCCCGTGGAAAAAGACCATCAAAGAGAATTGCTGGTACTTGAAATTATTGGTCATCCCCCAGATAAAACGTGGATCAAGGTTTCCCAAGATCATCCTGTCGGCCGCAGTATTGATGGTACCATCGCCATCTGCATCCAATACCCTTACATAACCAGGTTTTGCACTTGCCTTTTGCACGGATGCTGCCACTTCTTCAGCTGACTTGAAAACGCCATCATACTTCAATCCATAGATGACACGAATGGGCTTACCAATGAACCAGCGGTTGCCCAGGTCATCCTTGCCATCACCATACAAATCAACAATCTTGTTGGTATTGTGCGATACATTCAAGTTGGTAGACCAGGTGAAATTGTTCGACTTAACATTGACCGTATTTAAACTCAGCTCTATGCCTTTGTTGGCCGTCTTGCCGATGTTCTGCAATACACGGGTGAAACCCTGCACGGATGAGATATTCCTTTCCAACAATAAATCCTGGGTTCTTGAACTGTAATAATCCAATGAACCCTGAATCCTGTTGCTGAAAAATCCGAAATCAAGACCAAAGGTCAAAGACTTTGTTGACTCCCATCCCAATTGCTCATTGGCGAGTCTGTTGGGAACATACCCAGTGAGCAAATTGGTGCCATTGAGATAACCCCTTGAACTCAGTGTTGCCAACGACTGGTAACTTGAAACCGCCTGGTTGCCGTTCAATCCATAAGAGGCCCTGAGCTTGAGGTTGTTGAGGTAGGTTTGGCCAGCGGCAAAAGCTTCATTGCCAATATTCCATGCCAATGCAAAGGATGGGAATACCCCATACTTGCTATTATCCCCGAAACCTGAATAACCATCACGGCGTGCGGTAACCGTCAAAAGGTATCTGCTGTCATATCCATAATTCAACCGCGCCATTTGTGAGAGAATGGATTGGGCAAATTGTGCAGAGGAAGGAGTAAGCAACTTGGCAGTATTCATCTGATAATTGGTCAACACATCATTGGGGAAACCAATACCAACCAACTGATCCCTGTCAAAATCATTTTTTTGTCCACTGTAAAGCCCTGTAAAATTGACATTGTGCTTTCCAAAAACACGGCTATAGTTCAGGATATTTTCAACGGTAAAATTCCTTTCTACTGAATTATAATTCACCGCTCTACCGCCATTTTCAAACCCTTCTTTTGTTTCAACCCCGTTGTATGTTTTGCGCTGGTTGTTATCAAATTCAATACCAGTATTGATCTTATAGGAAAGCCCCTTTATAAAAGGAAAATCTATTTTGAGGTTATTGGAACTGAATACCCGGTAAGAGTTGTCTCTGTTGGTGGCAAGCAAATCACCCAGCGGGTTGCCGGCAGTATTGTACTCAGGCCATGCATAGATGGTGGGTTTGCCGTTTGCCCCGTATGCTGTGGTCAATGGATTCATGTAATTGGCCCCGAAATCTCCGGAAAAAGTGGCAGGCAAACCACTCCTGTCCTGAAAAGAAAGTTGTGTAGA
>Ga0209444_10002178_pt1 | contig 10824 bp, 18 predicted proteins | sample LauGreFaBDMM15DN_2_FD_188215 | JGI IMG/M metagenome (GOLD analysis project Ga0209444, IMG submission 188215) | Freshwater lake microbial communities from Lake Michigan, USA - Fa13.BD.MM15.DN (SPAdes) (version 2) | ecosystem: Environmental > Aquatic > Freshwater > Lake | place: Lake Michigan...
ATCACGAGCAAACCCCGTCCGTAGGATTTCCTGCACCTTAGCAATCTGCTCCGTGGCGTTGTATCCTGGGCGGTCAGCTTTTTCGAGCTCGGCATCGGCTTGGCGAAGACGGGCTTGGTAGTTAAAGGTTCGAGAGCGAGTCCCGACTTCAGATTGTGCCCTGGAATTGCCTCGTGCCATAGTGACTTTGGTAAGCTGTCAACGCCTACCTCACCCGCCGGTAATCTCGTAGCGCGACCACTCTTTGAGCTTCTTGCCGTTCACTTCAAGGGTGTAGACTGTCTTCTGACCCCACTCCTTCGGAGAGTAGTTAATCTTGTCTCTCGTCTCACGAGAGACGGACGAAATCTTAAAGACGTTGCCGGCAGCATCCTTGACCTGGTTCGCAACTCCGTCATCCAGGTGGATAGGCTCCGACTTCAGCTCCTTGTCCACCATACGCATGAACTTGGTCTTGTTGTCCTGCCAGTATTTGGCAGACGAGACATCCCGGTCGCTATCGTCCCCATCCTCATCATCGGAGTAGTCGGGGTCGTATGAGACGAGCGCCTTTTCGGGCACTTCAATGCCGGACAGGAAACGCTTACCCATCAGGTCGGTGAGCTCCTTGGGGAGCGCCTTGAGGAAGTCATCGGTTCCCAGCTTCAATAGGGTCGCTGCCACATCGCCCTTGGGGGCCTTTTCAGGCTTCGCCTTGGGTTCGGGCTTAACTGGCTTCTCGGACGCCTTCACGGGCGAACCAGAGGCCTGTGCGAGTATCTCATCGGGTGACCGCTTGGATGCCTTGGGTTTCTCGCCCTTGGCGTATTTTGCTTCCCCAAAAGGGTTGGCGTATTCGCTATCTGCCCTTGAGTTGCCGCGTGCCATAAAATTAACCTCCAAGGAAACGGCTTATGCCTTCCATCGCTCGCTGTTGCTGAAGTCTGATTGTGGTTTGGCGAGCTGCCTTGTTCTCTTCGTAGACTTCTCGCAGACCATCCAAGCGTGCTTTCACGCGCGGTTCGTCTTGGCGACCAGTAGCTTCAACGGCATTGATGATGCCCTTGGCGTTTACCGAAGCGGCATCGGCCACCTCCAGGGCGTCGAGAACCATGTCCTTCGTCTTGTCGTCAATCTGTCGGTCCCACGAGTCCTTAAACTCTTCCTTGAAGCGGCCGGCGCGGGCAATCATCATAGCGACCCGGTCAATGTCGCTGCCTGGACCTTTGAAGGGAATGTCCTTCGAGGTTTCCAACTTATTCTGGTAGGTTTCATCATCTGCCTCCAAGATAGTCTTCACAGCAGCCTTGAGCTTGGCCGGCGAAATACGCTTCACCTTGGTCGCAATCTCATTCACATCGTTGGCCATCTTGATGACGACCCCACGGCTCACGCCATAGTTGTCGGGAAGCCCGCCCTTCAGGGGAGGGATTTGCCCAAAGAGTTCGGATTGTGCTTTAGATTGTCCTCGTGCCATAAGATGTTAGGTTATCGGTTATCGCGCCACTCGTCGACGTTATCCTCAAGGGCCAGCATCTCGATGGTGTTGATTTCGTCGTCGTAGTCATCCCGGTTAGAGGATGCCGACTCGATGCGGTCCTTGATAAAGCCCTTCGCCCAATCAGCAAAGAGAGCGTCCTCGCGCGAGTTGCCACGGAGAGAAGCTGGTTCGCCTTCGTTGTCCTCATACTCTCTGTCCGCTGCGCGAGCATCGTCGTAAGCGGGGTCGGTCTGCATGCTGTCTTCGTATTCGGACATCAGGACGTCATAGCCTTCGGTGCCGTCCTGGACTTCAGAGAATGTTAGAGGCACAAGGTCACCAACGGCACGCTTATCCTGCCAGTCGAACGACTTGCTCTTGAGCGCCTTCTCGCCTGCCTCAACGGAGCGGTCAAACTCATCACGCTGGTCACGGGTTTCAGAGGACTCGCCGGCTACGCTTTCAGCGATGCCTTGTAGGTCGCTATCAGGGATTTCAAAAAGGTCGCCAGGTCCCATACCCTCTTTGACCAAGTCCTTGAAATGGGAGATGAGCTCCGCGCGGTAGCCCTCTTCGGTCTGAACAATCTTCCCTCCTTGACCCGCCGCCCCTTGGGCAACTGTCTTTTTAAAGTCTTCGGGCGAACCAGCTCGCTCCGAGTTTGCGCGTGAATTACCTCGTGCCATAAGATGTTAGGACTCCTCTATCCACGAACTCACTTGGTCTTCAAGTTCTTGGGCTTCAACGGTGTTGATTTCATCGTCATAGTCATCTCGGTCAGCAGAAGCAGAGTCAAGGCGGGCTTGGATAAAGCCATTGGCCCATCTTGACATGAAACTTTCTGCAAACGAGCCATCGTCGTCTCTGCCGTATTGTCTGTCTCGCTCAACGGCGGCTTGTAGGCCATCTTCAATGTCATCGGCTTTCCAGTATCGGTCAAGGACATCACGCTGCGTAAGACCCTCCTGCACCTCCGAAAATGTCAAGGGTATGAACTCGGCGATTTGTTCCTTGGTTGCGCCGCGGAATGGTGTATTTTCATTCATCGCTCCTTCAGCCTTTTCAACAATGCGGTCAAACTCGTCACGCTGACCACGAGCCTCGTCAGAAGCGTTACTAACATTGGCTGCGATGACTTGTAGGTCGGGCGGAGGGATGTTCTTGAGGTCGGTCGGCTCCATACCATCCGTAATAAGATTATTGAAGTGCTCGATGAGCTCTGCCCGGTAGCCCTCTTCGGTCTTTTGGGGCAAACTATCCTTAAACGGATTGTTGCCCTGTTCGGACGCTGCTCTAGATGAGTTTCCTCGTGCCATAGTGGTAGTGGTAGTGTGTCTACCTGTTAGATGCCCCTGTGGTGCATTTCGTCGCAGATGCGGGCAAACTCCCGTTTGTCGGACGCTTCACGCTCCCAGTCCTTGCTGGGGGTCTTGAACTGCTCGTAGGCAGCCTTCAGAGAAGTGTTGTCCATCTTGTCAAAGTCTAGCCCCAACTGACCGTCGGGCAGAAGCGTGATGGGGAAGAAGGCGGGCATATTACTTTTTGACATAGAAAGTAGCGACACGGTCGTGACCAGAGTGCGAGAGGTTGATTTCGTAGATGTCTTCGCCGAGGCCGGCCTGATGGCTGACCTCATACTTGCCTGAAGCAAACTTCTTCATGTAGCCGGCGATGCGTTTGGCGTGACCATCGGCAGCTCGGAGGTAGTCACCACCGCAACCGCAACGGCATTGGTTGCCTTTGCCGATGTAGATGGACTCGACCTGGGCTGCGGTGAAGGAAGGGATTTGTGAGAGGACGTTCATGTTAGGTGTGCTGGTGTAGTGAGAGGTTGGGCGAGCGGTTGGGTATTGTCAACGACAATCTTTAGCCAATCATCACGATGTTTTGGGCGTAGTTGATGGTCTGCTCGTCGGACCAGGAGGCGGTCACGGCAGGGTAGCCCAAGACAATCATCACCCGGCGGGCGTAACGACTCCAGGAGGCTTGGTAGGCACCGCCACGGGCATCGTTGACGGCACACATCAAGTGGAAGTAGTTGCCACGGTCGGAGAACTCGTTGCGGATTTCGGCGTCGGACTGGGGGAGGGCTTGACTCATAGTTTTATTGGTATGCCGACACCTTGGTCAAGTGCTTGAGTATTGTCAACAGAAAAAAGAAGGGAGGGCCGGTTTTACCCGACCCCCCCAGTGTTACAACAACGACCAACTATGCACTAACAAACCCTGCGGCAGCTCTCACACCGCCACAGGGAAGGTGTTAGAACGGAGCGTCAGCAGCGGACGGCTTGGAGTAACGCTGAACCTTGAGGAAGGTTTTCGTTTCGCCGTTCTTCTCGTAGGAGTCGTTCTTCAGCGTGATGGTAATCTTCATGCCGACGAAGGACTTGACGAAGTTGAAGAACTCTCCGCGCTTGGAGAAATCCATTTCAGAGCCGTTATCGACCTTCATGCCGGAAGCGACGATGAGCTGGTTCAGACGCCAGTAGACGGTATCCTTGTTGAGGAGGTCGTCCTTGGCGGTGCGGTTCTTATCGTCCTTGAAGACGATGACGGCTTTCTCGAAGCCCTGCGGGGTCATCTGCTGCTCCACGCTTTCGATGGCGACGACGTAGTCGCCCTCTGCGTTGAAGCGTTCGGGGCGGTCACCCGCTGTTAGGTCTACTTTGAACTTCATGTGTGTTATTTGGTTTTTGGTTTTTTTGGTTTTTGTTTATCCCGGATGGGAAGTGAAGGTTAGTTAATCCAAGGGGGCAGAGTCAAGGACTGCGTGCCCTTTGTGTAAGCGGGGAACTCGCCACGCGCGATGCAGTCGGACAGGTTCTCCATCAATCGCTGACGGATTGCAAACGCCTTCTCAAGGGAAGATGCGTCTAGCTCATAGATAGCGGTGCAGTAAGGAGGGTTCTTCTCCACAGCGACAAAGAGAAACCTCTCGATGGGGATGCCCGACGCACGACAGATACAGATGTAATGGGCGGCTTGCATCCAATAGCCATAAGACATGAAACTCTTGGAGAAGCCCTCTGGCGAGGCATCTTCTGTCGTCTTCAGGTCCAAGATGACTGTGCCGTCCATCGTGATGAGGTCGCAACGACCCTTACAAACAATGTCCAGGCCCTTCACCTTCTCAACGGAGACGATAGAGGTTTCAATTTTGGCCGACGGGTGGATGAGGTAAGGTTCAACCTCCTTGTTGCCGCGAACCATAGCAGCCATAGCGTTGACCTCCTGGTTCTCGTCTTGCGACAGGATAATCTTGCCCTCGTGCTTGCCGTAGAACTCCTTCCACCAAGCAATAGCGGTCACCGCATCTTCGCTCGGCTTCTTGGCTTCCATCTGCGCCTTCGTAGGTTTCTTGGGAGCGTCAGCGGGGACAACGACAATCTCTTCATCCCACTTCTGCGGCTCGAACACAGCAAGGTGCGTAGCGGTGCCGATGTGCATCGCCTTAGAGGACTCCTCTGCGGGAGAGGTCATCCAATGCCAGAAGTGTGCGGGAGATTTGCGGAGCATCATTAGTCCGGTCTTTGTTAGGCCGAGGATACGGTGGTAGTCCTCTGCTTGGATGTTGTCATACACGCCCGCTGCTGGCGGGGGCGTGTCCTGCTTGCTGTTGTCGGTGGTCGGGTATTGCATAGTCGTGTTGTAGAAAGTGAGAGGGTGTTAGACGTTCTTCAAGCCATCGAGGATGGCAAGGATTTTCGCAGGGGTCGAAAGGATGCGTTGGGCGGTCATCGCATCAAGGTTCTTGTAAGTCTGCCCTTCCTTGAGCAGCTTCTTCTCGATAAGGTAGTTACTCGCATCCGGTTCATACGAGGCGAGCAACTCGTCCAAGCGTGCTACGACTGCTCCTGCGGGGTCTTCAACGGCGGCACGCTGTTCGACATACACCTTTGGGGCCGGCAGGGGCTTGTCCTGCGTGGAGAAGTCGGACACCTCTTCGGGGGTGTAGATACCGCTGATGATTTGAGGAGCGAGGAGACGCACCGCTTCGCTTACGTTTCGCGCCGTGAGCATCTGCTTGGGGAACTTACGCCAATTGTCCTTGAGTCCACCCTTGCCCGACATAGCGATGCCGTTGTTCTTGAACTCTTCAAGGGAGGAGACGATTTCGACGTCGTTGCCGTCCTTGGACCAAATGGCACGCACTTCGGTATCAGAGCGGGTAATCCACTTCACCTTACCGCCAGTCGTGAGATAGCGACCAAGCATAGCGTCGGCACGCATCGTCAACTTGCCCTCAATGATGTGGTAAGTCTTGGCGAGCTCGAGCGGTGCTTTGCCTTCAGCGAGGCACTGCATAGCGAGAACCATTCCCTGTTCGGGCTTCACGCAGCCGAACATACCGGATGCCCAAATCATCTCGCCCATCTTCTCGATGGCCTGGATGGGGTCGGTGATTTTGTTGTAGATGCCAATGCTCGTGGAAGCGTTGGTGAGGTTGGAGTTGACCTCGATGATTTCTCCGTGGTTGTCGTTGGACATAGTGGGTTGTGCAAAAATGTTTGTGCCCAACTAAACGCAAGCGGTCAAGGGGTATTTTGAAGTGTGAACGAACTTTCCTTCACACCTAATACTTTCCGAAAGATGACACTCGCCCAAAAGCATGGTTCGCCAAATCTCAGTTTTTGAAGCCCAGGAAATCGGAGGCAAGACTGTCCCTCCGCTGTGCGAACCAGTAGACAACGACAACATCAGCACCTCCGTCGCAGCCGCAACGAACCTATTATGGTTTGCTATGAACATCGCTCTTGCCAAGGGTGATAAGATGGAAGCCGGCAAGCTCGCACGCATGGTCGAAGGCATCGTGGAAATCGAAGTGGAGGACATCCCAAATGGGAATGAGTCCGAAGACTACGAAGAGACGATGAATAGATTGAACGAAGCGCTCGAAGCCGAAGATGACGATGAAGACGATACACTACCTGACTAACACACTACTTCTGCTGATGCCTAGCATCTTGATGGGGTTCGACTACAACAGTCTTGCGACTGCCGTTGCCATAGCGGAGTCCAACAATAAGGCAGAGGCCGTGGGGGACTCCGGCAAGGCGAGAGGCGCTTACCAAATGTGGCGTATCGCCTGGGACCAGACCAACAAGGTCCGCAAGGCAGAGGGACTGAAGCAATACCCTTGGGCGTATGCTCACGACAAGTTTGTGGGGCGTATGTATGCCATCGAATACCTTCGTTGGTGCGGAGAGGTCTTGGAAAAGCAACTGAAGCGTAAGCCAACTTATTGGGAAGTCTACGCAGCTTACGCAAGGGGACCTACTACTTTTATTGAAGACCACGACTGCGGCTACGCATCACTTCCTGCTCGCACTCACCGGGCAATCGGCATCATCGCCGCTCAACTACACGAACCCACCCCACGATAATGAAACTCATCACCATCGACTCTGGCGCCAATGGAGGCATCTGCGTGTGGGACCTGAAGGACCACACCTTCGTCCTTGAGAAGCTGACTGGCGACACGATGGAGACGCTGAAGCCGGTCCTAGATAAACACTTTGCCGTTACCGCCGACATCCAGGAGGTCGTCATTGAGCGCCCGCCACGCTTCATGGGAACGATGATACCCTCGTCCCGCATCGCCGTCCTGTTCGAGGCGTTTGGCATCACCCTTGGTTATCTAGCTGCAAAGGACCTGAAGCCTATTGAGGTCACGCCGGTCGAGTGGCAACGCCACATCCGGGATGAGAAGGGCATCAAGCGCGGGGAAATAAAGCACGCTGAATGGAAGAAGCAGCTGACCATCTACGCTCGTGAGCATTACGGCGAACGGAAGGACCTAACCAACCAGACCGCCGACGCCCTGTTGCTTGCCGACTGGTTCTTCAACGTCCACAGCCCGCTTCTACGGAAGCCGTAAGTGGCGAGTGGGGCTTACTCCTCTGGGTTCTTTTCGTAGTATTTGGTCTTAAAGGTATCTGACCTTCGACCGGACTTCTCCATCCATTCCTCGTCGCCGACATTCTTCTTCCACTTGATGCCGTAGAGAACGCGCTCATCTTCGTCAGAACCGACCGTGTGGTCGTAGTTGCCGTATTTGGCGCTAAGCTTTGCAGCGATGTCGGTGGGTCGCCGGCGTGAGTCGTGCATATCTGTGCCGAAGAAATCTGACACCTTGAGGGTGTCGATGATGCCTTCGTATGAGGCGATGTCGGTTCCTCGATAAACAAAGCTCCCCCAAAAGCCGACGTTTCTAGGAGTGGTGGCAAAGGATGCAACAGTCTCATTATCGCCAGGGGTTATCTTAGCTTCGTCGCCCCGGTAAAGTTTTGGAATAATTCCTGGCTTGCCTGAAAGGACGAGCTGTAAAGCCTGCGGAAGCTGCTTGAACCTATCGACAAGGCTTTGCTTGTTGCGCCCACCGTTGCCCTGATAGCGTTGAAACTCATAGACGAACTCGCTCAAGGTTTCGCTAAGCTTTTCTGAAATGGGGCTTTCCTTTTTCGCTGGGTTGACCGGCTCCGGCGGGATAGGCAGCCCCTTTTCCTTTGCTTCCCTTGCGGCATCCTTCCACTCGCGCATAGCAATCTCGTATTTGTGCTCCGCACTCTTTTCACGCTTCAAGCGTGGCTCAAGGTCATCAAGCAGCTGAAACACGCGCTTGCGAACTTGGGCGAATGTAGGCTTCCCTCCGTTGAGAGACATCAGCTCCTTGTTGAGTTCGTCAAGGTCCTTGGGTTTCCCTTCTCCCGACGCCAATGCCGCCGGCGCCTGGGACGCTTCGCTCATCGCCTTGGAGTTACCACGAGCCATCTGCCCAATTACATGTAGTCGATAGTGTCGATTTCTTTTCCACCAATACGGAAGGTCACTTTCGGCATAGGCGTGTGACCAAATCCATCACCAAACTGCTCTTCTCGTGTATATGTCATCGCACTGCCCAAGCTTCTGATTGCGGAGCGAAGGTCGGAGCGGCGAGGAAGTTCGGTATCAGCTGGAAGGTCGATGCGAACCTCATCCTTCCGGGCGCCCTTAAAGGTAACCTTGGAACCACGATACTCATCGCCGAAAGAACCTTCCTTGAGTCCTTCTTTGACCGATTGTAGGAACTGCTCGGCACGCTCCTTGCCATCAAGGGAGCCATTGTAAAGAAGACCTTTCTCAGTAGAGTAATTGCCTTCAATCGACCTTACTTTTGCCTCGCCAAGCTTCTCAAAGAAATCCTTGTTGTTCTTTGATGCCTCCAAGACGTCTTTCACCTTTAGGAGCCGCTCCTTGGCATCGGCCTGTTGGCGATTAAATCTTTCGAGCTCAAAGTCTTTGGCAAAAGCTAGCGGCTTGACATCAAATAGACTCGCCGTGTAGTTGAGCGCACGCATCGGGTCGCGGCCTGGTTCAAGGGCTTTGGCTTCCTTGGCGATGAGCTTATCAGCCATATCTTTGGCTTCAATGGCTTGGGCTTTGTCAAGAAGCTCCTTGGCCTGCCGGCGCATAGCTTGGCTTTCTTCAGAGTTTGCTCGTGATGTGCCTCGTGCCATAGTTCTCGTTGCAGACTGTCATCCCTTCGGGAGGGTATCAATGACCGCCCTGACCCGGTCAAGGGCTTCCACGGCCATCCTGGCAGCGTGCAAACGCTCTTGCTTGGACGTATCCTCACCTGACAAAAGGTATGGAGTCTTGTCCAAGGTGTTCTGGTTCACTAATAGGTTCAAGTTCTGTGCCGCCGCCTTCATATCGGCTATCGCCGCAGCCATGACCCTCCTGTGGTTATTCAGGTCGGATGTATCCATCTTGGAGAGAACCAGTATGCCTTCGTCTTTCATCTTGACGCCCTTGTGAGTATGTCAATAACAGGTCCACGCAACACCAATGAGCTGGAACCCTAAGTTCGACCTCGACTTAAAGTTTGGTCAAGTCGGCGAGCAGTGGCTCAAGACTTTGGGAGCGCCGGGCGGCCTCAAGATTGAGGTCAAGACAGAGCGTGACCAGTGGTTCGCCACAGGCAACCTTGTGTTCGAGTTCAGGTGCAGAGGGAAGCCATCAGGCGTTGCCACTACGGAGGCAGACTTTTGGGTGCAAATCCTATCAAAGGATGGAGCGGTCTACGGCATCTTTGGATGGCCCACCGCACAGCTCAAGGCGTTCCTCCGGCTCGTAGCCAAGAACCCTGGAAACTACGGCGCACGCTTGGTCAATGGAGGAGACGATAAGGCATCCGAGATGCTCGTCATCCCCATCTCGCAGCTCCACAAGGTCAATACGACGGAGATACTTTAGTTAGGTTCTCTCACCATCACCTGCGGCGGGAACGCTTGTTGCTTAAAGCCGAACCCCCGATACCAGTCAACCAACTCCTCTTGTTTCATCTTCTTGCCGCCTTGGGGGTTCAAGGGTTGCGCCCACAGATTGATAGGAAGCTTCATTCTGTCTGCCAAGTCTATCACAGCACTTACTGCTTCCCGTCCGCCGCCGCGGGTGACGGCTTCAAGGAGGTCCAATTCTATGTAACCATCCTTGTCAACTTTGACTTTTGCCCGACCAATGGTGGTGCCATTCTTGACCTCGAAATCATACGACTTATCGGCTTCGAGGGCGGGGATTGATTGCCCGTTGGCTACATCAATGGTGGCTCGACCTATGGGGATGGTCCGCAACCTGTCGCCATTGGGTGTCCGAAGATACCTGTCCCAGACAATCTCTGGTTGGCTATCCAATTCAGTTCGGGCTCTAGAATGACCACGTGCCATTAAAGCCCTGGCTCCTCACGACGCTTGTAAGTAGGCTCGACTATCCGCATGTCTTGGTCCGAGTTTCGCTTACCCTTCTGGGTCAGTAAAAACTTCTGTGCCTTCCCAAGGTCGCCCACCATCCCAGCGACAGCCCATTTGCCGGACTTCTCAAAGTCATAGCTGCCTTCAGCCTTTTCAGGGTATTTGCCAACGATGACATAGGGATACGCCTTTGTAGATAGAGAGTATTCAATAGAGCCGTCTGGAAGAGGCACGCCGATGAGGACTTTGCCCTTTGGGATGTTCTTGGGCGGTGTGATGCTGTTTGTGCCGAGCTTCTCGCCGGCTTCGCTTTCAGCTCTGGACCCTGGAGCCGCAATTCTTGGGATACGCAATAGGCCTCTCAGCTCATTCGCCTGCTTAAACGCCGATGATACCGTCGATTGCTCCATCGCCTTTAAGGCTGCAAGAGCAAGCTGGCGATTTTCAGGCCCATCAAGGTTGCCCCGGAAAGTATTCACGATGCGCTCCAAGGTGTAGGGCCCCCCAGCCATCTGCTTCACATACCGGTCAAAGAACCCTCGCTGGTTATAATTGAAGCCAAAGGCGTCCTCCATAGCGTCACCCCGCTTGGCCATCGGGTTGTAGCGACCAAAGCGGTCTAGCTCGCTGTTAGCC
>Ga0209444_10002182_pt1 | contig 10818 bp, 8 predicted proteins | sample LauGreFaBDMM15DN_2_FD_188215 | JGI IMG/M metagenome (GOLD analysis project Ga0209444, IMG submission 188215) | Freshwater lake microbial communities from Lake Michigan, USA - Fa13.BD.MM15.DN (SPAdes) (version 2) | ecosystem: Environmental > Aquatic > Freshwater > Lake | place: Lake Michigan, USA...
CGCGGGCTATGTCGGAACCGCCGATATCTATGGGCTACCCGCCGGAATCCTGCGTAACGGTAAGGAAGTGGTTGCCTCTGGTATCTGCAGGATCGTCACCGACCGGTCAGATGATTTCGGAAGAGTTCATGCCCAGAATATACCCGCCGGCTTATATCAGGCTGTATTAGCCTTCTACATCGGGACTGCAGTTACTGTCCTTCAGCGCGGCCAGGGGGAGCCTAGCACTATGTTGGTCCACGTCAGTCATCTTAATGACGATCAGGAAGACAACGATTCGACAGTTCAGGCATGCCTGTCCGATCTGCAGTCTCGTGTTATGTCGGTAACTTCATCCGGGCTTTTGCGGACTGAGTTCGAAAGGCTATATATTGACGATTTTGTACTTAACTCAGGACTTCGCTCTGCATCCGCCAAGGATCTTCCTGGCTTTGATGAAGTTTGGTCGGAGATTGAGCGACTCCTCAACGATAGCATTATACAAGTTAGGGTCGTGAATGGTCGTCGTGATTCGGCCCCAGACTTTGAGTCACCCGATTCTCCCGAGCGAGAGTTCAAGGGAATCCTTGTTGGAGGCAATCTTCTCTCTAGAGGGTTGACCCTGAAGAATTTGCTCGTGAGCTATTTTCTTCGTAGATCGGCTCAGGCTGACACCATGTTGCAGATGGCCCGCTGGCTGGGTTACAGGCGCGACTACCTCCACTTGATGCGCATCTACACAACCATCGAGTCGCAGCGTGATATGGAGGAGATCGCAGGGGCAGAGCAAGATGTAAGGAATCAGATCGAGCAGATGGAAGCCGAGGGCAAAACGCCGCGGGAGTTCGTTGTAAGGGTGCGTATTCGCCAGGACCTTCTACCGACGCGCAGGGCGGCGATGCAGAATGCAACAGCAACGGCGGTCCGCCGTAGTTTCGCCTCGGCTCTTGTTGAGACGCGCGAGTTTCCTGAAGCAGATACCGAATTTGAAAATCTGTTGTCCAGAAATAAGCATAATCAGGATGCCGTGCGCACGTTGCTTTCTTCGATTAGCTCTACCATTATCCCGGATTCAGCCTGGCGCAGATATTCTTTGGATGGTCAGCGTGCACTCCGATTTATTAAGGAGTTAAGGTTTGATAAATACGACCCGTCACTTGGCACGGATGTGGTTCCAGGAAAACTCGATCTCCTTGACTACATTGAAGCACGCCAATCCGAGTCCGAGTTGACCAGTTGGGACGTAATACTGTGTGGATTACATTCCTCTCGTATCGGGAAGGTTGAGGTTGTTCCCGGGTTGGACACTTATCCTATCGAGCGTGGAAGAGAGTTTTACGGGAATGATTCTACCTCTCGGATCAGCAACCTCGGTGAAGGTAAGGACGAATATACCGCAGCAACTGATGAAGAACGGCGTATTGCAGAAGCAGCTTCTCCTAAGCCTGTTGGAAAATCTAATGGTAAGTCTTTCAGGTCACTACGTGATCCTAGGGTAGGTCGAATCTTTGTCTATCCTGTCAGCGCCTTTAGCAACGATGAGGCCAGGGGCGGAGGCAAAGGGAAGCCTCTGTATTCATCCGGGAATCGTTCTAGGCTCGTCTCTGAAGGTTACGTCCTGGCTTTCGGGATCTCCTTCCCTGGCTCAGAAGATGCACTCTCCGATCAGACAGAGTACTATAACCACACTGTATCTTGATTATGAAGATTGGTTCCGACGGTTTGCCGATTCTTGGCGCGTATTCAAAAGATACTGCTCTTGCGGGGTACATTTGTAATCAAGGCAGTAAATTCCTCAGGGAGATTACATCCGCGATTGAAATAATCTCTGACGGCTTTACCGCGAAATCCCGGAAGCTTGAGGACTTGGGTTATTCTGGAGAAATAGATTTCCTAGCCAAAGAGATGGGCGTTAGATGGGAGGTCCTGGATGATGTAAAGATCGGGAGGCTTGGCCTGCTTTGGATCAATCCCGTGATGCTGAGGCGGCTTTCGCAGGATACGATTAACCAAGTTGATAAGGTACTTACTAATAAGGCCCTGCGAGAGGGAGGAGGCTTGGATGCCCCATCTTTTAAAGGGAAGAATTTTCAACAGTGCGTAGACATCATAGCCCATGATTTGCGTTCAGAGCAGGATCACTTTTCCAGTTTGTCTGTCGCGGAGCTTTTATCAGTGCTAAGATCTCCCAAGGCGAATGATCCAGATAAGCGGAGATGCGTTTCATATGCCTTGATAGACGGGTACGAAGATAAATCTGACGAGGACTTTGGTGCTTTTGAGCGTTTCAGGGGGGCGGGCAGAGGTCGCCGGTTTAAGAAAGATGGTGACGACGAGATTGTTCAAGATTTGGCTTCGCGTGTGGCCTCGGAAGTCGGGTGCCTCGAGGTGCTGACCTACACCTACTACTCGCCAATCAAAGATTTTAGTATTGTTATCAAACGTTTGATTAGGGTGGAATTCGGGCAAGAAAACGTTGTTGAGGACTTCTTTTCACCATACGATATAAGAGACGGAAAATATTCGCAGATTCATAATTGGGCCGGCGTGGTAGAACTCGAATGAGAGCAACTTTAGGCATACATTTTATATATTTATGATATAAGGTTAGCTTTGACTAAGCTAGGCCAGGTGGCTTCCTGGGCGGATGCCTTCACCAATCATCGAAAACGGCCGATTCTTCACGGCCTTCAGTGGAGCCCAGAGCCTGTCTGCTGAAATGCGATCCTGCTGCCGGGAGGTCGTAGAGGTAATGTCGGACCTGCAGGCCGGACAGCGCCCGCCGGTTCTCCTGTTAGGAAAGGTTCAGTCTGGCAAGACTCGGGGCTTCATGGGGGCCATCTCCCTCGGGTTTGATAACGGTTATGATCTGGTGATCATTCTGACAAAAGGTACCAAGCTCCTGGCCCGGCAAACTTACCGCCGGATCAAGAAAGACTTCAAGGAGTTCGACGAGCAGCGCCTGGTTAAGATTACTCAGATGAAAGCGGTGAAGGGGAAGGTGCTCAATGGTCACGAACTTAAATCTAAGCGGATCATCGTCTGCATGAAGGAAGACACGAACGTGGACGATCTGATCGAATATGTTTCCGAGAAGAACCCCTCGTTAAGGACCAAGCGCACGATGATAGTTGATGATGAGGCAGACGTGGGAAGTGTCGGGTATCGTAAGAGCAAAGGGGGCGATATCATCCCCAATAAGGTTCAGTTGCTTGTTAACGACCTTAGGAAGTTATTCAGTGAAGGTGGCTACTTGCAGGTGACGGCTACCCCGTACGCTTTGCACTATCAGCCAGGTAGGATTCCCCTATCAGACGGTTCATTCATGACGCTTAGGCCCGCCGTTAACGTCCTATTGCCTATCCACCACGCCTACGTGGGTAGCGATTTCTATTTCAGTAAGTCTCAGGAAGAAGATCACTATGCGAGCCTTATGCACGTACCTATCTCCAAGGCTGAGCTACGTCGGCTTAATTCCAAGAAGCCTGTCCGGCGATATAGTCCAACCGACCCTTTTTCTTCGGAGAAGTATTCGGGCCTGCGCGGGGCAATCCTTACTTTTGTGGCAGCAGCCTCATACCGGTACCTTCAAGGCGAGGCGCATGAATTCAGTTTCCTGGTTCATACGTCCACCAACAAGACCGCCCACGAGAAACAGATGGGGATTCTAAACGACCTGAACGCCGGCATTAAGTCTGCCCTGGCAAATGGCGATGAAGCACTGGCCCGTTTTGTTAATATTGCTATCGACGACCTTATGGTTTCGGTTGAATTGGGATGCGATGAAGTCGGCAAGGTGGTTCCGGCACGATCTGCTCTCTACGATCAAATCATCAAGGCCTTGGGCGAAGACGACTGGCTTAAGTTCGTTAAAGTCAATTCCGATGAAGATCTTGAATCGCAGTCCGACGAGGATACCGGCGAGCTTAATCTCGAAAGCGTAGCCACGGTCTTCGTTGGCGGTCAGATCCTTGATCGGGGTATTACTATTCCGCACATGCTTGGCTTCTTCTATGGCCGCTTACCTCAGACGTTCCAGCAAAGTACCGTGATGCAGCATTCTCGTATGTATGGCGCGCGACCATCCGCTGACATGGTTGTGACCCGCTTTTATACCGAGGAGTCGATCCATGAGGCCATGTCCAATATGCATGACTGCGATGAACTGCTTTGGAGCGACGTCAAGTCGGAGAAGCTTGCTGGCCGTCGGGAGCTCAGGCTTCTATCGAATGTCAGGAACGCCAACGTCAAGCCTTGTTCACCGTCGCAGATTCCTCATTCTCGTCTTCTCTCGGTGAACCCGAGGAAGCGTTTTTTACCTTATGGTTTCCAGGTTGATTATAACACCCGGCTCGAAGGGGTGACGGAGGCGATCCGCGCTACGCTTTTGAAGCTTAAAGTTTCTTTCCCTTCTCCCGCCCAGGTGGAAGAGTTTAACAAATCAGGTTCTATCATCATTAGTCTGCAGGACGCCTTTGCTCTTCTGGATCTATGCGCCAAGGGAATGCTTTGGGATGAGGAAAAGTATGAAGACCTTGAGTTTAACTGGGACGACGCGAAGTCCTTGCTGGCTTTCATGAGCAATCAGGCGCCGGAGGGGCAGCGCGGCAAGGTGGCTTTGATTACCCGATGGAGTCAGAATTTATGCCGTATAGCGCCCAGGGGGAATGTTCGGGTGAACAACGCGCCTGATTCAAAGAGCGTTAAGACGACATATAACTTAGAGCTTAAGTCGATCCCAACGCTCGTCATGGTAGAGCAGCTGGGTAAGATGAGCCCAAAGCGTGACGAGAAAGATCAGCCTTACGTGGCTGACAGCTGGCGTGCCGGGCCTTTCTGGTGGCCGGTAATCTGGACTCAGCATAACATAGCACCCGTGATCTTCATCCAGGACGGAGAAGTTGATGCGCCTGACTCCGATGAGGACTCTGGCTCTGACGACGAGGTTGACTGATTAAGTCTGCCTCTTTGGGGTACTGATTACTTGGAGAGCTCTTTGATCTTGGTGATCGAATCGAGCAGGAAGAGCGTATAATTCTTATCTGGACTAGGATTGAAATGCATCAGGTCGTTACGGGATAGCCGAATCTCTCTGATCATACCTTTGACCGTATCAGCATTGCCGTGCATCTTTAATTTCGGGAAGAGCTCTTCGTCGGCAAAGACATCCTCGCACTCGCCCATATCCATACGATTAACCCCCTTGAAGGCTTTACCGTTATGTTTTTGGACGATTCTTTTGACGTCAGCCTTGGTTATCTCGTTTCCGAGAACGTTCTTTTCCTTGAGGACTTCGAAGATGATTTCGCGTATGTCCGTGGCTTTCTTTCCTTGGATAGCTTCTTGAATCTCACCCTGTGTCAGTCGCGACTTGGTGATGCGCTCTCGTAGGAGTGTCTCAATCGTTTTAAGGAGGTAGTATGGCCAGAGGTGTCCTCTGGATAGCTCCTTGTCGATCTCTCTGGTCGAGGAGCAGCCAGTGATGTTGTTCTCTGCGTCTTTCATGACATACACGGTATTGTCAGCGGGGTAGTGCTCGGTGATAAGGTCGTCCGCTTTTACTTCCACGACTTTTACCATCGAGTCCTTTGCCATCGATGGGGAGATTTTCCTGGCCCTACCCCTCGCATCCTCGAGTGAACGCGCGTAGCTTTTCCAGCTAATGATAGCTAGAGGCCCGCGGTAGTGTTTATTTTCTTTGGTGGGGGCATCGTTGGCGATGATGATGTAACCTTTATGGCCGGAATCTGTGAGGCGCGCGAAAAGGGCCTCCTGTTGTTCGCTTCCGATGATGCACACGGGCTTAGAGTGCATGGTTATCAAACTACCTATGGTGCCTTCCTTATGTACAGTATGTGCCGAAGGGCGTTTCTTTTCCTTGGCGTGTGCAATAACGAAAGTCACGTCTCCGGGCTCTCGGAGCTTGGCTGCGGTTGTTATTCCAAGGCTCAACAGCAGTTTGCCTACTTTCTTTTCTCGGTCTTTGCTCAGTTTCTCGAAACCGAAGGCCTGGTTGAATTCGGCTTTCGTTATGGTTCTATCGGCTGTCCCGTTGCGGATTTCATCCGCGATTCGGACGATCAGCTCTGGTGGAACTATTTTCATCGGTTGAGCAGGGCTAGTTTGTTTAGAGATGAGACTGGATCCATTCCTTGGTTGATCAGTTTGTGAACCGCTCGATGGCAACAGGGGCAAAGCATGGCGAAGTCTTCAGGCTTGGTTTCGCGGACACCGCGTGAGAGGGGTATGCGGTGATGGGCTTCAATCAGGTCGAGGCCTCGATAGTCGTCTTCTGGGACGCACTCGCAGGCTTCGCACTTAAGTTTGCCGTTCTTTGCACGTTTTCTGGCGAGAGCTTTAGCCTGTTGGGCCGCTTTCCCGTCACGCTCAGTTCGTAGGTGAGTGCGCAGGACTTTGCCGCCTTCGGTATACTCTAGGTCCTGCGGTGCATCATCTCCGCCTTGTCTGCTTCCGGTGGGCAGGGGGCCATCGATGAACTTGAGAAGAATAGGCATCAAGGTTTCTCGCTCGGTAACTTCGCGAAAGAGCAGGTTGTCTCCCTTGCCAATCCGGAACGCGTCCTTGCCTTTCTTGATGGCGTGCCAGGTTACACCGACTTTGTGCAGGCCTTCCTTCAAAAGGCTTGCGCGCGTGTACTTGCCGCTGCGTCGTTCATAGCGGGCGGTTATTGTGCCCCAGGCGTGCAGGTGGCGGTTATCGGACTCCAGGAAGATCACGTCCCCGACGTTCACCTCGTGCGCCATGCGCCAGACTTGGGCTCCGAAGATGGCCCCATAGGGACGGAATAGGGTCGTCGCCTTGCCTTCAACTCGAGCTTCCGGCAGGGTCAAACCCGCCGGGTCGAAATCAGCAGGTGAGAAGCTGTAGTACCCATTCGCCAGATGGACTTCCGGGGACGGGCAGAGCTGGTTCGGTTGGGTCCAGGCCTTGGCCAGCCAGTATTTACGACCGATGGTCGAAGAGGGGGGGTGCTTCATGTGGGTCACCCATCTCTATGGAAGTTATCTGCGCTGTTAAATGTAATTATTATGAATATATGGCTAACTTAAGTTCCAGGTCCTTAGATGTTCGGCCAGTAGGCTAAGGTCTGGGCCAAGTCCTGGGGCTGAAGGGGGTGTTAACCTCAAAGAAGATAGCTCTGAGTACATCGAATTCCTCGCTCGATCATTGATTGTGACGCTCAGGTCTTCAGGTCTAATGCCGAAGACGCCATGGTCGAAGAGTTTGTGCAGGTCCTTGCGCAGGAGGAGTCCGTTTTGTATGAAGTTTGTGTGCCGGCCGTTGTACCTTCTTAGATGGGCTGCGTCTAAGGCTAGTTCTAGGTCGTAGCCCGTTATGGCACATCTTCCCTGGTATGCCTTGATAAGCTCTTTGCGGAAGTCTGCTTGGCCTTCGCGGATCGCTTGCTGTGTCTCCCTCCAACGCCTGAGGTCTTCCTCTACGTTTGGGCGGTTATAGCTGCTTGTGAGTTCTTCGGTCTGCGCGGGAGTGCTTTCCATCTCAAAATAGCCAGACTCGATATCGTAGAGAGTAACGAAGGCTACTCCTAGCACCTCGTATTGGGTGATGCCTCCGATCTTCTGCGGAATCTGCCGGAATACTCCAACCGGAATGGCATCATCGATGTTGGCTTGTAGTCGCAGATTTTTCCAAGTCGGACCACCTTGGTTCACATGTTGATAGCGATAACGCCAACCATCGGCGGTCTTGGTCGGCTCAAAGTCTCTATAGATGGAATCTTCGTTGGCATTGTGTGAAGATTTAAGGCTGAGCACGTATTTGCTGTCTTTGGGGACGTACATGCCCCCGCCGGCAGGCTCATGGAGGATAGTTCCGTCTGAAAGCGATTTAGGTACTGAAAGTGTCTGGCCGGCTTTGTCCATGAACCATTCGAGCCCTTTTCTGTGCCTATCTTCTGTGAGGCTTCTGATTCTGTCTGCTAGATTCATATTAATAAATATGTATGATATGTTTTAACGATCAACAGTTTTGGCTTCTATAGGTCCTTCGAGGGTCTTCTGTTGATTAAGACCTTAACGATTGCTAACAAATAGACATGACCGATAAGGCCCTGAATCGTTTACTTTTGCTAAAGGTCGCGAAGGACCCGAAGGGGATGGCGCCGAACAAGCCGCTTCTGGTATTGGCGATTCTGGACCTGGTCGACGCGGGGTTAGTCGGTGCGGATGGCCTGGTGCATAAGGACGCCCAGCTGAACCTTCGCTTTCGGTCCTATTCCCCAATCTGTGTCCCGCGCCGGGGTAATGCCATCGATCTGAATCTTCCATTCCGGCATTTGGCCTCCGATGGGATTTATACCCACGTGGGGGCCGAGGAGAGGGTGGTGCGCCTAGATCCTGTCTTGCTGGCCAGATTCATGGACCCCCGATTCCGCCAGGAGGCCCGACGACGGGTCGTGGCCACCTACTTCACCGCGGACGAACATGTGGCCTTATACGCCGCCCTAGGCATGCCAATGCCGTCTTCGGACGAGTTATCCGAGGTCCGCCAAGACCAAGCGGCCTACAAGGCCCAGCTTAGCCGGGGCCGGGACGCCCGTTTCAAGGTCTCAGTCATCTCGGGCTACCATTTCACCTGCGCCCTGACCGGTTACCGCCTCATCGCCTCCAAGTCTACTTACGTGCCCCTGGAGGCTGCCCACATCCACGCCCACTCCCAGCGAGGCCCAGACAGCCCCGAGAACGGCCTAGCGCTGACCCCGACCGCCCACGATCTCTTCGACGCCGGACTCTGGACCGTCGATGACAACCTCCGCATCCGCATCGCCCATTCCGACATCGCCGAATCCATCCTTCCCGGGGGCTCGCACTTCAAACTCGCCGACCTGCACGGCCGCCCGCTCTGCTTCGCGCCCCAAGCCACTCTCCGTCCCGATCCAGCCCACCTCGCCTGGCATCGCCGCCAACACCAAAAGGGTTAGGCTGCTAAATTGTGGCCAGGCCGAACACCCAGCCAGGCAGTTGCTCGTATGCTACATGATTTTTCCTGCGATAGCCTATGAGCAGCGATACTTAGCTGCAGGTGGGGGCGCAACGCGCTTAGGCGGGTTGGCATCTTTCGCTTTTTTAAGTCCTTTTCGGTAGGCAGCTTCCTCGGTGCGAATTTTATCAATACATATCTGCCATTTTCTTATCTCATGCTTCAGCTTCACATTATTAGCGGCGCCCATTTTTCTTTTCGTGATGGCTTTGGGCTTCTTGACGTTAACGTGCCTAGCTGCCGATAAATGAATTTCTGAAAGTAATCTCTTTAGCCTTGCCTGCCTGACCTTTACCATGGCCCTCGCTTTCATCCTCTCTGCTTGTTCTAGCTGGCGCTTCCTTTGCAGGGTAGAGGCCTTCTGAAATAGAATATACTCCGAGACGGTGAGAACCTTTGTAGCGGCTCTCTTTGGTCGGAGACGTTTCACTTTAGTAACAGCTCGAAGCTTCCTTCTCCGCTGCTTTTTGGAAGCTTTTACTCTGATAGAAAGGCGGCGCTTTTGGGGTTTCTTTTCTATGGGTTTGCGCCTGAGCTTTCGTTTGAAACGATTTACAGGCTCGGCCTCGAACTGATAGATTTCTTCTTCTTGGGGTTCCGTTAAAGTACCGTATTTCCAGATGCTATCGGGAAACATTCTGTTTAGCATTTCGCTGCTCATCCCCGATCCGCCACCAGAACTCCCATTCAAGGAGTACCGCGGTCTAGTACCAGACATTGATGGGCCGTTATTTGGAGTCCGCGCCATTTATTGATTACTTTGCTCGTGATAAGTATTAGGGCAATATGCTTATGATATTCTCCAAGGTATTTAAGCGTCTTGCGTGGCGCCGAACTGGGTCCGAACACGGGTCCAGGCGTTTGCTCGGCCTCAGCCTAGCCAATGCTTCCACACCATGACCATGGCGGCGGTATCTAGTTCGCAGTAGCGCATGAGCTGGCGGCGCATGGACTTCCGGGCGGCCTAGTCGGGTAGGTGAGTATGTTATAATCAGTGCATGAAGAAGAAAATCCCGCGTGAAGGCTCCTGGGAATCCTGCGCTCCGGGTAAGTTGAGCTTCGAGTTCTCCTTGTGCGCGATCTTCGGGGGTGGTCCATGCATTGAATGGAACGGCAAGAAGTCCGAACTCCGCTGGAGGGACGCCTATGTCAATACATGGCACCCGTTACCGACTCCTAGTGATATCCAATGGAAGGCATTCTGGCTACTGCTGGACCAATCCGGAGTCCGGAATTGGGAAAGCGAATACTCTAACGAGGGCGTCATGGATGGCACGGTCTGGGAATTCAAATTGACCGCCCCAGGGCTGCGTATCGCCACCGCCGGCAATAACGCCTATCCTAGCTCCGATAGCCTGGTCCCCATCCCCGGCTCACCGTTCGACATCCTCACCACCGCCATCGGTATCCTTGTCGGCTGTGACGTCCATGACTTGAAGGCTCCGCCCGGCTCCAGCAACGACTGTCAGATTGCTCCCGATTCAGAAATAGACTCGTCAGGCTCAGACGCCGATCCGTTGGTTTAAGTCCGCAACTCCGAATCAGTCCTTCCCGGAGGCAGCCACTTCAAGCTCTCCGACCTTACTTAGGAATCGAGCTTAGAATCTTGGCGTGCGCGAGGCGGACAGCGTCAATGATGGGCGCTGCGGTGTACGAATAGGGCTGGATGGTGCCTTCGCTGGAGATCTCCCAGAGCATTGTGCCGGTCTTGGCACTGATAGCACCGTAGCGGACGTTGACGCGGGTCATCGGGTAATCGAAGCCGTTCGAGTCCTTCTGGCTTACGCTCAAGACTGAACCCTGAATGATTGCATCCAC
>Ga0209444_10002183_pt1 | contig 10816 bp, 10 predicted proteins | sample LauGreFaBDMM15DN_2_FD_188215 | JGI IMG/M metagenome (GOLD analysis project Ga0209444, IMG submission 188215) | Freshwater lake microbial communities from Lake Michigan, USA - Fa13.BD.MM15.DN (SPAdes) (version 2) | ecosystem: Environmental > Aquatic > Freshwater > Lake | place: Lake Michigan...
CAGGCCAGCTCCAACAATTTCACCCATGATTTATTCCCTCCAACCGTTAGGCGCAAAGACTGTGTTCTTTACGTCTGCATAAAAATCAAATGACCAGATTCCACCTTCGCGGCCGATACCTGATTTCTTAGAACCACCGAAAGGTGCACCAAGATCGCGTACAAAGAAGCAGTTAACCCAAATCGTTCCGGCAACCAGACGATTCGTTATGGCTTCAGCGCGCTTTTTGTCGCCGCACACGACAACTGCAGCTAATCCGAACTCAGTTCCGTTAGCCATTTCAATTGCCTCGGCGTCAGTATCGAATTGCTGCATAGATAGCACTGGGCCAAAAACTTCTTGCGTTACGATTTCGCTGCCAACCGTTGGATTATCAATCAAGGTTGGCATAAAGAAGTTGCCACCCAATTCTGAATTAGGGCCACCACCCATAACTACTGTCTGGCCTTCGGCTACTGCGCGATCAACAAAGCCCTTAACGCGCGCAAAATGTTCTGGATGAATTTGCGGCCCGATGTCAGTTGCTTCATCGCGCGGGTCACCCTGCTTGATTTGCTTGGCCCGTTCGATAAACGCTGCCTTGAACTTGTCCGCAATTCCACGTTGCACCAAGAATCTCGTTCCGGACAAGCAAACCTGACCGGCGTTATCGTACTGTTCTACGGCAACCGTAACTGCGATATCCAAATCAGCATCGTCAGTGATGATGAGTGGACTCTTGCCACCAAGTTCAAATGAACATGGCACAAGATTTTCTGCAGCTGCTTTAGCGACAAGCTTGGCGGTAGGTACTGAGCCAGTAAATGAAATGCGAGACAGGTCTGGATGCGCGGTTAGAGCAGCACCAGCTTCTTCACCAAAACCTTGCACAACATTGAAAACTCCTGGTGGCATTCCGGCTTCGGCAGTTATGTCTGCGAGTAGGGAAGCAGTTAGTGGTGCCCACTCCGGTGGCTTTGCTACGACTGTGTCACCGGCGGCAAGAGCTGGACCAATGCGCCAAGTAGCAAGCATCAATGGTGCATTCCACGGCGTAATGATTCCTGTGACACCAGCTGGATCCCAAGTCACGTGATTGGTGTGGCCGCGAGTTTCAAAGTCAGGATAGTTAAGTTGGTTCATTGCGTAGTCTGCAAAAAATCTAAAGTTCATAGCAACTCGAGGCATTACACCGCGACGATGTGATCGAAGCAGGGAACCGTTATCTGTAGTCTCAACGATTGCTAAGTCTTCGATTCGGGCTTCAACTAGGTCCGCAACTCGGTGCAAGATTGCGCCACGTTCTTGTGGGGCCATTTGGGACCAAATCGGAAAGGCAGCTTTAGCGGCAGCAACGGCCAAGTCAACTTCCTGTTTTCCACCGCGAGAAATGTCTGCAAGAAAACTGCCATCGATTGGAGAATGATCTGCGAATGTGGAATCGGAGGCAACTCGCTTGCCGCCGATGAAATGCCGGGTATCAACTTCAACCCCAGCAACTATTGCCATTGTCATGCCATCCCCTGAAAAGTCGTTCGGGTACTAACGAATTACGATACGTTAAATTCAGTGATTTGGGAACCGAATTCAGGTAATTCTTTCATTAGGCTGGTGAAATGTCGTTACGTCCGAGAATCGCTCTTTTAGGGCGGTTTACAAACTCTGCTTTGGCGCTCAGATATGAGGGAGTCGTTAGTTCAAGAGCACTTTTGGAATCTCTTTGGAATGCGGGGGCTGACCCAGTAACTCTGCTGGCTGCGCCGGAAAGCGACTGGGCTCAGCGACTTGAGGTATATCAAGGGGTTTTACTTGCAGGCGGTGGTGACATTAACCCAGCTCGGTATGGTCAAACTCCAGATGCCAGTGTCTATGACGTAGATGATCTGCAGGATGACTCAGACTTTGGGATGACTGAGTACGTCTTGCGAGAAGGGATTCCAACCCTGGCTGTATGTCGCGGACTCCATGTCGTGAATATTCTTCGTGGCGGCACCCTCATTCAAGATATGCCAGCAAATCATCGTCATGTCGTTCAAGAGGTAAAAGTTAGTGATTACGAATCATTTGGTTTTGTTTCGGAATTGGTAGAAACTTCGTGTTACCACCACCAGGCGATTGACAAACTCGGATCTGGTTTAGAAGTTTTGGGCCGTGGACCGGATGGAACCATTGAGGCTGTTGGAATTGAATCAACTGGTTGGGCTCGTGGTGTGCAATGGCACCCAGAAGATACTGCAAAAACAGATGCAAACCAACGGGGATTGTTTGCTCGATTAGTGAAGGAAGCTAGTGCTTAGCATGCTTTTGGGAATCTACAGTGACGGTAACGGCCCTAAGTAGGTCAGCAAAGATTCCTAAATCAGATCGCTTTAAGTCAGCAACGGCTAACTGCTCACCCTTATTAAATTCGGGAAACAATTGCTTCATCATTTTTCTACCCTTGGCCGTTAGCTTTACCAAAACCAAACGCCCGTCCTTGTTGCTGCGAGTACGTGTAATGAGCCCTCGCCCTTCAAGGGTTTGCATCACACCAGTCAAAGTAGCTTTAGAAAAGCCACCCTCTTCAGCAATTACCCGAGATTCAACTGGTTCCCAAATCCAAACCACCCAAAGGACTACAAATGCGGTCCAGGATAAATCGTGCTGTGCCAAAACGGTTCGCTCTAGGTAATTGCGGACCGCGTTGGCAGCCCGGAATAGATTGGATGCAACGGCCATTGCTTCGAAGTCAATTTTTAGATCGCCGAGGCGCTCCTGAACTTGTCGTTCCGTTTCATCGAGCGTGTGCTGACCAGCCATGGAACCTCAATTTCCTAGAACCTAGGCTAACTTTATCTGCTTAGTTGAAAATCATCACGGGATGGGTCAGAATCGGGTATCTTAAAACTGTTCGTACCCGAACGAATATTCCAACTTGTTGTGAGGTGAGTTAATGTCAGCCGCTACAGATGTCAGTTTGGCAAACTTAGATTTATTCGAAAAGCAAATTCCATGGCAAACCTTTGACGAGTTGCGTGCGAATTGCCCTGTGCATTGGAGTGAAGAGCCTGCACCGAACTCAGGATTCTGGTCGTTAACTCGGTATCAAGACATCGTTCGCGTACTTCGTGATACCGAGACTTATTCGAGTGAAAAAGGAACAGCGAATCTAGAAGAACTAGATGAAGAGCAAATGGAAGCTCGCAAGTCAATGCTTGAAACTGACGGCATTCGCCATCGCGCATTGCGCCGGCTCATGCAAGATTCATTTACTCCAAAGGCCGTCGCAGGCTATGAAACATTCCTTCGGGGCCTAACTGCCAGCACACTTGATGATGCATTCGCCAAAGGATCCTTTGACTTCGTAAAAGAAGTCGCTGCAGATTTCCCAATTCGAGTATTGGCTCGCCTTATGGATGTTCCTGACACTGACATCGGTCAGCTGATTGCTTGGGGTAACCGCATGGTGGGTAATACCGACCCTGAGCACGCAGATGTTTTGCTAGATTCACCCGAATCTGAAAAATATCGAATGTTGCCATTCAGGTCTCCAGCAGCTTTGGAAGTTTGGGCTTATGGAGACGAATTAGCCAAGCAAAGATTGGGTGGTAATGGAACTGATATCGTTTCGACCTTGATTAACCAAACTCCTGTAGATGGCTTGCCACTGTCGACAAGGGATTTCCATGCCTATTTCTTGCTTTTGATTGTTGCTGGAAATGAAACAACTCGTCACACAATTACGCACAGCATGAATTACTTGATCGACAATCCAGATCAGATGGCACTACTGCAAGAACGCCCTGAGTTGATCGAATGGGGAGTTGAAGAAATGCTTCGTATGGCGAGCCCGGTTTATCACTTCCGTCGAACCGCAACCAAGGACACAGAAATTAATGGTCAAGTGATTAAAGAAGGCGACAAAGTTGTCACTTGGTTCGCTTCCGGTAATCGCGATCCGGAAATTTTTGTCGACCCATATCGCATGGATGTCACTAGGAATCCAAATGAGCACATGACATTTGGTCGAGGTGGCCCACATATGTGCCTAGGTAACTCGCTTGCTCGACTTGAAATCAAGATCATGTTCGAAGAATTGTTGCCAAGAATTTCTGACATTAAGAGAGTTGGCGAACTAGAGCGACTTCGCAGTAATTTCGTTAATGGAATTAAGCGTTTCCCAGTCGAGGTAACGCTTAAGTAATTAAATCAATTTAGCAACATCTCTTAAGAACGTATCAACCAATTGGTTGGTACGTTCTTTTGCTGCAGCCTGCTCAGCTTCGGTATGCGCAAGCAATGCATCTGGGTCCTGGCCATCTTTAATGACAAGTTCGCGACCGCCATTATTAAGCCAGCCAGTAAGCATGTCGGCAGTTAATTCAGGATGAAACTGAACTCCCAAATTGCTGCCATTGGTGAAAGCCTGGCTTGCCGCAGAGTTTCGAGCTACTTCTGTTGCTGATCCAGGTAGTTGCCATCGATCGTAGTGAAACTGGAACCACGGACCAGCAGACACTAAATCTGGACGGTCGGTATGAACTACAGTCCAACCAATTTCTGGTTTCGGTCCCGGCGCTACGCTGCCTCCCAGGGCTCGAGCAAGTATTTGTCCGCCAAAACAAATACCAAAGATGGGCACTTCTTCTGCGATTGCCCTAGTTAGAAAATCCAACTCAGGGGCTAGCCAGTTACCAATACGATCATCATCCCAAGCACCCCAAGGCGCGCCCATCGGGACAATTACGTCATAGTCGGCAAGATTGGGGAATTCCCGAACCACGTTTGGTTCTGGGAAGTCTGCTTCAGGAACTACTAAAAACTCATCAACTTCAAAGCCATGATGGCGAAAGCGCTCTGCAACTGGCCCTGGCGGACTGACATGGTCATGCGCAATTATGAGGACTCGCATTGCCACTCTTTTCTGGTCAGATTTTCTACCATTCTGCCCTAAAAAGTCCCCAGAACGATTAAAATAAAAAAATCGTTCATACCCTAACGATTTTTGGAGGAAACATGTCACTTGATTTATCTGCACTTCGTGCACAACTGCAGAGCGAAAACATTGACATTTTGAGACTACTTTTTGCTGATGTGTTGGGACTGCCACGCTCTAAAGATTTAGTTGTTAGTCAAATGGAAAAAGCAGCAGCGCACGGACCAGCTTTTTGTCAAGGAATTTGGGTTACCAATACTCGAGGTGGCGTTCTAGATGGCCATGGCAGTATTTCCGATGGCTTATCGGATTTCGTTAGCCGGATTGATCCCAGCACAATTCGTAAACTTCCTTGGGAGCCAGGTGTCGCATATGCAGTTGTTGATGCCTTCGAGCCAAATGGTGACGATAACCCTGTAGCACCACGAACGGCTTTGCAGCGCGTATTGAAAGAATACGAAAAACTTGGATTGACACCAGTGATTGGTCCAGAGTTGGAGTTCTACTTAGCCAAGCAAGAAAACGACGTATGGGTACGTGCCTTGCATCGCACGGGTCGGGTTTATACGACTGGAGCAATTGTTGATCCAGATGGCACCTTCTTACATATGATGCGCATGCTGGACCAGATGGCAATTGGCGTCTTTGCTGGAAATCATGAGTTTGCTCCAGCCCAGTATGAAATCAATTTGTGGCACGGTGAAGCTCTGGAATCCACAGACCGAACTTTCATGTTCAAGACAGCGATCAAAGACATTGCCGTGCGTCGAGGTTACAACGCAACCTTCTTAGGAAAGCCATGGGCTGAATCTGAAGGCAGTGGTTTCCACTTGCACTTCTCAGTTGTCGATGCCAAGGGCAAGAACCAAATGCATAATGGCGAAGAGCTATCTGAAGTTGCCAATCAAATGATTGCTGGAATCCTGAGCCATGCAAATGCGCTAACTGCATTTACCAACCCAACAATCAATGCGTTCAAGCGCCTTGGCCCAGATACCTTGGCACCAAGTCGCGCTAACTGGGGTTATGACAATCGGGCAACGTTACTTCGGGTGCCACCAGAGCGCGGTGAAGGCACGCGCCTTGAGATTCGAATTGGTGATGGCGCTGCCAACCCATACCTAATGGTGGCTTCAGTCTTAGCAGCCGGGCTAGATGGAATTAAGCAAAAGATGAAGCCAAATAAAGCTGCTGAAGGTTGGGCTTATGAAGATGAAGCAGATCCTTTGCTACCACTTACATTTACGGCTGCGCTAGATGCCCTGGAAGCGGATCCACTATTTGTTGATCTCATGGGTCCAACCGTTATTTCAACTCACTTAACTTTGAAGCGTGATGAAATCGAACGTTACGAAGCAGAAGTTCCAGATCCAAGCACTCGTGAGATCACTGCTTGGGAACTTGACGAATATATTTGGGATTACTAGACCGGATTTGAGCGGTCAGCAATTAATTTGCCGCCGGCGAAGGTAACTCCAACTTCGCGGTAGTAGCCACCAAGTATTTTCTTAACTGGAAGAATCGACGCTAGTTCGTCCCATTGCGAATCACCAAGGACTAGATCGGCGTCACCTTTCCAGGCTTGCCCTAAGTCTGCATCGATGCCATGCATGGTTATTAATTGATCCATAGATAGGCCAGCATCTTTTGTAATTGATGGCATAAAGCGGCTGTGCAACATCGCATGTCCATTTACAAAGCCATTAGTTTCAGATGGTTCGCGAAGCGTTACAACCGCCGACGCCAGTCTGTGATCGTAAGCAGATAAAGTTGCGCCAAGCTTTGCGCCTGCCTCCAGACGAGGAGATGCTTTTCCGCGATTAAAGATGCGGGTGACATGGGCCGAGCCAATCTTCTTTGGATAGCCCTGGTACCAACCACGAGCGATTGCAAAATCCTTAGTGACCCAAATTGCCACACAGCGACTGTAGGTAACGCCTTCATAGGAACACCGCACTACCGCAAAAGTTTCCAGGTACTGGGAGCGAATTGGATCGAGTAGCTCACCGCCGCCCTCGCTACAGGATTGCCAGTCAGCCCAAATCAATGCAACTGCGCCTGGCTCTTCAGGAGCTAAGTCAATGTCGGCTGGCAATAGGGCTCGAACATTAGCCGGGTCCGTTAAGTATTCAACGGTTAGCAAGGTGCCGCTGTAGTACCAAGGCATTTCGGGAATTATCGCGCTCTTCCCAGTTGGGGTGAGCGGAGGCAGGAATCCATGTAGATCAGACATGCGACTATCGTAGTATGAAATATTCGTTAGGGCACGAAAGAATCCAAAATTGGGGTTTTTATAACGGGTGCACTCGAGAGTGGCTAAGACTTTTCAGCCGCTACATATTCTGAAATAAACCAATCGACAAGGACTTCGCAGTTTTGCGCGGCCTCATCAGAAATTGCACTCAACTCAGACATCAATATTTCAGTAGTCATGCCAGTAGGTAAGTAGTTCGCACCGCCAATGTCTAACCAGGCTTGTACCAAGTCAGTTGTAGCTTCAGGATGAAACTGGAGTCCAACGGCGGTTTTGTGCCTGAAGACTTGCACGGCAGATGGAGTCTCAGCCAAAACTTCAATGTGATCAGGAAGAATCATTCGGTCACTGTGCCAAGAAAACCAAGGTCCTTCCGGAAATGGTAAACCGAGTGAGGTTTCCTTTATATGAAGTTCACCCAGTTCAAGTTCATCAGACTTTTCAACGCTGCCACCGACTGCTTTTGCCAGCACTTGGCCACCAAAGCAAACACCAAGAAATGGTACTTTCTGATCAAAAGTATGATTTATCAATTCTTCTTCAGCATCTACCCAAGTGGCGACCTCAGGATCATACGCACTGTAGAAAGATCCAAATGAAATTATGAAATCAAACCCAGATGGATCAGGAAAATTCAAATTGAGTTCGTCATTATCCCCGAGAATTATGTGTCGCTCAGTTTCGATGCCACGTGACTTGAGTATGTCCCCAATGACTCCAGGTCTGCCGGCTTCCTCATGACTAATCAAGAGTGCTTTCATATTCTTAACTCTACTTTCCCGAACCTTGAGAGTTCCCTCTCAGAAACTTGTGACGCAAACGTTGCTAATTCGATTCGAATGACTGCCGTCCTCATGCCTACGAAAGTACCACCAACTATCTGCCAAGTGGAGGCTTCCCAAAGGTTAATTGCTGCAGTTGAACACTTAGGGGAAGGCACCAATTACCCAAATAGTTATTCGTTAGGGCACGAATGAGCATTTTGGACTTGGCTTGTTAGCGACACGCTGAATTTGCCTAGATTCCATCGATGATTTTTAGAAATTTCTCCAATTTGCCCCACAAATAGACGTAATCTGACAAAATCGTTCGTATCCGTTCGATCTCGTATCGGACATGGCGACAGCAAGGACTCTGGGAGGAACCTGTGTCAAGTAATGAAACTAAGACCGCCGTGGATGGCAAGGGTCTTAAAAAGGGAACGATTGGTGTTTTCGGAATTGTCTTCTTTGTAATTGCAGCAGCAGCCCCAATGGCTGGCATGACAGGAGCGGTTCCTGTGGCCATCGTTTTGGGTAGCGGGGCAGGAGCACCGGGTGCTTATTTGCTTGTTGGTCTAGTGCTTGTGTTGTTCAGCGTCGGTTACGCCGCGATGACACATCGCGTTACTAATGCTGGTGCTTTTTATGCATACGTAGGTCGCGGGTTGGGTAAGAATGCTGGCGTCGGATCTGCTTTTGTTTCGATGGTTGCGTACTTGACCGTGCAATGGGCAGTGTATGGATTCTTTGGTGCTGTTGCCGCCGGTCAAATTGCCGCTCAGTTTGGAATTGATCTTCCTTGGTATTTCTGGTCACTGCTTGCTTTAGCGATTGCCACAGTGTTATCCATTCTTCGAGTTGATGTCGGAGCAAAAGTTCTTGGCGTATTAATGATCGCTGAAATTGTTTCGATGCTTCTAGTTGGACTTGTAGCTTTAGTTGATGGTGGGCCAGAAGGTTGGAATTTAGCTGCATCATTTTCTCCTAGCAGCATCTTTGCTGGCGGACTTCTAGGTACCGCTGGTATTGCATTTGCATTTGCATTCGCATCCTTTATTGGATTCGAAGCAACCGCAATTTACGGAGAAGAAACCAAAGATCCAAAGCGATCCGTACCGCGCGCTACCTATCTTGCAGTTGGCATCATCACAGGTATCTTCGCAATCGTTTCCTTTGGAATGGTAACTGCAATGGGTGCATCCGAAGCTGTTAACAAAACTGTTGAGTGGTCTTCGGTGGATGGAGTGCCTCTAGCGAATCCAGCTAACGTACTTATTACAGTTGCAAACCAGTCAGTAGGAACTTGGCTAGGAACCCTAATAGGTTGGTTAATTCTCACTAGCTTGTTCGCAGCCACTGTCGCATTCCAGAACTCATCATCTAGGTACTTGTTTGCACTTGGCCGTGGTGGAGTTCTACCAGAATCAATGGCAAAAGTTAATGGCCGTGGTGCACCTCAGAATGCATCGATCGTCACATCAGTGTTGTCAATCTTGGTCATCCTTTACTTCCAGTTAAATGGCTTAGATCCAATTCTTAATCTGTTCTATTGGATGAGTGGATTAGCAGTAATTGCAATCGTTTTGGTTGAAATTATGGTCAGCATCGCCGTGATCGCGTTCTTCTCGAAGAATGCCGAAGGCGAAGGAGTGTTTACTCGACTAATTGCTCCGTTGCTAGGTCTAGTTGGACTGGCATTTGGCCTGTATTTACTGATGTCACGCTTTGCACTTCTAGCTGGCACTACTGCAGCTGATGTAGATCCAACGGTTACACCTTGGGCCCAGAGTATGACAGGAACAGTTCTGATGGCGATTCCATTCATTGCCCTTGGTATCGGATACCTAATTGGTGCCGCACGCAAGGAAAGCGATGAAGCCATTAAGGATCTAGTCAGTTAGAAATAAAGAGAAGAATGGGCCGCCGTCGACGGGGGCCCATTCTTTTTGCCTAATGCAGAAGTTTGCTCGCGCCTAAGGCATTTTTAGCCATTTGCTTAATACCTTAAATAAGTGACCGGTGTTGTGCATCCAGTTGGACCTGAAGAACCAGTGGTCTATTGGCGACGACGTTTGCTGCTTGGGCTGGCCGCATTGGTTACTTTGATCGTGATCTTCAACAGACTTTCGGGTGGTACCGACCCAGTCGCGGCCGTTGCATCCGGATCGCCAGCCTCAACGGTTGTAGTTGAATCACCAGAACCTACATCAACACCTAGTGTTTCCGTGTCACCAAATCCAACAGCGCTCCAACCCACAACTCAGCCAACTGTTCCAGTAGTGGCTGAAGGTGAATGTTCTGATGCAGACACATCGATTCGAGTAGTGATTGATCGAGAAACTACTGCAGTTGGTGAGGGTATTCATATCAATATGATTGTGAAGAACATTTCGACAACTACTTGCAAACGAGATGTTGGAAGCGGCGCGAATGAAGTCACCGTAATATCTGGACCAGCACTGATTTGGTCAACAGATCATTGCAATCCAAATACTGACAAAGATTTAGTGGAACTGGCTCCTGGCCAGGAATGGAATGTAAAAGTGGTTTGGATCGGAAAACAAACTGCCAAAGGTTGCAAAGTTAGAAATATGGCAGAGCCTGGTGCATATTGGGCCCATGGTAGAAATGCCAGCTTGAATAGCGATGGCGTTAGGTTCGTTGTTCAGTAAAAAACTAGACGTATCGTTCTAGCAAGCTTGCCTCAGCAACTCTCGACAAGTTTTCCCTAATTGCCCGGGCTCGAGTTTCACCAACACCTTCAACGTCCCGAAGTTCTTCAGCAGTTGCAGATAGTAAATGTTGCAAGCTACCAAAATGTTGAATCAAGTTTTCAAAGATTTGTTCTGGAAGTCTTGGCACCTTGGCAAGCAGGCGGAAGCCACGTGGGTGCACAGTGTTATCGAG
>Ga0209444_10002185_pt1 | contig 10811 bp, 16 predicted proteins | sample LauGreFaBDMM15DN_2_FD_188215 | JGI IMG/M metagenome (GOLD analysis project Ga0209444, IMG submission 188215) | Freshwater lake microbial communities from Lake Michigan, USA - Fa13.BD.MM15.DN (SPAdes) (version 2) | ecosystem: Environmental > Aquatic > Freshwater > Lake | place: Lake Michigan...
AATAAACATTATCGGAGTTACCCAATGGGCATATTTTCACGAACCCGCGATATCATCGCCGCCAATGTGACCGATCTCCTCGACAAGTCGCAGGACCCAACGAAGATGATCCGAATGATCATCCTCGAAATGGAAGAAACGCTGGTTGAGGTCCGCGCTTCTGCCGCGCGCACCATTGCTGACCAGAAAGAGCTGCGCCGCCATATCGACAAACTTAACACGCTTGAGGCCGACTGGACGGACAAGGCCCATCTGGCGCTGTCAAAGGATCGTGAGGACCTTGCAAAGGCCGCGTTGCTGGAAAAGCGCAAGGCAACTGACATGAAGGAACAGCTGACTGAGGAAGTCGATGTTCTGAACGACGCACTCAAGGCATCCGAACAGGATATTCACAAGCTACAGAAGAAGCTCGCCGACGCCCGCAGCCGGCAAAATGCGCTGATGACGCGCCTGGAAAGTGCCGAGAACCAAGTCAAGCTGCGTACGATGTACAATGGAGACAAGGTTCGCGAAGCTTTTTCTCGGTTCGACGTCCTCGAACGCCGCGTTGACGAGGCGCAGGGATATGCGGACTCGCTCGTCATAGGCGCAGATGGCCCGCGCAGCTTAGGCGATGAAATCGCAGCGCTCGAGACCTTCGACGTTGTCGATGCCGAGCTTGAGGAAATGAAAAAGGCCATGAACGCCCGACAGAAAACGGAAGGCTAACCCATGGCAGCAGATATATTAGTCCCTGTCATGGTAGTAGGAATGCTGTTTGTTGCACTCCCATGGCTCGTACTCCATTATGTGACGCGATGGAAAACCGCGGCAACGCTTACCAATGATGATGAGCGTATGCTTGGCGACATGCATGAACTGGCCCGCCGGCTTGAAGATCGCCTTGAGACGGTGGAACGTTTGCTCGCGCATGAAAATCCGGAGTGGCAGCCACGTCGCATTGACCTCGATACACCGGATTTTGACCCAAAAAATGTTGGCAAGCTGGAAAGGAACTGCTGAAATGTCAGGGAAACACACCAAATTCTATCTCGACAAGCAAAATGCCAAATGGAGGGGCGTCTGCGCTGGGATTGCGGATTATACTGGCGTTGACGTACTTTGGGTTCGCTTGGGCGCAGTGATGTTTACGCTTATGGGCGGCTTTCCCTGGACGCTGATTGCGTATGTGATCACGGCGTGGATGGCACATCAGAAACCTATTCAACTCTACACGGACGACCGTGAAGAGCAGAAATTCTGGCAAGGTGTGCGTCAGTCACCCGCCCGCACCACTCGCGACATTCGCTCACGCTTTCGCGAGATCGATCACCGGCTGGCCGAGATGGAAACTTATTATGTCAGCAACAACAAGCAGCTGGCCGAAGAAATCGAAAGCCTGCGCTGACCCCACAAGCGTCATTGACTACACCTAGGAGGACTTTATGGGCCCATTTGAAATGGTCGTTGCGATCATCCTAATCGTCACCGTCGGCAAGATTATCCAGACAAAGCAAAAGGCCAAGCATGGCATTGTCCAGGACCAGGATTTTATGGGTACAAAAACCCACCAGCTGTTGAACAGTGCAGAAACGCGGGAGATGCGGGACGAGATACGCGCACTAAAAGAACGCACTCAGGTGCTTGAGCGTATCGCAACGGACAACAGCAGCGCGAACGATCTTAATCGTCAGATTGAGGAATTGCGCGACCGGTAACGGCGTGCGGAAAGAAAGATAGGAACAATGGAACAGTATCCCAATTTCTATATCATTATCGGTATTTTTGCTGTGCTCATGGTCTCGATTGTTTCCGCGCTTGGGTTGCACGGGTGGCGCGACTGGATTGCTTTGAAGCATGCAGAACTAGATAAGATGCGCCGCGGCAGCGACACGCCAAGCGAGCTGTCAGCCACATCGCGTATCGAAGTTGCCGATTTGAAAGAACGCGTCAAAAGGCTTGAGGCTATCGCAGCAGGGATTGATATCTAACCCCTTCCCCCATATGCGATAACGCATGAACACACTTACCGACATTCAAGAAGAATATGAATTTTTGGAGGCGGACGACCGCTATCGTCTATTAATCGACCTTGGTCGCGACCTGGCACCTATGCCGGATGCGCTCAAAACTGATGCCACTTTGGTCAGGGGTTGCTCGGCAAGCGTTTGGGTCTATCCGGTGATAGACGAAGGACAGCTCTCTTTTTTGGCCGATAGCAATGCTGCCATCACTAAAGGCATCATCGCGCTTGTGCTAAAGACTGTTGACGCGAAAAACGCCGCAGAAATTTTAGGCACTGATATCGAGAATGCCCTCGCTCCGTTCGATTTGAAGAACCAATTGAGTTCAAACCGCACACAGGGCATTCCCAATATGATATCGCTGATTAGGGAAACCGCCGCTCGCTTCGCAGGCTGAGCAGGCCGCGCGCTACCCCTTCCACGCGCGCCGTTCTTCTGCGACGCGTAACACGTCATAGGCAGCTTGGCCCGCATGAAACGCCTTCGCGGCATCGGCGTTGCCGGGGTTCACGTCAGGATGGGTTTCCTTGGCAATCTTGCGCCAAGCCTTTTTCGCGTCCTCAAAGTTGGTATCGCTTTCGAGCCCTAATATATCGAGCGCGTTCATTTCGTCGCGGCTTCGGCTGCCATCGCCGGACCCGGCCCAACCATAATGCGCCGATTCCTTATAACCTGAAGAATCGCGGCGCTCATTGGCCTCGCGCTCTTCGGCTTCTTCCTTAGTCAGTCCCTCAAAATAATCATATCCGCGATTATACTCACCGGCATGTTCCTCACAAAACATCCAGCGATCTGGACTATTCGGAGATTTAGGCGCGGGGCAATTACCTGCCCTGTTGCAGCCATAACGGTCACACAGACGCACTTGCTGCGCCTCACTGCTACTTCCATAGCCGCGCCAGCGGGGAAAACCCCAGTCATTTCGTCGCGTAGATCGCACCATGCCGTCGACTTAGCTGCGGCATGCCTATTTTGCTAGGGGCGTAAACGCAAATTATGCGCCGGACAGTGCGCCTGTTGCTCCGCCTCCAAAAAATGTTGAAAACAGAAGGCCGATTATGATGCCTGACACAATCAAAGAGAGGACGACATAGATGAGCACAATGACCACGGTGAAGCCTGCCACCTTTTCCTTGGGCACCCCTAAAACTGGCTGTAGCCCGAGATAAATGAGATAAACCACATACACGTTTGCTGCAAATGAAACTAACGCGCCCATTATGGGTATCCAGCTTACCAAACCAGCCAGCCAAGTTGGAGTTGACGCGTAGGTTAATAGCTTCAACGATTGGTGCAAATCTGACTTGCCATTGAAGCTGGGAGATACGGAGTTGACGATGATCCCCATCAGATAAAGAGTGATGAGCGACAAAATATATCCAATCACCGACATCGCCGCGATTGCCGCAAAACCGATGGGTATAGCGCCCCCACCAAGCAGACTTGCACCACTGATACCCAACGCACCTGTAAACAGGATCCCTGCAGCCATTGGAATAGCTGCCAATATCGCCGCATAGCCGCCAAAGAGGCCACCTATGGATGCTGTCTCCCGCGAAATAATGCTCCATTCCTCGGTTGGTTTTAAGATGACATTCTTAGCGCGATCCAAAATTGACATTGACTTACCCCTCCGAAGTTTGTTCGTGACTCAACTGAACATATTGAGACCAATATGTAAATGTTGACGTTCGCGTCACTTTGGAGGGGTGTATGATATTTATCTCAAGGATTTTAGTTGCAGTAATCGGGGTTGTCTCTTTGCTTGGAGTTGCCCAGCATTGGTTTAGCCTTGACGCTGTCTTTGCCGAACGCGGCCTGCAGGCCGTGGGTGAAGTTGGTCGCGCGAACTTGCGTGCAGATATTGGCGGGCTGTTCCTGGGGATCTCGTGCCTAACGCTGTTTGCTGCGGTACGGCAGCACCAAGGCGCAATCCTCGCCGCTGCAGTATTGTTGGCGGCAACATTGGTTGGACGCTTTGTTAGTGTTGCGATCGACGGTTATAGCGCGCCTGTCGCACCACCGATGATTGTTGAAGCGATACTTATTGCAATATTGCTGTTCGCTTATCGCGCGTGGGGTAAAAAGCCAGAGGGTCTGTAAGCCGGGTTCTGTCCTCCGCTTCGGCCGAAACCGAGGCGGATGTGCGACCATTCATCTAGGCAACGCATTGCTGCGCCGCTCATGCAACCAACCCGGGCGACTGGCAGGAGGATGCCATATGCCGCCCCTATTCGGTTTTGCTCCCGGTGGGGTTTGCCATGCCATTTCTGTTACCAGAAACGCGGTGCGCTCTTACCGCACCCTTTCGACCTGGCCGCATCGAAATGCGGTGGACTATTTTCTGTGGCACTTTCCCTAAAATTGCTTTCGCCGGACGTTATCCGGCACCGTTCCTCGCTGGAGCCCGGACTTTCCTCCCCTTAGCAGTTACCCGCTAAGCGGCGGTCGCCCAACCCTCTGGCAAAAGTCAGATAGCAGACCCGCCCTCAACCGCCAAGAGCAAGCTGAGCAGGATAGCGCGGCACTCGCCATCAACGACACCATCAATGTTTTCGGGCCGGAAACGCCGCTGGAATGCCGCAGTCGCTGCACGCACGTCATTTATGTCATAGCCATAGCGTTCAAGCGCCAGCAAAAATGCGGCGTCCGGCCAACCTGGGTCAACCAAGTTCGCTCTCGGTCGCAGCACGGCACATCCAAGTTTTGCCAGCCGTTCCCAGTCAAATAACTCGCCCGGATCTTCCTTCCGGGTTGGTGCGACATCGCTGTGCCCGACGACATTGTGCGGATCAATTCCGTAAGTACGAACCAATTCTGCAACCAGCCGCGTTACCGTGTCCATTTGGGCTTCCGGAAATGGGCGATATCCAAATTCGTGGCCGGGATTGACGATTTCAATGCCGATACTGGCACTATTGCAGTCTGTGACACCGCGCCAATAAGATAGCCCAGCATGTTGCGCGCGTTGTTCCTCGCGTACCATATGCACCAGCTGGCCATCTTCATCGACCACATAATGGGCCGATACCTTGGACGCAGGGTTAGCCAGCCAGTCAATCGCAGCTGCGCCAGACTGCATTCCAGTGTAATGGAGCACAAGCATGGTGATAGGCAGGTTGCGTTCGCCAAAATTGGGTGATGGGTTCCAGATCATGGTCATAGCCCGACCATAGGTAAGTCGAGGGGTGCGTGCAATATAAGGCAGCGCTATAATCGCTCTTTTAACTATGTGCGGATCAACGCCCCTATCACAAGATGCTCAGCATCAGGCTCAGCCAATTGGATCATACCGCCACCCTTTTGCGCGAGCGCTTGCGCCATCCAAGCCGCCGCGGTGCGCGAATCTACTTCCGAAGGGTCAATACGCCCCGTCAACGCGTCACGGATTTTTGTATCCATAAACACTTTGGGGCCGCTGGCTCGAATGACGATTTCCTGTTCGCCTTCTCGCGCCTCGGCACCAACAAACAATGTCCCGCCACGGACCAATGATTCATCTGCCAGCAGCACAAGATTCAAAAGGATTTTAATTGCCCGCTTTGGCATCATTTGCGCAGGTACCGCCCATTCAAGCGCAGTGCGTCCGCTTGACGTCACCAGCGGCTCAATCACCAGCTTAGCTTCTTTGGGGTCCACGTCAGGGCCAAATCCGCCCGCAGCGCCAAAGGCCAAGCGGAAGAATTTCAGCTTGTCTGCTGCGGCCTTCGCACTTTCCGCAAGCAAGTCCATGCACCGCTGCCGCATTTCAGGATCATGCTCGTCCGCGAGAAGCTCAAGGCCATTATTCATCGCACCGACAGGACTTAAAAGATCATGACAAAGACGCGAGCAAAGTAGGCTGGCAAAATCGATTTCAGTCTCGGGCATGAATAATATTTCCTGAAGGTGTCGGGCGTTATGCGGCAGCTTGTGGACTGAGTTTGAGGGCGTTTCAACCCTCCACGACCAAAGTTACTGGCGTAAATCCGGTAACATGCCCCTCCATGACTGCGGGCTGCCAAGCCGTTATTGTACGCCGGGCGATTATCAACCAAAAGTACCCATCGGCTGCCGCCTGTGCGACGTCCGTTGCAGAGGGTTCTTCAAGGCCATTTGGGTGCGAGTGAAAATATCCCAGCAAGGGCAACCCGCCTGCCCTTGCATCCTTATGAACCGCTATCAGCGCAGCCGGATTGATTTCAAAATTTCGGCTTGGGTCAAGTGCGACATTCTCTGTCAGCGACACCTCGGCAACCCTGCCATCCATGCCCCGTAACAATCCGCAGCACTCCGCGTAACCCGCGCTTTTGGCCCAGTCGAGAAGTTGTTGCCAGTCGTTGCTTGATAAACGCAGGATCATTACCCATGTGTATGCCATGGTTGGGGAAATTACCACATTAACGGGTGTTTTGGGCGCGGGGCGTCTTGATAGCGCGCTTGCGGCTGCGCTGCCGCAATACTCCCGGGCACGTATTCAGGCGCTCATTTCAGATGCAGCTCTGCGTATTAATGGCCAAATTTTCGACGACGCAGGCAGCAAGAAAATGTCCGGTCAGACATTTGAGCTGAATATCCCTGCCCCCGTGCCCGACAAGGCAATAGCGCAAGACATTGCGCTCAATATGGTTTTCGAAGACGAACATCTCATCATCGTCAACAAGCCTGCCGGGCTCGTCGTTCACCCTGCCGCTGGCCATAGCGACGGCACACTCGTCAACGCCCTTCTGCACCACTGCCATGGCAAGCTATCCGGCATTGGCGGCGTCCAACGACCTGGAATTGTGCACCGTATTGATAAAGACACGTCAGGCCTTCTGGTCGTAGCCAAAAGCGATGCCGCGCATGAAGGCCTCGCAAAGCTCTTCGCCGCGCATGACATTGAACGCAAATATATCGCGATTGTGAGTGGAATCCCGGCCCCGCCTGCTGGCACGGTGCGAACGCAAATTGGCAGATCAACCAGGAATCGCAAAAAAATGGCAGTGCTGGCGGACTCAAAAGGTCGGCACGCCGTCACGCATTACCGCATGGCGCAGGCATTTGCGAAAACCGCGATGGTTGAGTGCACGTTAGAAACAGGTCGCACGCATCAGGTGCGCGTCCATATGGCACATATCGGCCATCCACTCATTGGCGATAGCGTCTATTCTAATCGACAAAACCATTACAGAATCGGTCCAAATCACGCCAAATTCGACCGGCAGGCATTGCATGCGGCCTCTTTGGGGTTTATTCATCCCATCACCGGCGGAACATTACGGTTTGAATGTGGTATACCAGAAGACATGCAGCTTCTGTTAAGGCAGCTTCAACTATAAAGGTTTTAAAGGGAACGCTTTGCCATCGGGTGCTTGAGGAGGCCCGGCGGAAAGCACAATGAAAGAGGAAAACATGTCTGCTAAAAAGAATGTTCCGGCTACGATACCTGCCCTTGGGGGGGATGCGAGCCTTAATCGCTATCTAAGCGAAATCCGGAAGTTTCCGGTTCTTAAGCCTGAGCAAGAATATATGCTTGCCAAGCGCTTTCAAGAACATGGCGATACCAAAGCTGCCGAGCAGCTGGTGACGTCGCACCTTCGTCTCGTATCAAAAATCGCTATGGGCTATCGCGGCTACGGCCTGCCGGTGTCTGAATTGATTTCCGAAGGCAATATCGGATTGATGCAGGGCGTGAAGAAGTTTGATCCCGACCGTGGTTTCCGCCTCGCGACCTACGCTATGTGGTGGATCCGTGCGTCAATGCAAGAATTCATTCTGCGCAGCTGGAGCCTCGTAAAAATCGGCACCACGGCGGCGCAAAAGAAGCTATTCTTTAACCTGCGCCGGATGAAGAACAACTTGCAGGCGTTTGAAGACGGCGATTTGAACCAGGAAGCGTTGCACAAAATCGCAACCGACTTGGGCGTCTCCGAAGAAGAAGTGAACAACATGAACCGCCGTATGGCGATGGGCGGCGATACGTCATTGAACGTACCCATGCGCGAAGACGGCGACGGTCAGTGGCAGGATTGGCTCGTTGACGACACGCCATTGCAAGACGAACGCGTTGCCGACGCCCAAGAAGGCGACATGCGCCACGCTTTGCTCTCCGAGGCGATGGACAGCTTGAATGAGCGCGAGAAGCACATTCTCACGCAGCGCCGCTTGATTGAAGAGCCGCAGACACTGGAAGAGCTGAGCCAGACCTATAGCGTCAGCCGCGAGCGGGTGCGCCAAATTGAAGTGCGCGCCTTTGAAAAGCTGCAAAAGGCAATGCTCCGTATCGCGGGCGAAAAGCGTCTACTTCTGGCGTTTTAATCCGCTATAAAAACAGGTGACGGGCGAAAGGCACTGCGCTAGTTTTTGTGCATGATAAAAACAAAGCGCTCGCTTTCCGCCCGTTTCTTTCGCTCCAGCTTCAAAGCGGCTCTCTATTTCGCGGGCGGCAGCATCGCGCTTACCGCGATCTATACCGTGGTCCCTGTTCCCACAACGCTGACGATGCTGTTTGACAGCAATGGTGCAACGCGGGACTGGACCCCAATTTCAGATATATCTCCCAATCTGGTGCGTGCAGTCATCGCCGCTGAAGATGGCAAATTTTGTAGCCATGACGGCTTTGACCGCGAAGCTATCGAAAAGGCTATTACCCGCAACAAGCAAGGCGGACGTATGCGCGGTGGCTCTACTATTAGCCAGCAAACCGCGAAAAATGTTTTCCTGTGGCAAGGATCTGGCTGGACCCGCTATTTACGCAAAATCCCTGAGGTATACTTTACCTTCCTGATCGAAAACATCTGGGGCAAACGCCGCATCATGGAAGTATATTTGAATGTCGCTGAAACAGGCATCGGTACATATGGCGCGGAGGCCGGCGCGCAACGCTATTTCCAGAAATCCGCCAAGAACCTGACCCGCACGGAGGCAGCGCGATTGGCTGCAATCTTGCCTTTACCCAAAAAACGCCCGGTAAACGGCGTCGGCGGCTTTACCCGTCGCTATGGCAACAGCATTTCCGCGCGCATCCGTGTCGTCAAGCGTGACGGCCTCGACAGCTGCATTTACAAATAAAAAAGGGCGAAGCCGAAGCCCCGCCCTTTTACATTCTTGAATCTTGATTCTTAGAACTTGAAAGTCAATGTTCCGCTGACCGTGCGCGGCGCGCCGATTTGTACGAAACCTGGGCCGCCGTAAGTCGCAACACCGGTTGTTCGGTTATATGATGCACTTTGGGCAAGACCGCCGCCGAAACCACCCACATAGAACTGGTCGAACAGGTTATAAACGTTGAGCTGGAAGCGTGTTTCACTCAATCCAACGAACCCAAGCTCGATGCTGGCATCAAGGTTGACCAACCAATAAGCAGGTGCAGATGCTCCAAAAATCTCGGTCCGCGCTGTTGAACCCAGCGCTCCGCTTGGAACTGCTCCAGCTGGAATGAACGTACCAGTATACGTCGCAGCACCCGTGTCAAAGATATACCGCGGGCCAGTGCGCTTCCCAGTGATGCCCAGTTCAACTGGACCAAGTTCGCCGCGCAACGTTCCGCCGAACGAGTATTTTGGCGAACCCCCTTCACGCTGACCAGCAGTAGCGGCAAAAACAGCCGTACCGTCAGCATTCTCGCCGATGGCCACGTTGTTCTTGATTTCCGACTTCATGTAAGAGCCAAAAACATAGACAGCCAATTCTGGAATGGGCTGATATGAAACCGAACCATCAACTCCGTATTTATCTACATTGCCGAGGTTACGATATACGTTTTGGTCCAACTCTGGATCGTAGGCCGAAGCCAAACGGTTCTGGAACTTGGTCAACCAACCAGAAAGTTGCGCCTGGATGTTACCCGAACGGTAGCGAAGCCCAACATCAACGCTGTCCGTCGTTTCCGGAGCAGGACGAGCGCGAGCCGTCGTGATTGGGAAGAAGAACGCATTGTAAAGGCTGTCTGTACCAGGAACCGAAAGCCCTTGGGCAAAACTTGCAAACATGCTGAACTCAGGCGTGAACTTGTAGTTGAAGCCTACATTTGGCAAAACCTTGTCATATTTGAAAACGCGATTTTGTGGACCAGCCTGCGTTGGGTTCAATCCCGCGTTGAGCGTATTTTGGGTTGCGTTACCGAAGCACTCTTGAAAGCCACCAGCCGAAGCGGTGAAACAGTTGTTGGTAAGGTCACGCTTAAAGAACGGCGCACGTACACCGGCCGTTACGACCAGATTGTTATCCATGAACTCACCGCGATATTCGCCAGAAATCTGCTGCAGAATTGCGTATGACAAACGGTCACGCTTTTGAAGCGTTACGCCATTGGCCGCAATTTGCGGCTTGTTCACTGGAAAGACGTCTAAAGGTTCGCCGGTGGCGTCCAAAAGGCCGACTTCGCCAGTTTGACGATGACGTGCACGGTCAAAAGTATAAGCCAAGCGAACCGAGTTAGTATCGTTGATTTCGTAACGCAGTGAACTGATTACACCGATACGATGGGTCTGGGTCTGGCTTGGCGCCATCATGGTAATCTGATCCAGGATGTCGCCATCGCCGTTCAGATCCTTTCCAAAGAATGGCGAACCGCCAAGGTAACCGGCTTGGCAATTTACTCCGATGCCAGATACTACGGTCGTGCAGTTTGCTGCGCTACCACCAGTCGGGTCAATATCACGACCAGCTTCACGTGCTGTTACGGTTCCTCCGCCATTGGCTTTCACATATTGATAGCTTGGATCGACAGTAAGCGTAAGCTTTTCCCTAAGAGTGAACTTTGATGCGCCACGAATACTTCCGGTATTTGACGGGTTATAGCGTCGGTCGAATTCAGTTCCGCAAGTCGTTGCAGATTGTTGAGTA
>Ga0209444_10002190_pt1 | contig 10803 bp, 7 predicted proteins | sample LauGreFaBDMM15DN_2_FD_188215 | JGI IMG/M metagenome (GOLD analysis project Ga0209444, IMG submission 188215) | Freshwater lake microbial communities from Lake Michigan, USA - Fa13.BD.MM15.DN (SPAdes) (version 2) | ecosystem: Environmental > Aquatic > Freshwater > Lake | place: Lake Michigan, USA...
GTGGACCATGCTAGCTCCTTTCCTGCGTTGCCTGGCGATCACGGCGTTCGCCTGGGGCTTGGCAGTGATGTGGCAGCTGCACCAGGCGGCCAAGGACGGCAAGCCTGCGGAGACGAAGGAGCCAGTCCGCCTCATCTTCGTGGCCGATCTTTCACCCAGTATGTACCTCAAGGACGCTGGCCCGGAAGGGAAGCAGACCCGGCAGGAGCGCATGCGTGAAGAAGTCGAAACCGTGCTCATGCGCGTGGGCGGCGATTTGCGTTACGGCGTCATTGGTTTCTATACTGAAGCGCATTCCGTCGTGATGGACGCGCATGATCCGGAGCTCGTCCGCAACGTCTTCAACGGCTTGCCCCTCCAATATGTCATGAAGGCTGGTTCGACCGATCTCGGTACCGCCATCAACGCGGCGGTCAAGGTCGTCGATGGCATGCCGGCGCAGACGGTGCGGTTGGTCGTCTTTACTGATGGCGACACAATCCCGCTCCAGCCGATTCTGCCGCGACCGAAGTCCGTCAAGGATGTGCTCATCCTTGGCGTCGGCGACCCGCGCAAGGGAACCTTCATCGCGGGCCACCAGTCCCGACAGGACGCCGAAGTGCTTGCGACGGTCGCGCGCGCCCTGCGTGGTTCCTATTTCGACGTGAACGAGAAGCACCTGCCGACCACCGCCTTGGGCGACCTCGTCCAACGGGCGCCGCTGCCGAAATCTGGCCTCAGTCTCGCGCAGCTGGCGGTGCTAGCCATGGCCCTGGGTGCCACTCTGCTCGCGCTGCTACCCGTGGCCTTGCAATATGCCGGCTCCCGCTGGCGCGTCGTTCGTCTTGAAACCGAAGCCGGGGAGGGCGCCGCTCGATGAGGAAGTTCTTCACGCTACTTTGGCTGCTCTTCCCCGTCGGGGTGGTATATTATCATTTCAACGAAGGCCAGGCTCAGATGGCTCGCGAGAAAGCCCGTGATCATCTCGTCGCGATCCGTGAGCTCGAGCGCGCGAAGGAGCCCGATTGGCCGACGGTCGTCGAGGAATACGACAAGCTCTCGGCCGAACTGCCTCAGGACGAACGCCCGTCCGTTCGCCATCAGATTCGCCTCGCGAAGTCTAAGGCGAAGATCGAGATGCTCGACGTCGCCGGCGCGATCGCCGACTTGGCCCAGTTACTCAAGGAATCGGCAGCGGTCGACGGTGAGGACGGTTCGACGACTCGCGCGATTCGCGAGACGCTCGGCAAGGCCTACTTCTACGCGACCGCCTTGCTCAAGGCCAATGGGGCTACCGAGGACGAATGGCGCCCTTACGCCGAGCGCACCCGTCAGGTGTTCCGCTACCTCGCTGAACACCAGGATCCGGCGGCCCTCGCCGATTATGAGAAACGCGTCGAAGTGGAATTCGCCCGCTCCATCCGTCAGAATAACTTATGAAGACTCACCTCCTCCTTTGCGCCCTCGGCGCCTTTGTTCTAGCCCAGGAAGCTCCCGCTCCGTCCGCCGTCGAAGGCGTGCGCGGCGTCCGCCAAGAAGGCTCCGGCAAGGTAAAGGAAATCGATCCCGCCGCGAAGAATGTCGCCCCCACCACCGTGCAGGGCGTCGATAAGGTTGACGGCGTGAAGGCGCCGGGGGGCGCCAAGGCCGTGAAACAAACGCCTCCGCCGACTTCCGTCACCGAAGGTGCGAAGCCCGTCGCGGGCGCCGGCACGAAAGCACCACCGCCGCCTCCGCCGTCCAAGGGTCTGGTCGGGGCCGAGGGCGTGAAGCCCCCTGAAGGCGTCAAGGGTGCCGGTACCAAGGGGACGCCGCCTCCGCCTGCCCCGAAGGGCGTCGAGGGCGTTAAAGGCATGAAGCCCCCGGAAGCCGTCAAAGGCGCAGGCACGAAGGCTACGCCGCCGCCTCCGCCCGCCAAGGGAGTCGCGGGCGTCAAGGGCGTGAAACCGCCCGAAGGCGTGAAGCCCGCCGCCGGCGGCATCAAGCCCGTCGAAGGCGTCACCGGTATCGGCGCCGGCAAACAGCAGAATCTCGAAGCCGCCCTTCAGGTCCAACCCGCCGGTAAGCCCGAGCCGAAGAAGGCCAAGGCCGCCGCCGCGCTCCTCGGCGGACCCGAGCCCAAGGGCAAGCCCACCAAACAGGACGACCGCAAGCTCTTCGAGGAGATCAAGAAGATCCCCGACAACGGTTCCTGATCGCCCGCATTTTCTAAACAACAAACACCATGAGACTCCTCCGTCCGTTCCTCTGCGCCGCCCTCGTGCTCGCGGCGACCTTACCCGCCCAGCAGGCTGCGCCGCTCGACGCCAAGACCCAGCAGCAGTATGAGCGTCTGCTCCGCCATCGCTTCACCCGCGACCTCACCGAGGTCTTCGCCGCGATGGAGAAATCGGCTAAGGTCGATGCCCGCGCGAACGCTGACACCCGCTTCCTCTCCGCCTTCCGCCTTGGCGACTGGGCACAGGTACGGGCTGAGCTCGCCTCGCTTCCTCCCGAACTCGGCCGTGGCATCTACGATAAGATACTCTCCGACCTCGCCGAGCGCCCGAAGAACGGCGTCCGCATCGAGGATGTCTTCGCCCTCGCCGATGCCGCCCCGGGCGAGCTCACCGACCTCGAGCTCCGCAAGATCGGCCAGATGCTCGGCCAGGTCGTCTCACCCAACGAAAGTTTCTGGATCGCCGAGCGGATGTCCCGTGGCACCGAGAAATTGGGCGGCAAGGATCCCGCCCGTCGCCTCGCCGCGGGCCGCGTCTTGCTCGCCGGCGGCTTCCGTGATCTCGCCAAGGCTTACCTCCCTGATGGCGCCGAGTTGGATAAGGTTGCCGACGAAGGCCTTCGCCAGGAGATCGCCGCCTTCCTCGCCGCCGAACAGGCCACCGAGCTCGCCCAGCGCGACCAGATCTCGCGCATCTGGAACGACAACGTGGCCATCCTCCGTTCCGAGAAGAAGGTCAACGACTGGGAGAAGAGTAAGGCTGCCGGCGAAATGCTCCGCGTCCTCACGCAGGTCTCGCCCGCCGTACTCAGCGGCACGTTCGCTGACCTAATGAATTCCCAGCCCGAAGCTGCCCTCAAGATTGTCGGCGGGCTTTTGCGCAAGATCCAGAATGAGACGCAGGCCGCCGCTGCGCAGCGCATCGACAATCTTCGTGCGCAGACCGTCCTCGCCAACCTCATCGCGGAGAGTCCCGACGCTGGCGCGGAGCCGTGGAAGCAAATCCTCACGCTCATGGCCGAATCCTGGATGAGCGAGGTGGAGAATTCCTTCAGCCGCCAGGCCGGCGTGCCGCGTCGTGGCGGCAGCAGCCGCAGCGGCTCTAGTGAGATCGACCCGGAAGAGATGCTGCTGCTCGCCCCCGCAGGTAAGTGGCAAGCGGCCTTGCCGTCCGACCTCCGTGATCGCTTCGACGCCAGCCTCGCCCGCGCTATCATCGTGAGCGCCAATTTCGAGATGGCTGCCGACCGCATCGTCGAGCTCGCGCGCCGCCATCCGGCCGCCGGCGTGGCTCTCGCCGAAGACTTCCTCCTCGCTTGGGGGCAGGCGCATAATCCGCAACTCCCGTCGGAGCTCCGCGCCCGCTATGGCCTGCCCGAGGACGCCCGTATCCCGATCACCCCAGTGATGATGGAGCGTAATATCGACTCCCTTGCCCGCATGATGGAGGTCTTCCGTAAGGTTGGCGTCGCTCCGCGCGACGAGAGCAAGGTCGTGAATGCCTTCGATCTAGCCTACAGCAACGCTGAGGCCTACCGTGATTCGCACATCGAGCGCGTCTTCGGTCCGACCGCGAAGATGGATGAGCGGGTATTCTTCCTGCTCGCCCAGAAGATGCATTCGAATCTTGGCGACCGCTGGCGCCGAGCGGACATCCAGCGCGGCAGCCTGACCCGTCGCAACGAGGCCCAGACTTATTTGATGGCCGAAGCCGGGTACGCTTCGCTGCTCAAGATGATCGACGAGTGGCAGGCTAGCAGGCCCGACGCCTATAAGGCGATCCTCCTTGGCGCAGTCGTGCTCAACGACTGGTCCGATTTCGAAAGCTTCCAGGACTTGGCTCCGTTCGAGCCAGCCAAGCGCCTCGTAGCGGCGAAGGAGAAGACGCTGCAGTCGCAGGACTACTTCCAGCGCGCCGCCGTGGCCTACGGCCGCCAAGTCGTCCGCCTGCAGGGCAACGAGCTGACCATCGACCCTTACCTCAGTTGGTTCAACGCTGTCCTTGGCATCGGCAGTACCGGCCAGGTCAATCTCGGCCGTCCGATGAATCGCGCGGCCCTCGGCCATATCCGCGCCGCCATCCTTGCGCTGCCAGGTAAAATGGCGCCCACTCACATGGGGCAGCTGGCGAAGTCGCTCAACAGCCGCCTCAACGATACCAACAATCCTTTGCATGAGGACCTGAAGTACCGCTACCTCGCCAGCACGCTGGTGGTCACTAAGGACGACCCGTTCTCCCTCGGCCTGAAGAAACGCTCCGACTACCTCGACGAGCTCCTGAGTGAGATCCGCGTCCAGACGCAGGTCGACGGTCCTAACACGGTGGGCGTCGGTCAGGAGTTCGGCCTCATCGTGAGCGTCGTCCACACCGAAGCTATGGGACGCGTGGCCCGCTTCGGCCAGTATCTCAGCAACGACGCTATTGCCATCGCGGCCGCCTCGAAGCGCCGTGGTCCGCAGGCGGCCAAGGGACCCGAGCCGCAGGGTCCGCGCGATGAATTCGAGAAGAAGCTCACCGAGGGACTCGCGCCGTTCTTCGATATCCGTTCAATTACTTTCGCCGCCCCCGATGTGAAGTCGCGTCCGACCGCCCGACCGGGCTGGGAGGAGACCCCGCTCGCCTACGTGCTCGTCCGCGCTAAGGACGCTAGCGTCGATAAGATCCCGCCAGTGCAGATGGAGCTCCGCTTTATCGATCTCAGTGGACCAGTGACGATTCCCGCAACTTCCGCCGAGACGTTACTCAAGGTCGGTACGGGCAAGCCGGCGCCTCGTCCCGCCGACAAGGTCGAGGTCACGCAGACCCTCGATACGCGCCAGTTCGCGATCAATGGATCCTTGAGCTTGGAAGTCGCCGCGACCGCTTCTGGCCTCGTGCCCGAGCTCGAGGACCTGCTTGACCTGTCCCCGCTCGCCGCTGTCGCTAAGGTCCGTCAGGTGACGTCCATTGACCCGCTGATGGTGAAGGAGCTCAACACGTGGGGCGAGAAGGTGGCCCCGCGCACCGAGCGCCGCTGGTCGATTACCGTCGACGGCGACGCCATCCGCGCGGCCGATAAGGCGACCGACGTGCCGTTCCCGACGGTCAAGGCCGCGAATACGACTACCGTCTGGCGTACCTATCAGGACATCGACCCGGTGGTGCTTTCCAAGGCGTCCGTCTTGCTGGACCGTGTCAAGGTCGCCCAGGGCGCCGGCTACGTCCCGCCGGTCGCCGAAGATTATTCCATGTACCTCTACGGTGGCCTCGCCGCCGTGACAGCGTTCGTTGTCTGGCTGACCCTCCGTAAGCGTGACACTGGGCCACGTCCCCAGCGTGCGCGTGATGTCTTCAAACTGCCTGCGTCGATCGACGGTTTCGCTGTCGTCGCCTTACTGCGCAAGCTCGGCTCCAGCCCGCTGGTGAAATTCACCCCCGTGCAGAAGGCTGACCTGCAGCAGGACATCGAGCGCGTGCAGACGGGCTGCTTCGGCGGCACGACCACACTGTCGTCGGACGACCTGAAGACCGTCGCGGAAAAATGGCTCCGCCAACTCCGCTGATGGTCCGGCTTCATTTCCTACCCTTATCCCTATCCCAACCCCTTAAAAAATGAACAACCCTCCCAATCCCGTGGCCGTGCAGGCCGCCCACCAGTTCGTCGCCGACGTCCGCACGCGCGTCGGCAAAGTCGTCGTCGGCCAAGACGTCGTCGTCGAGCGCGTCATGATCGCGCTCCTCACCGGCGGCCACCTGCTGCTGCAGGGCATGCCCGGCCTTGCGAAGACCCTCCTCGTGAACACGGTCGCGAAGGCCATCCATCTGGATTTCCGACGCATTCAGTTCACGGTCGATATGCTGCCGTCCGACATCGTCGGCTCCGAAGTCGTGGACCAGAAGTCGGGCGACTTCCGGATCCATCGCGGCCCGGTCTTCACCAACCTGCTCCTCGCCGACGAAATTAACCGCGCCGCGCCGAAGGTGCAGGGCGCGATGCTCGAGGCCATGCAGGAGCGCAAGGTCACCCTTGGTGGCCAGACCATGCGCCTACCGACGCCGTTCCTCGTCATCGCGACGCAGAACCCCGTCGAGCAATCTGGCACCTTTGAACTGCCGGAAGCGCAGCTTGACCGTTTCATGCTCCTTCATCGCCTCGGCTACCCTGATCGCGACGAAGAACAGGACATCCTCCAGCGCCAGCTCGGCATGGGCCTACGCAAGGAAGAGGGCGGGGCGGTTCCGAATACCGCCTTTGACATGATTGAGGACTCTCCCGTTGGCACCAAGGCCGACCTCGTCGCCGCGATGGAAGCCGTCCAAGGCGTCCACGTGAGCGAGGTCTTCCTCCGCCATTCCGTGGAGCTCGTGCGTCGCACGCGCGAATCCAAGGACCTCGACTTCGGTTGCAGTCCGCGCGCCGGCCTGGCCCTCGTCAACGCCGCCCGCGCCCGTGCGATCATTCGTGGCCGTGATTACGTCACCCCGGAAGATCTCTTCGACCTCGCCGAGGACGTCGTCTTGCACCGTGTCCGCGTGAGCTACGAAGCCGCGGCCGCGGGGCAGACCAGCGCCAAGGTGCTGGCATCGATCCTTGCTGGATTAGGCTGAGCCGATGCGACGTACGCGGACCTTACCTCACGATCCGGTCGACAGCCGGCAGTTCGAAGTCGCCGTCCGGCGTCTTGCGAACAGCCTGGACTTCGGCCAGCGTGATTCCGTGTTCCACGGTGCCGGCTTGGAGTACGTCCAGTCCCGTCCGTATGTCGCCGGCGATGCGGTCAAGTTCATCGACTGGAAGATCTCGGCACGTCTCGGCAAGCTGTACGTGAAGGAATTCAAGGAGACCAAACAGATCCCGCTGTATCTCCTGCTCGATACCTCGGCTTCCATGTGCGTCTCCTCGCAGCCGCTGAGCAAGTATGCCTGGGCGGTGCGCGTGGCCACTGGCATCGGCTTGGCTGCCCAATCTTCGGTCACGCCCGTCGGCCTGCTCGGTTGCGGTGCCCGCGAACTGCACATTCGGCCGACGCTCTCGAGGAATATCGTCATGGAGTGGGCCCATCAACTGCGTCAGCACGATTTCACCGAAGTCACGTCCTTGTCGACGCGGGCCCGTGAGCTCGCCCCCTCTCTTGCCAAGCGTACCACGGTCATCGTGCTGAGCGATCTGCACGATTCGGATGCTATCGCCGCGCTGCAGGTACTCTCCCAGCGGAACGATTGCATCGTCCTCCATTTCGAAGACCCCGCTGAGCACGGCCTGAGTGGCGCGGGCATCATTCGAGGCGTCGAGGCTGAATCTGGCCGCGGCTTCGTCGGGTTCGGCGGACGTCGCCAGGTCGACTCCTCTGGTTGGAAGGCCGAACTGAGTCGCTTCGGCATCGATTACCTGAACTTGCGTACTGACGAACCGATTCTCGGTAAACTGACCTATTTCCTGAAGAACCGCGGCTTCGCCAGTCGGACCGCCCGCTGATCATGGTCGCGTCGAAGACATCGCTCCGTGTCTGGCTCCTTCGGGGGCTGGCCGTGCTTGCGGTCATCGTCGCTGGCTGGTGGTTCCTGCAGCGGGAGGATAATCTTAAGGTGCCGCTCGGCGTCGAGCAGGCCGCCATCATCACCTACAGCGGCCCCGGGCTCATCGTGAAGCCTTTCCGCTACGGCGTGGCCGTGAACGTGCGTATCGCCCAGGTGACCGAGCACAGCGGGGCCAAGGTCTACGACGTCCGCTATCTCGTGAACCGCGAGGGCGAGCACGACCTCATTGCATACCTTATGTCCGATAACGGCGGTGCTCTAAGCGGTTTGCCGTCGTTCAAGGTGATGGGTGACCCGAAGCTATCGAAGGAACTCGAAGCCCGTGTGAAGGAGACCGAAGACATCGGCATTGAGGTGCGCGGGCATTATCAAGCGACGCTCGTGGCGCTCGCCGTCTTCTGGGTCCTCTGGCTCTTCGCACTCATCTTCTGGCGTCGCCCCAGGAAGCCTGTGCCGGTCCCCGTGAAGCCCCCGCTCACCTTGGCCGAACAGCTCCGCCTGCTCCTGGGCGAACTTGAGCAAGGGGGACTTTCCGCTGAGCAGAAGGCCCGGCTCGAGATGCTTCTGCTGCGTTGCTGGCGCGAAGGGCTCGTCCCGGCCGATGCTCCCATGGCCGATGTCTTGGCGGCCATCGCCCGCGGGGAACGCACGGGCGAGGCCTTGGGCCATCTACAGCGCTGGCTCCATCGCCCCGGCTCCGGCGTCGCCGATGCCGAGATTGCTACGATCATCCGCCAGCACCTTCCGGCCCCCGAGGCCGTCCGCCCATGACCTTCCTGCATCCCCAATGGCTGGCGCTGCTGGCCCTCCCGGTCATCCTGGCCTTCTGGGAGTGGGTGCGCCCTGGTCAGCCCCTTGCGATGCCCTATGACGGCGGCAAGGGCCGTCGCGGATGGTTCCTGCGTTGCCTCGTGCTCGCCGCCAACTGCTTGCCGGCCGGCCTGCTCGCTGTCGCGGTCCTTTTCCTGGCTCACCCCATCACCTTCCAGCCCCCGGAGGTCGAGCGTCAGCTGACCAACATCCAGGTCGTGCTTGATACCTCGGGCAGCATGCGGGGCACGCATGGCGACCAGAGCAAGAGCAAGCATAGCCGTTTTGACTCCGCCATGGAGTCGCTCGAGAAGTTCCTGCGCCATCGCAAGGGCGATGCCTTCGGCCTGACGATCTTCTCGCGTAACTTCATCCACTGGGTGCCCCTGACGTTGGATACCGAGACCATCATGCTCTCGCGTCCTTTCATTACGCCCAATGTGCTCCCCGACGAGCTCTGGGGTGGCACCTTCATCGGCAATGCCCTTTACGGGGCTTCGGCTCACCTCGCCGAGCGACCCGTCGGCGACCGGATGATTATCCTTATCACCGACGGCGAGAGTCCTGATATCAAATCGCCGAAGGACGTGCCCATCATCGCCGACCTTAAGGAGAAGGGCGTCATCGTCTTTGCCGTGCTCATGACGGACATCCCCGTGGACCCAGCGCTCATCGGCATCGCCCGCTCGTCCGGTGGCGAGGCCTTCAATGCCGTCACCCCGGACGCCCTGAATGCCGTGTTCAAGCGCATCGACGAGATGAAGAAGGTCGTCGTCCTCGAGAAGAAGCCGCGGGCCGCCGATTATTACGATCCGTTCTTTCTGCCGGCGCTTAGCCTGCTCGCTGCGGCCGTCTTTGCGCTCTTCGGCCTCCGCTTCACGCCCTGGTAAAACAAGAAGGCCGCCCGGGTGGGCGGCCTTCGGACCAGTTTTACCGACCGCTTAGAAGCGGAAGGAGTAGCTGGCCTTGATCTGGTGGGCGGACTCGACGTCGGCTCCGGTGTGGTAGTCGTAGCTCAGGGCAGCGGAGCGACCTTCGCCGAGACCGAGGTTGAAGCCAATACCACCGCGCAGGATGTCTTGGCCGGCGCCGAAGGTCCGGACCGTGAAGGTCGTCGGAACGGTGGCGTCTGCGAAGCTCGCATTGAGGTTGCTACCGTCGGTGGTGAGGGCGTGCTCATAGGCGACGTTCAGCGAGACCGTGACGTTTTCGTCGAGCTTGATGCCGTAGCCCATACCGAGTTCGGCGGTGACGTCCGACTGCTTGGCGGCACCCACATTGAGGTTGGCGCCCGTACCGACTTCGGTGAAGGCGTCGCTCTCGGCCATATTGCGGCTGAGGGCAACGTACGGCACGATGGCGCCGAGCTTGGTGAAGCTCATGCGGGCCGACAGCGTGGTGGCGTTGATCCTCTGGTTGCTGAACGACTGGCCAGAGCGGGAACCGCTGGACGTGAGTTCGCCCATGACCAAGCCGAGATCCAGGCGACCGAGGCCGGTTTCGGTACCGAAGCCGAGGCCGTAGGACTCACCCGAGGATTCCGAAGCGAAGCCGGATGCGGAGGACTTGCCGTTATTGTTGGCGAGCAGCACGGAGAAGACCGAGTCGGCGCCCACCTTGCGGCTGAGCAGAGCGTAGGTCGAGTTCACGTCGAACGCACCGTTGAGCGTGGTCGTCGAGGCAGTGGAGGTGGACTGCTGCTGGTCATAGCCGAGTTGCGCGTTCCACTTATCTCCGAAGGCCTGCGCTCCAGCGAGGGAGCGGGCGAGCGAGTAAGTGTTGCGGGTGGCCATCAGCAGGGACGTGCCGTAGACTTCCGGGGAGAACGCATCGAGGGCGGTATCAGCGTTGGCGGCGCCGAGGAAGGCGAGCGTCGCAGCACCCATCTCGCCGTTGGCGATGAAGGCCTTGCTGGTGGCCAGCACGGCGGTTCCATTCTTGATCACCTGAGCGCTGGTGAGGCCGTCCGCGTAGAGTGCGGTGGCGATCGCCTTGCGGTTGGTGTCGACGGTCAGGTCAGCGAACGTCTGGAGCTCGGTGATGCCAGAACCGTGGATGCGACCCGTGGCGTTGTTGAAGAACACCTGCGTGGCCTGCGTGCCGCGGTCGAGCGTCGTGAAGGCACCCGAGTAGGCGAGGGCGCTCACGGCGACGACGGACTGCGTGCGGGTCAGATCGTAGGGCACGACGCCGGTCTTGGTGACCTTGAGGTTGCTGCCGGCCTGGAAGGTCGCGGTACCCGTGACGATCACTTGGTCATGCTGCGTACCGGGGGTCA
>Ga0209444_10002192_pt1 | contig 10779 bp, 11 predicted proteins | sample LauGreFaBDMM15DN_2_FD_188215 | JGI IMG/M metagenome (GOLD analysis project Ga0209444, IMG submission 188215) | Freshwater lake microbial communities from Lake Michigan, USA - Fa13.BD.MM15.DN (SPAdes) (version 2) | ecosystem: Environmental > Aquatic > Freshwater > Lake | place: Lake Michigan...
CACATGTGGCAACAGTTGCCCAAGAAGCATTGGTGCGTTTGCGAAACGATTTGTAACGCAACACCTATTTCAAATGGTGGTCGAGACCGGCGTCGATCCGGTGACCCCACGCTTTTCAGGCGTGTGCTCTGCCAACTGAGCTACTCGACCATTGGCGGTCCAGCTATTGCCGAACCAGACGGTGGCTTGCACCACCGTCTTATTGACGGAAAATACCGCCAATAATGGCGGTCCCGACGGGACTCGAACCCGCGACCTCCGGCTTGACAGGCCGGCGTGAACTCCAGCTTCACCACGGGACCTTGTGGAAACCACAGGTCTATATTGCACCCCCAACGGGATTCGAACCCGTGCCGCCACCTTGAAAGGGTGGTGTCCTAGGCCGCTAGACGATGGGGGCTTGGACGACTCCGGTTGAGAGCAATGTGACGCTATCAGGAGCCAAGTAACAATACGCCCCCGATATCAATTGTCCTCACCTGAGAGGGCAGAGATTGTCCATTCAAGGAGCCAGCCCAAATATCCGTAGAGCTGCCACTGGCCAAATGAGGGGTCGTTTTCATCAATGTCGTCCTCGAAATCGTCTTCGCCCACGTCGAGCAAGGTGCCAAGTACAAGGCGCAAGTTATTCAGGACAGTCATAAACGCATGAAGTTGAGCGGCACTTATGAGTTCAGTTGATTCAAGAACTTCTTTCACCACAGCAATCGACGATGCCCGCGACTGAGTGAGTTCGTCGCGCATGTAGCCCTGATACTCAGCATCGTGTTCAGGATTCTCGTGATACGCGGTGGGAAATAGTCGACGTAACCGTGCGTCGTCTGGACCCATGGCCAATATCTCTGACAATTCATCAACGAAGCGCAACAGTGTTGACCTGTCGTCTGAAGACAATGTGATCTCGAACATGTCATTTTCTCGAGCAACGACAGGCCCTTCGCGTTTACGCCGCTTCATGTGTCTTGCTGCATCGTTGCCCACAAACCATGTTCGTGAAGTCGAAAAACATCGATCTCTGCTTTTTCGCGCGGGCCGTTTGAAACAACGGCGCGACCTTTTTCATGAACATCCATCATCAGAATGTCAGCTTGTGCTTTGGGATATCCAAAAAGTTTTTGCAAAACGAATGACACGTACGACATCAGATTGATGGGGTCATTCCACACGATGACAACCCAGGGAACCTGGAGGTCGACGACTTCATCCGTGGCGAAGTCAACGGAGGGCTCCGCCACTTCAGTTTGCTGGCTCCCGGATGGGGCGATGAAAATCACACATTCATTCTGCTGGTGAATAGGCGATGTTGCCTACCCACCAATACGATGGGGTGCTGTGCCTATCAACGTTCGCCCTTTTGTCCCGTCACGCCTGACGCGCCGACCTGGCCATGAGTCTGGGCGTATCCCCACTTCTGTTGTGGCGGGCTATATCGCGCTCACGAAGCCGCGCATTATTGAATTGCTGTTGATCACCACAATTCCCACCATGGTCGTAGCCAATAACGGCTGGCCAAGCCTGTGGCTGATGGTGGTCACGATGGTGGGCGGCACGTTGGCTGCCGGCGGGGCGAACGCCATCAATATGTACATCGATCGCGATATTGACGCCCTGATGGAGCGCACCAAGAATCGCCCATTGGTGACGGGCCTCATTTCGCCACGAAACGGGCTAATTTTCGCTATTTCACTCGAAATCGTGGCTTTTTTCGTCCTCTGGGCCGGAACTAACCTACTTTCGGGTATTTTGGCCCTCTCGGCCACCCTTTTCTACGTCTTTATTTATTCCCTTTGGCTGAAGCGCACCAGTAAGCAAAACATTGTGATTGGTGGGGCTGCAGGCGCTGTTCCTGTCCTTGTGGGCTGGGCAGCGGTCACTAATTCGCTCAGTTGGACCCCATGGTTGCTTTTCTTAGTCATTTTTTTGTGGACTCCACCCCATTTCTGGGCCTTGGCTATCAAGCACAATGACGATTACACGGCGGCCGGCGTACCGATGCTGCCGTCCGTGGTGTCCCACGAAAAGGTCATCGCCGCGATGGTCCGCTACACCATTGCCCTCTTGGCCAGTTCTCTCATCATCGTTCCCGTTGCCGACATGGGTTGGGTCTACGGGGTCTCTGCATTGGTGTTAGGCGTGGCTTTCCTATGGGGCACAATTGCACTTGGAAAATCGGATAGTCCGAGCGCTTCCATGCGACTTTTTTCCTTTTCGATCTCGTACATCTCGCTTCTGTTCATCGCGTTGACCATCGACGTGTTCGTTCGCTAAAAAGCGCAATCGCACGAAGTACCGAACCTCCGAAGATTTACCTTCTGTGGGAGGGCGATGGGTAGTCTTGATTCGTTACAACTAGGCGCACTCGCTCCGACAGTTCACAAGAACTGAAGGTGTGTATCTGGGAGACCTTCCGAAAATGACCATTATCGACACTCACGTGGGCGCATCGACACAAGCACAGGGCGCAGGCTCTGCTTTTGTCGTTTCCGTCGGCCAATGGATCACGAGCAGTGATCACAAAAAAATTGGACGACTATTTATCTGCACCTCATTATTGAGCGCCGTCCTTGCTGCGGTGCTCGGTTTGCTCTTTGGTCTCGAACGCATAAGCCCAGCTCACATGGAAATCTTTCACGGTGATGCAACTACACAGATGTTTGCCTTGTATCAGTTCGCCCTTGTCTTTGGTGTTCTTGCGCCACTCTTCATAGGAATTGCACTTGCTGTTGTCCCAACACAACTCGGTTCACGAGCTATTGCGTTCCCACGGGTCGCACAATTTGGTTTCTGGGCATGGCTCTTTGGAGCATTGATGGTTGGTATTTCAATCATTGGCAACGGTGGCCCCGGTGGCGGAGCAACTGACCTTGTTGATTTGTATTTGTTAGGTGTTGCGCTTGCAGCAGTTGGTCTTCTTGCTGGAAGCCTTTGCGTTGCAACGTCAGTTCTCACCGCACGTGCCCCCGGAATGACACTTGATCGCATTCCTGCTTTTTCATGGTCTGCTCTTGTTGGTTCAATTGCAACGTTGCTGAGCTTGCCGGTCATGATCGGCACAATCATCTATGTCTACATTGACCACACTCACGCTCAATTGATCTTTGGCGGCAACAAAGGAATTGACTCGTTCTTGGGTTGGTCCTTGTCTCAGCCAATGACTTTTGTGTTTGTCATCATGGCTTTCGGAGTTCTTGCTGAAGTTGCGCCGGTTACTGCGCGCACAAAACAACCTCTTCGCCCAATAGTCCTTGCTGGTCTCGGAATTATTTCCACAGCAGTACTTGGTGCTGTCACGCAGAGTTCGCAAATTCTTGATTGGGCCGGAACCAACTCAGACAAAGTGAAGAGCACGTTGTTGCATTCCCTCTTCAATGGTTTGCCATTGCTCGGAATGCTTATCGTCGTTCTTCTCTCACTCTTGTGTCTGAAGGTGGGTACACCGCGAGTGACTGCACCGTTCGCTTTGTCTTTGCTCGGCGCACTCATGATCATTGTTGGTGTGCTCGGAAACGGCTTGTACACGTTTAAGGCAGCATCACTTGATGGCACTGTGTTTTCTGAAGGCATCGTTTTGTACCTTGTGTATGGCGGCTTGTTGAGCGCCTTGGGTGCTCTCAGTCATTGGGCTCCACTCTTGTGGGGACGCGCTATTGACAACACAAAACTTCTTGGTTTGGCATTGGTCGGGTTACTCGGAACAATCTTGGCTAGCTTCCCGCTTTACATCGCTGGGTTTGCAGATCAACCAGCAAACACCGTTATGGGTTTTGATTACGACGGACCTGCGGCGCTCTGGAATGTTCTTACCGGTCTCGGACACGCACTCATTGTTCTCACGGTTCTCGGCTTTGTCGGACTGCTCATTGATGCAGTGCGAAATGGCGAATCAGTTTCACAGGAGGCATCGGCATGACAATTGCATTACCAGCAGCACCCGCACAGGCCCCACGCCGACAGATTCTTGTTGCAACGGCAATGGTTTCTGCAGCTGCATTTATGCTCATCATTGGAATGATTGCAATGTGGTTGAAGTTTCGTGCCGGAGCACCAACACGTGACTCAGCAGATGGATTGAAAATCATCAAAGACTGGATGCCTGCCAGAGTCAAAGTTCCAGAAGTTGCAGCAAATATCATGCTCATTACTTTCCCTGTCGGTGCGTTAATGGCACAGTGGGCTGCGTATTCAGCAAAGCGCAATGATTCATCTCACCGTTCACTTGCACTAGCCATCAGCTTCATCATCGGACTTGCCATCGTGAATGCGCAAGTTGCGGTGTATAGCCAAATGGATATCGGCCTCGCCGACGGACAATTTCAAACAATGTTCTATGCGGTCACCGGCACGATGTTGTTGCTAGTTGTTGGCGGCATGGTTTTTAGCCTTGTGGCTTTCTTTCGATCTGTTGGCGGTCGTGATAACGACTCAGATGTGGTTAATGCCCACGCGTTTTATTGGTACTTCCTCACCGCAGCGTTTTCTGTTGTGTGGTTCGTGGTGTACGTACAGAAGTAGGTCAAGATGATTACCCCCGGTTCCAAATACTTCTTCGGTCTGACTGGCTTGTCACTGATTGCTGCAATCTTGTACCTGGTCTTGGTGAATCCGACTGACCTCGGAGCAGTCGCATTATTTGGTCTTGCAACTTCGGGCGCGCTTATTGGCGTAATGGCATCGTTCACTCGTGACGGCGATGTGTACACAGACGAAGAAGCAGTTGCAGCTAACGCCGTCGCTGGTCCACCATCGTTTTGGCCAATTGTGTTTGCACTCGGCGCTGCCCTTGTTCTTACTGGTCTTGCAACTGTGTCAGTTGTATTTATTCTGGGCATTGCAGTTCTCATTGGCGGCGGCGTTGAATGGGCTATTCAGAACTGGGCTGATGGTGCCTCGTCAGATCGTGAATTCAATGAATTCGCTCGCGCTCGTGCGATTAGCGCAATCGAATACCCAGGACTTGCTGCCGTTGGTCTTGGGGTCATTGCTTTCTTCTTTTCGCGAGTTGTTCTTGCCGTATCGAAAGAAGCAGGACCAATTATTTTCATGGTGGTCGCAGGTGCGATTTTTGTAATTGGCGTGCTCATTGCCTCCAAGCCATTTATGAAAGGTGCCGTCACAGTCGTTCTAGCGGTCCTCGCAGTTATTGCACTTGCGGGAGCCGGAACTTTTGCTGCCCTGTCAGGTGAACGTCATGAACTTGCGGTTGCGGCAGAAGAAGATTATTACGACGCATCACATCGTGAATGCGGCGAAGAAGAATCTGAACATTACGACCACCTTGCAAACAGCTCAGTGTCATTGCGTTCTGCAGTGACAGCCACCATCTTTGTAAAAGATGGAAAGGTGTACGCCGAAGCTATTGGTATGACGAAGAAAGTCGACACCATTACTATTCCTCGCTCGAACGCAACGTCTGTCATGTTCCGAAACCTTGACGAAGAAAAGCATCGCCTGGTCGTCAACTTGGGATCGGCCAAAGTTGCCGAAACCGGAGTGTCTGAAAAAGTTGGTACATGCACACAACTCACCGGCAAGAACCAAGAACAAGTAATGACGCTAAAGATTCCCAAGCCAGCTACTGAGGCTGAGCCTTATTCATTCACAGTTCCCGGCGCCACTGGAGAAATCAAGTTGGTCGTGCCGTGAGTCACCCAGATTCCCCCCACTCTTCAGAAAAGGCTATGGATATCGTGAACAACGTGAAGTCATCAAGTCATCGCATTCGTAACTCAATTGCAACAATCTTTGGCATTGGCGCTCTTGCTGGTTGCGCTACAAATGCACCGCAAGACACCTGGCAGCCAAAGGGCGACAATGCCCAGATCATTAACAATCTTCAGTGGATTGTTTTCCCGATGGCCGGCGTCGTAGGTGTTCTCGTTTTTGCTCTAGCCGCTTACACATTTTGGAAGTTCAACGACCGCGGTCAACCAATTCCCTCACAGAGCCATGGCAAGCCAGTCGTTGAAATTATTCTCACAATCATTCCTGCTCTCATTCTGACGGTTGTTGGTGTCTTCACATTCCGCGGAATTTTTGAACTAGCGGAAACCAAAGATACTGAAATGATTATCAACGTCACTGGTCAACAGTGGTGGTGGGAATATGACTATCCGGCGCAAGACGACCAAGGCATCACCCAGCCAATCATTTCTTCTGGCCAGTTAGTTATCCCAGTTGGTACAAAAGTCTTGCTGCGTGAAACAAGCCGCGACGTTATTCACTCATACTGGATTCCAGCGTTGAACGGCAAGAAAGATGCTGTGCCAGGCCGCATCAACTTGTTGCGCCTTCAGGCCGACAAGCCTGGTCTTTTCGCAGGTCAGTGCACCGAGTTCTGTGGTCTTTCTCACGCGAACATGCGTATGGAAGCCATCGCGCTTTCGAAGGAAGATTTTGCCAAGTGGGTGTCCAATCAGCAGAAGGCGTACACCGCACCTGCAGATGGAACACTTGCCAAAGAGGGCGAAGGCGTTTTCTTGAATCAGTGCATTCGTTGTCACCAAGTCAATGGCTTGAAGAAGGTTGATGGCACGCCCGCTATCGCTGCACCAGACGAGAACGTCTATTCGGGTGCAGCTCCAAACCTTTCTCATCTCATGTCACGTAACACCTTTGCTGGAGCAAAGTTCGACTTGTTGAACAAGAAGTGTCGCAGCGATGTATGGGACGCAAGTTCTGAAACCATTGGCGCGAAATATCTTTCTGGTGTGTCTGAGCCATGTTTGAATGCAACTGCTCTTCGTGCGTGGTTACGGAATGCTCCAGCAATGAAGCCGATGTATGCAGACCCAGCAAAGTTGGAGATATCAGGTGGCAAATACCGCGGTATGCCAAACCTTGGTCTTAATGAAACAGACATCGACAAACTCGTCGCTTACCTATTGACCCTGAAGTAATCGGAGAACAAAATGTCCCTTAATGAATTAACTCTCACACCATCTCAGTCTCCAAGTCTGACAAAGGGCAAGTTAGTAGTTTCACCAACTCAGACACTTGGCGCTGTACGTCGTCCTGTAAACACAACAGGCTGGCGTGCATGGCTTTTTACTGTTGATCACAAAAAACTCGGAATTATGTATGGCACTGTGGCATTTGTGTTCTTCATCGTCGGTGGTGTCGAGGCTTTGTTTATTCGTTTGCAGCTTGCACTTCCTGACGGTCGCATTCTTAGTGCTGATAAGTACAACCAAATGTTCACCATGCACGCGACCACGATGATTTTCTTGTTCGCCATGCCTATGGCTGCAGCATTTGCAAACTATTTCTTGCCACTTCAAATTGGTGCGCGAGATGTTGCATTCCCTCGTTTGAACGCGTTGTCGTTCTGGCTGTTCCTGACCGGTGGCTTGATTCTGAATGCTTCATGGTTCCTTGGTGGAGCAGCTGATGGCGGCTGGTTCATGTACGCGCCAAACTCTGGGCCTGTGTTCTCGCCAAGTAATGGTGTTGACTTTTGGGTTCTCGGTTTGCAGATTGCAGGTATCGCTTCGCTTATCGGTTCGATCAACCTCATTGTCACCGTGCTCAACATGCGCGCACCTGGCATGACCCTGATGAAGATGCCTGTGTTCACCTGGATGATTCTCGTGGTGCAGTTCCTCTTGGTGTTCTCACTTCCAGTAATCACCGTGGCTCTCGTGTTGTTGATGTTCCAGCGCTCGTATGGCGCCACGTTCTTTGATGTGTCGCAAGGTGCAGACCCGCTTCTCTGGCAACACTTGTTCTGGATTTTTGGTCATCCTGAGGTGTACGTCTTGATTTTGCCTGGGTTCGGCATCATCTCTGAAGTCCTGCCCACATTCTCGCGTAAGCCACTCTTCGGCTATCCGTTCGTGGTGTTCTCTGGTGCATCAATCGGACTCGTGGGCTTCGGCGTATGGGCTCACCATATGTTCGCTTCTGGTCTTGGCCCAGTATCTGTTGCAGTGTTCTCAATGGCCACGATGGCAATTGCTATTCCAACCGGTGTGAAAATCTTCAACTGGATTCTCACTATGTGGGGCGGCAAAATTTGGTACTCGGCAGCAATGAAGTTTGCTATCGGCCTCGTAATCCTTTTCACCATCGGTGGTTTGTCAGGCGTTACTCACGCAGTTGCTCCTTCTGACACTCAACAGACCGATACGTATTACATCGTTGCTCACTTCCATTACGTCTTGTTCGGCGGAATGGTCTTCGGATTATTCTCAGGCTTCTACTACTGGTGGCCAAAGGTTTTCGGAAAGATGCTCAATGAAAAATTGGGCAGTTGGAACTTTTGGTTCATGGTTATTGGTATGAACCTCACATTCGGACCAATGCATATTCTTGGTCTTCAAGGCCAGCCCCGCCGTATGTATGTATGGACCAAAGCTCGTGGTGGTGAAGGTATCTTCACCTTCGGTTTTTGGAACATGGTCTCAACAATTGGTTCATTTGTTTTGTCCATCGGCGTTCTCTTCTTCATCATTAATGTGATCAAGACCGCTCGTAACCCGGAACGCGCACCGCTTGACCCTTGGGATGCACGTACATTGGAATGGCTCACAACAAGTCCTCCAAAGGTGCACAACTTTGATCGCATCCCAGTCGTACGTCACCTGGATGAGTTCTTCCACCGCAAGTATGTAGAAGACGAATCCACTCACACGATGCAGCAAGTGGCAACTGGCGAAGACCTCGTGCGTGCTGAAGAAGCATCTGCTGATGTTGATATCCACATGCCGGGTGCTTCGTACTGGCCGTTGCTGCTGTCTGTTGGCATGGGTGTACTTGGTATGGGAGTCATCTACGGAACTCCAATCATGGTTGTCGGAGGACTTATTGTTCTCTTCTCCTCGTACGGTTGGGTTCTTGAACCCTCGGTACCTGATGCAATCGATTTTGATACACCGTCAACCGACGGTCCCACGAAGGAGATAGCTCCAGTTGGCTGATATCGCAACACACGAACCCGATCACGCAGTTGATCACGGGCATCATTCATCAACTGGCTTGTCGAACAACAAGCTGGCAATGTGGTTGTTCCTCGGATCAGAGTGCTTGCTCTTTGGTGGTCTTATCTCCACCTACATGCTGTATCGCGGTCGCGTTCAGAACGGACCACATCCCTCACAGATCTACGACATTCCGTTCACTTCAGTCAGCAGTTTCGTTCTGTTGATGTCATCGCTCAGCATGGTGCTTGCGGTCTCATCGGCACAGCGAAAGGACGATTCAAAGACGAATCTTTGGCTGATGATCACGGCTCTCCTTGGAGCAACCTTCATTGGTGGCCAGGTGTACGAGTTCACCACGTTTTATCGTGAGGGACTTGGCTTTACCACAAGCCTCTTCAGCTCAAGCTTTTACTCATTGACTGGCTTTCACGGTGTTCACGTTTCACTCGGAGTCGTTATGTTGTTGTCCTTGAGGGGCATCATCAAAAAAGGCAAGATCACGGGCGATAAGGCCGAGGTTGTGGAACTCATTGGTTTGTACTGGCACTTCGTTGACATTGTGTGGATCATTATTTTCACCCTGGTTTATCTAATCCCATCCTGATTGAGAGCGCATCATGACAACAGATACTGAAACACACGAAGACCTACACGAGCATGGAATGTCCGATGCTGGCTACATAAAGATTGCAGTCATCCTGGCCCTCATTACAGCCCTTGAAGTTTCTACCTACTATGTGGATTTCGGTCCGTTGTTCATGCCTGCGTTGCTCATCATGATGGTTGTCAAGTTCGTGATGGTGGTGTCATACTTCATGCATCTCAAGTTTGACAGCAAGATGTTTAGCTTTCTTTTTTATACCGGCCTTGGGCTTGCGATTTTCGTGTACTGCACGTTTCTCGCCACCTTCAAGTTCTTCATCGCGTAATTAGCGGGGCGGGTCGGCAATGCTGATCTCTAGCATCGAACCAACTCTGAATACTGACCCATGGCGGTATCAGCAGCACTTGGAAATCTGGGTGTTGATTATTGGTCTCATAATTGCGTTCGTGTACGCGATTCGAGTGCTCGGACCAAAAGTTGTTCCCAGTGGGGAAGTGATTTCTCGCAAGCAAATCAGGATTTTCTCTCTGATGATCTTTTTGTTGTTGATTTCAACAGATTGGCCATTACATGACATCGCCGAGGAATACCTGTATTCCATGCATATGTTGCAGCACACAATTCTTACCTACATCATTCCGCCGCTTGCGCTACTCGCAATACCTGAATGGCTGTTTCGACTATTGGTGGGAAAGGGCCGTACGTATCGAGTAATTAGGTTTCTCACGCGCCCAGTGATTGCAGCTGTCGCTTACAACGCGGTCTTGCTGGTTACTCATATTCCTGCATTGGTGAATCGTTCCGCGGCTGGTGGTCCATTGCATTACAGCCTTCACGTTTTACTGGTAGCAAGTGCCCTAATGCTGTGGACACCGATATGTGGCCCAGCGAAAGAATGGCGCATGAGTTATGGCGCAATGATGGTTTATCTCTTTTGCACATCGTTGGTCCCGTCTATTCCAGCTGGTTGGTTGACATTCGCTGAAGGCTCTGTGTATAACCACTATGACACTCCAGTTCGAGTGTGGGGAATGTCAGTGTTAAGTGATCAACAACTAGCTGGCGGAATTATGAAACTCGGTGGAGCAGTTTTCTTATGGGCACTTATCATCACTATTTTCTTCACCCGCTTCATGAAGGGCTTCTTTGGTGAACAGTCCTATAGCGCCAAAGAACCTTCTAGTTCATCTCAATGACAACTGACATTGTCATTTCTGACATGCCTGCGAATTCACGTTTCGCACACACTGGGGCCCA
>Ga0209444_10002195_pt1 | contig 10775 bp, 5 predicted proteins | sample LauGreFaBDMM15DN_2_FD_188215 | JGI IMG/M metagenome (GOLD analysis project Ga0209444, IMG submission 188215) | Freshwater lake microbial communities from Lake Michigan, USA - Fa13.BD.MM15.DN (SPAdes) (version 2) | ecosystem: Environmental > Aquatic > Freshwater > Lake | place: Lake Michigan, USA...
GCCCCATTTCGATGCCAAGACGTTCGGAGTATAGGCCCCAACCTTCCGTAAACGCGGTAAAGGACGCGCCATATTTGCGGAAATCGGACAAAGGCAGTTCCTGCTGCAGGGCAATTTGGTTGTGATGCCCCGGAACGGCTTCGTGCGCTGACAGCGCCGGAATTTCCCAAAACGGTCGCTGGTTCAGCTTTGACGTGTTGACAAAATAGGTGCCTGAAATGCCGATCTCGGGTGATCCTGGATTATAATAAGCCGTGGTCGTGCCCTCGGCCGTTTCTGCGGGAATTTGTCGGATGCCATAGGGCAAGCGGGGCAGGTGCCCGAACAATGTGGGCATCTTGCCGTCGATGATCTTGGTCACACGGGCGACCTTCTCCATCAGTTCCTCAGGCGTTTTGGCATAATATTGCGGGTCAGTCCGCAAATGCGCGATGAAGGCTTCGCGGCTTGGGTAGCCAGCGTTTTTGGCGACCTCTACCATTTCGGCACGGATCCGCGTCACTTCGCTGAGGCCGATTTGGTGGATTTGTTCAGCGGTCAGATCAGTCGTCGTTTCCTCACGAATACGAAAGGCATAATAGGCCGCACCATTTGGCTGCGCCGAAACACCTGGCGCCTTGGCGCAGGCTGGCTTGTAGCTTGTTGTGTACCACGCCAGTTGCTTGTTCAGCGCTGGATACACGACCGTGCGGATGGTCGCTTCGGCGTTTGCGGCCAATATAGCAAAGTCGGTTTCCGAAATATTTTCAGGACGCTTGCCGGCATAAGGTCCGTAGAAACGCGACCGGCGAATGTCGGGGGCAATAAGCCCGCTGATTGTGCCTTCAAAGCCGTTTAACGTTTCGCAAGCTTGTGTAAACTTGCCCTTGATAGCAACGTTGGCGACCGCGATATTTTCATCATTAGCCCGCGCATATTGGGTCAGGCGTGCGTTGTAGGATTCAAAATCTCGCTTGGTTTTGAACGGCAGGTTTTGTGCCATGCCGGCCAGTTGCTGATGCCAGCTGGAATAGGTCGTGAAGTTGATGGCCCGTTGGCCAAATCTATTGCCCTCAATCGCCGAATTGAGCGATCGCCGCAATATGCCTGCTTCAACCTTTGTTGGCGCATCAAGCGATGCCGCCGGTATGGCGTCCAAACGGATAAGAAATTGTGAGGCTTCCGTTGCTCTGCGGTCCTGCGCGGCAAGCGTATAATCGCCAAGTTCATTGGCATAATCATTCACGCCAAGCGCGCTTGCGTACACAGGCTGCTCTTTTAACGTATACGCCCAGACATCGCTGACAAGATTGTTCAGGTCAGTATTGGCATCGGCATAAGCGGGCACCGACATCGCACATAAACAGCCGGCAAGTAACACACTGCGCATAACGCATCTCCATGACATATCAGTACGATGACTTAAGCAGGGCAGGGACCAATTGGCTAGTGGCTTATGCTATTCGGCAGCTTCCAATGCCACATGGTCGGACAGAGGCTGGCTGAGCCGCGTAAGCATTTCCTTCGGGCAAATTTGCCAGAATTCGCCGCGTCTGCGATCCCAATCCTCAATGATCGATTTCGACCATGCGCTGTCCGTTGTCCGCGCGTGTTCTGTGATAAGTGCCTTTAGCTGCTCTTCCCAATAGGCACTTTCCAGACGTTGCCACACGATGCTGTCAGGATTGGCCATGGCGGCGAAGTCACCACCGGCATCGAGCACAAAGGCCATCCCGCCCGTCATGCCAGCGCCGAAATTGCTACCGACCTTGCCCAAAATGACCGCCACGCCACCGGTCATATATTCCAGCCCGTTTGAACCGCAGCCTTCGACGACGACATGCGCGCCAGAGTTGCGGACGGCAAAGCGCTCGCCCGCTTGCCCTGCCGCGAACAGCCGGCCTGATGTGGCGCCATAGAGCACGGTGTTGCCGATGATGCTATTTTGATGGCTGGTAAGCGGGCTGCTGACCGTTGGACGCACAATGATCGTTCCGCCGGACAGGCCCTTGCCGACATAGTCATTGGCATCGCCAAAGACTTCCAATGTAATACCTTGGCACAAAAACGCCCCAAGCGACTGACCGGCAGAGCCACGCAAGCGGACATGCACATGGCCTTCTGCGAGGCCCTTCATGCCATATAACCGCGTGATTTCCGAGCTGAGCCGCGTGCCCACCGCGCGATGCGTGTTGCGGACATTGTATGTCAACTGCATCTTTTCGCGTCGTTCGAACACTGGCCTACCATCATGGATCATTTGCGCATCAAGGCTATCGGGTACTTCGTTGCGGAATGTCGGGATGTTGAACCGGCGCGCACTGTCTGGCGCGTCGACTTTGGCGAGGATCGGGTTAAGGTCAAGATCGTCAAGATGCTCTGCACCGCGGCTGACCTGCCGCAACAATTCGGTGCGTCCGATCACCTCGTCAAGGCTGCGATAGCCAAGCTTAGCCAATATTTCGCGCACTTCTTCGGCGATGAAGGTCATCAAGTTGATGACCTTTTCCGGCGTGCCCGTGAATTTTTTGCGCAACGCTTCATCCTGAACACACACGCCAACAGGGCATGTGTTTGAATGGCATTGGCGCACCATGATGCAGCCCATGGCAACGAGGCTTAGGGTCCCGATGCCAAATTCCTCAGCGCCCAATATCGCGGCAACAACAATGTCGCGTCCGGTTTTTAGGCCACCATCGGTACGCAGCTTGACGCGGTGACGAAGCCCATTGAGCGTGAGCACCTGATTGGCTTCGGATAGCCCCATTTCCCATGGCGTGCCTGCATATTTGATGCTGGTTTGCGGGCTTGCGCCCGTACCACCGACATTGCCCGAGACGAGGATGACATCCGCATGTGCCTTGGCTACGCCTGCCGCAATCGTGCCAATGCCTGCCGCACTGACAAGCTTCACACAGACCCGCGCACGCGGGTTAATCTGCTTGAGATCGTAGATCAGCTGCGCCAAATCTTCGATGGAGTAAATGTCGTGGTGCGGTGGCGGTGAAATCAGCGTCACGCCCGGCGTCGAGTGCCGCAGCCGTGCAATCATTTCGGTCACCTTAAAGCCGGGCAGTTGCCCACCTTCGCCGGGCTTTGCGCCCTGCGCGACCTTGATTTCAATTTCCTCGCACGCACCCAAATATTCGGCGGTAACACCGAAGCGGCCGCTTGCGACTTGCTTGATGACGCTGTTGGCGTTGTCACCATTCTCATATGGCTTGAAACGCTTGCTGTCTTCGCCGCCCTCGCCCGAAACGGCCTTTGCGCCGATCCGGTTCATGGCGATGGCCAATGTTTCATGTGCCTCTGGCGACAACGCGCCAAGCGACATTCCGGGTGTTACAAAACGTTTGCGGATTTCAGTTATCGCCTCAACCTCGTCAATCGCAACCGGCTCTTTCGCGAAGTTGAACTCCAACAAATCGCGCAAGTAAATCGGCGGCAGTTCTTTGACGCCTTGGGCAAATTGCGTGTAGGTCGAATAGCTGTCATTCGCCACGGAGCTTTGCAACAGATGCATCAGGCCAGCGGAATAGGCATGTTCTTCCCCGCCATCACGTTGCTTGTAAAAGCCGCCAACGGGTAACCGCGCAACCGCGGCGTCGAACGCATCGGCGTGACGATCACGCGCGTTCACATATAAAGAGTGATAGCCTTCGCCCGAAATCTTGTTCGGCATGCCGGGGAAGAAGTCATTGACCAACGCACGCGACAGGCCAACCGCTTCAAAATTATAGCCACCACGATAGCTGGATATAACTGCGATGCCCATTTTGGACATGATCTTCAGCAGCCCTTCGTTAATGGCCGTGCGGTAATTTTCGATGGCTTGCAATAATGTCAGGCTGCCCAGCAGGCCGCGGCCATGGCGATCGGCAATCATAGCTTCGGCAAGATAAGCGTTCACGGTGGTTGCACCAACGCCAATGAGCACGGCGAAATAATGCGTATCCAAGCATTCGGCGGAACGGACGTTAATCGACGAATAGCTGCGCAGGCCATTGCGGACCAAGTGCGTATGCACAGCAGCAGCAGCCAGGATCATCGCGATTCCCACTCGGTCTTCACTGATATTATCGTCGGTCAAAAACAGCTCGGACTTGCCCATACGCACCGCGGCGACGGCTTCTTCACGGATGCGCGTGATGGCGGCGCGCAGGCCTTCTTGCCCGGCGGATATGTCATAGGTGCAGTCGATTTCGGCGCCAAGCGGTCCGAACGCGGACTTGAGCTTGCGCCAATCATGCGCGGTCAGAACCGGGCTATCCAGCACCAGCACGTCTGCATTCTGGCTCGTCTCCTCCAAGATATTGGCAAGGTTGGAAAAGCGTGTCTTCAGGCTCATCACATGCCGTTCGCGCAAGCTGTCGATCGGCGGGTTAGTGACCTGGCTGAAATTCTGGCGGAAGAACTGGCTGATGAGGCGCGGCTTGTCGCTGATAACCGCCAAAGGCGTATCATCGCCCATCGACCCGATGGCTTCTTTGCCATCTTCAATCATGGGCGCGAGGATCATCTCGACATCTTCCAACGTCATGCCAGCGGCGATCTGACGCTGCGTCAATTCCGCGCGCGACCAAGCGGGCGCGCTGTCGTCGCCAGCTTCGGGCAAGTCGGTGATCCGGCGGAAGCCGCCGACCAAAGCGCCATAATCCTGTTCGGCCGAAATGCGGTCCTTCAACTCGCCGTCGCGGTATAATTTGCCTTCATCCAAATTGACGGCAATCATTTGCCCGGGGCCAAGGCGGCCCTTTTCCAATATCGTCGTTTCGGGCAGGATGACCATCCCGGTTTCCGAACCAATGACCAGCAAATTGTCCGACGTCCGGCTGTAGCGCAGCGGACGCAAAGCGTTGCGGTCAACGCCTGCGACGGCCCAATGGCCATCGGTCATCGCCAAGGCGGCAGGGCCATCCCATGGTTCCATCACGCTGGCCATATATTCATACATCGCGCGGTGGGTGGCGGGCAGATTGGGGTTTGATTGCCATGCTTCGGGGATCAGCATCAGCTTTGCGGTCGGCGCTTCCTTGCCTGAACGCACCAAGGTTTCGAACACGGCATCCAATGCAGCGGTGTCCGATGAGCCGGCTGGGATAACGGGTTTAATATCATCGGACTGCGCGCCAAAGGCGATGCTGGCCATCTTTATCTCGTGGCTCTTCATCCAATTTTGGTTGCCGCGAATGGTGTTAATTTCCCCATTATGCGCTAGCCCGCGGAAAGGCTGCGCCAACCACCATTGTGGGAACGTGTTGGTCGAATAGCGTTGATGGAAAATCGCAACGCGGCTTTCAAAACGGTCGTCCTGAAGGTCAGGATAAAAAACCGACAAGGATTCAGCAAGAAACAGGCCCTTGTAGACAATCGACCGGCACGACATCGAACAGATATAGAAATCGCGAATTTGCGCAGCGATGATCTTCTTTTCGATCCGGCGGCGGACAAGATACAGGTTCTTCTCAAATTCTGTTGCGTCGACCTCATCGGGCATTGGTCCCGCAATCATGATCTGTTCAATCTCAGGCCGCGTTGCCTGTGCCTTGTCGCCGATGACGGACACATTGACGGGTACCTGACGCCAACCATAAATTGTGTAGCCTGCGTCGATGATCTCTGCCTCGACAATCGTCCGGCAATTCTCTTGTGCGCTCAGGTCAGTGCGCGGCAGGAATACCATGCCAACCGCAAGCCGGTTAGGCATCGGCCGGTGGCCGCTGTCCGAAATCGCATCGTCGAAAAAGCGGACGGGCAGGTCGATATGCAGTCCTGCGCCATCACCGGTTTTGCCATCTGCATCAACTGCGCCGCGGTGCCAGACCGCCTTCAACGCCTCAATACCCGCCGCAACGACGCGGCGCGACGGCTTGCCATCTGTCGCCGCGATCAAGCCAACGCCGCAGGCATCGCCTTCGGACTCAGGATGATACATGCCTTCGCGGCCGAGGCGTTCATGTTCGGGGGTCGGGTAAAATAGGGTCATGCTGCTTGCCTCTCGCGGCTTGCTTTTGATTTCAGATAATTATGCATATGCTGCGTGACGTCGCGGCCGTCGCGGATTGCCCAGACGACAAGGCTTGCGCCGCGCACGATGTCGCCGACTGCAAAGACTCCATCGAGGTTGGTCATCTGCGTTTTATGGTCAACACGCAACGTGCCCCAGCGGGTTACGTTGAGGTCGGGGGCGTTAAACATTACCGGCAGGTCTTCGGCTTCAAAGCCAAGTGCGGTGATTACCATATCGGCGTTGAGCGTGAAGTCGCCTTCTGGGTCATTTTCCGGCGTGCGGCGTCCAGATGCATCGGGGGCTGCAAGCCGCATTTTAGCGACATGCACGCGTTCGACTTTGCCGTCGCCGTCAAAGCCCTTGGGGCCGGACAGCCAGACAAACTCGACGCCCTCTTCTTCGGCATTGGTCACTTCGCGCTGCGACCCCGGCATATTATCGCGGTCGCGGCGGTACAGGCATTTTACGGACTTTGCGCCTTGGCGGACGGCGGTGCGGACACAATCCATTGCGGTGTCGCCGCCACCTATGACGACAACGTCTTTGCCATGCGCATTCATCGCGCCGCTGTCGAAAACAGGCACGGCATCGCCAAAGCCCTTGCGGTTGGAAATGGTGAGAAAATCGAGCGCAGGGACGATTCCCTCAAGCCCACTGCCTGGCGTGGCAATCGCCCGCGCCTTGTACACGCCGGTGGCAATAAGCACGGCGTCATGCTTCGCGCGCAAATCATCCAGCGATGCATCGCGGCCCACTTCGAAATTCGCGTGGAAAATAATGCCGGCATCCTCAAGCCGTTGCACACGGCGCATGACAATGTCTTTCTCCAGCTTAAAGCCCGGAATGCCATAGGTCAGCAATCCGCCCATCCGGTCGTAACGGTCATAGACATGAACGTCATAGCCCGCGACGCGGAGATATTCCGCCGTCGTCAATCCGCCGGGGCCAGCCCCGATAATGCCAACCGATTGGCCGCGCGACGGCCCGACCTCGACGGGTTCTACCCAGCCTTGCTCCCACGCGGTATCGGTGATGTATTTTTCGACCGAGCCAATCGTGACCGCGTCATGGCCTGCAAATTCAATAACGCAATTGCCTTCGCACAAACGGTCCTGCGGACAGATACGGCCGCAAATCTCGGGCATAGTGCTGGTCAGGTTCGACAGCTCATAGGCTTCGCGCAAACGGCCTTCGGCGGTGAGGCGCAACCAATCGGGAATATGGTTGTGCAGCGGGCAGTGCACTGAGCAATAAGGTACGCCGCATTGCGAACACCGCGACGCCTGATCGGCCGCTGCGTCTGGCGCATAACGGTCGGCGATTTCGGCAAAATCCTCCGCACGCATTTCGGCTTCCCGCTTATGCGGATAAGCCTGCGGCTTTGAAATAAACTTTAGCATCGGATCATTAGCCACAGCACGCTCCTTCAGAAGCGCTGTGCGTAACGCGGCAAACACGCTCTGTCACGTGTAAATCTAATAAATAGGTCAGCTATACTGACTAAAATAGCAAAATTTGAGGCTAAAATTTAACTCTGCGCAATAATCTTTCAATTAAAAAGGGCCGATATGATACCTACCGAAGCGTTAGCCACAACAACGCAGCAGTTCCGATTATGATTCGGTAATATGCGAAAGGTGCAAATCCGTACTTGCCGACGATGGCAACAAAGGCCTTCACCACGACCACTGCAACCAGAAAAGCCATGGTGAAACCAATGGCTATCATCCCAAGATCATCGGCGTTCAAAAGCGCCCTGTCTTTCCATAAAGCGTAAACCGTTGCCGCCAGCATTGTGGGCACAGCCAGAAAGAAGGAAAACTCCGCCGCTGTCTTGCGCTCAACCCCCATCATTAGCCCTCCCATGATCGTCGCGCCGGAACGGCTCACACCTGGCAGCATGGCGGTGCATTGGACGAGGCCAATCGACAATGCCGTGCCAAAGGGGATTTCCTCAACTGCATGAAAGCGCACCGTCTTCACCATACGCTCCAGCAATAATATGATGATGCCGCCGACGATCAGCGCGAGAGCAACAATCTCCGGCGTCTGCATGGCTGCGCGGATAGCGTCATATGCGATAACGCCAATCACAAGTGCCGGTGCAAATCCAAGAAGGATGTTTCGTGTGAAGGCCACAGGCCCCTTTTCCATCTTCAGTAGCCCAGTTCCAACGGCCCAGAAGCGCCGCCAATATACCAACAGCACTGCCAAGATCGCGCCAAGCTGAATCGCGATTTTGAAGGCAACCGAACTGTTGTCTGTAAAGCCGATGACTTCACCCGCTAAAATCAAATGGCCAGTCGATGATACGGGCAAAAACTCTGTCAGCCCTTCGATAAAGCCGAGGAGCAGCGCGATCATCGTATCGCTCATTGTCTGGGACTGCTGCCAAAGCGGCCATGCTTGCGGTAAATATCCAACCAATCCGCAGCGATCACATCTATCGGCGTTGGCACGATACCGTAAGCGGCTAGTCCGTCCGTTCCCGTCACCACATTGTCGCTACCCAGCATCTTATACTGGTCTTCTGTAATCGGTGCCCCCGGCATCCAGCCCGTACCCCTGGCGAGCATCTTGGCGGCAATGTCCGGTACTTCGACAAACACAGGCGCGCGTCCGATGGCCTTGGCGATCCATCGGTTCAGCTCCATCATTGAAAATATCTCTGGCCCGCCCAGTTCGAGAACACGACCATCCTGATGCGCAAGCGCTGCGGCAACTGCCTTAGCGACATCACCGACAAATACCGGCTGGAACCGCGCAGCAGCGCCGATAACCGGAACGACCGGCAACATGCGGATTAGTCCGGCGAAGCGGTTGATAAACTGGTCTTCGCGTCCGAAGACGATGGATGGCCGCAAGATGACGGCAGAAGGAAATGCGGCATGGACGGCCTCTTCACCGCCAGCTTTGCTTTGGCCATATTCGGCGTTACTATGTGCGTCTGCGCCAATTGCAGAGATGTGCACCAAGGCCTCCACGCCAGCCTCGGCAGCGGCCCGTGCGACAATCCCCGCACCGATATTTTGAACCGCGTTCATATCAGCAAAGCTGCCAACCAAATTGACGACAGCGTCGGCATCCATGACCGCGCGAGCAACACTTGCAGGCTTGCGAACATCCGCTTCCATCAACTGCACCTGACCCAGATTGCCTAGCGGCTTTATGTGGATGGCGCTATTTGCATTACGGCACGCGACGCGAACCCTGGCGCCTTGGCCAAGTAGTGTTTGGGCAACATAGCGGCCGAGGAAACCGCCGCCGCCAAAAATCGTAATCAATTTGCCTTGCATATATGCTCCGTCGTGCAACGTGATAGACTGCTGGCGCTTTGCACCAGCACCGGTAAGCTTTCAAGGCCGACCTGCGTGAAAACGACTGGCGCGCGTCTGGACAGGCGGCAATAGCTATTTAATCCTGGCACGGCGCGGCACGGTCGTTGACAATATAACCTGATCGCTTAAAGGAACGCACCTACCCGACACGCATCCAAACTGCGTTTCACGTGCCCGGATGGCGGAATTGGTAGACGCACCAGCTTCAGGTGCTGGCGCTGGTAACGGCGTGGAGGTTCGAGTCCTCTTCCGGGCACCACTTTTCTGTTCGAATATGTTCATCCTTGGCCTTGAAAGGATCAAACGACAGACTATCGAATATCGGCGCTTGCAATACCACAAGGTCGCCGCATAGATCCACCAACCGGATGAGCCCAAACACTCACCTGTTTTAAACTGCTATATGTCTCAAATTACCTGACGACGGACAATTTGAAGTATGTGAACAATTCTACAAAGCACCTTAGTCAAAATATAAATTTATATAAATAGATCAATTATTTAAAAATTTTACAAAGGATAATATTATGATTATTAAAAAAATCGTATCTGCCGCTATTGGCGTTGCTGTAGTATTTTCTCCTAGCGCTGTTCTGGCAGATGGCCATATGGAGGCCGCTCCGAGCTGGGGAGCCGTTGAAATAAATCAATGCGCATTCAAGCCAGGAAAGACAATGGCTGATTTGCAGGCGGTAAATGCAAAATGGAATGCTTGGGCAGACAAGAATTTGCCTGCGCAATATTCCGCTTGGGTATATACACCTATTTATTTCAACACTTCAATTCCAGCGAACTCAGTTTTTTGGTTTGGAGCAGTCCCATCGTCTCAAATATTGGGGAAAGCTGGAGACGCATGGATCTCGTCTGGTGGACCGATTCAAGCACAGTATATGAGTGTGTTAGACTGCAGTAATAACTCATTAATGACTAGCAGAATTGTTCGGCCTGCAGCAGCCAACGCACCCGCGCCTGTAGCGCCTATAGTGACTTTTACTGACTGTACTTTGAAAGAAAACAGAACTGTTGCTGATTACATGTCCGCGCAGAATTCATTTAATAAATTCCTTGATTCTAAGAAGATTGTATCGGTGGTCGCTGCTCATCTTCGAGGCCCAGGGACAGCCCTTGACGCAACCTGGAATATGAAACTTTCAACATGGTATCCAAATATGACCGAATATGGTCGCTTAAGAGATGTTTCATCGAATGAGGGCGGCAGGCAAGCTTACGAGGAAGCTTTTGAGAATGTTATGACCTGCAACGCCTCAAGAGTTTATAGTGCCAAGCTGGTACGTGCAGCAAAAATGTAATTCTGTTCCCCGTCAGCACCAATGGCAGAGATTTGATGCTGTGATTTAAGGAGTGTTTTGGTTTCATCGTAGTGACGAAGGAACGAAGATGAGACCAAAACACTCTCCTACTTTATGCGGCTAAGCTGTTTATTGAAT
>Ga0209444_10002196_pt1 | contig 10774 bp, 10 predicted proteins | sample LauGreFaBDMM15DN_2_FD_188215 | JGI IMG/M metagenome (GOLD analysis project Ga0209444, IMG submission 188215) | Freshwater lake microbial communities from Lake Michigan, USA - Fa13.BD.MM15.DN (SPAdes) (version 2) | ecosystem: Environmental > Aquatic > Freshwater > Lake | place: Lake Michigan...
CTGAACTAGTCGATCTTCTAACCGAACTTGAACTAACTTCAGGAAGAGAACTTCGTGAATGGTCAAAGCTTTGGCTAGAAACTTCTGGTGTCAACACTCTTCGAGCCGAGCTTGATGAAGATTCAGAAGGGAATGTGACTTCATTCTCAGTACTTCAGTCACACCACGTTGACTACCCAACTCTTAGACCACACCGTCTAGGAATTGGTTACTACAACTTGGTAGATGGAAAAGTAGTTCTTACTCACCGAGTTGAGATTGACATCGATGGAGCAAAGACAGAAGTTCCAGAACTTGTTGGAACCAAGCGTCCTGACCTCATTCTTCTAAACGATGGAGACTTGGCTTACGCCAAGCTACGTCTTGATGACAGATCATGGCAGACCACTCTGCACAACCTAGCTGTTGTTGATGACTCACTTGCAAGAGCGCTGCTATGGGGAGCTGCATGGGATTCAACAAGAGATGCAGAAGCGGATCCAAAGGACTTTATCCACCTAGTGCTAAAGAACATCGCAACCGAATCAAACGCAACAGCGATGATGACTCTTCTAAACCAATTGGTAACAGTTCAGAGCATGTATCTAAAGCCTGAAAACCGTTTGGAATACAAGGTCAAGATTGCAGATGCTCTTATTGATATGGCTAGAAGTGCAACCGCAGGATCAGAAGCCCAGCTTCAGTTCCTAAAGTACTTCCCTCGCTTCGCATCAAACGATGAACACACTGCTGCTCTACGTGGTCTACTTTCAGGATCAGAGAAACTTGCTGGTCGTGAAATCGACACTGACTTGAAGTGGGATCTTCTAACTGGACTAGTTGCTGCAGGTTCAGCCGATGAGTCTGAGATTGATGCCATGTTGGCAACCGATAACACCGCTAACGGACAGAAAGCTGCTGCTCTTGCAAAGGCTGCAATCCCAACCGCTGAATCAAAGGCTAAGACTTGGCACACTGCAGTTGAAACTGATGAGTGGTCAAACACCATCCTTCAGTACTCAACTCTTGGTTTCCAAAGAGGAGCAACCGCTGAACTACTAGCACCTTTTGTTGACAAGTACTTTGCTGATGTCCTGAAGATTTGGAACTCAAAGACTTTCAAGATGGCTGAGTATGCGATTGTGAACCTTTATCCAATCTCACTTGCAACAACAGAGCTGGCAGAGAAGACAAGAAAGTTCTTAGACACCCCTGAGGTTGTTGCTATTCCTGCTCTTAGAAGATTGCTGGTTGAAAACCTTGATCCAATCGACAGAGCACTAAAAGTACAAGCTCAAGACAGATAGTTCAAAAAGGAAAAGGTGGATAGCAAATGCCAGCATGGCTAGTTAGCTTCTATGCAGAGTGGGGTCCTGGCCTTCGCATTTTGTTGAGCATTGTTGCTGCACTTGTTGTCCGCGGTCTGCTCCAGTTGGCTATCAACAGAGTGGTTAGTTCAGTATCAAAGAGTGTTCGCAAGATTGACGGAATGACCAAAGAGTCATCTCCTTTGGCACAAGCTCGTCTACTGCAAAGAACTGAAACTATTGCATCTGTATTAGGAAACCTCGCGACCTGGGGTCTATCTTTCGCAGTCATCAGCATTGCACTTACTGAGGTGGGAGTATCAGCAGGAGCAATCGTTGCTGGTGCAGGTATTTTGGGTGCCGGTCTTGGTTTCGGAGCACAGTCATTAGTCAAGGATCTAATCTCTGGTTTATTCATCGTCTTTGAAGACCAATACGGTGTTGGAGACTTTGTTGACCTAGGTCAAGCAGAAGGCGTAGTTGAAAGCGTTGGTCTTCGAGTAACACAGGTGAGAGACCTTGAAGGAACTCTGTGGTTTGTCCGTAATGGTGAGATCATGCGTGTTGGTAATCAATCTCAAGGTTGGGCACGTGCAGTTCTAGATGTTGCCATCGAATACAAGTCCAACATTTCTAAGGCTCAAGAAGCTCTTATCAAAGCAGCCAAGAGCATTGATGGCAAAGCTCTTGGCGAACCTGAGATCTGGGGAATCAATTCTCTCTCTGGCGATGAGATCGTTCTTCGTTTAGTTCAAAAGACCAAGCCTGAAGATAAAGATGATGTAGCTCGCAAACTTCGCTTGGCAGTCAAGGAAGAGTTTGATAAGGCCAACATCAAGTTAGCTCCTACATCTAACGCTATTTACGTCAACGTAAAGAACTAATGACTGAAGAGCAGTTCGAAGACAGAGAAAGAGTTGAAACTGTTCGACTCACTCACCAAACTGGATCAAATGTTGAGGGTGACATCTATGAACTTGTCGGTGGCAAAGAGTTCTTTAGAAAACTGTGTGCAAAGTTTTATGAAGGTGTAGCACAAGATCCAATCCTGAAGCCTATGTATCCGGAAGAAGATTTAGGTCCAGCACAAGAACGCCTACAACTATTCCTAGAGCAGTACTGGGGTGGGCCTACTACCTATCAAGAGCAAAGAGGACACCCTCGTCTTCGAATGAGACACCAGCCATACAAAATCAATCCAGCAGCGAGAACAGCATGGCTTACACACATGGAAGCGGCCCTTATAGCCCAGGAACTACCCGATTTGTATCATGCTCAGATGTGGGCATATCTCGACAGAGCAGCAACAGCCATGCTCAACACGATGGATGACTAAGCCTTTAGAGGCACGTAGTCTTTCGCGAATCTAGCTAGCACGTGACCGTGCTCAGAACTTAGTCTCACCCAGTCACCAGAAACATACCAAGGCACAATTTCACCTTCAGTAAGAAAACCTAAACCAGCAGCAACAAATGCTGAACCCATTGGTAACGGGAATTTAAAGTCAAATGCTCTGCCCCAGATTTCACTTCTCACTCGGGCAGCGATAGGCCCACCAACTGAAGATGGAAGAGTTTCAGAAACTTCAGCGATTCCCTTACGAGCAATCTCGGTTAGTTCAGATTCCGGTATTTCTCCGCCAAATTCCCAGCCAGTTCTAGTTGGAGTCTCTGTGCTCCAAGAGACTTCAACCAAATCAAAATCTAAGTAAATCTGATTCTCCTTAGAAGGACCTTTGCCAGTTAGGTTCAATAGGCGATCTGAAAGGCTTAGTTGCTCTTCTTGCACTTCACCTGCAGCAACAGAGTTCACTCTTGCTAGTAAATCTGAAATCAAAACTGTTAGATCAAACTCAGTTGCCTCCGCTAGCTGAAGGGTTCTTAGCCCAAGAACTAATGGTGAATCTTCTTCATAGTCGCCGCTGAAGATAGGAGCAACGTAAACAGTCAACACATCACCATAAGCTCTAAGTCGAACAGCACCTTTAGGGTCCATTCGATTAGCTCTATCTAGGTATTTGCCAAGATCAACAACATCTGCATTGCTAGGTAAAACGAAACTATTTCTCATCGACAAGGACTAGTCTCTAGTCAATCTTCTATAGGTTGAACGATGAGGTTTAGCAGCCTCTGGTCCTAGACGAGCAATCTTGTTCTCTTCATAGCCTTCGAAGTTACCTTCGAACCAGTACCACTGGTCAGGGTTATCGTCTGTGCCTTCATAAGCCAAGATGTGTGAAGCAACTCTGTCGAGGAACCATCTATCGTGCGTAATAACAACAGCACAGCCAGGGAACTCCAATAGAGCATTCTCAAGTGAACCAAGGGTTTCAACATCCAAGTCGTTTGTTGGCTCATCGAGAAGCAATAGGTTTCCACCCTGCTTCAATGTCAAAGCTAGGTTCAAACGGTTTCTCTCACCACCAGAAAGAACTCCAGCTGGTTTTTGCTGATCTGGACCCTTGAATCCAAAGGCTGCAACATATGCTCTTGAAGGAACAGTTACGTTTCCTACCTGAAGGAAATCAAGACCATCCGAAACAACTTCAAACAAAGTCTTGTTTGGGTCAATGCCACCACGTGATTGGTCAACATAAGAAATGCTTACGGTTTCACCAATCTTTAGCTCTCCCCCATCTAGAGGCTCTAAACCAACAATGGTTTTGAACAAAGTTGATTTACCAACACCGTTAGGTCCAATAACTCCAACAATTCCGTTTCTAGGAAGAGAGAAAGTTAGACCACTGATTAGAGATCTTCCTTCAAAACCTTTTTGCAGATCCTTGGCCTCAAGAACAATAGATCCAAGTCTTGGACCAGGTGGAATCTGGATTTCTTCGAAGTCAAGTTTTCTAGTTCTATCTGCCTCTGCTGCCATCTCTTCATAGCGAGCAAGACGAGCTTTCGACTTAGTCTGTCGAGCTTTAGCAGAAGATCTAACCCAATCAAGTTCATCGCCAAGACGCTTGGCTAACTTGGCATCTTTCTTACCTTGAACTTCTAGACGCTCACGCTTCTTTTCTAGATAAGTTGAGTAGTTACCTTCGTAAGGGTAAGCACGTCCTCTATCTAGTTCCAGAATCCATTCAGCTACGTTATCTAGGAAGTATCTATCGTGAGTAACTGCCAAGACTGCGCCTGGGTACTTAGCTAGATGCTGTTCAAGCCAGAGAACTGATTCAGCATCAAGGTGGTTTGTTGGCTCATCTAGAAGAAGCAGGTCTGGCTTTTCTAGAAGCAACTTACAAAGAGCAACTCTTCTGCGCTCACCGCCGGAAAGATGGGTAACTGCTGTATCCCCTGGAGGGCAACGAAGGGCATCCATTGCCTGCTCTAGCTGGTTATCTAGATCCCAAGCATCAAGGTGGTCAATCTCTTCTTGCAGCTTGCCCATTTCTTCCAACAAAGTGTCGTAGTCAGCCTCTGGGTTAGCAAGTTCAGCACTGATCTCGTTGAAACGATCCACTTTTGACTTGATGTGGGCAACAGCTTCTTCTACGTTTCCAAGAACTGTCTTCTCTTCGTTGAGAGGTGGCTCTTGAAGAAGGATTCCAACTGTGTGGCCAGGAGATAATCTAGCTTCACCATTAGAAGGTGTGTCCATTCCAGCCATAATCTTTAGAACTGTTGACTTACCTGAACCGTTAGGCCCGACAACACCAATCTTTGCTCCAGGGTAGAAAGCAATGGTCACATCATCCAGGATGACCTTGTCCCCGTGAGCCTTGCGGGCCTTGTGCATTTGGTAGATGAATTCAGCCATTTTTGGTCCTTTAAGAAGATAAATGCGACACTCACAATCAAGTTCGCTCGGAGATAAGTATATCCGAAGGTGATTAGGGGTCAGGTTCCTAATCTTGCTTGTTGAAGGTGAGTGTCGCACACCAGCAGCTGGACGTTAGGGCAAGAGGCTGCTGGATTCTATCTACTAGCTATTGGCTAGAGCCTTTTCTTTACCTTTTGAGGTAGCCGGAGTTACTTGTTCTGCTTCAACATCATCAGGTGCTGGAGCAATTTCCTGATCGCTCTCCTGAGATTTCACTGTTCTCGTGAAGGTAGTTGAACCCCAAACCAAGTCGTGACCGATGCTTTCCGCTTCTAGTTCAACTGAAGTGCCTGCTCGCTCACCGTTATCCCAGTCTCTAACTCTGAGTCTTCCCATAACTAGAATGCGATCACCCTTGGAGATAGACATTGAAGAGTTGACTGCTAACTGACGGAAAGAAGTAATCGTGAACCAGTTGGTTTCCGCATCGACCCATCTATTTAGTGTTCTATCGAATTTACGAAGTGAAGCAGCTAGTCGAAATGAAGTTATTGGTAAACCGTCTTGAGTGACTAGATGTCTTGGAGTTGTTGCGACGAGTCCTGTGACGCTGTATTGATCTGACATTTGTTGCCTTTCTGAAAAGTATTCATAACTGATTCAGAAAGATTGCCAAGAAAACTAAATTGCTGCTTTAGTTTTCCACAGCCAAGAAATTACTTTAGGTACTCAGTGAAAGAGGCTCGGGTCTTTGCCATCTTGCCGCTAACAACACTTTGACAATAGGCATTACCAGGATTCTTTGAGAAGTAGTCCTGGTGATACTCCTCTGCTGCCCAGAAGATTTCAAGTGGCTGCAGTGTGGTTACGATTTCGCCATCCCACATCTGCCCTGCTCGCTCTAGTGCTTTTTCAAATATCTCTTTTTGCTCTTCGCCTTGATAGAACATTGCTGATCTGTAGCTAGAACCAATGTCGTTTCCCTGACGGTTTAGCTGCCTTGGATCGTGAACAGTGAAGTAAAGATCCAGTACCACTTCAGAGCTGATGATTGATTCGTCAAAGATAACCTTGGCAACCTCTGCGTGTCCCGTCTTTTCACTGCAAACTTCTTCATAGGTTGGGTTGACTGTATGCCCACCGGCATAACCACACTCAACATCGATGATTCCCTTGAATTGGGAAAAAGAGGAATCGAGACACCAGAAACAGCCACCGGCAAGTACATATTCAGTCATGTCTCTAGCCTAGGGTTATTAGGTGAGCAGAGTAGCCAAGCGAAACCCAGCAGTTGGGATTACTGCTGTATCTTTTGCAGCCCTCATGTTCGGCTTCAATGCCTCTAGCGTCAAGATCATTCTCGGAACAGAAATCTCTCCAGAGCAATTAGTGCTCTTTAGAGCTACCTTCACCGCCGTCATAGCCGGTGTCATTCTTCTCTTCACCAACAAAAAGGCATTCAAAGTAACCAAGAAGGAATTCCCGGTTCTTGTTTTCTATGGAATCTTCGGTATCGCCTTGATGCAGTGGTCTTACTCAAATGCCGTCAGCCTGCTGCCTATCAGTGTGGCCCTACTAATTGAATACACAGCAATCGTGATTGTTCCTCTTGTCTCTCTTCTCCTATTCAAAGAGAAGGTTCGTCCAAGACTTTGGTTTGGTATTGCCGCCGTTCTAGTTGGGCTTGCAATTGTTAGTAATCTCTGGAACTCAGAACTAAACCCCGTGGGTGTTGCCTGGGCATTTATGGCAGCTGCTTGCCTCAGCATCTATTTCCTGATTGGTGAGCACACTCAACGCAAACGAGACGCCATGTCCACTCTCTTCTATACCTTTGCTGTTGCAGGTGTGTTCTGGGCAATCATTAACCTGATCAATCCAGGCAAGGCAATTGACATAAATCTTGACTTCAATCTGGGTGGAAACCTGAGTGGTATTGAGATGCCGGTATGGGCAGGGCTTCTTTGGATTGGCATCATGGGTTCATTTGTCCCAATGCTCTTGGACTACATAGCCCTAGGGAACCTATCGGCTACAGCCGTTGGCGTCATTGCCACTGCTGAGACAGTGTTTGCAACGGTCTTTGCTTGGGCTTGGCTAAATGAATCAATGACAACTCTTGAGGTAATTGGCGGTTTAATAGTGGTAGCGGGAATCATCCTTGCTGAAACTTCTAGAACCAGCTCTATAAAGGTGTAAATGTCTAAGCGTGAAATCAGCAATAACTCTCTAGCAATGATTGCCACCGTTGCCCTGGTTGGAATTCTTGCCTCAGCAATTGGATTCTTCAGCCCTGACTACTGCACTGTGCCGCAACAGGATGACTGGACTTCATGTGCATCTATTGCTGAGAGCAGAAACATCGGATCAATAGTTCTCTTTGTGGTCTGCGTGCTTGGATTTGTATTATCAATTGCCAAACGTCGTAAGCCATCACAAGGGTTAGATAATGACTAACAAAGCCGCTGCAAAGATGCACAGCTCAACTCCTGAAACTGTTGCCCTACGTGAAGATGTAATCAACTATGCACGCGAAAGAATGGCTTTAGACCCTGCTCCCCTAGATGGTCCACAAACTCTTAAGTTTCTTCAGAAGAACGCCAGCAACACAATCTCTGAAAAAGGTTTGGGTGGAAAGAAAGCCCTAAAAGTATTTGAAGATGTCTTAGCCCCTGCATGTATTTCAACCGATCACCCTGGTTACCTAAGTTTCATTCCAGTGGCTCCAACAAAAGCAGCAACACTATTTGATCTAGTAGTTTCAGCAACCTCTGTTTATGGCGGTTCATGGCTTGAAGGTTCGGGTGCTGTATTTGCAGAGAATGAGGTTCTCGCTTGGCTAGCTAAAGAAGTAGGGCTACCAAAAACTTCTGGTGGAGTTTTTGTTCAGGGTGGATCACTAGGCAATCTCTCTGCTCTAGTAACCGCAAGACACACAGCAATCAACAACCGCAAGAAGGCTGGACTAAAACTTCCAAAGCGTTGGTCCATCATTGCCTCTAAAGAATCACACTCTTCACTCAAAGCAGCAGCAAGAGTGATGGACATTGACGTTGTCTTAGCTGAAGTTGATTCTGAAGGAAGACTCAGAGGCAAAGCTGTATTAGAAGCAGCTAAGAAAATCAAAGATGGACTCTTTGCCGTTGTCGCTACCTCAGGAACAACTAACTTCGGAATAGTTGACCGACTAGATGAAGTTGGTTCAGCTGCTAAGAAACTTGGTGCTTGGTATCACATAGATGGTGCATATGGTCTTGCTGGAATCCTAGATCCAGCAAGTAAGCATCTATTCAAAGGAACTGAGAAAGCAGACTCCTTCATTGTTGATCCACACAAGTGGCTCTTCACTCCTTTTGATTGCTGTGCTCTGGTTTATAGAAAGCCAGCTCTTGCTGCAGCTGCTCATACTCAACACGGTGAGTATCTAGATACTTTGACCGATGGTGGCGATTTCAACCCAAGTGATTACGCCTACAACCTAACTAGAAGAGCTAGAGGATTACCTCTTTGGTTTTCTCTAGCTACCTATGGCGTGAAAGCATATAGAACTGCCATTGCCGAGAACATCAAATTAGCTCATCAAATAGCTGATGTGATCAGAAAGCGTTCTGACCTAAAACTTGTGAGAGAACCAGAACTATCCATTGTTGTGTTCGAAAAAGAAGGCTGGAAGCTCTCCGATTACGAGTCCTGGTCTGATCGCATCCTGAAGCAAGCACTTGGCTTTGTTGTGCCAAGTTCACATGATGGCAAACCAAATGCACGCTTTGCGATTGTGAACCCAAGAACTGAACTAAAACTACTTGTCGCTCTCCTAGATTCAATGGATGAAGGTAAATGAAAGTTACTATCGCTCCCGCTCTTGCATCTCTTAGTCGCGTCAAAGAGCAAACTAGAAAGCCAATCAGAGTTGCTCTAGTTCAGATGCACTGGGATAAAGACGAAGCAACCCATCTAGCGAATCTGAACAAAGGTATTGAGTTAGCCAGCGAGGCTGGAGCTCAAATGGTTTTCTTGCCTGAACTGACTCTAAGTAGATATCCAGCGGACAAGCTACCTGCAGGCAAGCCTTCCGCTATTGCTGAAGATCTTGAAGGTAAGACTTTTCAATTTGCTAAGGCAGCCGCTGAGAAATATGGCATCTATGTCCATGCTTCGCTTTATGAAGACACAGAGTTGGAAGATGGCAGAGGAACAAACGTTGCCATAATGGTCAACCCTGCCGGTGAACTCATTGCCTACACACCTAAACTCCACATTCCAGTCACAGCTGGCTACTACGAAGACAAGTACTTTGCTCCTGGACCTAATACTCCAGATGGTTATCCGGTCTATGAACTAGAAGTTGGCGAAGACGCGACATTAGCGAGCTTTGGACTTCCTACTTGCTGGGATGAATGGTTTCCTGAGGTTGCCAGAGCCTATTCATTAGCAGGGGCTGAAGTGTTGGTTTACCCAACGGCAATTGGATCAGAACCTGATCATCCAGATTTTGATACCGCTCCTCTATGGCAGCAGGTAATTGTTGGTAACGGTATTGCTAATGGAACATTCATGATTGTTCCTAACCGTTGGGGTCATGAAGGTGCGTTGAACTTCTATGGAAGTTCCTTTATCTCTGACCCTTATGGTCGAGTACTTGCAAGTGCATCAAGAGATGAAGACGAAGTACTTATTGCTGATCTTGATCTAGATCAAAGAAGAGATTGGTTAGATCTCTTCCCATTCCTAGCAACTAGAAGACCAGATACCTATGAGGCTCTAGTGAAGCCAGTGGTGAATAAAAGAACAGACTCAGGCGATGGCATTGACGGCGGTATTGCCGGAGTGAATCAAAACACCACAGAGGATCTGCAGTGATTTGGAAGATGCCCGCTGAATGGGTAAGACATGAAAGAACTTGGCTTGCTTGGCCAGCTGCTGATTATGCCCAAGAAGAGGATGCTTTCATTGCTTGGTCAGCGGTAGCAAACACTGCAGCCGAATATGAACCTGTAACAGTTCTCGTTAATGATAGACATCTAGCAACAGCTAAGAAGTATCTATCAAAAGATATAGAACTTGTTGTGTGTGAACTTGATGACAGTTGGATTAGAGATAGTGGTGCAACATTTGTTGTCAACAGTGAAACTAATTCACTTGGAGCTATCGACTGGGTATTCAATGGATGGGGTGCTCAGAGTTGGTCTCAGTATGAACTGGATGACAAGGTTGCTTCATTTATGGCTAACCACGTGAATGTTGAAATCATTAAGAGTGAATTGGTTAATGAAGGTGGAGGAATCCACACCAATGGAGCAGGACTTCTACTTGCAACCGAAACAGTTCAACTTGGTTCTGAAAGAAACCCTGACTGGTCAAGATCTGAAGTTGAAGCTGAACTCAATTCAAAACTTGGCACAGATAAGGTCATCTGGATTAGACGTGGGCTCACCAGAGACTATGAAACCTTTGGGACTAAAGGACACATTGACATTGTGGCCTGCTTCGCAGATGAGAACACTCTCCTAGTTCATGACCAACAAGATCCTTCTCACCCAGATAGCTCAGTAACCCATGAGGTTATTGCTCGGCTGGAGGAGCAAACGAACGCCAAGATAGTCAAGGTACCTGCGCCAAAAGTGCTCAAAGACGAACTTGGCTTCGTGGACTACTCATACATCAACCACTACATCCTGAACGATGCTGTTTTGTTGTGTGCTTTTGATGATCCAAACGATCAG
>Ga0209444_10002199_pt1 | contig 10771 bp, 5 predicted proteins | sample LauGreFaBDMM15DN_2_FD_188215 | JGI IMG/M metagenome (GOLD analysis project Ga0209444, IMG submission 188215) | Freshwater lake microbial communities from Lake Michigan, USA - Fa13.BD.MM15.DN (SPAdes) (version 2) | ecosystem: Environmental > Aquatic > Freshwater > Lake | place: Lake Michigan, USA...
GCACCAAACCGGTTGAGAGAGAGTGCTTTGCTGCCGAACTTTGCTAACGAGCGCATAGGTAACATCAGAAAAAAAGTGCCGTATGCAAATGCATGACGCGCAGGCCGCAATCGGGTGTGGCGCACTTGGCCAAAACCGATAAGCGGTTGATGTACGTTGATCGTCATGCGGCCAATATTCCTGATGCGGCGTCACGACCCGTTTTGAATCCATCTTCGTGAAACCCGTAACCCATCCATGCACCTGCATACCAAGTGTTTTGCTGGCCTTGCAAGCTGGGTAACTGCGACTGTGCCTTGATAGCACCAAGATCAAACACAGGATGCGCATAGTCATACGCGCCCAGCACTTTGCTGGGGTCGATAGCGCGAACTGGATTGAGCGAAACCACCACATCTTGTGAAAACGGCAGGGGTTGTAAACGGTTGATCCAATAGTGCAAGCAAACGCGACTAGATTCAAGTCCTAAATCTGTGGCGCGTTCATAGTTCCAAGCGGCCCATGCGAGTTTCTTCTTTGGCATGACCGATGTATCCGTATGCAAGACCGCCTTGTTGGGGTGGTAGCGAATCGCGCCAAGCAATGCTTGTTCTTGTGGCGTGGGTTGTGCCAAAAGAGACAAAGCTTGGTCGGCATGGCAGGCTAAAACGACAGCATCAAAAACCTCTGAGCCAGTTTCCGTGAAAACACGCGCTCCACTGTCGTTGCGCTCTATGCGTTTTACGGGTGTTTGCAAGTGTGTGTGTGGGATATGTCGCAATAACTTTTCAACATAATGCTTGGCACCACCGGTGACCGTGAACCATTGCGGGCGGTTCACCACTTGGATCAACCCATGGTTATGGCAAAAACGGACCATGGTGGCAACTGGAAATTGCAGCATTTGGTCTGTGGGGCAACTCCATATGCAACCAAGCATGGGCAATAAATACCAGTGGCGAAATGCAGACCCAAATTTATATGCTTCTAAAAACTCACCCAAGGGTTGCATCAGTACATGATCTTCGCCACGCTCAGCCAATGCATTGGCCAATACGTTGAAGCGCAACACATCGCGCAACATACCTAAAAATGTGGAGCTAAATAAATTGCTGCGTTGCGCAAATACGGTATTTAAATTGGAGCCACTCCACTCCATGGCGCGTTGTCCTGAAGCGCGCGGGGTTTGTACCGAAAAAGACATGTCAGACGCAGAAGTCTGAACCTGCAGTTCTGCGAAAAGTCCAATCAGCCCTGGGTAGGTGCGCTCGTTAAAAACCAAAAAACCGGTGTCCACACCATGCGTCACCATTCCCTGTGGGCTGGGCAATGTGACATCCACTGTGTGCGTATGACCTCCAAAATAAGAGCCCGCTTCAAATAAGGTGACGTCTGCTTGTTTGCGTAAATGGTAGGCCGCAGATAAACCAGAAATACCGGAACCGATAACGGCAATCCGTTTACGCATTAGCGGGAGTCCTTTGCAGCGAGTAATTTTTCAACCTCGCTGACAAAACCTTTGTCTTGCGGGCCGGTGATGGATCCGTAGCCTTTGACAGTCTTACCATCGCGGCTGATCAAGTATTTATAAAAATTCCATTTAGGCGCAGTGCCGGTTTGTTCGGTTAATTGTTTGAACAACGGTATGGCGTCAGTTCCACGCACAGATGTTTTGGTGAACATAGGAAATTTCACACCAAACGTGTTGTCGCAAAAATCAGCGATCTTGGCATTGCTCTCAGGCTCTTGCGAAAAATCGTTGCTTGGAAAACCCAACACCACCAAGCCACGGTCTTTGTACTTGGCGTAGAGGGCCTCTAGGCCTTTGTACTGCGAAGTAAACCCGCAAAAGCTTGCCGTATTGACAACCAACACCACTTGTCCTGCATATTGGCAAAGCGCTTGTGGCTTTTCATCTTGCAGTCTCAGCATGGTGTGTTGAAGTAACTTGGGACACGTCGTAGAAACCGTGCTTGCAGAAAGAGTGGGCTCAGTTGCCGCAACCACCGAGGTGCTAATGCAGAGACCACAACATAGCAATAAAAATGAGATTGAATAATTTTTCATAGCGGCATCATGGCTGAATATGGACGATTTGTAACGAGAACAAGCCAATTCCCTTGATTGGGTTCTGGAATTGAGCAACCTAGAATGATGCCACTATGCAGACAGCCCTAGCCGAGCCAGATTTTTTAACAAAAATTGCTTCACCCCAAGAAGCTGTATCGCGCATCGCTCAATTGCGTGAAAAGGGTGCGATTGTTTTCACCAACGGTGTGTTTGATGTTTTGCACCGCGGCCATGCCACGTATTTGGCACAAGCGCGCAGATTGGGTGCGAGTTTGGTGGTGGCGCTCAATACGGACGCATCTTCTAAACGCTTAGGCAAAGGCGACGGTCGCCCGCTCAACACATTGGAAGATCGAGTAGCTTTGATGGCGGCTTTGGCCAGTGTGAGTCTGGTCACCTGGTTTGATGAAGACACGCCCTATCAAATCATCGATGCGCTACGCCCCGATATATTGGTCAAAGGCGGTGATTACGACATGGCGACACTGGTCGAAACCCAATTGGTTGTATCGTATGGCGGGCGCGCACAAGCGATTCCCTTTGTGTCGGGTTATTCGACGACCGCGTTGGTCCAAAAAATTCGCGCGCACTAAGCGCCGAATACCGCATTAATTGCCAAACACGGCACGCCATAGTGCCAACACATCTTCGCGCCATTTCTGTGCTTGGGCGAGTGGAATTTGCGTAGCCAATTCGTCAAGCCGCGCTTGGTGTTGTACTTTGCGCAACGCGCGGTAAGCATTGCCAGCAGCAACTCCGACGCCTAATGGCAGCAAACCAGCTTGCTCGCTGCGTTCCAGCAGCTGGATATTGCCAACGTTCGCTGACAAGGTCGGGTGTTGACTCGCAAACGCCAAAACCAAATACTGGACCGCAAACTCCACATCCACCATGCCGCCTGCGCTGTGCTTGACGTCGAACACATCTAGCTTGACGGGGCGTGCAGCGCTCAGCTTGTTGCGCATAGCGATGATTTCATCTTTCAATGCGCTGTGATCGCGTGTCGCATTGATAACTTCTTCACGAACCGCTTCGAGCTTTTCTCTCAATGCTGTCTCTCCACCACAACTGCGCGCGCGCGTCATGGCTTGGTGTTCCCATGTCCACGCCGTGTTGCTGCCGCGTTGGGTTTGGTAATCTGCAAAGGCTTCGAGTGAAGTGACTAGCAAACCCGAATTGCCGTTTGGCCGTAAAGCGGTATCGATCTCGTACAAATCACCTTCGCTGGTTTTAACGCTCAACCAGTGGATTAGTTTGCGCACGTAAACAGCATAGATTTCTCCTGCTTGCTCGTGTGGGTCGTCATAGACAAACACAATGTCTAAATCGCTGCCGTATCCCAACTCTTTGCCACCTAGTTTTCCATAAGCCAAGATTGCAATGCGTGGCGTATCGCGATGTCGTTGCTTCATGCGCTGCCAGACCCAGCGCCCGGCGATGTTGAGTACGGCATCGGCTAGGGCGCTCAAGTCATCTGCCACTTCTTCGACGGTGAGACGGCCTTGCACATCGCGCGCCAAAGTGCGAAATACTTCAGCATGGTGGGCACGACGCAACACGTTGAGCAAACTCTCCTCATCGTCTTCATGGGTTGCTGTCAGCGCTTGTAAGCGCAAGGAGAGTTCTTTGTCAAATGCAACAGGATCAAAGCGCTCTGCTAACAAAGCGTCTGTAGCCAATTCGTCAATTACCCCCGGGTGTCGCATCAAATAACGCGCAGGCCATCGCGCTAATCCGAGCAGTTGCACGAGTTGTTCATGCACGCGGGGACGCTCTGCTAACAAAGCTATGTAGTTATCGCGGCGCAGCATGGGCGTGATCCAGTCGCACCAGCGCAAGGCAGCTTCTTCGCTGATGCGAGATTCTTGTAACCACTGTTGCGTGCGTTGTAAAAGTTTGATTAGCCGTTGCAATGCATCTTCACGCATGCCTCGCACGGCAGGCAGTCCCACCCAAATGGCGACTCTTTCGCGTAACTTTTCTTGTAAGTGGGGCAACACACTGGGTAAATCAAAAAATGCTTTTGGGCTTGCAGAGGCTAAGCGCGAAGAAGTGTCAAGGTCTTTGGGGGCCTTAGAAACTTGGTTAACAGAGTCTTGTTCTAGCTTGCTCGACATTGGAAGGGGGTCAGCCTCAGAACTTTGCGCAGGAGAACCCAGCAAGCGCTCAAACTCTGATGCAACTATGTCGCGATGCGATTGCAGTTGCGCCAAAAATGTGGGTACATCTGCCAACCCCAAAGCCTCTGCGATAAACCCCAAGTCCTCTGCGCTGGTAGGCAGCGCATGGGTTTGTTGGTCATCTAAGTACTGGATACGATGCTCTACCCGTCTTAAAAACACATAGGCTTTTTGCAACGCATCCGCAGCATCTGCCGTCATAACGCCTGCGTTTTGCAGTTTTAGTAAAGCATCGCAAGTCCCGCGTGTCCGCAACTCTGGGAATTGCCCGCCTCGCACCACTTGCAAAAGCTGCACGGTGAATTCAATTTCGCGTATGCCTCCGCGTGAGAGTTTGATGTCGTTGGCGCGCTCTGGCCTGCCGGCATGGCGAGTCGCCGCATGCTGGCGAATTTGCTGATGCAGTCCGCGCAATGCATCAAACACGCGGTAATCTAAATAGCGTCTAAAGACAAATGGCAAAACCGTCTCGCGTAGACCAGCTGCGCGAGACATGGCGCTGCGAGGCGCGACCACACGGCTTTTGAGCCAAGCAAACCGCTCCCATTCGCGTCCCTGCACTAAAAAATATTCTTCCAAGGCCTGGCGAGAAATCACAACAGGCCCCGAGTTGCCGTTGGGACGCAATGCGAGGTCTACGCGGAATACACATCCGTGCTCTGTGACTTCGCCAATCATGGACTGCATAGCCTTGACGATTTTGGCGAAATACTCATGGTGGCTGATACGCCCTGCTCCGATGGCAGTTCCCGATGCATCGGTTGCGCCAGTGGTCTCGCCATCTTCGTCATAGACATAAATCAAATCAATGTCACTAGATACATTGAGTTCGCGCGCGCCCAACTTACCCATGCCAACAATCCACAGTGTGGCTTCCTCATCGCCTAAAGCCTGAGGCATGCCGTGGCGTTCGGCCAATTGGCGCTGGGCTTCGGAAAAAGCTACATCCAATGAAAACTCAGCCAAGTCGGTCATGGCATGGGTGATGGAGGACAAATCTGCGTGTTCACAACAATCCATCACCACCAAACGCTCAAACACCAGTTGGCGCAAGATGCGTAAGGCATCTGTAGGCGCGTACGAAATAGAAAGCTGTGAAAAGCAGGTCTGCAAATGGTCGAGCGTTGGTGCCCCTGTCGGTAATAGCGGCAGTTCCTGCGCATATCGACGGCGCAGGCGCTGCACCACCCGCGAATACGCGCTTAAGTCTGTGTTGGCGCGAGAGATAATTCCACCCACTGTGTCAAGACCATGAACCCAACGCCCGAACCTGCCGCTTCTGTTGCCACGAGCGAATCACGAACCGACGGTATGTACCGCGTGATGAAACGCGTCTTGTGGGTACTTGTGTGTGCATGGGCATTGCTAGTGTTGGTGTGGAGCAGTCTGCATCTTTTCATTGTGCCTCGAATAGACGACTATCGGCCCTTGTTACAGCGGCAAGCCTCGCAAACGCTTGGACTGCGCGTAGAGATTGCCAATGTCAGTGTTCTGGGGGGATGGTGGGCACCTCAGCTGCGGTTTCAAGACATTCAGTTATTTGATGCCCAAGGTCGCGAGGCCTTGCGTTTGCCTTATGTGGATGTGGTTGTTTCCGCGCGCTCCTTGTTACGCGGCACATTTGAGCAATTGGTCATTGACCAACCCGAACTCGACATTCGTCGCGACACGCAAGGAAACATCTGGGTGGCAGGACTTGATACATCGCAAGCAAGCGACGGGTCGGGCCTAGATTGGTTTTTTTCACAACCTGAGTTTTTGATTCGCGATGGTGTTTTGCGTTGGCGCGATGAATTGCGCGATTCGCCCGAGTTAAGTTTGTCGCACGTCAATGTGGTGATGCAAAACAGTTTGCACCAGCATCTGATGCGGATCGACGTTACACCGCCAGTGGGGCTAGGGCAGCGTCTGTCGGTGCAGGGTAAGTTTTCGCAAAACCCCCTGCAACGCAGTGGTGACTTACGTCTGTGGAGTGGCGAGCTCTATGCCGATGCGCCTGACATCGATCTTTCTTCGTTACGCCAATGGTTACGTTTTGACCGCGGCATTGCTATCTATGAAGGCAAAGGTGGCGTGCGGGTGTGGACCGACTGGGTGCAAGGCCAATTGATAGGCGTTACCGCCGACATGGCGCTAGATGCGGTGGACGCGCGATTGGGCGATAGCCTGAAGCCACTGGTGTTGCGCCATGTGAGTGGCCGCATAGGCGCCAAATGGCTAGACGGTGAAAACGAAATCAACAGCCAAGACTTGGTCTTTGATACCCAAGAGGGAGAACGCTGGCCTGGCGGTGTGCTGCGACTGAAGTGGCAAGGGGATGACTTTCGCGTGGGTAACTTGACCGCTGACCGTCTGGACTTAGATGCCTTGGCACAAATCAGCCAACGCTTACCCCTGCCAGAGGACTTACGCACTGCGCTCAAGCTCGCCCAGCCCAAAGGGCAAGTGTCCCAACTGAGCGCCAGTTGGGTGCAGCCTAGTGCGCAACAAGCAGACGCAGAGTTGAACTACAAGGCCAAAGGCACGGTAAGCAACTTTCAATGGCTGCACGCTGCCAATGCGCCTGTCCCCTTGCAGCGCCTTCCAGGTGTATCTGGTGCGGATATGGAGTTTGATGTTTCACAGCAAGGGGGTAGAGCACAAATAGCTATCAAACAGGGGGGTGTAACCCTGCCAGAGGGATTGGACCAGGCCAAGATTTCTTTGGCGCAAGCAGCCGCCAACGTCAGTTGGCAAATTAAACCGGCGAATAAAAAAAGTGCTGATGAGCAAGAACCTGAAATTTCTGTTCAAGTCAAACAAGGGCTCGCACGTAACGCCGACGCGTCGGCAGAATTTAACGGTACTTGGACAACCGGTAAAGGCGAAAATCGTTGGCCTGGGGTGTTAGATCTGACTGCCAACATTAGTCGTCTGCAGATCAAACAATTACATCGCTATTTGCCGACAGAAATAGACGCGCAAGCACGTGCCTATTTAAAAGATGCGCTCACGGGCGGTGAGATCACGCAAGCGAGTTTGCGGTTAAGTGGCAATTTAGTGGACATGCCTTTTGACAATCCTAAGTTGGGCGAGTTCCGTTTTATTGCCCAAATTGCCAACGGTCAGTACGCCTATGTCCCGCAGACAAAGGGTAAGCCAGTTAGCCTGGCAAATACATGGCCAGCGATTACTTCGCTCAACGGTGAATTGGTCTATCAGCGAAGCGCTATGCAGTTCAAGGGCGCAGGAAAGTTGGCGGGGGCGCCTCAGCTGGCATGGGACAAGATCGAGGCGACCATGCCCCGCGTGAAAGACCTAGACGTCACAGTGAAAGCACAAGCGCGCGGCCCCCTGGCCGATATGCAGGGCGTTGTGGTGCGTTCGGCCCTTAACGAGTTGCTCGACCATACATTGGAAAAGAGCCAGGCCACTGGCATGGCCGAATTCAAAATGCAACTCAATGTTCCGGTCCGCGCCTTGCAAAAAACGTCTGTGCAAGGCAGTGTGACTTTGCAAGACAACGAATTGCAAATCATGCCGGGCGTGCCCGTGCTCAGCAAAACCCGAGGCGTCGTGCAGTTTGATACGCAAGGACTCACCACCAAAAATCTCAAAGCCCGCGTTTTTGGTGGAGACGCCCAAATTGACGGCAACCTATTGTTTGACCCCAACAAAACAGATGCATCAGACCAGCTACGTATCAAGGGGGTGGTCACTGCCGAGGGTTTGCGCCAAGCTAGCGAGCTTGGGGTGTTTTCACAATTGGCGTTACGCGCAAATGGATCTACTAGCTACAACGCGAGCGTTGGACTACGGAAAGGGCAGCCTGAAATTTTGGTGCAAAGTGATCTCAAGGGTATGGCTTTAACTTTCCCTGCGCCCATGAATAAGCCCGCTGCAGCGACTTGGCCTTTGCGTTTGGAAACGCAACTCACCAATGAGTCTCTAGCCCCTAAATCTAAGGTGATGCAAGACCAAATCAAGCTCTCTGTGGCGCGGGTCTTGTCGCTCAACTTTGTAAGAGATATCAGCGCTTCGCAGACCCGCGTGTTGCGCGGTGCGATTGCATTGGGCGTTGCCACATCCGAGGCAACCCCCTCGCGTGAGGTAGGGGTGAGTTTGAGTTTGCAGCAGCCCAACGTAGACCTAGACGCGTGGAATGAAGTGATGACGCAGTTCTCTGCCGCATCTGCAGCCAAGTCAAAACCCCGATCCACAAAAACCAATTTGGTCGGGCAAGAGTTAGAAGCAACTGGGGCACAAGATTATTTGCCCTCTTTATTGACTGTCCGTGCAGACCAAGTAAAGCTGGCTGATCGCGTAATCAACCGCGTGGTTGTCGGCGGGGTGCGCATGGGTGAGTTGTGGCGTTTGAATATCGCAGCCGATGAACTCAACGGCACTGCAGAAGTTCGACCCGCCACAACCACACAACCTGCGCAGTTGTATGCGCGTTTGTCTTTTCTCAACATCCCGCCGAGCTTGGTGCCTGATGTAGAGCGCATGCTCAGTGACGAACCTACTAGCATTCCTGCCCTGGATGTGGTGGTCAACGATTTAACGCTGCGTGGAAAAAAACTAGGCCGTCTTGAAATGGATGCCGTCAACCGCACCGTTGCTAATGCAGGCCGAGAGTGGCGCTTGAACAAACTTAATCTCACTGCACCCGACGGCAGTTTGAGTGCTACGGGTTCATGGGCGGCAGATGGACCAAGGCTGCGAAGAACGCGCCTCGACTTTGTGATGGATATCAAAGACAGCGGGCAGTTGTTGACGCGTCTTGGAACTCCCAACGCGATTCGCAATGGCTACGGCAAACTGCAGGGCAAAGTGTCTTGGCAAGGCTCGCCCATCACCTTGGATTACCCGAGCATGTCGGGGCAAATGAACTTGATGATTGAAAAAGGCCAGTTCCTCAAATCCGAACCTGGCGCAGCACGACTTTTGGGCGTGTTGAGTTTGCAAGCTTTGCCAAGGCGCTTGATGTTGGACTTCAGCGATGTCTTTGGCGAAGGCTTTGCCTTTGACTTTGTGCGTGGCGATGTGCGCATAGAACAAGGCGTAGCGACTACGAACAACTTTCAAATGAAAGGCGTCTCTGCTGGCGCGGCCATTGAGGGCAGTGCCGACATTGCCAAAGAAACCCAAAATCTCAAGGTGGTGGTGGTGCCTGAAATCAATACCAGCGCTGCCACGCTTTATATGGCGGCCATCAACCCGTTGGTTGGTTTGACAACCTATTTGAGCCAGTTGATTCTTAGCAAGCCTTTGACCAAAGCAGGAACCTCGGTCTTTTTGATTGACGGGTCTTGGAGCAATCCACGCGTGACCAAGACCGAGTGATGCGTTGGATAGCCCCCCGTTTGCTGAGCCGTTGGGCTTTGTGGATGTCTCTATTGGTTTTGCTGGTCTGCATGGTTAGCACCTTGGTCTGGCTTGCGGGGCGCTACGAAGTCAGCCAAGTTGAAAACCGTATGGCCGAAGACGCCTCAGACGCGGTGTCCGATATTCGTAATGGTCTTACACGCAATGTGCAAAGTTTGCAGGCACTGCAGTTTGCTGGACAGGCGTCCGCGCCATGGGAGCAAGAGGCGGCCAGCTTGTTACGCGAGCACCGAGAGTGGTTGCGTTTGGAATGGCGCGATGTTCAGTTGCAATTGAAGTCAGAGGTGGACACGCCATTTCGCGGACCCGTGCTTGGCCATATGGGCCCGATGTTTCAAATGCCTGAAGTGGTGCAAGCCTGCTCAGTAGCGCAACGCCAAAGCGGCCCAGGTTACAGCGCTAGTACCTATGTGCCGCAAGCCAATGGGCAAGGTCTCGAAGTGATGAACTTGTGCTTGCCAGTTTTAAACAATGGCGAGTTGGTGGGTTTTACCTTAGCCACTTACGCCTTGAACGAAATCCTCATCAATTTTTTAAACGCACAGTTGCTGCGTAGCCAAGAAGTCTCTTTCACCGAGGCCGATGGCACCCGACTTGCCATGCATGGCGCGGCGCAACGCGGCGCGCGCGTATTTACTGCGAAACAATTGCTCACACTTCCCGGAAACACCATGGTGTTGCGACTAGATAGTTGGCGCGCAGCGCCTGATGTGTTTCCTAACGTTCTCACCGCGTTGGTGACCATGATGGCAATTGCGCTTACGAGTGTGATGGGCTTATTGGCAAGAGACATGCGCAGACGCCAGCGCGTCGAGTCAGACTTGGCCGATGCTTTGGCGTTTCGCAAAGCCATGGAAGATTCCTTGGTCACGGGCTTACGCGCGCGCGATAGCCAAGGACGCATCACCTATATCAACCCCGCTTTTTGCGAGATGGTGGGCTTTACGGCCAAAGAGCTGTTGGGACACGGCATTCCTGCGCCTTACTGGCCACCAGAGATGGTCGACGAATATGGCAAACGACAGGCCTTGCGTTTGGCCGGTAACGCCCCGCCACGAGAAGGGGTGGAGTCGGTCTTTATGCGCAAAAACGGTGAGCGCTTTACCGTGCTGATATTCGAAGCGCCGCTGATCAACGCCTATGGCCAGCAAACGGGTTGGATGAGTGCGGTACTC
>Ga0209444_10002201_pt1 | contig 10762 bp, 10 predicted proteins | sample LauGreFaBDMM15DN_2_FD_188215 | JGI IMG/M metagenome (GOLD analysis project Ga0209444, IMG submission 188215) | Freshwater lake microbial communities from Lake Michigan, USA - Fa13.BD.MM15.DN (SPAdes) (version 2) | ecosystem: Environmental > Aquatic > Freshwater > Lake | place: Lake Michigan...
CTTCTGGGCGGGATCAAAGCCCAGCGTGTGGATCTGGACCAGAACCTCACCCTCGCCCGGCTGGTGCACCGGGGTCTCGACCATCAAAAAATCCTCATCCACCAGAGCGCGGCCGAGCGGGCGGGCATTGATCAGCCACTGGCGATTGAGGGTGTGCATGGCGTTCTGTCCGATAGGGTTGAAGCGATAGGGTCAGGCTAAAGGGAACGGCCGAGCGGTCAAGCATGGCTTCCCATTCCCCTCCATGCTCATGGTCTTGTCAAAGACCTAAGGACGGCTAGTGTGGATCGGGTCGAAATGTGAACCCGCGGCGGCGGCGAACGTCATGAAATAGGAAGCCCAAGCCATGAAGCCCTTAGCCCTAGCCGCCCTGACTGCAGGTCTACTGCTCGCCAACGCGCCGCAGGCCTTGAGCCAATCAGCCGCGCCGGTCGCAGCGGCCCCTGTTGCGTCCATAGACTATTCCGATGGCAAGACCTGGCTTTGCCGCCCGGGCCGCGATGATGTCTGCAGCCAGTCCCAGCAGGACGCGACCATCGTCAGCGCCAATGGAAAGCTGGCCGCCGAGCGCTTCGGTGCTGACGCCAAGGCCCCGGTCGATTGTTTCTATGTCTATCCCACCGTCTCGAAGGACCCGGGCGGCAATGCGGCCATGACCATCGCGCCGGAAGAGCGCTCGGTGATCGATCAGCAATTTGCCAGGTTTGCGGCCAAGTGCCGACCCTATGCGCCGCTCTATCGCCAAGTCACCCTGACGGCCTTGCGCTCGGCCATGATGGGCAAGCCGATGGCTGCAGATCGGGCCATGGCCTATAATGACGTGCTGGGTGCGTGGAACCATTATCTCAAGAACGACAATCATGGACGCGGCGTTGTTCTTATTGGTCATTCGCAAGGCTCCGGCGTCCTGATCCAACTGATCAAGCAGGAGATTGATGGCAAGCCCGTGCAGGGGCGCGTGATCTCGGCCATTCTTGGCGGCGCGCGGCTTCAGGTTCCGGTCGGCAAGGATATCGGCGGCGATTTTAAGTCCATGCCCCTTTGCCGTTCGGCAACCCAGACCGGCTGCGCGATCAATTTCGCCGCCTTCCGGGTTGATAGTCCACCCCCGGCCAATTCGCGCTATGGCACTTCCTCGGCAGCGGGCCTAGAGGCCGCCTGCGTCAATCCCGCCGCCTTGGCGGGAGGCTCGGGAGCCTTGAAGGCCTACCTGGCGGCGGGCACGGACGATATTGTCAGTGACGGTACCGGCAAGCCCTTGGCCTGGACCACGCCGCCAAGCCCGATCAGCACCCCCTTCGTCGCCGTCCCTGGACTGTTGAGCGCCGAATGTGTCCGTTCAGGCGGCTTCAACTATCTGGCCATCACCACCCATCCTGATCCCGCAGGCCTGCGGGTAGGCACCATCACGGGCGATGTCATGGTTGGAGGACAGGTCCTAAAGGACTGGGGCCTGCACCTGATCGATATGAACCTGACCATGGGCAATATGCTTGATCTGGTCGGATCGCAGAGCGCGGCCTACCTCAAGACGGCGAAGTAGGACCTGTGCGCCTTAAGGCGCCTTCACCGCAGGGGGCAGTTTCCAGAAGGCCGCCGCGTTGGTGTCGAAGATGGCGCGGCGCTCGGCCTCGGTGATCTTGGCCGTCATCATCCGCTGAACCCCGGCATGGACATCCTCGTAAGGATAGTCCCCGGCGAACTGAACCTTGTCGATGCCGACCACGTCGATGGCCAGACGTAGGGAGGCATTATCGGTCATGCCGCTGGTGGTGATCGCAAAATTGTCCCGGAAATAGTCGCTGGGCAGGCGCTTAAGCCAAGGATTGGCGCCGGCGAGTGCCTGCCGCTGATAGCGATTATCGATCCGCTCTAGCCAGAAGGGCAGGCCCTCGCCCATGTGACCGAGCGCGACGCGAAGCTTAGGATAACGATCAAAGGTCCCGGACATGATCAGTCGCATGGCGTGAAGTGCTGTTTCGGCCGCAAAGCCCCAGGTCGCGAAATAGAGGCCGTAGTCCAGATAGGGTTGGACCGAACTTCCCCCCGGCTCACGCGGGTGCAGATAGAGCGGCATATCTAAGGCCTCGGCTGCTTCCAAGATTGGTGCGAACTTGGCCATGTCGAGATATTCGCTGAAGGTGTGGGAATTGATCAAGAAGCCCTTCAGGCCAAGCCCCTTGGCCCGCTCCAATTCCTTAGCGGCCAGATCTGGCGCTTGCGGGGCTACGGCGGCAAGGCCAGCAAAGCGGGTCGGGCGGGCCCGAACGGCGGCGGAGAGGATATCATTGGCCTCGGCGGAGATGCCGACCGCTCGGCTGGCCTCAAAGACCTGAACGCCCGGTGAGGTGATCGAGATGACCGCAAGGTCCACCCCGTCGGCATCCATCTGGGCGATACGTTTGTCACCCAGATCGAGCAGTCTCCCATGCAAGAAGCGCTGGGCAACGCCATTGCCAAAGACGAACTTGCCCATCTTGGCAAAGCCCGGCTCCACGCCGCCAGCCTCTAGAACCCGCTGGGATTCGGCCATCAGGGCGGGGGTGGCAAAGGCCTCTTCGGTGGCGATCCGGCGATAGGGGCCAGTGGCCTGAACCTCATCCTTACGCTTGGCCATGACGCCGACGGCGGCTGCGCCAACCAGAGCCGCGCCGCCCAATCCGAGCGCGGCGCGCCGTGAGGGTTTAATCCCGGCCATGTTTCGTACTCCCTGAACGCCAAATCTCTTGATCTTTCTGGAACGGTAGGTCCATAATTATCCCATGTCTAGACCCGTTGAGTTTGACCGCGATCAGGCCGTTCAAAAGGCCGTGCATCTCTTTTGGCAGAGGGGTTATCAGGCCACGTCTTTGGCCGACCTGCTTGACGCTATGGGTCTGAGCCGCAGCAGCTTCTACGGCGCCTTTGGCGACAAGCGCGGGCTCTTCGTCGACTGTCTGGACGTCTTTGCTCTCCGTAACCAAGCCATCTTGCAGCGGGCGCGGGATCGTAAGCCGCCCATGGCGGCGCTGCGCAGCTATTTCGAGCGCAATTTTGGTCGGACCTCAGTGCCCGATCTTCATTTTGGCTGCATGCTGGTCAATACGGTGATCGAAATGGCGGCCATCGATCAGGGCCTCTGCGACCTCGCAGGCCAGCATCTCAAGACCGTCCAAGATCTGTTTGAGGCCTGTCTTGGCGATGCCGGAGCCGAGCCCGATGAGGCCAAGCGGGCGGCTGCCTTCTTGATGATGGTCAATGAGGGCGCGTGGGTCGCTGACCGTCAACGGATCTCCATCCCAGATCAGTTGGCGCGTATCAATACGGCCTTTGGATATGTCGAAGGCTCAATCGCTAACCGAAACACAGCCAACGCTCAGCTATAGGATTGCTTGTGATGACCGAGGCCCTTGAGCTTTATCATTCTCCTGTTTCGACCTGCTCTCAGAAGGTTCGGATGGTGTTGGAAGAAAAGGGGCTTAGCTATGTGTCCCACCTGATTGATCTTCAATCGGGCCAACAGCATGCCCCAGACTATGTCAGGCTCAATCCCAATCACGTCGTCCCGACCCTGGTTCATGGCCAAAGGGTGATTTTAGAATCGACGCTGATCAGTGAATATCTTGAGGAGGTGGGTGCAGGCCAGGCCCTCATGCCATTGGCCCCGCACGATCGCTATCAGGTTCGACTTTGGGCGCAATATATTGATCGGGTTCACGCCCATGCGGCGGTGCTGACCTACTCTGTTGGACCGCGCCATATGATCATCGCTCAAGGCCCTGAGGCGATTGAGCACTATATTGCGTTGGGCCAGGATGAGCGCACGCGTGTCAATCGCCGCGCGATCATCGAGCAAGGGGTTGCCTCGTCGCAGTTTGCCCAGGCGCTGACGGCCTTTGTCGCCATGCTGGACCTTATGGAGGAACAGCTCACGCACCATGCTTGGCTCGCGGGTGAAACCTTTAGTTTGGCGGATACGGCCGCCATTGCTTACGTGCTGCGCCTTGACCATCTGGCGATGACCGCCTTGATCATTGAGCGACCCCACGTCGCGTCTTGGTACGAGGCTGTTCAGGCGCGGCCAAGCTATGAGCGGGCGATAGATCAGCATCTGAGTGCCCCCACGGTGGCGGCCTTGAAATCTTTTGGTGAAGCCTGTTGGCCGCAGGTGCTTGCCTTGCTCTAGCTTTCAGCAATGATGGTAGCCAACCCGTTGGGATCAAAACAAACAAGAGGAAACAGGATTATGAAGACACGCATTACCGAAATGTTCGGCGTTGAGACCCCGATCATCATGGGCGGCATGACCGGCGTTGGCTATGGCGAACTGGTCGCAGCGGTGGCCAATGCGGGCGCGCTGGGTTTCATTACGGCCCATATGTTCCCTTCAGGGGCTGAGCTTCTGGCTGAGATCGAAAAGACCAAGGCCCTGACCGACAAGCCGTTTGGCGTCAACCTGACCCTCTTGCCCTCGATCAATCCCATTCCCTATGACGAATATCGCGAAGCCATCATCGCTTCGGGCATCAAGATCGTCGAGACGGCTGGCCGCACGCCGGTCGACCATCTGCCGCGTTTTAAAGAAAATGGCGTCAAGGTGATCCATAAGTGCACCTCGGTTCGTCACTCGGTTTCGGCGGTGAAACACGGTGTCGATGTGATCAGCATCGATGGCTTTGAGTGCGCCGGTCACCCCGGTGAAGATGATATTGGTCTGGTGGTTCTGCTGCCCGCTACGGTCGACGCCGTCGATGTTCCCGTCATCGCCTCTGGCGGCATGGCCGATGGCCGCGGTCTGGTCGCCGCTCTGGCGCTTGGCGCTGAGGGGGTCAATATGGGTACCCGGTTCTGCGCAACGGTCGAGGCCAAGATCCACGAGAACGTCAAGCGTCAGATCGTCGAATATACTGAGCGCGATACAATCCTTGTCGGCCGCAGCCTGCGCAACACGGCCCGCGTCGCTCGCAACTCCGTCTCCGAGCAGGTGGCTGAAATCCAGCGCGATCCGACCAAGACCTTTGCTGAGGTGCGCGAGCTGATGGCCGGTGTTCGTGGCCGTGAAAATGTGCTGCGCGATGGTTATATGGACGGCGGTATCTGGACCACGGGCCAGAGCCAAGCCCTGATCCACGATATCCCGACCTGCTCTGACCTGGTCAAGAACATCATGGCTCAGGCCGATGGTATCTTGGGCAAGCGTTTCGCCTCTATCGCAGGCTAAGCGCCTAAGCCCTATCGTTGGGGCTAGGTTTAAGGGTTGCAGCCGGGCTGGCGGATCGCCAGTCCGGCACCCTCGGCCGCTATGCGGGTGCGTCAGCCTTGCTCACGCAAGCCTGATAACCGCCCCCATCGCAGCGGTTGCGAGCCACTTGCCGGCTGACTGCAAAGACCGATCGACCAAGCGTCGCGGCTATCGAACGATAACTGCGAGCACCACTCACTTGCTGCTGAATGAAATCACGTTCGGCGTGATCAATGTGTTTAAAAGACTGTCTCATGGAAACACCCATTAGCTGACTGGGTGTTGCGCTTCAAATTCGAGACCGTCATCTATAAACCTATGCGCCTTGCTGTGCTTGATAATGATACGGTTCTCTGCGCTGGATCGTGCGCTTAATCTCCTCGCCGATTTCCTCGGCGGCAAGATCGAGTTCATAGCTTTTTTGCAAGTTCATCCAGAAAGCCGCCTCAACGCCTAGCCATTGTTGCAGACGCAAGGCGGTGTCGGCCGTCATGGCTCGCTTGCCGGCAATCAACTGGTAAAGCCGATTCGACGGAACATGCAGTTCGCGGGCCAGCTGGGCCGGCGACATTGCCAGTTCGGCCAGCTCATCGCCCAGGATGGTGCCGGGGTGGATCGGGTAGATGGGTCTTTTTTCTGTCTCGGTCATGTCGGTGTCTTCTCAATGGTCATCGACGATTTCGATATGGAAGGGCTTTACGTGATCGTCGGGCCACTCAAAGCAGATGCGCCACTGTTGGTTTATGCGGATGCTGTATCGCCCTTTGCGGTCGCCGCCTAATGCCTCGAAACGATTGCTCGGCAACAGCATCAGGCCATTGCGCGATACTGCATCTTTCAAGATTAAAAGGCGTTTCTTCGCTTGCTCCTCGAATCCTTGAAACGCTTTCACCCTGTTCCCGGCGGCAAAACTCGCTGTGCGCTTGTCCCGGTATAGGGGCGGTTGTGGTTTCTCGTCCGTCATGCTCTCAGAACGTCACAAAAAGACGCGCTACGTCAAGCGTAGTCTTTGATGCCAATTCTTAAAAACCCGCACCTTGGAGAGCCGCGCGGCGGCCCGTTTGTCGTTCTGGACCCTAGTCGGGGCGCTTCAAGGCGAACACCTCATCGGTGACGCTATAGTCCAGATAGCCAAGGCGCGCGATCAGGCGCATGGCGGCCGTATCGACCAGCCCCTCCTTGACGAACTGGTCGTCAATATGGACCCCGACCACCTCGCCTAAGACCAGATCAAAGCCATTGCGCACCCCGTCCTTGCCGAACAGGGGCACGGTCTGCAGATAGACACATTCCAGATGGGCCGGAGCGCCCTTAACCCTCGGCGGCTTGATGAGTTGCGAGGCTAGGGTCCCTAGACCGGTTAGGGCGAACTCATCGACCTCGGGGGCCAAGGTGGCGGCGCTGCTATTGACGGCCTCGCGCTGATCAAAGCTGGCAATATTGCAGACAAATTCTCCGGTCTGTTCGGCATTGGTCTGACTGTCTTTGCGCCCCGCGCTGGAGAAGGCGACGATCGAAGGACCGGAGGCGACCAGATTGAAGAAGCTATAGGGGGCTAGATTGGCTACGCCATCGCCGCTTAGCGTGCTGATCCAGCCAATGGGACGCGGAGCGACCAGTGCCTTGACCGGATCATGCTTGAGCGGTGCCTTGCTTCGAGCATCATAGAACATGCCGCATCTCATCGGTTGGATTGGTCGAGGTGGCCCTCTGTAGGGCCGACAATGGCCTAGAGCGAGCCAGATGTCCCGCTAGAGCGTGCAGCAGGCTCAATGACCACAGTTTGCGTGAGGCGGTCTATGGCGCTCGCCAACCTGGCCAGATCAATGGGCTTGGCAATATAGTCATCGCATCCGGCCTCGCGGTAGCTGGCGATCTGATAGTCCATGGCATTGGCGCTGAGGGCGATGATCGGGGTTGGCGTAAGGCCGCTTAGCCGTTCCTTGTTTCGAATGGCGCGGGTGGCGGCAAGGCCATCCATGACCGGCATCTGAATATCCATCAAGATCAGGTCAAACCGCTCAAGACCGAGAGCCTCTAGGGCCTGAGCGCCATTATCGACGAGAGTTAAGTCAATATTGCGATGTTCAAGGGCTGCCTGCAGCACCATTTGATTGGCCCGCACATCCTCTGCTGCCAAGATCTTGAGGCGAGGGTGCTGGTTTACCGGGGCCGAACTCATTGGCTTGGCCGTGGGTTTGGGCAAGGACGCTGAGAGGCTGCGTGTCAGGGGCAGGCGGACAAAGAAGGTCGAGCCCGCACCCTCGGTGCTTTCGATCCAGATCTTGCCGCCCATCATCGAAATCAGTTCGCGGCAGATGGCAAGACCAAGGCCTGTGCCGCCATATTGCCGGGTCGTCGATCCATCGACCTGAACGAACTTCTCAAACAGCCGGTCGATCTTTTCGCTGGGAATGCCAATGCCCGTATCGGACACGGTGAGGATTATAGTCGCCTCGTCCTTTGATTGCCAATCGACCTGCCCGCCCAATGTGATGGAGCCTTGAGCGGTAAATTTGAGCGCATTGGACATCAGATTGCTGATCACTTGACGCAGGCGATAGGCGTCAATGCGCCATTGTCCACCAAGGTCCGTAGACAAGGATAGGATCGGCTCGAGGCCCTTTTGGCGTAGCATCGGGCTGTAGCTATCGTGCATTTCGCGCAGCAGGCCCCAGAGGTCTTGATCTTCGATCAGCAGTTCAACGTGTCCAGCCTCGATTTTTGATAGGTCCAGAAGGTCGTTCAAGATCATCAGCAGCGCCGCGCTGGAGTTGCGCACAACGTCCAGTTTTTGGCGTTGAGGCGCTGATAGGTCGCCCGCTGCCATGATCTCGGCCATGGTGATGACGCCGTTGAGCGGCGTGCGAATTTCGTGGCTCATATTGGCCAAAAACTGCGATTTGGCGGTATTGGCCGCTTCCGCCGTATCCTTGGCCTCGACCAACTGCGCCAAGGTGCGACGCAGATCGCTATCGTTGACATGGAGCTGGTGGAGCAGGGCATTGAAGCTGCGGCTGAGCTTGGCAAATTCATCATCGCCAGCCTCCGTCACGCGCCGTTGGAAGTCCCCACTGGCCGCGACAGCTTCCATAACGTGGCTGAGCCGAATGACGGGCTCGACGGCCCTGCGCGCGACCCACCGGGAGAGAAAAAGGGCTCCGCCTGCGGCCACAAAAAACAGCGATCCAAAGACCGAGGCATAACGGGCCAAAAGATCATTGGTGGTGGCAACGGTCGCGGTGAGGGTCAATGTGCCCAAGACGGCTGTTTGGCGCGCGGCTTGGATCGGTACAGTGGTGTCGGTTGTCGTCTCAGACGCTTTAGATTGGAGCGAAGAGGCTGTGCTGAACAGAAGCTTTCCCTGCGGGTTCATAATTATAACCCGTTTTACGCCATCCACGGAGGCGACGGCTTCAAGGGATTGTCGCACCGCTGCAAGATTGCCCGCAGAAAGAGGCTTGGCAATTTCGTTGGCGATGAGCTGCGCCTCGGTTGTGCGAGCCTCTCGAGATAGCCGGGCCTCAGCTTGCCATTGGGTCAGACTGAAGACCAGGCAGGCGGCGAGCAGAACCCCTAGGGCGGTGATCATCGCAGCCGTCGCGATGCGCTCTTCAAAGCTAATGCTCAAGCGCTGCCGGATCTTGTTGGCTGGGTTGAGGGACATGGCTGACTGGGGCCGGTTGGAAAGGTTTCACCCCTTTGCGCGGGGCAACGCGACGTTTCAGCGCCCTATTGAACGCGGAAACTACTTCAGATTCATGAACAGCTAGGCGGAGGGCTAAAATCTCGCCCTACTGATATTATGGTTAACAGTGTATAAATTAAAAAACGCCCCTGACGCGAATTTTTCACTCGCTTTTATTAATAATTCGTTTACCAATAAATTTAGGATCAAATTAACCTAATGGAGTTGTGACATGGATAAGGTTCTGGTTGCTCAAACTGTTGCTAATCGTCTGTTCGCAACAGAGGATGCTATCGATACGGCTCTGATGGAGGCCTCACAACTGTTGCAGACCATGCTTCAGGCCCGTCAGGACCTTGGCCTCTCTGCCGTTGTTGCAGACAAGGCACCGGCTCAACTGTCGCAAGCCATTGCGGCCCTGACGGCGGCGCGTTCTGCGGTTGTTGAAGTCCACAGCGCACTGGAAGAAACCAAGCTTCGCATCGGCATCCGTACGAAAATGATCGGCTATTTCAGAAAGCTCGATCAGTTTGAAGGCGGCGTTACGAGCATCAGCCACGTTGATCGTGTCGCGGGCTGAACTTTCGCTTACCAAATTGTTTACATTGGACGTGTTACTGAGCCTGCGCAGATTGTGCGGGCTCAGACATGCTGAACGATTTACTCTTTAGTCTCTCACTGTTTTTACTGGTCTCTACCTTGTCTTTTGCATGGTGGAGGGGCGGTGCCGCCGAGCGTTATGCCGCCTTTGCCATAGGCTTGACTTGGCTTGCAGCGCTCATTGGTCAGGCCTTTACCGGCGAAACGATCCCCGCCCTGACCATCCTACTCGCCGACTGGGTGCTGGCTATTGGCCTTGCGGCCTTGGCCCTGAGGTACCGTAACAGTTGGCTAGGGTTTGCTTTGATGGTGCAGGGCGCGTCGATGACCCTTCATGCCATGTATTTCCAAGAGCCGGGACGCCATCCGAACTACTACCTGATCGGTATTGACGCGCTTAGCCTGGCGATGTTGGTCCTGTTGGTTGTTGGCACCGTCTTGGCCATGCGCAGCCGCCGCGAGGCGGCGGCGGCCTAACCCAAAGCCGTTCTAGTCGGCCCGTTTCATACGGGCGATGAAGAAGCCGTCAATACCACCCTGCATCTGATGAGGTAAAATCCTCAGCCAGCCGCGTTCGGCGAGGCTGGCCTGCGGCGCGCCGCCTTCTCCAAGGCTCATGGGTTCGAGCGCAAAGTCTGGACGGCGCTTTAAGAAGGCGCGGATCTGGCCCTCGCCCTCTTCGGTTTCCAACGAACAGACGCAATAGACAAGCCGTCCACCCGGTGCGATGGCGCGAGCAGCGACATCCAAGAGCTTGGACTGCAAGGCCGCCAAGGTGGCGACATCTCCAGGACGCGCGGCCCACAGGACATCGGGCTGACGGCGGAAGGTGCCGGTGGCCATGCAGGGGGCATCGAGCAGCACCGCGTCAAAGGTTCGTCCATCTCGCCAAGCTGTGGCTTCAACCGTCACCTGTTCGGCGCTCAAACCGGTCCGCTCCAGATTGGCGCTCAGGCGCTTGAGCCGGCTTTCAGAGCGATCGAGCGCGGTCACCACAGCCCCCATCGCGGCCAATTGCAGGGTCTTTCCACCGGGCGCGGCGCAAAGATCGAGCACCTTGTCGCCAGGCTTTGGGGCGAGCAACCGCGCGGGTATGGCCGCGGCGGCGTCCTGCACCCACCAGCGACCTTCATTAAAGCCGGGCCATTCGGCCACGTCGCCGCGCCGGGTTACGCGCAGGCTGCCGCCGGGAAGGGCGGTGGCCTTAGAAGCGATCGGGGCGACGCCATCTTCACTGACCCCAGCCTCTTGGA
>Ga0209444_10002205_pt1 | contig 10752 bp, 10 predicted proteins | sample LauGreFaBDMM15DN_2_FD_188215 | JGI IMG/M metagenome (GOLD analysis project Ga0209444, IMG submission 188215) | Freshwater lake microbial communities from Lake Michigan, USA - Fa13.BD.MM15.DN (SPAdes) (version 2) | ecosystem: Environmental > Aquatic > Freshwater > Lake | place: Lake Michigan...
GTTGTCTATCCAAATGCTGGAAAGACTTGGAATGAAAAACTAAAGCAGTTAGAGGGTTCGGCTGTGAAGCTCTCAGATCAACACATTAGGGAGTGGGTTGACTGCGGAGCAACCATCATTGGTGGTTGCTGCGGTATTGGCCCTAAAGAAATCTCGGAGGTAAAGTCCTAAAGAGGCTTCGACGCCTCAGCATTCAGGCAATTAACAGGTACCCCTTACTTGCCCTAACCCATTTAGACACCTAGCCTAAAGACATGAGAAGAAGGTTTGGCTGGGCAATAGCACCACTACTGGTGGTATCCCTACTGAGCCCTGCTCCAGCACAAGCTGCCAACCTAAGCATTCCTAATGGCATTCAAACAGCAGACCTAAACAGTGTTGGGGTAACTGCTCAGAGCCTCGCTACTGAGCTTGCAGGTAGTGGAGTGACTATCTCTAACGTCGTATACAAAGGTGCTGACGCTCAGGCTGGAACAATCGACATTATTGACCCAAACGTAGTGGCCTTTAACCACGGAGTCATTCTCTCCACTGGAAACATCGCCGATGTGGTTGGTCCTAACAAGAGTGAATCCATCACAGGAGATATGGGTGGCACCAATGACACAGATCTTGATGCCCTAATTGCCAATAGCCAAACAGTTAACCCAATTACTTTTGATGCTGCTTCCCTAGAATTTGATTTCGTTCCAACAGCAAACAAGGTTTATTTCACTTATGTATTCGGAAGTGAAGAGTATCTAGAGTGGGTAAACCTATTTGACGATGTCTTTGGTTTTTATGTGAATGGGGTGAACTGTGCGACGATTCCGGGGGATGCAACTACCCCAGTTTCGATTGACACCATCAACTCAACTGTGAACAGTAACCTCTACCGAGATAACTCATTCATCAATCCACCTAACAACCCTTTAAACATCGAATCAGATGGCCTTAGTGTTGAGTTGATTTGCTCAGCTACGGTAACCCCTAACCAGACTAACCACATCAAGCTTGCTATCGCAGACACCAGCGATCAGGTATTGGATTCAATTGTCATGATCAAGTCAGGAAGTTTTTCAACAACTAAGCCTGAGTCTTGCAACAACAATGTTGACGACGATGCAGATAACAAAGTTGACGAAGACGATACACAGTGTTCAAGCTCAACTACCCCTGCACCTATCGGCCAGTCTGGTATCGGTAAGGCTGGAGACCCTCCAGCATTCACCGGCATTGCAAATACTCCAATCAAGCTAGATGCTGATTCACTTGGTTGGGAACCAAGCGCAAATACCATCAGCACTTCTTGGGAAGTCCACGGCATCAATGGCAATACCGCTGTTTGCCAAGTCATACCTTCCGGTAAGCAAGGACTAGAGCAAGCTGGGTCAATTGCCCTTGCAGCTGCAATTTGTCCAGCTGCAGGTGAGTATGTTGCTCGCATTGATGGTTGGGATTCTAAAGGCAATTCCGATTTTGATTACGATGTTGATTTCTTTGTTCAAGCAGCAGCTCCAGCCGTACACATCAACCCACTACCTGAAGATTACTTCCCTGTTCCAGGCAACACGGTCACTCTAACCGCTGAGGTAACAGACCTTGGAAATGGTGAAGATGTTACCTGCAAATACAACTGGGGTGATGGCACCAAAACTGAAGTCACTTCGGACAACGGACTATGCTCCGACTCTCACGTATACACAGCACAACTCAGCACAGTAATTTCAATCATTGCTGATGCAGGTTCTGGCGTTACTGCAGCAGACATTACTCCAATTGTTATCGGTGAAACCATCAAACCGACTGAACTTGATTTTGTGATCAATGCACCTCCGGTAATCACTGGAACCGCTAAAGTCGGAACCACGCTCTCTGCAACTTCAGGCACTTGGGTTCCTCAGGCTACTAACACCTACCAGTGGTTCAAATACAAGAGCCTCTCAGATACTCCAGTACCGGCAGGCACTGCATCTACATACCTAATCAAACCTGCTGATCTTGGTTATACCTTCATCGTGAAAGTAACCGGAACTAAGACCGGATACAAACAGAACGAAATCATCAGTGCCGCTAAGAAGATAGTTGCTGGAACCTTAGTAAAGACTCCAGTGCCTAAAACAACAGGTCCATACAAAGTCGGAAGCACTCTAAAGGCTGTTCCAGGTACCTGGGATAGCGGAACCACGTTCAGCTATCAGTGGCTCAGAGATGGTGTTGCCATTGCTAAGGCAACCGCATCCACATACAAGATCCAGGCCAAGGACAAGGCCCACAAGATCTCTGTAAAGGTGACTGGCAAGAAGACTGGCTTCACAACAGTCACAAAACTAAGCCTCGCTACCAAAGTCGGTTAGTCGCTCCGCAAGTAATCAGATCTAATAATTACAAAGGTGTTGCACTTTACTCCTAAGTGCTACACTCTCTATATGCCAACACAAAGAACCAGACACATGATCACAGAAAGCGATGAGCTTTCAATGACCATTGACCAAGCAGCCAGCCTATGGCCTGACTGCTCATCCCGGACTGAATTGCTCAGGTTGATTATCGAGGAGGGCTCACGTGCGTTGTTAGTCAAAGCAGAGGCAGTGAAAACTCAAAGACTAGAAGCTCTCAACTCACTACAAAAACTTGGCACCGGAATGTGGCCAGTTGATTTCGATGAACAGCGTAAGAGTGAATGGGACGCATAGTTTTTGATGCAAATGTCGTCATCGCCCTTTTCGACTCTAAGAACATTCACCATGAAGAAGCCGTAAGAATCTACTTAGCAAGCACAAGTTCTTCGATACATCTTTCTGCTCTTACCTACGCAGAAATTCTGACTCATCCAGCTGGATCAAATAAACTCGGCGACTTTGTCTCTAACCTGGCCAGCGGCGGATTTGAAGTTGAACAAATTTCGCAGGAGCTCTCGATAGAGATTGCAAAAGTGCGCCACACGACTCGTCTAAAGATGCCAGATGCCTGCGTGTTAGCTCTAGCTAAATCACTAGATTCTGAACTGATAACGGCTGATCGACAGCTAGCCGAAAAGGCTAAGCAATTGAAAGTAAAGACTCGACTACTAGGAGGTTCTTAGCTGAACCACGTATTGGCCACCACCAGCTTTTAGCTCAGTTTCAAACTTTACTCCTGGTGCAAATCTGGTTAGGCGATCAAGTAACCAAGCTGATGCAGCATTCGCATCGTCTTCGTTTGGGCAACGACAGACTACCTCACGCCCACCTTTTCGAGTTAGACGTTCAACCGTCTCAACAATCGGTGCTGGATCTAACACAAACAAGTCTTTAGACCAAGGAACGACCGGAGCTTTCTTACCCTTCATCGTGTTACACATCCGATGAGCTAGTCGTTCCCTAGCGCTCTTGTCTTTGCTGTTCTTGGCTAGGTAGTAGCTATCAATACTTGGCCCTAGATCGCTATTGACTGAACCATCTGGATCAACAGCAGCATCACATAACCAGCAGATCCAGTTATCGGCATCTCCAACTGCAGTCAAATCACTCATTACTGCAGACTAACCCAAGTTTCTCTTCACCTTGGATTAAGCAACACTATGCACCTTCTTTACTTAGATTTAACTCTCCTAACAGAACTTAGAAGTGTGGGAAAAGCAATTAGAAGTTACGTAGCGCTCGGGGATTCGCTCTCCGAGGGTTTAGGTGACTTCTCATTTGATGAACGCCGTGTTCACTCCGGCTGGACAGACCGTTTCGCTACCCTCCTAGCCCGTGAAGCAGAACTGCAAGGCCATGAGTTTCACTATGCAAACCTTGCTATTAGAGGCGCAAAGATAGCCGACATCATGGGGCACCAGCTAAACAGAGCCTTGCTGCTAAAGCCTGATCTAGTAACAGTAATGGCTGGTCAAAATGACCTACTGAGCAAAGCTGAGAACTACCCAATACTTGAACAACAACTACGCGATGGCATTCAGAAACTCCTTGATGCGGGGTGCCAGGTGATTGTTTCTAACACCATCAACCCAATTCACCTTATGGTTTTCAGACCACTTTCAAGACTTGCTGTTGCTATGACAGAGATGATTGAGCGCGTTGCTAAGGATATGAACGTGCCGATCCACGATGTTCACAGAATTCAGTCCCTAGCCGATGTTTCATACTGGGCTGAGGACATGGTTCACTTCTCAGGACCTGGACACATCAAGGTAGCTAATGAGGCTGCCGTGCTGCTGGATCTTCGTTACCGACTCAGTGAATTAGATGACTGTGAGATTGCAGTTCCTGCACGAGGGCTCTATGGAACCACCCGTTGGTTACTAAAGCACGTAGTGCCATTCTTCTGGAGAAGAATTAGAAGAGTTTCTTCAGGAGATGGGCTTGAGCCTAAACTTCCAGAACTAACTCCTTATTCAGGGCTAGCTCTAGATCTAGAGCCTGCAGAAGAGTTCCTGCCGGCTAACTTTGGGAAGTTTGAGTACTCTCGAGCTTCTTAGCTTTCTTACGCTTTAGATAATCTCTAAGGATCTCGATAGGGAATGGCAGCGAGCTTAGAATCACAAAGCCGATAACCCAGGTCTCGATGTTTTCCTTGACCATTGGAATGTTTCCCAATCCCCAGCCAAGCAATAGTAAGCATCCACCCCACAGGATTGCTCCGATTACGTTGTATTTGAAATACTTCTTACTCTCCATACCCATGATTCCAACCAGCATTGGAACCAAGGCTCTAAGGATAGGAATGAAGCGAGCTAACACGATGGCTCTAGGGCCATATCTTTCGATGATGTCATGAGATCTGGTGATGGTGTCTTCGTTGAAGAAGAAGGTTTTCTTGCGGTTCTTGAATAGAGCAGGCCCTACCTTGACCCCAACCCAGTACCCAACCTGACTACCTGCGATAGCAGAGGCAACAATGATTGGAACAGCAAACCAGATTGGGAAGTTCAGAGTTGAACTGAGAGCAATACCGAGGATGAAGATGAGTGAGTCACCTGGTAGGAATGAACCAAAGATGGTTGCTGTTTCAATAAACAGAATTAGTGCGACACCTAGAACTGCGAGGGTGCCGAAAGATTCAATTAGCGCCTGTGGGTCAAGCAACTAAGAGCTCACTTAGGGTAGGCTGCTTGGTCATTTCCATAGCACTAGCATAGAACTCCAAAAGCTTGGCGTTGTTAGCCGCCCAAGACTTATCTAAGACTTTACGTCTGCCACCCTCTCCAATTCTTGAGAGAAGCTCTTTGCTAGCAAGTAGTTCTGTTAGAACTGGAGTGAAACCATTCTTGATGGTTGGATCAACTAGGTATCCAGAAGCACCTGAATCAATTAGAAACTTAGGCCCACCGGCAGCAGGTGCGATAACTGGAACCCCAGCAGCCTGCGCTTCTTGAATGGTTTGACCAAAGGTCTCTTCAGTCCCGAAGTGAACAAAAGCATCAAAGCTGGCGTAGTGATTTGCTAACTCATCACCGCTCTGCTTACCGACAAAGTGAACGTCAGCACCGCGGAACTTTTGCTCCAGACTTGCTCGCTCTGGGCCGTCCCCGACGATGACAAAGGTTGTGTTCGGGATAGAGAATAGCTCGCTAAAGCGATCTACCTGCTTCTCTGCAGCTAAGCGACCAACGAAACCAACAATCTTTTGTCCATTAGGTGCGAATCTGTTTCTAAGTTCTGAAACAGCTTCAGTGTTCTTGCGATTCGGGTGGAAAAGTTCAAGATCAACACCTCGACCCCACACCTCAACGTTAGATAGCCCTAAACGGATTAGGTAATCTCTAACTTCAGTAGTTGGGGCAAGGTTGATGGTTGCTCCCGCGTGAAAGTTAGCCATTGCTCTGTCTACTAGTGGTCTCAAAAGCTTGAAGCCATAGCGCTCTGTGTATGCAGCGATATCTGTCTGGAAAATAGCAACCGCAGGAACCTGGTTTCGATCAGCCCAAGCAACTGCCTGAGCACCTAGCAATACCGGGGATGCAGCGTGAACAACATCAGGCTTGAAGTCATCAAGGATTTTGCTAACTAAGGGATTTGGTAGACCTAGCTGAAACTGAAATAGCGGAAGGGAAGGAACTCGATAAGTTCTAAAGCCGTTGAAATATTTGCCTGGAGTAGTGGGAGCAATAACGATGGCCTCGTGACCCTCAGCCTTTAGGGTTTCTAGGACCCTGACCACAGAGTTAGCAACACCGTTAAAGACCGGTGGAAAGCTCTCAGTAACTATGGCAACTCTCATGCTCGAAGACTAGTTAATTGAGTGAACACCACCGTATTTACAAGGTTAAGGTCATCTAAACCTCAGGTTACGAGTTCAGGTAATTGGTAAATAGACTTGAGGATTGGAAAGGCAGACAATGGAAGAAAAGAAAGCAGCATTCTCAGCAGCAGAGCGCGAAGCAATGAAAGAGCGTGCGAGAGAGCTCAAATTGGCAAAGAGTGCGGATGCAGATGCAGCCAATCTGGCTGATTGCCTAGCCAAGATCAAAGCCATGCCTGAGCCTGATAGAGCTATTGCAACCCGCATTCACGAGCTTGTTCTAAAGGTAGCTCCTGAACTGGTTGCAAAGACTTGGTATGGCATGCCGGCCTATGCCACCCCAGGTAAAGATGGGAAAGTAATCTGCTTCTTCCAGAACGCTCAGAAGTTCAAAGTGCGCTTCCACACCTTAGGTTTCTCAGAGTGGTCAAAGTTAGATGAAGGGGCCATGTGGCCCACTTCATATGCTCTAACTAAGTTGACACCAAAGATTGAAACTGAGATCAAAGCGCTGGTAAAGAAAGCTGTTACAGGTAACTAGCTAACTTTTCCAGTTGTGCTCTTGCTCAAACTCAAAGTGGTTCCAGCTGAGTTTGTTGCAGTGATCATCACTCTGATGTATTTGCCCTTGTCAGCCTTGGTTAGTTTGTAACTAGAAGACTTCTGACCCGAGATTGCTACACACTTGTTCGAAGCGCTTGGCTTAGCTGCTGTCGCAACAGTGCCCTTAGCCAAACAGCGGTACCAAGAAACCTTGTATGAGATGCTTCCTGAACCAGTCCAAGTACCACGACCAGCTGAAATTGCTGAACCGACTTTGAGTTTCTTTGCACTAACCGAAGCCGCCTTAGTCGCTCTTGGTTTGACCGAGGTTGGAGTTATAGATGCAGTTGTAGCTCCATTTACTGCAACATCGTCAATGTAGTAAATATCTGCTGGAGTGCTCACTGGAACCTGGAAGTCAGGGAAGATAACCAACTTGTCGTAAGCATTGTTAGCTGACCAGCCAGGGGCTGTTGCAAAGTCAAAGTTCATTGTGCTCCAGCCGCGAGGTGCGTACTGGATCAGCTCAACCATTGCTAACCCTTTGAAGAGCTGAACAGCTGTTGGGCTGTTCGCTTTCGGTGAGTAGAAGTTGAATGAGACCTTAGTGTTCACATCGTCTGTGTATCGAATAACACCTGACAGGTCAACGATTGCGTTAACTCCTGTCCACTGCTCACCTGACTTGGTGATAGCTAGAGCATTACCGTGGTTGCTGTCCTTAGGGGAATCAACAATCATTCCTGCTCCACCACCAAATACACCTTCTGGGTGTCCGTCGTTAGCTTCGGCAGCAGTAAGTGCGCCTAGTTCATCGTCTGACTCAAAGGTTAGAAGAGTTGATGGTGCGGTGTAGTTGCTTAGGTCAACAGGACCGCCGCCACCTTCGCCGCCACCATTGTCTCCTCCGACAATAGGGGCACCAATAGCGCCGTTGAAGGTAATGTCATCGACATACCAAGGGTCAGATGTCTTTTGGCCATCGAAATCAAAGAAGATTGAAGCCATCGGGTAATCCTGCTCCAAGTTTCCACCAACTGTAAAGTCAAATGTGTATGTCTTCCAACCAACAACGCTGGTCTGGCGTACCTCGACAATTTGTGATGGGTGTTCTAAGCTCTCAAGTTTGATCATGAGAATCTTGCCAGCAACAGGTGAGTAAATATTTGCCTTAACTCCCATAGCTCCGGCTGAGATCAGAGATGCCTTTCGAGATTTCTTGATCAGTGTGGTTCCAGACCAACCTGGTGCAGCAGTAACAACCTTAAGCGCCTTTGTTGAATCGATAGATCCACCCTCAGGTGCATCTGTAACCAATGATGAGCTGTTTCCGCCAAAGTCGATTAGTGAGTAACCAGAGGTGTCGTTGCTCTCAAAGTTAATAAGTGCCTGAGGATTGCTGCGCTCTTCAGGAACGATAACCTCAGCGGCATCTCGTGCCCCTGGGAATGAAATGTTGTCAACGTACCAGGTCGTTAGCTCTTTACCAGCGCTGTAGTTACCGCAGCCAACTGATGCAAAGTTTGGCATCAAAGCGATGACGTTGTAGTTCTTGGTTTGGTCGTAGCTAGATGCGTAGCTGATGTTTAGTGTCTGCCAACCCTGGGTAACATTCACTTTTCTTTCAATTGCCGCTCCGGCACCTTCAAGCTTGAGCATGAAGCAACGGTCTAGAGCATCTGGTGAATAAACAGAGATGGAGGCAGTTGCGTTTGCGTTAGAGATCGCACTCGATCCTGCAGGAAGGATGAACTTAGTTCCAGCCCACGCAGCACCCTGGTTATCCAACTTGATTGCTTGCCCTGAGGTGAAGCCATCACCCTCAGGTTGATCTGAAACCAACGAGGTTGCGTTTCCATCAAAGTCAGTACCTGTATAGGTCTCCATCGATTCGAAGTCTTCAGACCAAGGAGCTGAATCAGCCTGGGCGACAGAGATACCAATTGAGAAAAGAGGGAGTGCCAAAGTAATGGCTAGAAATTTGCGAAACATGCTATGCCTTTCAATGCAAGACGTTTCGCACAAAACGTTATTGTTATTAAAGACTAGGCGGATAAAAGGTGTCCCCAGCAAGATACAAGACCCATTTAGGTAACGATTAGGGGCTAATCTGGCTCTATGGAAACCTTGCTAATTGAGACCTCTCCTGGTGTAATCACCCAAACTTACCTGCACAGAGGCGGCAACAAGCTAATCATCTGGCACCACGGAATGCCCTCACCTAGGCCTTTCTCCCCTCAAATGGCCGAGTTATTCAACTCCTACGGATACACCGTTGCCATCCCGCTAAGACAGGGTTATGCCAAGTCAACCGCTGTTGGCAGAAGGCCTATCGCTGAAGACACAAAGGTCACAAAGTCTGTCGTTGCTCACCTAGGTTTCGATGAATTCATAACAACTGGCTTCTCAGCTGGAGGAGCTAGAGCACTAGCTGATCTAGCCCTACTGGATAACGTCACCCAAGGAATTGACTTTGCTGGTTTGGTACCAAGTACTGAAGAGTTCAACCCTTTCGAGAACGCTCCTGAGGACGAGCTTGAGTTCTTTGACCTGATTAGAGAATTTGGCCCTGAACTCAAAGAACAATTCACCCAGTGGGCACCAGGGTTCCTAGCCAATGATCCAATGGCTGAATTCGCGAATGCAGATGAAGGCACTAAAGCTTGGGCTAACTCACCAGATGCTCAATTCAGATTTGCTCAACGAGCCATCGCATTTGATTCTGGCGTTGATGGTTGGATGCTAGATGAATACTCTGCATTAGTTGACTACGGTTTTGATGTTTCAACAATCACCAAACCATTGCAGATCATTCACGGTGATGCAGATACCAATGTGCACTTAGCCTGCAGTGTTTGGTTGAACTCAAAGGTTGCAAGTTCAACTCTAAAGATTGTTCCTGACTTTGGTCACTCAAGAATCTTTAGTCTTGAAATTATTGAAGAAGCTTTAAAGAACCTTTAGTAGTAGACGGTCTTTAGGCTGACACGGATGATGCGGTCATCCTTAGGATTCTCTCCACCCTTAGACCAACCACCTCGACCATCCTTGTTGCTGGTGATCAACCAGAGGCTGCCATCTGGTGCAAGAGTTGCTTTACGAATACGACCGAACTTACCTGTAAAGAATTCTTGAGGTTCACCCAACTTCTTATCACCGAGAACTGGCATAACCCAAAGCCTTCCTCCACGAAGACAAGCTGAAATTAGTGATCCCTTAACAAATGCGATACCACTACAAGCAGCATCCTCAGGATGCCAAGTGAAGTATGGGTTTGTATATCTTGAATCGTTGAACTCTTCTTGGTCGGAAGGCATTGTTGGGATTACTGGTGTTGGTGCAGGTGACTCTGCAGTTCCCTGACCATTAGAACCTGGATTACCTTCAGGAAGTGGAGTCTCAACAAACTTGTATTTACCTTCAGCAATAGGCCAACCGTAGTTATTACCCTTTTCCATTAGGTTCAATTCATCCCAGGTGTCTTGACCAAACTCTGTGGTCCACATGTTTCCGTAGTTATCCCAAGCCATACCCTGAGTGTCTCTAAGGCCCTTAGCCCAAACGTATGAACCTTCACGAGGGTTATCCTCTGGAACACTGCCATCAAGATTGATTCTCAAAACCGATCCAGCTAAGCGATCCCAGTTCTGCGAAGTTGAACCTTTCATGCCAGCGTCCCCTAGGCTCACCCAAAGCTTGCCATCAGGGCCAATCGCTAAACGACCACCGTTGTGAGTAGTTGATAGTCCACTGCGATCGATGCCGGAGAAGAAAACTCTCTTGTTTGATAGCGACCAGTTGTCATCAACCTTGTCTAGGTCATACTTGAGAATTCTGTTGTCTTTCGTAGTGGTGAGGAAAACGAAGAGGGATAACTTTCCTTCAGGTCTATCTGCGGCATAAGCCATACCTAAAGTTCCACCCTCACAGAACTTCTCACAGGGAGGAGTAGTGGAGGTGAAAGCAACCTTGGTGACTTTACGTTCTTTATCAATCTGAAGGATG
>Ga0209444_10002206_pt1 | contig 10752 bp, 8 predicted proteins | sample LauGreFaBDMM15DN_2_FD_188215 | JGI IMG/M metagenome (GOLD analysis project Ga0209444, IMG submission 188215) | Freshwater lake microbial communities from Lake Michigan, USA - Fa13.BD.MM15.DN (SPAdes) (version 2) | ecosystem: Environmental > Aquatic > Freshwater > Lake | place: Lake Michigan, USA...
CTGCTTGTCGGCGAGCGTTTCACCAAGCAGGCCGCAAGTGGCGACGACCGCGCCTAGCATTTGGAGGAAATTCCATGAGGGATTCGGATCGGCGGCGATGATGTAAAAGGGGAGGGCGAGCAGGAAAACCGAAATCGCCTGTGCTTGGAAGAACCAGAAAAACGCGGAATTTTCGCGCCCTTTCCAGACCTCGCGGAGCTTGATATATCGCGTATCCTCCGCCGGATGGTGTTTCATGATCCGCCGCGCTAGATGGCCGCCGAGCCGCATCGACCACGCAGCGATGAGAACCCCCGCAGCGATGCGTTTCCCATCAGGAGAGGTGTCGCCAAAAAGGAAGAAGAGGGAAGTGCTGCCAATGCCAAACGCCCAGAACGCATCGACGGGCGAGAAGTTCCGCAGCCGTACACACCAAGCCCATGCGGCGGCGAAGAGAACGATGTTGGCGATGAGGGCGGCAATCAGCATGTCGTGAAATCCTTGGAGAAAATGATGCAATTAGATTCAGCCGGATTTCCATGCCCGCAACCACCTTTTTACACCCACGACCGTCGCTTTTCCGCCCACACATCCATCTTGACTCACCGCAGTTCTGCGAAACAGTCTGCGGGTATGACAGAACCTAAATATTTCGTCGGACTGGATATCGGGGGCTCCACGGTGAAGTCTGTCATCATCGGTCCTGACGGCGAGCAGCTAGGGCCGATCGTGGAGGTGAAGAGCCTCGTGAAGAATGGCTATGAGGCCACTTTTGATCAACTCGAGCTTGCGATCGCAGAGCTTTGCGGCAACGCGGGGATCACGGTGGCGAACATCGGTGGTATCGGCTTGGATGTTCCCGCTCCTTCTTCGAACGGAGTGATCTGGGGCAAGGCGAACCTTGGCGATGATTGGGTGGGCACGGACATCTGTGGGAAACTCAAGGAACGCTTGGGCATCGCGGTGACGATGACGAACGATTGCAACGCGGCGGCTGTCGGCGAATATGCAATCCGCAACAAACACCGCGGCGGCCTGCTTCTCGTCGCGCCGGGCACGGGCTTGGGTGGTGGTTTTGTGCTGCCAGGCGGGCATCTTTACGAAGGCGCGAACGGCCTCGCGCTTGAGGTCGGCCACATTTCCGTGCCTTTCCGCGAGGATGACGGTTCGCTACCAAACTGCACCTGCGGACTCAAAGGTTGCCTTGAGGCGTGGGTTTCATTGGTCGCTCTGCGCAGAAGGCTTGGGATCGAGCTCGGGAAGCCGGAGTGGGAGTTTCATGATCTCAATAACGATCCGGGAACCATCGAGGAAAAGGCTTTCAAGCTCCGCACGCTTGCGGAAAACGGCGATGCCCTCGCCATCCAGCTTTTCAAGCAGCAGGGCTTCATCCTCGGCTACGGTATCGCGGATCTCGTCCGCGTGTTCGATCCTGGCCTCGTCGTGATTGGAGGCGGACTCGCCGAGTCGAAATTCCGCGACCAATTCATGGAATGGCTGAAGGAAGGTTTCAGCGACCGCGCTTGGTCAATCTATCGCCACAGCCCCATCGAACCGGAGAAAGCGACGACCGTTTTCCAATGGGCGGAGGGTGGCGACGCCGCCGCGTCCATCGGCATGGCCTACACCGCACGGGAGCTATTTGCCTGAATCCCTAAATTTCAGCGTTTCAGCTTTCAGTATTTCAGTTTTAACAAAAAATGTTCCTAATCTCCATTGAAGCCCTCCGCCGGAATGTTGCGATCCTGCGTGAAACCGCCGATGCCGCGGGCTGCAAGGTCGTGCTCGCGCAGAAAGGTTTCTCCTGCTGGAAAGCGTATCATTTCATCTCGCCATTTCTGGATGGTTGTTGCGCATCGGGGCTTTGGGAAGCGACGCTTGCTCGCGAGCATTTCGGGAAACACATCGTCACCTACTCGCCGGCGTATGATGAGGCGGAAATAGACGAGCTGTTAGACTTCACTCACCACCTCGATTTCAATTCGCTCTCGCAGTGGTTCCGTTTCCGCGAGAGAATTTTCCAACACCCGCGTTTCATCTCCGGCGAGGTGCTTTGCGGGCTGCGGATCAATCCGGAGCACTCCACGGGCCAGACGCCGATTTACGATCCCTGCGTTCCCGGCTCGCGGCTTGGAATCACGGCGGATCAGCTTGCAGGGGCGGATCTCACCGGGCTTTCCGGCCTCCATTTTCATACCCTCTGCGAGCAGGACTCGCCGGATCTTGAAAGCACGCTCAAGGCGGTGGACGAAAAATTCGGCCACTTGCTGCGCAGCGAGCAGTTCACCTACCTGAATATGGGTGGCGGGCACTGGATCACCAAGCCGTTCTACGACCGCGAACGCCTCATCCGCCTCGTCCGTGAGGCGCGTGAGAAATACAACGTCGAGGTCTGGCTGGAGCCCGGCGAGGCGGTCGCGATCCATACCGGCGTGCTCCGCGCGAAGGTCATGGATGTGTTCGAATCCGCCGGCCACAAGCTCGTAATCCTCGATGTCTCCGCCACCGCCCACATGCCGGATGTGATCGAGATGCCCTACCGGCCCGATGTATTTCTCGTCGAAAAAAGCGCGGACGCCAGCCCGCCGCAACCCGCCGTGACCCTCGAAGGAGAAAGTTATTGCCTCGCCGGTGATCCCACCAATATCCAATATCCAATATCCAATATCCAATCTCTTCACATCTACCGCCTCGGTGGACCAACCTGCCTCGCGGGCGATGTGATCGGTGATTACTCTTTCCCACGCCCGCTCGCACCCGGCGACATCCTCGTTTTTGATGACATGGCACACTATACGATGGTGAAAACGACGACCTTTAACGGCGTGAAGCATCCGCCCATCGCGCTCCTGCATCCGAATGAAACGGTTGAAATTATCCGGGAATTCAGCTATGGAGATTTCCGAGACCGCCTTTCCTAACCCGATCCCGAAAACCATGCGCCTGCTCTTGTTCCTGCTGTTTCCCGCTGCACTACATGCCCAGATCTACGCGGATTTCACCGTCAGTTCGGGAGGCTCGTCGCTCGGCACCTTCAGAGTCCTTCTGGAGCACGAAAAAGCGCCGCGCACCTGTGCGAACTTCATCGGCCTCGCCTCAGGAAAACGGCCGTGGATCGATCCCACAAACGGCGCGGTGCGAACCAACACGCCTTACTACAACGGCCTCACCTTCCACCGCCTAATCCATAATTTTATGATACAAGGCGGCTCGCCGAACGGGCAGGGCACCGACGGGCCGGGCTACTCGATCCTCGACGAATACCACCCCGATCTCCGCCACTCCTCGGATTACGTGCTATCGATGGCGAAATCAAACTTTCCCAACACCGGAGGATCCCAGTTCTTCATCACCCTCGCCGCCACGCCCTCGCTCAACGACAAGCACTCAGTATTCGGAAAGGTCATTTCCGGCACGGCGATTATCGACGGTTTCAAGAATCCCGCCCTCTTCCCCACCGGAGCGAGCAATAAACCGGTCGCCCCCATCATCATGGATTCCGTTGTGATCAGCGGCCCGAGTTTCACGGGTTTCGATCTCAATAATTCCGCGCTGCGCCTGCCTCACATCTCCAGAACCGATCTCTCGATCACGCGGAACGCAGCGGCCTCATCGATGACCGCAATATTCGACCGTAAGACAAAGACGGAGTATTTCACATACGGTTCCCCGGATCTCTCTTCCTGGTCGCAGCAGGGGATCATCCTCAGCATGGATTCCGGAAATGCATTCCAGCTCACCGTAGAATCGCGCACGGAGCCGAGCTACTTTCTGAGGACTGCTCCCGTGGACTATGGCCAGATTCCCGACGCGCCGCCGGATCTGAACAGCTCGGGAAAAACCCTGCGAATCATTTTCGGCGTCGGTAACTACCTCGACATCTCCCCTAACGGCACCGGCGGAGGGACTTGGGTGGATACGGCCAACCGCTCAGGAACCCTCACACAAACCTCATGGACAGACAGCGCACCCGCCACCGGCGTATTTTCGGTGGGCTCATCGAGCGCGTTTTTTATCGCGCTGGGCGATTACAGAACAACCCTTATGAACTATCCGTTCGTTGGCAACAACGTACGCCTTGAGACCTGGCTCTCCTTCCACACGCCAACAACAGGCTGGACCGAGGAGCTTGGCTCCATACCGGGCAACCGCCTCCCGTTCCAAATCCTTTCAAATTAAATTTAGCCGGAGTCAGTTCTTGCCCCTTGCACGGCTGGGTCGCCCGCCTTAGATTACATCCATGAACACTCCGCAACTTGCATTCATCGGCCCGCTCGGCACAGGGGAGATGATCATGATCGTTATCGTGGTCCTACTCCTTTTCGGAGCGAAGAAACTACCGGAACTTGCGCGCGGCGTTGGTAAGAGCATGGGAGAGTTCAAGAAAGCGCGTGAGGAATTTGAGCGCGAGATCACCCGCTCCGAGGATGATGTGCGCCGCGAGGATCGTCCAAAGGATGTCACTCCTAAGACAGCCCCAGACAAAGAGTCCCGCGAGGCTTGATATTTTCTGAATTGAAACCGACATGAGCACGCGCCGCAACCCCGCGCCGGTCGTGTTCGCGCTGATAGTCGCCGTTGCGGCGGTCATTTCCTGGCAGTGCTTCCGCTCGTACGAGACTCCGCCTTGGGATAAGAGCACCCCAACAAGCTCCATTCAGAAAAGTCTCGCTGAGTCTCCGCCTGATACGGATCAGGCGGATTTCACGCCCTTCACCTTCATCACCTACAACGTCAAGAACTGGCTGGTTTCCTACCAAGCCCCGGTAAAATCCGCAGAATCAAAGGCCGCGATTATCAAGCTCCTAGCGAGTGGAAAGCCGGATGTCATTGGCCTGTGTGAAATCGGCTCCGAGAATGATGTGAAGGAGATTCAGGCCATGTTGAAAGTCGCGGGGTTTGATCTGCCGCATATTTACTACACGGGTGGTGAGGATCTTGTCCGCCATCTCGCCATCATTTCCCGTTTTCCCATTCGCTCCACCGAGCTCCCCGATCGGAAATTGAGAGAGCACAAGCAATCCATGCAGCGCGGCATACTCGATGCGACACTCGACGTCGGTGGGCACCCGGTGCGTTTTATCGGACTGCACCTCAAGTCGAAGCGGACGGTGCCGGACTTCGACCAAGCCACGATACGGCTCGCGGAGGCGCAGCATGCGAGACAGCATATCGATGGCATCCTTGCGGCTGCTCCCACTGCCGCGCTCGTTGCTTACGGTGATTTTAACGACACGACCCGCAGTCTTAGTACTCGCGCCATCAACGGCAAGTATCGCACTCCCGGATACCTCAGCCACGTGCACGTCAAGGACAGCCGAGGTGAGACATGGACGCATCACTATGCAGTGGAAGATGCTTACACGCGGATCGATTTCGTGACCATTTCCGCAGGTCTCCGCAGGCATGTGAAAAAGGACAAGTCCCGCATCATTGACGATCCGGACTGGGAAATCGCGTCCGATCACCGCCCGGTGCTTGTGCGTTTCGAGTAATCACTCGATTTCAATGCTCTCGTCGATATCCCCCTCGAAGCCTTCGCTGACCTCCTCTTCGTCAACGGGGATCGCCCTCTGAACTTCCTCGTAATTAATTTCTTCCGGCTCATCGATGCCGTCTTCTTCGATCGGGATCGCCTTCAGCACATCATCACCATCCTCGGCTTTTTCTTCTCCCTCAGGAACGACGATCAGTGCCTTCTTCGGAGGTTCGATGATTTCCTTGATATCGTCTTTGAGCGGCTCGAAAAAATTCCGCACCATCGGAGCTGCCATGCGGCCACCGGAAACCGTCTGGCCGGGCTTACCTTCGTAAAGGACGGCGAAGGCGTAGCGCGGATTATCGTGCGGCAGGAAACCCGCGAACCATGCCAGCCGCTGGTTGAGGCTTGGCGGCCCCCACTGGGCGGTGCCGGTTTTGCCGGCCAAGGTGGTGAAGCTCAGGTTGCCGCTGGTTCCTGTGCCGCCGGAAACCACATCGCGCATCCCATCGCGAACGATCTCCACGGAAACGGGATCCACCCCGAGCCAATTTTTCCGCTCCGGTATTACGGCACGCACCACCCTGCCGCGGGTGTCTTGGATCTGGCTCACGAGGGAAAGCTTCGGCAGCGCACCACCATTGCCGATCCCGGCCATCATCTGCGCGACCTGCAGCGGGGATGCAAGCAGGCTGCCCTGGCCGATGGACATGTTCGCAGTATCACCATTGAGTATCCGGCGATGCTCTTTTTTCATCATCCATTCATCTGAAGGCACGAGGCCCGCCGTTTCTCCGATCAATGGCAGGCCGGATTTCTCTCCCATCCCCAAGCGACGGGACAGGCTCAGGAAAACCTCCGCGCCGGTGTCGATGCCTACCTGATAGAACCAGGTGTTGCAGGATCTCGCCAGCGCTCGGCGAACATCGATGTCCCCTTCTGGCGTTTTCGACCAGTTCCTGAAAGTGTGATTTCCGATCCGAATCGAGGCAGGGGAATAGACGGTGGAGCGCTCGGTGACGACCCCCGCATTCAGCGCGGCGAGAGCGACCACAGGCTTGTAGGCGGAGGCGGGCGGGTAGGAGGACTGGAAAGCGCGACCGAAAAGCGGCGTGCCGGGCTCTTCCTGCAAAGCGCGGAAATCCTCTTCGCCGATGCCAGGGATGAAACGGTTCAGATCGAAGCTTGGCCGCGAAGCCATCACCAATACTTCGCCGGTCACAACATCGATCACCACGAAAGCGCCGCGCTCACAGCCTTTTTTCAGGACGCTTTCCGCGAGCTTCTGCCATTTTAGGTTCAGCGTTGTCACCACTGTGCCGCCTGGGCGGGGTCGCGTGACCTGCTCTTCAATGAGCTTGTTGCCTTTTTCATCGAAAAGCAGCCGCTTCATGCCGGGAATCCCGGTGAGTTCGCGATCAAAAATCTTTTCGAGGCCTGCACGACCCTCGCTTTCCTCCCACAAGGGCTCGTTATAATTGATCGGGCCGGTCGGGAGTTTCCCCACACTGCCCGAGTAGCCGATGATGTGGGCGGCTAGCGTATCCTGCGGATAGATGCGGCGGTAAACGGGTTGGAGCACCAAGCCTTTTCCGAGCATCGGCTCGATCTTATTTGCCTCCTCCGCACGCAGCTGGCCACCTACATAAAGCGGGAGCCAGCGCCGATGCCGGTAATGATCGTAAAGTTCCTCGTCCGTCTTCGCCGTAAAACCTTTCAACTTACCTTCGATCCTCGCCAGTCGGGTTCGCGCCCAATTCACCACATACTCGCGTTCCACATCCTGAAACTGCTCAAATTGCAGCGCCACCTGATAGGCTACCTCGTTTTGCGCAAGCGGCTCGCCCTCCCGATCGACAATCTGCCCACGCGGCGGTGGGATCTTGAGCGTGATTGTGCGGGCGTCCTTCCGCGATAAAATCGATCCGTCACTCGCGGAAGGCAGTCCTTCGGTCTGAGCGGGAGGTATGACGCTCACCGATTTTGGTGTGACCTGATCCTGCGATTGGGCATGCAGCAAGACCGGCCCGATCAAGGCGGCGATCAGTATTCCAGACTTGCTAAGCACGCCGTAAATTATCGTTGCCGCCTCGCGGTGGCAACCTCGCAATCGACTTCTTATAGCTTGTCAGTCTCCAGAGCCGAGCAAGGAAGAAGAGTCACTCGTCCACCTCCCGGGCGGCTAGCGATAGTTCCGCCAACCCCTCCACGCTCGCCACCGAATCCACTTGGCAAAGCCTCTGCCGCAGATCTTTCGCGCCGGAGAAACCCTTGCAATAGGCCATCAACCTCCCGCGCATTGCGGTAAGCGTCTGGCGCTCATTTCCATACCTATCACTCTCTACCGCCATCCGGCAGTGGCGCAGGATCAGCTCCCACCTCTCTGCCAAAGGCACCGGTGCCATCACCTCGCCGGTCTCCAGGAAATGCTTCGCCTCACGGAAAACCCACGGGTTCTGCATCGCCGCTCGTCCGATCATCACGCCGCTCACCGCCGTTTGGAGTTTGCGTTTCGCTAGATCCTCACCGCAGGAGATATCGCCGTTTCCGATCACCGGAACGCCCACCGCCCGCGCCACGGCATCGATCGTTTCCCAATCCGCCTCGCCGCTATAGCCCTGCGCCCGCGTCCGCCCGTGCACCGCGATCGCCCGCATTCCACAATCCTCCAGTGTCCTCGCCACCTCCACCGCATTCACCGAATCCGCATCCCAGCCGATCCGGATTTTCGCCGTCACCGGCACATCCATCCCCACCGCCTTCGCCACGCCTGATGCCACGCTCGCCAGCAGCGGGCAATCACGCAGCAGCGAGGAGCCGCCATTACGGGAAACCACTTTGTTCACCGGACAGCCGAAGTTGATATCAATGAAATCCGGAATCCGCCCCGCCAAACCCTTGTCGATGATCTTCCGCGCCGCCTCGCCCATCCGCACGCCATCCGCCCCGAAAAGCTGCACCCCCACCGGCCGCTGCCCCTCATCGAACTCCGTGTATTTCCGCGTCCGCTCATCCGCCTGCATGATCCCCTCCGCACTGACGAATTCCGTCACCATCACATCTGCCCCCATCTCCTTGCAAATCCTGCGGAAAATCAAATCCGTCACCCCCGCCATCGGCGCGAGATACAAGGGGAACTTCCCATCTGAAAACCAGTGCAACACAACCGCACCGTAACATGCAGGTCAATCCGTGAAGCCTAGCAATACAGGGCCGCCCCTACGGGGGCTTTTGAGTGCGCGCGATCATTCGCCGCTTTTGTTCACCAGAGGGTCGTTTTGCCGGGGTGCCGCGAGCTTTACGAACCAAAGCCATATCCCGCCTAAGGATACAAAAGCGGTGATTCTCCCCGCACTCAAAAGGCTCCGCCTCCCCTAACCGAGCCGATCCCTAACTTGATCGCCCCGATCACTGCTCCCCAATACTTCCTCTTGCAAGTCCCCTCCTCCTCATTTACCGAAAGATCACCATGGCCAACTACCGCGTCCTCGTCTCCGATCCGATTTCCGAAAAAGGTGTAGAAGCCCTGCGCTCTGCGCCGGGCATTACCGTCGATGTCAAGACTGGCATGTCTCCGGACGAGCTGCTTGCCGTGATCGGCGATTACCACGGCCTCGTGATCCGCTCAGAAACAAAGGTGACGCCTGCTGTTTTCGACGCCGCGAAAAATCTGAAAGCCATCGGCCGCGCCGGAGTGGGTGTGGACAACATCGACCGCGACTCTGCCACCGACCACGGCGTGGTGGTGATGAATACGCCTTCCGGAAACACGATTTCCACCGCCGAGCACGCCTTCGCGCTGATGCTCGCCCTCGCCCGCAACATCGGCCCGGCACACACCTCGATGGTCGCCGGGAAATGGGATCGCAAGATTTACGGCGGCGTGGAGATGTTCGGGAAACGCTTGGCTATCTTGGGCATGGGTCGTATCGGCACGGAGTTCGCCAAGCGCGCGCAGGCCTTCGGTATGACCGTCGTTGCCTATGATCCTTTCCTCACCGCCGCCCGCGCCCAATCGCTAAAGGTCGAGCTCGCCGCCACCGCCGACGAGGCACTGAAAGGCGCGGACGTCGTCACGCTACACATCCCGATGACAGCGGAAACCAAGCACATCATGAACGCTGAGCGCATCGCCCTGATGAATCCCGGTGCGCTGATCGTAAACTGCGCCCGCGGCGGCCTTGTCGATGAAGCGGCTGCCAAGGCTTCCATCGACGCCGGCCACCTCGCCGGCATCGCGCTCGACGTGTATGAGGTCGAGCCGCCGCCTGCGGATTTCCCGCTGTTTTCCGCGAAAAAAACCGTCTTCACCCCCCACCTCGGAGCATCCACCGCAGAGGCTCAGGAAAACGTCGGAATTGAGGTCGCGATCCAGATCAAGGATTTCCTCATGACCGGCGAGATCCGCAACGCAGTGAACATGCCGAACCTCGACGCGAAAACCCTCGAATCCGTCGGCCCTTACCTCGACCTCGCGAACTCGCTTGGAAAACTCCTTTCAAAAATCGCACCCGCGCAGTGCGATGCGATCCGCGTCTCCTATCTCGGCCCCGTATCCGAGCTGGATACCGAGCTCGTCACCCGCAAAATCCTCACCGGCTACCTCGCCTCCGCTAGCCACGAGGCTCAAGTGAACCTGATCAACGCTCCCGCCATCGCGAAGGCGCACGGCATCGTTGTCAGCGAATCCACCGTCGCACTCCACACCAACTGCACGGAACTCATCGAGGTCTCCGCCGTGAAAGGCAACGAGGTCACCACCGTGGCGGGCACTTTTTTCGGAAACTCCGCCCGCATCGTCCACATCGCCGGCCACTACGTCGAGACCAGCCAGACGGGTCGTTTCCTCTTCGTGGAAAACGATGACCGCCCCGGCATCGTCGGCGTGATCGGCACCTCGCTCGGTGAGGCACAGGTCAATATCGCGAACATGGCTCTCTCCCGTAACACGGAAACCAAGTCTGCCGTGACCGTCATCGAGGTGGACAACGAGCCATCGTCCGCCTTGCTCGAATCCCTCCGCGCCACGCCGGGCATCCTGCGTGTGCTCAGCTTCGAGCTGTAAATTCATCTATGGTGAAAAGCCCGAATCCTGAGCAACTTCGGCCTCACAAAAACGGACCGCGGATCTTCAGTCCGCCCCAGAACCCAAGCCACATCGCCTTCACGAGCCGCGAAGGCCAGAGCGATCCAGCTATACCGTTTGCCAAAAGTTTGTGCGCAAAAATGAAGTGACAACAAAGTAGAGTGCGCCGCAGGCTCTGGACTGCTGTGATTCTTCATTCATAGCTCTT
>Ga0209444_10002208_pt1 | contig 10748 bp, 9 predicted proteins | sample LauGreFaBDMM15DN_2_FD_188215 | JGI IMG/M metagenome (GOLD analysis project Ga0209444, IMG submission 188215) | Freshwater lake microbial communities from Lake Michigan, USA - Fa13.BD.MM15.DN (SPAdes) (version 2) | ecosystem: Environmental > Aquatic > Freshwater > Lake | place: Lake Michigan, USA...
TTGATGTGAAGAGCATTCGATCTAATCTGATCTGACCAGTTGCATGATCAATCTCGTATTTGTTTCGGGAACCTGCTGGAATTTCAATAACAACATCAAAGATCATCGGTTTCATTTACTTACTCCTTGATGTGTTAGTTGGTACTTAACTATTACAAAAAAGTGGGGTGAACGACGGGGCTCGAACCCGCGACATCCCGGACCACAACCGGGTGCTCTACCAGCTGAGCTACGCCCACCATGCTTGCCTGCTAATTCTATACCGCAGTGGCCGCCCCCTTTGTTACCTAGTAATTACTCCTAAATCTGATCAGAATTCTTCATCTGTTTACCGCCAATCCACCTTGGGATATGTACCTAATTGCAAATCTAAGGCAGGCTTACCCCAGACAAGAATTGAGGAATAGATGGAGAAGGTGGGAGTGGCTGAAGCAATGACTGCAAATCCAAAGGTGGCAATACCAGTTGCCCGAAAAAGCCGTCGCCCAGCATTAGGTGCATCCTCTGATTTGCTGCCAAGTGGTGGCGTTGATATGGAGGCGAAAGATCTTCATATTTGGTTTGGTAGTAATTTAGTTTTAGAAAAAGTAAATCTAACCTTTGCATCAAATTCAGTAACAGCATTAATTGGTCCATCAGGTTGCGGTAAGTCAACCTTTATTAGAACTTTAAACCGTATGCATGAATTAATTCCTACCGCTGCATTAGCTGGTGAGGTTCTGTTAAATGGTAAAGATATTTACGCCCCCGGCACAGATGTAACGCAGATTAGATTAAAAATCGGCATGGTATTTCAAAAGCCAAACCCGTTTCCAGCAATGACAATTCATGACAATGTGCTCAGTGGATTACGCCTTGCTAAATTAAATCCATCGGATAAGGATGATTTAGTTGAGGAGTGTTTAACTAAAGCAGGTTTATGGACTGAGGTTAAAGACCGTCTTGGCGCCCATGCAATTTCACTATCTGGCGGACAGCAACAAAGATTATGTATTGCCCGCGCCCTTGCGGTGCGACCAAGCGTGTTGTTAATGGATGAACCATGCTCCGCTCTTGATCCAGGATCAACTCTTCGAATTGAAGACACCATCAATGAGTTATCTGATTCAATTACAATTATTATTGTTACCCACAATATGCAACAAGCTGCCCGAGTTTCAGATTACACCGCATTCTTCTTAGCTGAGTATGGTGAATCTGGTCGGGTTATTGAGTTTGCCTCAACGGAGGATATTTTCGGCCGGCCACAGGATAAGCGGACTGAAAATTACATCTCCGGCCGATTTGGCTAAGCCAAATCTGTTTACCAATCTGTAACCTTACTGAAGCCTACTCTTCACCTAAAGTCTCTCCTTTGCTTACCTGCAATTTGCCCACGGGACACCCTGATAAACAAGTATCCGACCACGTCTCTAATCGATCGAGAGGAAATAAATAGCAATGAAGAAAAATTCTGTGGCGATCATCGCTTCAGTTGCATCATTGGGATTAGTAATCACTGGAAGCCCAATGGCAGTTGCAGCAGATAAGCCAATTTATATGACTGTTCACTCAACTGCTACCGGTGCAGCAACTATGACACCTTGGGCAACTGCTGGTGATGTTGTTGGTGGTAAGACTATTGCTGGTGTACCAGATGGCATGGGTGCATACGCAAACAAAGATGGAACTATTTCAGTTCTTTCAAACCATGAAATTGCATTAACAAATACAACACTTACATCAGATGATTTCAGTGTTCGTACTACCCGTGCCTTTGGCGGAACTGGTGCATTTGTTACAAAATTTACAGTCAAGCCTTCAACAATGCAGGTAACAAAGGTTGAAGAGGCAATCAAGAAAATTAATTGGTATAACTACGAAAACGGTAAATACCAATCAACTCCACAAGGACCAGCTGCAGCACCAGATATTGATTCCTATAACGCACTAAACCACTCAGAGAACTTAAATAGATTATGTTCTGCATACCTTGCACCAGCAGGTGCTTTGGTATCTGGTAAAAAGGGTTGGAAAACTCCACTCTTCTTTACCGGTGAAGAAGGCGGAGATGAGTCAAGAGTTTTTGTATTAGATCCATTAACTAGCGTTGCCTACCAGGCACCTCGCCTAGGCCTTGCAGCTTGGGAAAACGCAGTTGTGGTTTCAAATACTGGCGATGACACAGTTGTATTTGGAACAGAAGATGGCGAAGACGGAATTGGTAGCGCATCAGTTTCACCTGCTACTGCCTCCTCAGCAGATCTTGCTAAGGGAAGCCAAGTGTTTTTGTACCGCGGTACAAAGACATCTACTGGAACATTCATGGATCGTGCTGGCCTAAACAATGGTTACCTATCTGTTATGAAGATTGCTGGCGTAGTTGATGAAACTCAATTCCGCACCCTTTACCCAATCAAGGCAACAAAGGTTGCAGTAACTTTCCCAGAAATTAACTGGGCAGCAGATGGTGAGACTCAGAACATTCAAGCACGTCTTAAGGGAACATCTCTTGGTTCACCTGAGGATCTTGCAGTTAATCCAGAAAACAAAAACGAGGTTTACTTCGTAACTAAGTCTTCTGGAGTTCCAACTACAGGTGTATCTGCACCTGCCAGCCAAACTGCATCAAAGAAGGCTGACGCTAGCGCTAACGCACGCGATGGTGGCGGACTTTGGAAACTTACCTTCGAGAACATTGCTCGTCCACAAGATGGAGCAACTATCGAGCTAGTTCTTGATGGATCAGAGACACCAAACTTGTACATGGTCGATAACATCGATTTTGATTCAACTGGTAGATACATCATGATTCAAGAAGATGCTGGAAGAAATAACCACCTATCAAGAGTGGTTGCTTACGACACAGTTTTAAGAAAACTTGCTGTTGTAGCCCAGTTTGTTAATACCTATTTCGATCCAGCAATTCCTGCAACATATATGACCAATGATGAAGAATCATCTGGAATCATAAATGTTACAAAATTATTATTCGATTTGAGCACAAGTGATCTTGGTGAAACCTTCTTGCTTAACGCACAGGTTCACCCTGCATCACGTGTTCTTGGCGGAACTACGCTAATCGTGAACGCAGAAAATGCGATTGCTAAGGAAACTGCAAAACTGCGTCCGGATCTAACATTTGCGGACTCAGATGCAGAGATTGCATTTAAGACTAAGGTGATCGAGGGCGGACAGTACTACAAGCTCAACATCACAGACTGGTCAAAGTTAATCTGGCAATAAATAGTAAATAAGACTGGAAACCTCAACTTTGAGAAGTATTCAAAGTTGGGGTTTCTCTTATCGAAGTAAAGTAAGGAGAGTTAAGTGGCGAGCACCCAGAGTGAGTTATTACCTACCGCCCGTAATATAACCACAACGCCAAGACTTTCTGATCGCATTTTTCGTATTGTAATGACCTTTGGTGGAGTCTTTAGTTTTATTGTTTTAGCAGCGATATTTGCTTATCTATTTCTAAGCTCAACCCCGGTATTTCGTGAGTTTGGTCTGGGCTTTATTACTAACAGTCAATGGGTAAGCGGGGATGGCTTCCCAGCCTCTGCCGGATCCACCGATCCAGCTGTCTTTGGTTTATTCCCAATGTTATATGGCTCAACCCTTATTGCAATTGTTGCGATGTTGATATCACTTCCGATCTCAGTTGCACTTGCATTAGGAATTGTTTTTTACCTACCAAAAAAATTATCTACCACAGTAACTTTAATTACAGATCTTGCAGCCTCAATCCCATCAGTAATCTTTGGTATATGGGGATTATTCGTCCTAGTTCCGCATGCAAAGTATTGGGCTACGCTGCTAGATAAATACCTAGGATTTATTCCGTTATTTAATTCAGAGTTTAAAGTATTTGATCAATCACCATTTATAGCCGCGATAGTTCTTAGCGTCATGATCACACCGATTATTACCTCAGTTGCTAGAGAAATTTTCTCTCAGACCCCCCTTGATTTAATCCAAGGTGCCTACGCACTTGGTGCAACCAAGTCGGCGATGATTAGAAATATTGTTATGCCCTTTGGTCGCAGCGGAGTAATTGGTGGGGCAATGCTTGGCTTAGGAAGAGCGCTCGGTGAGACGGTAGCGGTTTTCTTCGTATTAAACCTAACTTATGACAAAACTAATTGGCTCAGAATTTTAGATAGTGAGGGCGGGTCAGTCGCCTCGTTGATTGTGGCCAAATATGGCGAAGCATTAGATTTTGAGATAGCTGGTTTATTCGGTGCCGGATTAGTTCTATTCGTTTTAACCCTATTTGCCAACCTAGTTGCCGCTGCGATTGTTAATCAAACCCTGCAAAAAGGCGGCCGGAAGGTTAAGAAATGAAATTAGCAACTAAGGCGGTCGGTGGCATTCAGCCAGGTAAGCCATGGAGTAAAAATTCACCGCAAAATATACTGTTCAAGTTAATCCCAAGTGTTTCACCAATTTTCTTAGCAGCAGCTTTAGTTGCCATAACTGATCTAAAGGGAAAAATGGGCTTTTTACTAGCCTGGGCTATCTTTACAACCGTATTTATTCTTATCTGGCCCTTTGTTATTAAATCTAAAAATGCTCGGGGTGAGTTATTCTTGCAAGCGATAATTTCAATCTCTAGTTTAACTTTCTTTGCGGTAATTGCCTGGGTCTTCTCCTCAGTACTTACCCCAGGTATTAAAGCCTTCACTCCTAGCTTATTTATTGGCGATGGCGCAAATGTTGAGGTTGATACCCCATTAAATCAGGGTGGCTTACTTCACGCCCTCCTTGGCTCAATAATTGTGGTCGGAATTGCAACGGTAATCTCAGTGCCATTTGGAATCTTATCCGCCCTCTACATCACTGAGGTGCGCGGAAAATTAGTTCCTTATGTAAGATTTTTTATCCAAGCTATGTCTGGTGTGCCATCAATTGTGGCTGGATTATTTATTTACGCAGCCTTAATTGTTACCCAGGTTATTCCATACACCGGCTTTGCTGGATCACTAGCGCTAGCAATCCTGATGTTACCTACCGTTGCCAGAACTGCGGAAGAGGTTTTACGTTTAGTGCCAGATGATCTGCGCAATGCTGCATTGGCATTGGGTGGCACTCAGGTGCGAACAATTTTTCAGGTAGTACTGCCATCAGCTAGATCCGGCTTAGTTACCGCGGTGATTTTAGGTGTGGCAAGAGTTGCTGGTGAAACAGCGCCGCTGCTATTAACCGCCTTTGGTGGCAATACCGTTAACTTAAATCCATTTGAAGGATCTATGGCCACCCTGCCTTGGTTCATATTTAACCAGATGGCACTAGGAACTGAGAATGATGTGGCCCGGGCATGGTTTGCTGCTCTGACCCTTTTGATCCTAGTCTCAATAACTTTCAGCCTAGCTAGAGTCCTTAACCGGAAGAAGTTTTAGCCCGTTTTGCTTTACTGATTATTCACTCTTGGTTCATCAAACCATCACCCCCTGTCCTTGGTGGGTTAGGGTGCCCCGCATAGATTGCGCATACTGATCATCTACGAAAGGAAAGTTTTAATGCGCATTAGTAAGAAAATTTCTGTAGCAGCACTTTCAGCTGCACTATTAGTTAGCACAACGCAATCTGCATCTGCGGCTGACTTAACTGCCTCTGGTTCATCTTTCGCATACAAGTACATAGTTGCATGCAAAGCTGGAACCGGCCACAACATTACTTACTCATCAACTGGTTCAGGAACTGGCAGAACTCAGTTCGCAGCAGCAACAACTGATTTTGGTGCTTCAGATACTGCAAATGCCCTAACTGGTGCAGTTGTAGGCAAGCACATGTACATTCCATTTACTGGTGGTGCAATAGGAGTTGTTTATAACAATCCAGGAATTACTGGAAAGACTCTTAAATTAGATGCAACTACAATTGCAAAGATTTTCAGAGGGTCAATTGTTGCTTGGGATGATGCTCTAATTAAGGCACTTAACCCAACTCTAACCTTGCCAGCAAAGCCAATTACAGTTGTTTACCGTAACTCTAGTTCTGGTACTTCAGAGGGCTTTACAGACTACTTAAATAAGACTGCTCCTGCTGTGTGGCCAAAAGTTAAAAACTCAACCTTTACATCTTCAGCTCCAGCACTGCCTCGTAATAAAAAGGGTGCTGCTAACTCACAAATCTTGGTAACAACTGTGAAGAACACTCAATACTCAATCGGTTACTCAGATATTTCAGATGCTCAAGGAGTTAAAGGCCTAGCATTTGCGCAGGTTAAGAATGAAAATGGCGAGTACTTGGCACCATCTGCAGTAACTGCAGGTAAGTTCCTAGATTCATTCACTACAATCGCTTCAGATATTTCAGGTGTAACAGTTGATTACACCAAGAAAGTCGCTGGTGGATATAACCTTTCAGTATTCACATATGCAATCGCTCCATTAGCTGGTGGCGTAAAAACTACTGGTGACAAGGCTGCGGTAAAGGCTGCTGTTACATACTTAATCTCTGGTTGTACAAAGGGTACTGCTCTTGGTTACTCACAACTTTCTGGAGAACTAAAAACTGCAGCGCTTGCACTTGCTGCAAAGATTGGCTAATTTCCACTCCTAGGTAAGAGGGCCCGAGGCGAAAGCTTCGGGCCCTCTTGTTTTACCTACTACTACGATTGTATTTTGAAGAACTCTTGTCGATAGTACTCCAACTCAGCAATTGAATCTTTAATATCTCCTAAGGCTCGGTGATTACCAACCTTGCCTGGCGCGTTGCTATAAACCCTAATGCTCCATCGTCTAGCTAACTCTTTAATTGTGGTCACATCAATGCTGCGGTAGTGGATATTGGCATAGAAGGTGGGCAGATACTTTTCTAAAAAGATCCGATCCATTGTGATGGAGTTACCAGCAATTGGAAGCTTGCTACTGCCGAGATCAAAGCCAGCTAGGTAATCTGCTAATAATTGCTCAGCTGTAGCCAAATCAACTCCAGATTCAAGCTCTTGGTATAGGCCAGATGCTTGGTGCATGCTCTTCACATGCTCACTTATCGCTGCAAGGCTTACCGCACTTGGCTTAATAACTATTGAAATACCATCACCAATTGGCTGAAGTTGATCATCGGTAATTATCACCGCCACCTCAACTAATGAATCAGCTTGTGGATTTAGCCCAGTCATCTCGCAATCTACCCAAATGATTGATGGGATTAACGCTGTCATAAGCCTCTTTCACTTTTAGTAAAGGTGTGCGATAAATCTAAAATCATTGTAAACCAGCTTATAAAATCTTTTAAGCTGTTTGGTTTAATATCTATATATTACAGGTGATTTGTCTACATTTTTATCCTCTACTGATACCTTCTCTATGTGGAAAATGTAAGTACTGAGTTGATACCGTGAGAGCTCTACTTTTAAATATTCCAGCCTTTTTTGCCACTACCTTTCTATTAGCAATGGTGCCTGGTCAAGGCGTGGCGATGGTGCTGCGCCAGTCGATCTTAGGTGGGCGCAGATCTGCTTTTTACTCAGTAATTGGAAATAGTACTGGTTTGTTTATTTGGGGCAGCTTAAGCGCAGTTGGCTTATCGGTGATCTTTGCGCAATCGCAAACTGCTTACTCAATTTTAAAATGGTCTGGCGTAGCATTTTTGTTTTTTCTATCAATCCAAACTTTGCTGACCTTAAGAAATGAGCATGGCAAATTTGATCTAAACCTGCCGAGTAAGTCATCGCCTTGGGCAGCCTTTCGATTAGGGCTGATTACTAATTTAACAAATGTTAAGGCGGCTGTTTTTGCAGTGGCCTTTATTCCAGAGTTCGTGCCGAAGGATTTCTCATTGGGTTGGGGAATTTTTATCTTTGGCTGCCTGTGGCCAATAGTTTCAACCTCTTGGTATTTAATCTTGATTTGGAGTGTTGATAAATCAGCTGTCTTTATTCAAAAACCATTGGTTAGAAGGATTCTTACTGCAATTTCGGCGATAGGAATTGCGGGCCTTGCAATTGGTTTGGCACTATCTAGTAAGTAATACACCCAACAAGATAAAGATACTTTTATTCAGATGAGATCTCTTTTGATACTTTTGGTAGTTTAGAGCTATTCCAAATTCGCCAGCAGGCGTCACATTCATAAACGATAATCCCATTTAAGGCTCGATAGGTATCAACTTTATCTGATCCGCAGTAACGGCAACGTGCCATGAAGTTTGTCATAATTACTCCTGTCTAAATATGAATTTAACTCACTCAGGTGTATCAGATCTAAAATTAAATCAAATTAAATGAGTACCTTTAATGAAAATTAAGAGTTAAAACTCACTCTTATGTCTCGTAAATTACGTAAAGTGGTAGATTCAATGAACAAGAATTAAACAGGAGATGCATAGGGCCAGAATTGGGTTACCAAGAATAATCTGCGCGCCTGGCAGGAATCGAACCTGCGACCTAATGCTTAGAAGGCATTCGCTCTATCCGACTGAGCTACAGGCGCAATTACGTGGTTTGCAGGGATAAGTCTACCGATCACAACAGGTAAGGTTTGCACCTATGGCTGAGTTTATTTACACGATGAAAAAGGCGCGTAAGGCGCATGGCGACAAAGTAATTCTTGATGATGTCACCTTGATGTTCTTACCGGGCGCCAAGATTGGCGTGCTTGGACCAAATGGTGCGGGTAAATCTACGGTGCTACAAATTATGGCTGGTATTCAACAACCATCAAATGGTGAGGCATACCTTTCACCTGGTTACACCGTTGGCATCTTGCTACAAGAGCCACCACTTAATGAAGATAAAAATGTGTTAGAGAATGTGCAAGAGGGCGTGGCAGAGACAATTGGCTTATTAAATAGATTTAATGCAATCAGTGAAGAGATGGCAAACCCAGATGCTGATTACGACAAATTATTAGCTGAGATGGGCGTGCTGCAAGAGCAGCTAGATCATCGAAATGCTTGGGATTTAGATTCACAATTAGAGCAAGCGATGGACGCACTTCGTTGCCCGCCTCCTGAGGCTGATGTAAAAGTTCTCTCAGGTGGAGAGCGCAGGCGTGTGGCACTTTGTAAATTACTGCTTCAAAAACCAGATCTTTTATTACTGGATGAGCCAACTAACCATTTAGATGCCGAGTCTGTCTTATGGCTTGAGCAACACTTAAGTAAGTATGAGGGAACGGTAGTTGCGATCACTCACGATAGATATTTCTTAGACAATGTTGCGCAGTGGATTTTAGAGTTAGATCGAGGTCGTGCTTATCCATATGAAGGAAATTACACAACATATCTTGAGACTAAAGAAGCTCGTATGAAGGTTGAAGGACAAAAGGATGTAAAGCGCGCCAAGCGATTAAAGGAAGAGCTTGAGTGGGTAAGAATGAATTCCAAGGGAAGGCAAGTAAAGTCGAAAGCACGTCTTGCTCGTTATGAAGAGATGGCGGCTGAGGCTGATAAAACTCGTAAGTTAGATTTTGAAGAGATTCAAATTCCACCAGGCCCTCGCCTAGGGGACGTGGTAGTTGAGTGTGAGCATTTAGTTAAAGGCTTTGATGATCGCATTCTTATTGATGATCTATCTTTTACTCTGCCACGTAATGGAATTGTTGGCGTAATTGGGCCCAATGGTGCTGGTAAGACCACATTATTTAAAACCATATTAGGAATGGAAAAGGCTGACTCTGGCTTAGTTAAAGTTGGCGAAACCGTAAAGATTTCATACGTTGATCAATCACGTGGTGGCATTGATCCAAAGAAATCACTTTGGGAGGTTGTCTCAGATGGTCTTGATTTTATCAAGGTGGGAAATGTTGAGATGCCAAGTAGGGCGTATGTATCTGCCTTTGGTTTTAAAGGACCAGATCAACAAAAGCCAGCTGGTGTTTTATCAGGAGGCGAGCGAAATAGATTAAATCTTGCATTAACACTGAAGCAGGGTGGAAATTTATTACTACTTGATGAGCCAACCAATGATTTAGATGTAGAAACACTTGGCTCACTTGAGAATGCATTACTTGAGTTTCCAGGGTGCGCTGTAGTTATTTCCCACGATCGTTGGTTCCTAGACCGGGTTGCTACTCACATATTGGCTTATGAGGGTGAATCAAAGTGGTTCTGGTTTGAAGGAAACTTTGAAAGTTATGAAGAGAATAAGATCGCTCGGCTTGGCATCGATGCCGCCCGTCCACACCGCGCTACTTACCGTAAATTAACTAGGTAGTTAAGAGGAATTATGAAATACACCCATAAAGCATTTGTTCGCTGGGATGATCTTGATGCATTTGGTCATGTTAATAACGCAAAGTATTTAACCTACGCCCAAGAGGCGCGCTTTGATTGGGGTTGGTACTCATTTGCAGAGAAGAAAGAGGAGCCAATTTTAATGGAGATGGTAGTTGCCAGAGCTGAGGTTGATTACTTAGCACCAATTACAGAGGGTGGTTGTTTTTATGATGTTACTTTGTGGGTAGATTCAATTGGTAACTCATCATTTGTTAATGCTTATGAGCTTTCAAAAGATGGCACTGTCTTTGCCAAGATGAAAACGGTGCAGGTAATGATTGATTTAAGTAGTAGAAAATCCCGGCCCATTAATGCTGATGAGCGAGCATTCCTCGATAAATTCCTCATCTCTTAAATCAGAGAGTACTTATCTTGAGTGAACAAACTTTTTACGAGCGAGCAGGGGGAGAAAAAACCTTTAATGATTTAGTCTCACACTTCTACGCATTAGTTGCGGTAAATCCAATTTTGCGTCCGATGTATCCAGAAAATGATTTACATGGCGCAGGACGCCGTCTTCAAATGTTTTTGTCGCAGTACTG
>Ga0209444_10002210_pt1 | contig 10740 bp, 10 predicted proteins | sample LauGreFaBDMM15DN_2_FD_188215 | JGI IMG/M metagenome (GOLD analysis project Ga0209444, IMG submission 188215) | Freshwater lake microbial communities from Lake Michigan, USA - Fa13.BD.MM15.DN (SPAdes) (version 2) | ecosystem: Environmental > Aquatic > Freshwater > Lake | place: Lake Michigan...
GGATGGGTGGCCATGCGAAAACGTGTGACTTCTTGCATTTTGAGTTCGATGTAAGCATCGATCATGCTGTCGGTGAACACGCCGCCTTTGGTCAAGAACCCACGGCCCTTGTCCAAATACTCCAGCGCTTGGTCCAAGCTATGACAGACGGTGGGCACCAACGCGTCTTCCTCGGGTGGCAAATGGTAGAGGTCTTTGGTGGCGGCTTCACCGGGGTGAATTTTGTTTTCGATACCGTCAAGACCGGCCATCATCAATGCGGTAAAGCAAAGGTAGGGATTGGCCATGGGATCGGGGAAACGCGCTTCGATGCGACGCGCTTTGTCGGAAGCCACATGGGGAATGCGGATAGACGCAGAGCGATTGCGGCTGGAGTAAGCCAACTTCACAGGGGCTTCAAAGCCGGGGACCAAACGCTTGTAGCTGTTGGTGGTGGGGTTGGTGATGGCGTTGAGTGCACGGGCGTGTTTGATGATGCCGCCGATGTAGAACAAAGCGGTGTCGCTCAAACCTGCGTAGCCTTTGCCGGCAAACAGGTTTTTACCGTCTTTCCAAATGGACTGGTGAACGTGCATGCCTGAGCCGTTGTCGCCAACGATGGGTTTGGGCATGAAGGTGGCGGTTTTGCCATAGGCATTGGCCACGTTCCACACAATGTATTTCAGTTTTTGCGTCCAATCGGCACGCTCAACCAAGGTGCTGAATTTGGTGCCAATTTCGTTTTGACCCGCGCCTGCCACTTCGTGGTGGAACACTTCAACAGGGATGCCGATTTCTTCGAGCAACAACACCATTTCGGCACGCATGTCTTGGGTGCTGTCCACGGGGGGCACGGGGAAGTAGCCGCCCTTGACGGTGGGACGGTGGCCGCGGTTGCCGCCTTCGAGCTTGGCGCCGCTGTTCCAAGGGGCTTCGTATTCATCAATTTTGAAGAACGCGCCGGACATTTCATTGCCCCATTGCACATTGTCAAAAATAAAGAACTCGGGCTCGGGACCAAAGTAGGCGGTGTCGCCAATGCCGGAAGCTTTCAGGTAAGCCTCGCCGCGCTTGGCAATAGAGCGTGGATCGCGGTCATAGGCCTTGCCGTCGCCGGGTTCGAGTACGTCACACGACAAGACCAAAGTGGGTTCTTGAAAAAAGGGATCGACAAATGCCGTGTTGGCGTCGGGCATGAGCAACATATCGGAGGCTTCAATGCCTTTCCAACCAGCGATAGACGAGCCGTCAAATGCGTGGCCTTCGCTGAATTTGCCTTCATCGAAATGGGAGATAGGCACGCTCACATGCTGCTCTTTGCCACGGGTATCGGTAAAACGGAAATCAACAAATTTAATTTCGTTGTCCTTCACGTCCTTCATGACGTCGGCGACGGTCTTGGCCATCAGTTTCTCCTAATGAGGTTGGTTTGAAAAAAATTGGTGTGTGTATTGTCTTGCATGATTTGTGCCACGGGCGGTTAAGCAGCAGATTTTTCTTGATGCATACCAATTAATTACTTAGATCGCTTGGGTTCTCGCAAGGCTGGGTGGGGAAGCTGCGAGGGTAGTGGGAAGAAAAAATGCACCAAAAAAATGCATATTTAAGAACGCACCATTTCAGGGCCTAATTTTGCACCAAATTCATGCAGCCCCAAAATCAATTCAGGAAAAGACGCATCAACCAATTCGGGCAAGCCTTTCACGCCCAATTCAATATGCCGGCCAAACTCGGGATGGTCGACGCTTGGCAAACTGAACACCTTCACGCCCGCAAAACGTGCTTCTATGGCCAGCATCAAGGGCGTGAGTGTGGCCTCCATCGCGCCCATGACGATGACCGATTTTTCTATACGCACTTCGGTATGAAAGTGCGCCGCATAAAAAGTGTCCAGCACCCAGGCCATCATGGGCCAGGCCATCACCGGAAACCCGGGCAGAAAATGCACCACACCAGCGCCCGCGCCTTGGCAGGTGAAGCCGGCGATTTTGTTGAAAGGGTTGGGAATGATGCTCGCCCCAGCAGGAAAGCGTCCCATGTTCAAGCGGTGCAGGTTGTCGGGGCGATCGGGCTCATAAGGCAGACCGTTTTCCAGCGCCACATCGCGGGTGCGTTCGCGTATCAAGGCCTCGGCCTCGGGGTGCAGCAGCAACTCCAGTTCGAGAGCCTGGGCTGCACATGCGCGGGTATGGTCGTCGGGGGTGGCACCAATTCCACCGCAGGAAAACACCACACCGGTTTGTGAGAAGGCGCGCTTCAAAGTGCGGGTGATGCGCTCGGGGTCGTCGCCCACATAGTCGGCATAAGACAAGGACAGGCCACGCTCGCCGAGTAACTCTATGCACTTGGCCAAGTGCTTGTCTTGGCGTTTGCCGGAAAGGATTTCATCGCCAATGATGATGATGCCGAATTCGGGGGGGGAAATATCGTCTCGCATAGGCACAATGCTAACGGCAGGCCACACTGGCCATAATGCGCAATACAACCCGCACAAGGAATATCTGTGAAAAGAAGACATGTACTGGCAGCCTTAGCCGCAGGTGGCGGCGTGTTAGCCATTGGCTGGGGCCTGATGCCGCCAAGCCAACGATTGAATCCCCGTCAGCCTCTGGCTTCCATCGACAAAACCACGGCGTTGAACGGCTGGGTGCGTATCGGTGAAGACGACACGGTGACCGTGGTGATGAGCAAGTCGGAAATGGGTCAAGGCGCATTCACCGGCTTGGCAATGTTGCTGGCCGAAGAGCTGGATGCCCGCTGGGACCAAGTGCGCTTTGAGCAGTCACCCAACAACAACATCTACAACAACTTGGCGGGTGTGGCCGATGGCTTGCCGTTTCACCCCGACAACCAAGGCTTGCTCAAAAGTGGTGCCCAGTGGCTGGTGCGTAAAACCATGCGTGAGGTAGGCATCATGTTCACCGGTGGTTCCACCAGCATCAAAGACCTGTGGTTGCCCATGCGTGAAGCCGGTGCCAGCGCACGCGCCATGTTGGTAGGCGCTGCGGCGCAGCAGTGGCATGTGCCCACCAATGAATGCGATGTGAAAGACGGCGTGGTCTCGCACGGCTCTGGCAAAAAAGCCACTTTTGGCGAGCTGTCCGCTGCAGCGGCCAAGGTGGGTTTGCCCCCTGAGGTCAAGCTCAAATCTCTCGATGATTTCATCCTCATTGGAAAAAGCCTGCCGCGCTTAGACGCCGAAACCAAAGGCGACGGCTCGGCCATTTACGCAACAGACATTCGCCCACCTGGTTTGATGTTTGCCAGTGTGCGCATGAACCCCATATTGGGCGGCGCATTGCAAAGCTTTGACGACAGCAAAGCGTTGGCCTCGCCTGGCGTGAAAAAAGTGCTGGCCATTGACGCCTTGCACGGCACCAGCGCTGGCGTGGCGGTGGTGGCTGCATCAACTTACCAAGCCATGAAAGCACTCACCCAAGTAGAGGTGAAGTGGGACAACGCCCCCTCTTCCGCTTGGTCCAGTGACAGCATCACGGCACAGTTGGGCAAAGCCTTGGACAGCGACACAGGATTTGCTTATTTTTCAACCGGCGACGCGGCAGACGCTTTGCAAAAAGCCGCTCGCACGGTGAAGGCCGAGTACCACGCTCCCTATTTGGCACACGCGACCATGGAACCCATGGGCTGCACGGTGTGGCTCAAAGATGGCGCGGCGCAAGTTTGGGCCAGCACCCAAGTGCCGGATGTGGCTGCCAAGGTAGCCGCCAAACAACTGGGCATTGACGTCACCAAAGTGCAGTTGCACATCCCCATGTTGGGCAGTGGCTTTGGGCGGCGTTTAGAGATGGACATCATTGCCCAAGCATGCATGGTAGCCAAAGCCATGGAAGGCACGCCCGTGCAAACGGTATGGAGCCGAAGTGAAGATATGCAGCACGATTTTTATCGCCCGGCTTGCATCAGCCGCTTCAGCGCAGGACTGGATGCACAAGGCCAACTCGTGGCGTGGCAAAACACCTCGGCAAGCCAATCTATCGTGCCCCAAGTCATGGCGCGGTCCTTGGGCCTGCCCGGCGCAGGTCCCGACAAAACCACCGCCGAAGGCGCGTTCGACCAAGCCTATGAATGGCCTCATGCGCGCATTGCCCATGTGGCCGTAGATTTACCCATACCCGTGGGGTTTTGGCGCTCGGTGGGGCATTCGCACCAGGCGTTTTTCAAAGAAAGTTTTGTCGATGAAATGGCTTTTGCTGCCGGGAAAAATCCTTTGGACTTTCGCTTGGGTCTGCTGAAAAACCATCCCCGCCATGCCAAAGTGCTGCAAACTGCAGCAGACAAAAGTGGCTGGCGTCAAGCACCCTCTGTCGGCCCCGATGGCGCACCCCGCGCACTGGGTTTGGCCTTGCATGAGTCGTTTGGCAGCATCGTGGCCCAAGTGGCCGAGGTATCTGTTCAGAACCAAAAAATCGTTGTGCACCGCGTGGTGTGCGCCATCGATTGCGGCATGGCGGTGAACCCGCAACTGATTGCCCAGCAAATAGAGAGCGCCGTGGTGTTTGGTTTGTCCGCCGCCTTGTTTGGCGAAATCACCATAGATAAAGGCCGGGTTATGCAAAGCAACTTTGATAACTACCCTGTGTTGCGCATATCCCAAGCCCCAATGATAGAAACCCACATCATTGAAAGTCAGGCCCATCCCGAAGGCGTGGGCGAACCCGGCACGCCGCCCGTGGCACCCGCGGTGGCCAACGCAGTGTTTGCCCTCACTGGACAGCGTTTGCGCCAACTGCCTTTGCGCTTACCCGCTTGAACGCTTAAAGCACCCCCAGACAAGCATGAGCGCTGTCCACACCCTGCTTGCCCCCCTGCCCCTGCCCGAGGGCGTGCGCTCGCGCACCATGGGTACTGACCAAGGCTTGCAGATGCACTTTTTGGAAGCCGGCTTCGAGGGCGAGGCACTTGCAAAACCTTTGCTGCTGTTGCTGCATGGCTTTCCCGAGTTGGCTTTCAGTTGGCGGCATCAATTGCCGGTATTGGCTGCCGCGGGTTACCACGTGGTGGCACCCGATCAGCGAGGTTATGGCCGCACCACGGGAGGTGACGACCGCTTCAGCGGCGACTGGCAGGCCAGCCACATGCTGCAACTGGTGGCTGACGCGCAAGCTTTGGTGCAAGCCTTGGGGCACAGCCATGTGGCCTGTGTGATCGGTCACGATTTTGGCTCGCCCGTGGCTGCATGGTGCGCCCTCACACGCCCGGATGTTTTCCATGCAGTGGTGATGATGAGTGCGCCTTTTGCGGGCCCACCACCTGCCCAAGACCCCGCGCTTGCCCATCACCAGCTCATGCAAGTGGTGCAGGGTTTAGGGGAACTTCATCCGCCTAGGCAGCATTACCAGTGGTATTACTCGGGTCCCCAGGCCAATGCCGATATGTGGCAAGCGCCCCAAGGCTTGCATGCATTTTTACGCGCTTATTACCATGTGAAAAGTGCCGACTGGGCAGACAACCGCCCCCACCCGCTGGCGGGTTGGACTCCGCAGGCTTGGGCTGAACTGCCCCACTACTACATCATGGGTGCGGCGCAGACCATGGCCGAGGCTGTGGCCCCCTTCATGCCCACAAATGAAGAGATTGCCCACTGTGCTTGGTTGCCTGAAGATGATTTGCGTGTGTATGTGGCGGAATACCAGCGCACAGGTTTTCAAGGCGGCTTGCAGTGGTACCGCTGCGGCACCGATGCACAACTGTTTGCCCAACTCGGCAAGCTATGGGGGGATCAGCGTATTGAAGTGCCGGCGGCGTTCATTGCCGGCGCATCGGATTGGGGTGTTTACCAAATGCCGCAGGCGTTTGAAGCCATGCAAACCAAGGCCTGCACACACATGCGTTTATGCCAGTTGATCCCCCAGGCGGGTCACTGGGTGCAACAAGAGCGCCCCGGCGAGGTCAACGCCTTGTTGCTGTCGTTTTTAGATGGCTTAAATTAGCCGACCAAATCCACGCGGCCGTTGGTGTCCATGATGCCAGTGATGACGCTGAGTTTGGGGTGACGTTTGTTCACCGCTTGACGGAACATGACCAAGGCTTCGGAATGCGCCTCGGTTTCTTTTGCCTTGTCAGAAACCGCGTCAGCGCCAAAGGCCAATTTCGCCGCGCCGCAATCGCGGTGAGACACAGCAATCACGCGCTTGATGTGGTGCAGGGACACAGTCACATCCAAGTTATCGAAATAGGTGGCGTGCCAAGCCGCAAACTTGGGGTGCACCGCGCCTATGGGGCCGCCGGCCATCACAAAGTGGCTGTAGTTGTCTTCCAATTTGTCGCGGCTGACACCTTGAATCAAGCCCATGTACTGCCAGCTCAAAGTGGTGAAGCGCGGGTCAATACAGTTGACCAACATGGCTTCATAGTGACCACTGGCAGCCATACTTTTGCCAGCAGACAGCGTTGCCAAGGCCGTGCCAGCCACGCCGGCGGCGCCAAAGTTCAAGAAACCGCGGCGGTTCAGGCCTTGGCCTGAGCGCAAAGGTGCGGGGGCGCAGCAAGCGCAGGTGGGAGTCATTTCGTAAGACATGGGGAAAACTCCAATTTGGTTAATTTGACAAAATTATAGTTTTCCTATTTAAGCTTCATAGGGGGTTTGCCCGCCCGCCAACGATAATTGCCCCAACCTCTCAAAACCCAAGGAAACAAACCATGCAAGCCGTTTGGAACAACACCGTGGTCGCCCAAAGCGACGATACTGTTTTAGTCGAGGGTAACCACTACTTTCCCTTGAGCGCTTTAAAGCCTGAATTCATTTCCCCCAGCAACCACAAAACCACCTGTTCGTGGAAAGGCCAAGCCAGTTATTACTCTTTGTTGGTTGGCGGCGAACTCAACAGCGATGCGGTGTGGTACTACGCCGACCCCAAGCCGCAGGCCGAGGAAATTCGCGGTCGCGTGGCTTTTTGGAAAGGCGTGAAAGTCACGGCGGAAGGGGTTTAACCGCCACATAGTTGCCACCCACAAAGGCCAAGGGTGCGCGCTCGGTTTGTTGTATGCGCTCGACGCGACCAACAAACAGCACATGATCCCCACCGGGGTAAGTGGCCTCTAGTTTGCATTCCAGGTAAGCGATACAACCGTCGATCAAGGGCACGCCAGCCATTCCGGGTTGGTAGGAAACACCATTGAAGCGATCGGGCGCTGATTTGGCAAAGCGGTTGGAGATGTCGATTTGGTCATCCGCCAAGATATTCACCACAAAATGCTGGGCCTGTTGGTAGATGGGCATGCTGCTGGAATTAGTCCGCAAACTCCACACAATCAAAGGTGGGTCGAGTGACAAAGAGCTGAATGAGTTGGCGGTCAAACCTACGGGCTTGCCGTCTGCGTCCAACACCGTCATCACCGTCACACCGGTGACGAAGGAGGCCAAGCAGCGGCGCAAAGCGGTGGGATCAAGCTCGGTCAAGCTGGCTTGCGTAGAAAAAACGGTCATAGGATCAGATTCAAAAAAAAACCGCCAACGGTATGTTGTTAGCGGCCTTTAAACTTGGCATTCAGTCGGCTAGCGTCTGTTGAAAGGCTCTTAATATACCCTGATCACCCCGGCCCAGAGTGAACCATGACTCAGCCATGCGCCATAACTTCGCTGACCGCTTTGGCCAAGCTATGAAGCCTTAGTTTTGATTTGACATGGAATCATTTAATAGCTAATATAAGATCATGAAGCCGAACTACAAACGCCCCTTCGCGCAGTACGTCAAGAAAGCGCACAAGCCCTTGCAGTTAGCGATTGAAGACGCAGTGGAGTTGGTTTGTGACTCACCGGACATCGGTGAACTCAAGGTGGGTGATCTAGCAGGGATACGGGTTTACAAGTTCCGTTTCAACCGCTATGAATATCTGATGGCGTACCGCCTCCCGGGCAAGGATTTGCCTCTTGAGTTTTTGATCATCGATTTTTATCAAGTGGGATCACATGAGAATTTCTACGACGAGTTGAAACACTACTTGCGTCAGGAGAGCAGCAAAGGAGAAACGAAATGAACCACGCCATGAACCAACCCCTTACAGCGGAAGACCTGTTTTCTGAAATGAAGCGCATGCCTGCGGTGGAGCGCACCCGGTTTTTTTCACTGCTGACCGGCAACGCTTTTCGCGACGATGATTTCAGCCACGAACAGGTGTTCGGCCATCTGCAGCAGGAACCATTTTCTGCATGGGAGGCAGCGGAGTACCTTGAGGTCTCTGTACCCACCCTGCGTCGCTACGTTCAATCCGGCAAACTGTTGCCGAGTCACGTTGTTGGGCGCAACCAGATGTTCTCTGCCCAGACGCTGCGGGCCTTCAAACGCACCAGAAGCTGAGAGCGAAGTTCGCGTCGCTGTTATCGCGTGAGCCTCGGAAATGTCTTGGCGGTGCAGCTGATACCCGGAAATGATTTGTTGCCGACATCCAGCATTCGCGCCCGCCCGGTTTTTTTATGGCTTCTTGGCTCTCAGTCGCCGCCGGTACAGCAGTTGGCATTCCCAACCCGGAACCGCGCCAACACTGGCGCTCCGGGCAAAAAAAAATCCCAACCGATAAGGGTTGGGATTTCAAATTATGGTGGTGGGGCGCTACCAGAGGGCAAACGAACTGGGAATAGCAATCCCCGGTCCTGACTAGCCACCGCTAGCTACCCCCAATTCTTACGGCAATTCACACTGGGAACAGCCATTCCAATGCATCCAATTCTATCGATTTGCGGACGGGGGTTCAATTCCGTAAATCACCCTTGAATCCGAGTCCGCAGCCCAACAATGCACTCAAATCAAGGGGGGTGACACATCGGACAAGAAGCGCTAAAATGCATGAAACTTCAATGAAAAATCCTCCATGTCAGCCGCTGCCACACTATTTACGCCTCCCCTAAGGGGTGCCACAGCGCACCTTGCGGACGAGCTGCAAGCTGGCCGTGTCTATCGGCGTGAAGAGCTTGCTCGCCTGAGTAATGCAGTTGATCGACATCTGAATGAACTGGTGTCCACTGGGGTGCTCAAAAAATTGGCTCAGGGGCTTTACTACGCACCCAAGCAATCGAACTTTGGTCCCTTGCCACCCACTGACGAACAGGTGGTGAGAGGATTTCTGCGTGACAAGGATTTTTTGGTGTTTTCTCCGTCGTCATACAACACGGTGGGCCTGGGCACCACCCAGCTCTACAACAGCACACTGGTCTACAACCACAAACGTCATGGCGTTTTCAAACTGGGCAACCGACAGTTTAATTTCCGAGTAAAGCCTCGCTTCCCTAAAAAACTAACTTCCGAATTCCTGTATGTGGACCTGCTGAACAACTTGGAGGAATTGGCCGAAGACCGCGACGCTGTGCTCAGCCAGGCCCGCAGCAAGCTGATGTCTTTTAATCAACCCCGACTCCAAGAGGCATTGGACAGCTACGGCAACATGGCCACTCGCAAACGCGTTCGGGAGTGGATCGGTGGCTGACTTTCTTCACGAACGACGTGACTTCGATCAATTGCTTGCGGTTGTCGCTAACGAGCGCGCGCTCGACCCCATGTTGGTCGAAAAAGACTACTGGATCATGCACAGCCTCTGGGGACTCCAAGCTCAAGGCTTTGTGTTCGAATTAAAGGGCGGCACCTCGCTGTCCAAAGGCTTCGGGGTCATCCATCGTTTCTCAGAAGACATTGACATCCGCATCGAGCCACCTGCTGACATGGATGTCAAAACAGGGCGCAACCAGGACAAACCTGCTCACATCGATTCGCGGCGTGCTTATTACGACGAGTTGTCAAAACGCATCCGCATCCCTGGCATCGACAGTGTTGAGCGGGACACCTTCTTTGACGATGAAAAAATGCGCAGCGCAGGCATTCGGCTCGTCTACTCACCCCGCGCAGCCACCGTCTCAGGTTTGAAAGACGGCATCCTGCTGGAACTGGGGTTCGACGATACCGCACCCAACCGACCCGTCACCATCTCATCTTGGGCTTTAGATTTCGCGATGAGCCGTGGCGTTGAAGTTTTGGACAACCGTGCCGCCGATGTTCCCTGCTACGCGCCGACTCACACGTTCGTCGAGAAGCTCCAGACCATCTCGACCAAGTACCGCCGTTTGGCTGAAGCTCAAAAATTTCCCGGCAACTTTCTGCGTCACTACTACGACGTGTATTGCTTGCTCGATCTGCCCGAAGTTCAGGAATTCATGAAGGAGCAGGCGTATCAGGACCGAAAAGTGCAACGCTTTCGGTCTGGTGATGAATTGGTAATCGCCAAGAATCCAGCCTTCACCCTGAACGATTCTGGGCAGCGAGATCTTTTTGCTCGGGAATACAAAAAATCCTCTCCGCTCTACTACCAAGGACAGCCGGATTTCGAACAGCTACTTGACCGCATCGGCAAGCATTTGAATTCAATGTGACTCAAGAAATGGCGCGAAAAAAAAACCAACCGGTTAGGGTTGGCTTTTAAGGTATTGGTGGAGCTGGCGGGATTTGAACCCGCGTCCACAAGTCTTTTTCGGACAGTTCTACATGTGTAGTCGTCTGATTTTTTGTCTCATTCAAGGTGCCGCGCAGCGACACGCTGCACCCCAAACCAGCACCCTATTTTCTCGCTCCTCATCAAGGTACCCGATGAGAAACCAGCCGATATGAATTACCTTGCAGCCTGGACGGTCTTGCGACCCCCCTTGCCCAGCCTATTGGCCAACTGTTGCAAGGCTCGCGGGTTTAAGCCGCGAGTGCGAAACGTTCGTCGTTTGCAGTTAGTTTTTTTCTGCGGATTTACGAGGTGACAGAACCT
>Ga0209444_10002216_pt1 | contig 10720 bp, 9 predicted proteins | sample LauGreFaBDMM15DN_2_FD_188215 | JGI IMG/M metagenome (GOLD analysis project Ga0209444, IMG submission 188215) | Freshwater lake microbial communities from Lake Michigan, USA - Fa13.BD.MM15.DN (SPAdes) (version 2) | ecosystem: Environmental > Aquatic > Freshwater > Lake | place: Lake Michigan, USA...
CCGTGGGGCTCCACAATCAAAAACCACACAATCAAAGCGCCAAAAATCATCAGTTCGGTGTGCGAAACCACGGTAGTGGATATTTCAACACCGGCCAAACCCGCCAGCATGGGCAAAAACTGGTTCAAGAAGATGGGCAACACAATAATGAAGGCGGCACCCAAAAAGCCACCCATGATCGAGCCCAAGCCACCAATAATGACCATGAACAACAAACGAAAAGACTGGTCTACCGAGAAAGCGCCAGGCTCCCAAGAGCCCAAATAAATAAATGCCCACAATGCGCCCGCCACGCCAATGATGAAGGAGCTGACCGCAAAAGCAGAGAGCTTGGCATACATGGGACGAATGCCGATGACCGCCGCCGCCACGTCCATGTCACGAATCGCCATCCATTCACGGCCTATGGCGCCGCGCACCAAGTTTTTTGCCAGCAGTGCAATCACCACCAACAAGGACAAACAAAACAGGTATTTGCTGACATCGGTATCGAGGGGCATACCAAACACCTGAAGGTTAGACACAGAAACAGAGCCCGAAGGCGTGTCCAAGGTGAACCATTTCACCCGCAAAAACATCCAATCAGCAAAAAACTGTGCGGCCAACGTGGCGACCGCCAAATACAAACCCCGCACCCGCAAGCTGGGCAAGCCAAACAACACCCCAAACGCGGTGGCACACAAGCCGCCCAACAACAAAGCGGGCAGCAAGGGCATGTCTGGCACCCGTGCAAAAAAGTTGTAAGCGCCATAGGCGCCCACCGCCATGAATGCGCCTGACCCTAAAGAGATTTGTCCGCAATAGCCCACCAAAATATTCACGCCCAGTGCCGCCATCGCCATGATGACAAAGGGAATCAGAATGGCGCGAAACATATAGTCGGAGGCGAAGAAGGGCACGGCGGCAAAAGCCACCAGCAACAGCAAGGCAACGAACACGCGGTCTTGCGCAATCGGGAAGATTTGCTGATCTTCTGGATAAGAGGTTTTGAATTGACCGTTTTCTCTATAGAACATGGTTAAACACGATCAATGATTTTTTCGCCAAACAAACCTTGTGGACGCACCAACAAGAACAGCAAAGCCAAAACATAAGCGAACCAAATTTCGATGCCGCCACCAACATAAGGGCCCAAGAAAACCTCGGAAAGCTTCTCTCCCACACCAATGATGAGGCCGCCAATGATGGCACCGGGCACCGAGGTGAGGCCGCCCAAAATCACCACAGGCAAGGCGCGCAATGCAACTGTAGCGAGCGAAAACTGTACGCCCAGCTTGCTGCCCCAAATCATGCCGGCAACCAAGGCCACCACACCCGCCACGCACCACACAATGACCCAGATGCGGTTCAAAGGAATGCCAATCGATTGCGCGGCTTGGTGGTCGTCCGCCACCGCGCGCAGCGCTCTACCAGTGGAGGTTTTTTGGAAAAACAAGGACAGCAAAGCCACCAACAGCGCTGCAATGAGTGCTGCGATCAAATCTTCTTGGTTGATCAACAAGCCGCCTGGAAAAACATTGTCAAAAGCCATCACAGGGTCTTTGGGCATACCGATATCTATTTTGTAGATGTCGTTGCCAAAGATCGATTGACCCAAGCCCTCAAGGAAGTAAGCAATGCCCAAAGTCGCCATCAACAAGGTGGTGCCTTCTTGGTTCACCAAGCGGCGCAGCACGAGTCGCTCGATCAACCATGCAACGATGAACATGACCCCACCCGCCAACACAAAAGCAATGAGGTTGACCAACACCGGTTGGGTCAAGCCCGTCAACTGTGGCAGCCACTCGGCAAAGCGCGCCATCGCTAAAGCCGCGAACAACACCATCGCACCTTGGGCAAAATTGAAAACACCAGAGGCTTTGTAAATCAACACAAAGCCCAAGGCGACCAGCGAATACAACATGCCTGCCATCAGGCCGCCGAGCAGGGTTTCAAGAAAGAATGCCATGGTGATCAATGCCCTGTGCCTAGGTAGGCACTGATGACTTCGGGGTTTTTGCGCACTTCGTCGGGTGTTCCATCGCCAATTTTTTTGCCGTAGTCCAACACCACCACGCGGTCGGAGATGTCCATCACCACGCCCATATCGTGTTCAATCAAAACGACGGTGGTGCCAAACTCGTCGTTGACATCCAAGATGAAGCGGCACATGTCCTGCTTTTCTTCCACGTTCATGCCAGCCATGGGTTCGTCCAGCAACAACACCTGGGGTTCCAGCGCCAGCGCTCGTCCAAGGTCTACCCGTTTTTGCAAACCATACGGCAGCTGTCCCACTGGGGTTTTGCGGTAGGGCTGAATTTCAAGAAAGTCGATGATTTCTTCCACTTTTCTGCGGTGCTCGATTTCTTCACGCTCGGCAGGACCAAAGCGTATGGCTTGCAGCAGCAAATTGCTTTTCATGCGCAAATTGCGCCCCGTCATGATGTTGTCAAGCACACTCATGCCTTTGAACAAGGCCAGGTTTTGGAAAGTACGGGCCACACCCATGACCGCCACTTGGTGGCTGTCCATGTGGCTGAAGGTTTGGCCTCGGAAAGTGATGTTGCCTTGCTGCGGCGTGTACACACCGTTGATGCAATTGAGCATCGAGCTTTTGCCCGCACCATTGGGGCCGATGATGGCGCGAATTTCATGCTCGCGCACATTGAAGCTGATATCGGACAGGGCTTTAACGCCACCAAAGTTCAGCGATATATTGTGCACATCCAAAATCACATCGCCTATGACTTTGCTCATGCAGCATGCTCCACAGGGGCGAAGGTGCGCGCATCCATCAAGCGCAAATGAGCGCTGACACTGCCGGTTCTGCCATCTTCAAACTTGACCGCAGTTTCAATGAACTGCTCAGCCAAGCCTTGGTACAAAGCGTCCACCAAGACGGCGTATTTATCGGCGATAAAACCGCGCCGCACTTTGTTGGTTCGGGTGAGTTCGCCGTCATCTGCGTCAAGTTCTTTGTGCAGCACCAAGAAGCGGCTGATTTGGCTGCCAGCGAGCAAGGCGTCTGCTGCCAAATCGGCATTGACCTTTTCCACACATTCGAGCATGAGTTGGTAGACCTCGGACTTTTGCGCTAAATCGGTATAGCCTGCATAACCCAAGTTGCGTCGCTCTGCCCAATTGCCCACCGCCTCAAAATCGATATTGAGCATGACACAGACTTTGTCGCGACCATCGCCATAAGCCACCACCTCTTTGATGTGCGGGAAAAACTTCAGCTTGTTTTCCACATACTTGGGTGCAAACATGGCACCGTCGCTGGCACCGCCTTGGATGCGCCCCACGTCTTTGACGCGGTCAATGATTTTCAAATGGCCATGGCTGTCGATAAACCCTGCGTCGTTCGTGTGGTACCAACCATCTGCTGTCAATACCTCTGCTGTGGCTTCGGGATTTTTGTAGTAGCCTTTGAGCAAGCCAGCAGACTTGACCAGCACCTCGCCCTGCGCTGACACCTTGATCTCTACGCCCGCACAAGGCACACCCACGGTGTCGGCTCGCGCTTGGTTGTCGGGTTGCAGACAAACAAATACGGCGGTTTCGGTGGAGCCATACAACTGCTTTAAGTTGATGCCAATGGCGCGGTAGAAATTGAACAAATCGGGGCCAATCGCTTCACCGGCGGTGTAGGCCACCCGCACACGTGAGAAGCCAAGGTTGTTGCGCAAAGGACCGTAAATCAGCACATTGCCCAGACCGTAAATCAACTGCCCCCACAGGCCTATGGACTGGCCATCCATGCGCGCAGGGCCATAGCGTCTGGCAATGTCCATGAAGTAGGAAAACAAACCGCGCTTGGGCGCGCTTGCATCTTCCATGCGAATCATCACGGTGGTGAGCATCCCTTCGAAGACACGCGGTGGTGCGAAGTAATAGGTGGGGCCAATTTCTTTCAAGTCGATATTGACCGTGGCAACCGACTCGGGGCAATTCACGACATAGCCACAACACAACCACTGCGCGTAGCTGAAAATATTTTGCCCAATCCAGGCAGGCGGCATATAGGCCAAGACTTCTTCTTTTTCGCTTAAATGGTCAAAGTCTGCGCCAGCTTTGGCACGGTCGAGCAAGCTGCGGTGGGTATGCACCACCCCCTTGGGGTTGCCCGTGGTGCCCGAGGTAAAAAACATAGCCGCCACGTCGTCGGCTTGGTTGATGGCCACTTCTTTGTCGAAAAATGTGGGGGTTTGCTTGGCAAACTGCTGGCCCTTGTCTTGCAAGTCCGACAGGCTTGCCAAGCCAACTTGCTGGTAGTTGCGCAATCCGCGTGGGTCGTCAAAAAAAATGTGCGCCAATTTTTCACAATCAGGGCGAATTTCCAGCAACTTATCAACCTGCTCTTGGTTTTCCACCACCGCAAAACGCACATCGGCATTGTTAATGGGAAATACATATTCAGTGGCGACAGCGTCTTGGTAAAGCGGCACTGGAATAGCACCCAAACTTTGCACCGCCAACATGCTGGCGTACAAGCGCGGGCGATTGGCCCCCACCACGATCACATGTTCGCCGCGTTGCAAGCCGGCTTGGTGCAAGCCACAGGCCAAGCCCTTGACCATCTCAGCCAAGGCCTGCCATGTCAGGCTTTGCCAAATACCGTATTCCTTTTCCCGCAATGCAGTGGCCAGCGGCCGACGCGCAGCGTGCTCTAACAGCAATCGAGGGAAGGTGGTGTTCATGGCAGGGAGCGTATATTAGGGCCGACTTTGACGCTTTTTTGTCTTGTCGACGACAATTAAGGGAAGTCCCTTAGTCGATTCCACCCCTCTTTGATGAACAACGATTTAACCCTTCACCAGCGCAGACGCCCGCCAAGCGTCGCCGAGTTAGCCAGCGTCCCTTGGTTACAGGTTTTACATGCCGAAGACCAAGCCTGGGTCAGCGCACAAATCATGGTGGGCGATGCACTGGCGGGCGATGTGGTGTGTCGCATTGGCAAAGCACCCACCTACTGGTTTGGCGTGGTGCAAGGTTTGCTGAAAATGAGCGCTGACAACGCGCAAGGCGACAGCTTCACTTATGCAGGATTGTCTGCAGGCGGCTGGTTTGGCGAAGGCACGGTGATCAAACGCGAGCCTTACCGTTACAACGTGCAAGCGCTTCGCCCCAGTGTGGTGGCGGGTTTGCCCATCGACAGCTTTCACCGTTTGTTGGAGCAGTCCATAGGTTTTAACCGCTTTGTGATGAACCAGCTGAATGAACGCCTAGGCCAGTTCATCGCCGCGCGGGAAATTGACCGTATGACCAACCCTGATATCCGTGTGGCCCGCAGTCTGGCGGCTTTGTTCAACCCCGTGCTGTTTCCAGGTGTGGGTGAGGTGCTGCAAATCACCCAACAAGAGTTGGCGTATTTGGTGGGCTTGTCACGCCAAAGGGTGAATGTGGCTTTGCAGCGCTTGGTGACACAAGGCTGGATCAAGCTGGCCTATGGCGGGGTGCGCGTGCTCAACCTCAACGCCTTGCGCAGCCATACACTCGACACCCCATGAACGACACCACATCCCGACTGAACAAACGCATGGCCGAACTCGGCCTGTGCTCGCGCCGCGAGGCCGACGACTGGATTGCCAAGGGCTGGGTCAAGGTCAATGGCGAGGTGGCGGTGCTGGGTAAGCCGGTGAGCCCCTTGGACCGCATCGAGGTCGACAAACTCGCTCGTGGCCAGCAAGACAAGCAAGTCACCATCATCCTGCATAAGCCCATGGGCTTTGTCAGCGGCCAAGCCGAGGACGGCCACACCCCCGCCATCAACCTGATTGAGGCGCAAAACCGCTGGCGAGACGACAGATCACCCACCCGTTTTGTGCCGCGCCAACGCATGGGGCTGGCGCCTGCCGGCCGCTTGGACATCGACTCGGTAGGCTTGCTGGTGCTGACCCAAGACGGGCGCGTGGCACGACAGCTGATTGGCGAGGATTCGCAAGTGGAAAAAGAATATTTGGTGCGTGTGCAGTACGGGCGGCTGCCTGCTGGTGAAGTGCAAACCGATGTGCAGGCCTTGTTTCCGCCCGAGCAATTGGCCAAGCTGTGCCACGGCTTGGCGCTGGACGGTCAAGCCTTGAAGCCGGCCGTGGTGGACTGGCAGAACCCTGAACAACTGCGCTTTGTGCTGCGCGAGGGCAAAAAGCGGCAAATCAGGCGCATGTGCGAGTTGGTCGGCCTGACCGTGGTGGGCCTAAAGCGGGTGCGCATAGGCCGCGTGACGCTGGGCCAACTGCCGGTGGGGCAGTGGCGGTATCTGGCGGCGGGTGAGGTGTTTTAGGCTCCTTGAAAACCCCTCCCCACACCCCTATATAACAATCTATGTTGCGTTAGCCTGATCTGACGCTTTTTCTTGATTTCACTTTTGTTTTTTCAAATTCCATGAGCACCCAAAAACACGCCTTTCAAGCCGAAGTTGCACAACTGCTGCATTTGGTCACCCACTCGCTGTACTCCAACAAAGAGATCTTTTTACGCGAGCTGATTTCTAACGCGTCTGACGCTTGCGACAAGCTGCGCTATGAAGCGCTGAACAACGCCGCTTTGTTTGAAGACACGCCCACGCTGGAAATTCGCGTGGCGTTTGACAAAGCTGCCAAGACGCTGACCATCAGCGACAACGGCATTGGCATGAGCGAGCAAGAGGCGATTGACCACTTGGGCACCATCGCCAAGAGCGGCACCCGCGACTTCATGAGCAAACTGAGCGGCGACCAGCAAAGCGACGCCAAAGACCAAGGCTCTTTGATTGGCCAGTTTGGCGTGGGCTTTTACTCAGGCTTCATCGTGGCCGACAAAATCAGCGTGGAAACCCGCCGCGCTGGGGCATCAGCGGCTGAAGGCGTGCGCTGGACCAGTGGCGGCACGGGCGAGTTTGAGGTGCAAACCATCAGCCAAGACAAGCGCGGCACCCACATCATTTTGCATCTGCGCGACGACGCAGACGAGTACTTAAGCAACTGGAAGCTCAAGTCCATCATCAACAAATACTCCGACCACATCGCCCTGCCCATTTTGATGCGCAAAGAGGAATGGAAAGAAGGCGAAAACGACCAGCCGGGAGAGATGGTGGTGAGCGACGAGTGGGAAACCATCAACAAAGCCTCGGCCTTGTGGACCCGCCCGAAAAAGGACATCAGCGAGGAGCAACACGCCGAGTTTTACAAAGCCATCAGCCACGACTTTGAGCCACCGCTGGCTTGGAGCCACAACAAGGTGGAAGGCAGCACCGAATACACCCAGCTGCTGTACCTGCCCAGCAAAGCGCCGTTTGACTTGTGGAACCGCGATAAAAAAGGCGGCATCAAGCTGTATGTGAAGCGCGTGTTCATCATGGACGACGCCGAGGCCTTGCTGCCCACATACCTTAGGTTTGTGAAGGGCGTGGTGGACTCCGCCGATTTACCGCTGAACGTGAGCCGCGAGTTGCTGCAAGAAAGCCGCGATGTGAAAGCCATCCGCGAGGGCAACACCCGCCGCGTGCTGTCCATGCTGGAAGACTTGGCCAAGCACGACGCACCTGCTGCCGATGCTAGCGAAAACGACAACGACGACGACAAAAAAGACGCTGGCAAGTTCACCAAGTTCTATACAGACTTTGGCGCGGTCTTGAAAGAAGGTTTGGGCGAAGACTTTGCCAACAAAGACAAGATCGCCAAGTTGCTGCGCTTTGCCAGCTCCACCACCGACACGGTGAGCGTGGGCTTTGCCGATTACAAAGCGCGCATGAAAGAGGGCCAAGAGGCCATCTTTTACATCACCGCCGACAGCTTGGCCGCAGCCAAGAACAGCCCGCAGTTGGAAGTGTTCCGCAAAAAGGGCATTGAAGTGCTGCTGATGAGCGACCGCGTGGACGAATGGGCGTTGGGCTTTTTGAACGAGTTTGACGGTACCCCATTGCAAAGCGTGGCCAAGGGCGCGTTCGATTTGGGCAAGCTGCAAGACGACGAAGAAAAGAAGGCCACCGAGGAAGCCGCCGAAACTTTCAAGCCCCTGTTGGCCAAACTGAAAGAGGCTTTGAAAGACAAAGCCGATGACGTGCGTGTCACCTCGCGCTTGGTCGATTCACCTGCGTGCTTGGTGGTGAAAGACGACGGCATGTCGCTGCAACTGGCGCGCATGTTGAAGCAAGCCGGCCAAAGCGCCCCCGATAGCAAGCCCATCTTGGAGGTAAACCCCGAGCACCCGCTGGTGAAAAAGCTTGACACGCCAGAAGGCCAAATTCATTTCCACGATTTGGCACACATCGTGTTCGACCAAGCCCTGTTGGCCGAAGGCGGCATGCCTGAAGACCCGGCGGCTTATGTGAAGCGGGTGAATGCCTTGTTGGTTTAAGCCATCAAATCAATTTGCTCGCGCAAGGTGTCGCACTGCCCACGCCAATAGTCTGCCGTCCCAAACCACGGAAAGTGCATAGGAAAAGCAGGGTCATCTTGCCGACTGGCCAACCAAGCGCTGTAGTGGATGATGCGCAAGGTGCGCAGCGGTTCAATCCACTGCAACTCTTGCATGTCAAACGGGCGCAAGGTTTCATAGCCTTCTAAAACAATGGCGATTTTTTGGCGACGCTCGATCTCGTCGCCATGCAACAGCATCCACAGGTCTTGCACTGCAGGCCCCATGCGGGCATCGTCCAAGTCCACAAAGTGCGGCCCTGCTTCGGGCATGCCTTCAGGCGTCCACAAAATATTGCCTGGGTGACAGTCGCCGTGCAAGCGCAGCATTTTTATCTGCTCGGGCATACGTGCTTGCACCATCTCAAGCGCTTGGTTGCAAAGGCTCAGCCACTGCTGTGCCGCTTCAGGTGCTACCCAGCCGTTGCTCATCAACAAGTCACGAGACGCCTCACCAAATGTTTGCCTGTTCAGTAATGGCCTGTGAACAAAAGCGCTTCGCTCCCCTACCACATGCATACGTGCCATCAAGCGCCCTGTCCACATCAACACCTCGGGGTCGTCCAGTTCAGGCGCGCGTCCCCCACGGCAGGGGCTGACACTGAACCAAAAATGTCCATCCACACCTTCATGAACAATGCGCGCTTCATGCAAGGTCATGCTGTTCAAGGTAAGCGGGCCCACCACGGGTATATCTTCAGCCATCAACTCTGCGGTGAATGCGTGTTCTTCGCGAATCTGCGCCTCAGTCCAACGCTGTGGTCGGTAGAACTTTGCAACCACCGTGCTGTCGTCATCCAAATGCACTTGGTAGACGCGGTTTTCATAAGAACTGAGTGCGCTCATGCGTCCATCTACCGGCAGGCCCAATGCACTTAATGCGTCCAACACTACCGAGGGTGTGAGCGCTTGGTACGGGTGGCTCACCTACACGCCCCACACCATTGGCTGATCGGCTTTGTGGCAGCGCTCCAGCATGTCGATGATGGGCTTGGTTCTTTGACGTAAGCTGATGGCCTCGAACTTTGGCGCCGTTTGCCCATGGGCTTTAGCCTGTGCCACTGCCTCAGCCTGCTGCAGTTCTTCTGTTTTCACCGCTTGTTGCAAGGCTCTGATGGCCTCTGGCATCTGCTCGGGCTCGATGATGCCTTTGGGTTCAATGGTTTTACCAATCAAGCTTAAAAACTGCCTGCCCTGCGGTTCCAACAGTATCAAGTCACCTGTGGCTTTGGATTTGAATTTGTAAAGCATGTCGACATTGTGCGCCAGTGTTGCGACTGGTGAAATTCCATGCGTCCACCTATGCCAGTGGCAGGCACCGATTCAGGGTTTGATTGAACGCATCAGACGCTTCAAACTGCACCCAATGTCCAGCATCCTGAATGACGTCAAATTGTTTTAAATTGCAATCAGTCAACAAGTCGGGGATCAAATGCAATGCGCCTTCGTACAACGCGTCTTTCTCGCCCCAAATGCCATGCACCTCGCATGTCCAGTGCTTTTGCAGTGACAACAAGACATCGCTACGGGCAATGCGTCGTCTGCGCAAACGGTCGCGAAGCACATTGTGTTCTTGCATGGCCAAGAGTTCGGGCGTGATGTTTTTCTCATCATGCAGCATGATGGCCAACAGGTTGTTTCTGTGAACGCCCATGCGTTCTTCATGCGTCATATTGACTCTGAAGCCGCGCATATTCGGAATGTTGTTGGACAAGCCCAATCCCGGCACACCAACCAGCACCATACGTTTGATGAGTGCGGGTTGCTGCGCAGCCAAAAAACCGGCCATCAATCCGCCGAAAGAGAAACCCACCGTATCAACGGGGTTTTCTTTGAACAAGGCTTCTAAGCCTTGCGCCAGTGGCACAGACAGGTCGTCTGCATCCTCGGCACCACTTGGGAGTTCAGAGTCGCCTAGGCCAGGTGTATCCAACGTCCATACCGCTCTGGATTCACTCAGCGGCAAGACATTGCGCACCCAATGGTTCCAACTGCCACTGCCGCCATGCAACAACACCAAGGGGTGACCAGCAGCTTCGTTCCACACATGCCAAACCTGCATACCAGATGGTGTGGGGAGTTCGATGCGCTTGGCCTTGTCTATCGCTGCATCAATTTCTTGTTTCAAACTCAGCATGAATAGGTCAGTGATGGTTCATGGATTGCTTCGGCACTGCGTTGATTGCTTCGGCACTGCGTGCCTCGCAATGACGATCTGACCTCGCCATGCAAAACGCCCACTGGGTAGTGGGCGTTGTGTGTTTGGTTGCGCGAGCAAGATTTGAACTTGCGACCTTTGGGTTATGAGCCCAACGAGCTACCAGGCTGCTCCATCGCGCGTCGTG
>Ga0209444_10002217_pt1 | contig 10719 bp, 9 predicted proteins | sample LauGreFaBDMM15DN_2_FD_188215 | JGI IMG/M metagenome (GOLD analysis project Ga0209444, IMG submission 188215) | Freshwater lake microbial communities from Lake Michigan, USA - Fa13.BD.MM15.DN (SPAdes) (version 2) | ecosystem: Environmental > Aquatic > Freshwater > Lake | place: Lake Michigan, USA...
GCTCGACACCGCATTGATGTTGGCGATGTTGGCACTGTCGAACTAGTCCAAATTGTATCACGTGATCCTGGCCCTCCGCCACTTGAGTACATCAAGCGCTCTGGCGGCCTATTCCGTGATATGATGATTCACGATCTTGATCTTGCCCGTTTTCTCCTAAACGGAGAAGAAATTGTTTCGGTTTCGGCGACCGGTTCGGTTCTCGTTGACAGCGCAATCGGTGAGGCTGGTGATGTTGATACCGCAACGGCCACGTTGCGGTCAAAGTCAGGCAAAATCGTCGTGATAACGAATTCCCGCCGTGCTACTTACGGCTACGATCAACGCATTGAGATTCATGGATCAAAGGGAGCTGTTAGTGCTGCGAACGTTCATGCCAACACGGTAACCCTTGCAAATGTCGACGGGTATCGTGAAGCTCCGCTGCTGAATTTCTTCATGGAGCGCTACGCAGATGCTTATCGCTCTGAATTGCAGAGTTTTGTAACGGCTATCGAAACTGGAAGCCCGATCTCACCGTCTGGTCTTGATGGGTTGAAGGCACTTGAGCTTGCTGATGCTTGTGTCAAATCGATGCAGAGTAGAGCGGAAGTTGTCGTTGTAGTTTAACGCCACACTTTTTTACGAATTTCTCGTGAAATCAATGGCCGGGATTGACGGTAATTTTCTCCGCCTTCCGGTCATTGGGAGCAAATTTGATGCGAGAACCTAACTATGCCGCTATAATCACCGGAAGTAGCAATTCTGGCTAGCCAAAGGTGATTTCATGACAACCCCATCCTATTATGCGCAACATGGTGGATTACCCAGTCAGACGCAGCTGCTGACAGACCGTGCCGTTTTCAAGGAAGCCTACGCGTTTATCCCGCGGGGCGTCATGCGTGATATCGTGACCAGCTATCTCCCCTTCTGGGACAAAACCCGTGCCTGGATTATTGCGCGTCCACTTTCGGGATTTGCCGAGACATTTTCTCAATATCTTATGGAAGTTGCTCCTAGCGGGGGCAGTGAGACGCCAGAACCGGACCCCAACGCCGAAGCTGTATTGTTTGTTGTCGAGGGCACTTTCATATTAACTCTCCTTGGAAAAACTCATGAGATGCGCCCTGGCAGCTATGCCTTTATTCCACCCAGCGCTCAATGGAGTCTGAAAAATACAAGCATCGAACCTGCTCGTTTCCATTGGATTCGGAAGGCTTATGAGGCAGTTCCTGGTATCGACCTGCCTACCGCTTTCGTCGTTAATGAGCAGGAAATTTTGCCAATATCCATGCCAGATACGAATGGGGTTTGGGCAACAACGCGATTTGTTGATCCGTCAGATATTCGTCATGACATGCATGTAACCATCGTCACCTTTGAGCCCGGCGGAGTCATTCCATTTGCGGAAACACATGTGATGGAGCATGGGCTTTATGTTCTAGAGGGTAAGGCGGTATATCGACTCAATCAGGATTGGGTTGAGGTTGAAGCGGGTGATTTTATGTGGCTGCGCGCTTTTTGTCCGCAGGCATGCTATGCGGGAGGGCCGGGACGTTTCCGTTATCTGCTTTACAAAGATGTAAACCGTCAGATGAAGCTTTCTATCCGATGAGTTACTTCATTCATCCGATTCCATTGACCAAGAGTGCTTTTTTCCCTTTCGGTGACGTGATTGAGGCTGAAGGCACTACATTAACGCATATTAATCAAGGGTTCGGTCGCCGTTATAATGATTTGGCAGATGTTCAGATTGCAGCGGAGGGGGGCTCGACAAATGTGAGCGTTATCGTTGGCTCGGTCAGGCCGCATCCCGTTGCAATTCAGGTCATGGAGCGCCACCCGCTCGGCAGTCAGATATTTTACCCATTACAAGAGCGTCCTTGGTTGGTTGTTGTCTGTACTGATCCTAAGGATCCGGAAACCTTTCGTTCATTTCACGCGACAGGTCGTCAGGGAGTGAATTACGCACGGGGCGTCTGGCACCATCCGCTACTTGTCCGCGAGAATGACAGCCGCTTTCTCGTTATTGATCGCAAAGGGTCCGGCAATAATCTTGAGGAATATTGGCGCGACGCAGCAGATATTGTTTTGGCGGTCGAGCCGCTTTAGTCTTGGCTCGTTTAATCAGGGCAAGATTTTTCTAGGGTTCAGAAGACCATTTGGATCAAACGCAGCTTTTATTGAGCGCATGAGTTTAAGCCGTGTCGGGTTCCCCCAATTTATCAGTGTTTTTTGCTTTTCAACACCTATTCCGTGCTCAGCAGAAAATGAGCCACCAGATCCCTTAATCGGTTCGTAGATGCATTCGGATATCTGCTCCCCTAGCGCAGTTGGCGGGACTTCACCGGTCACTGTGATGTGCAGATTTGAGTCACCTAAATGTCCGAGAACAAACAAAATCAAGCTTGAATCAATCTTATTGAGGGTACTTTTAAGGCCATTGAAGTAAGCGTCAAGCTGCTGATGTGGCACTGATACGTCATACCATAAGCCGCCCGGATAGCGGCGATCTACGGCCCAATCTTCCCTCACTCTCCAAACATCAGATATTTCGCGTTCCGATTTGAGCCCCAGAGCGTCCATATATCCGTCTGTTGCAGCACACCCAGCGAGCACTTTTTCGGCCATGCCGTCAAAATCATCCTGTCTGTCCAGCTTTGTTTCAATAATGACGAACACGGATCCACTTGAAGCAAATGCGACGAGTGAGTTGAAATTCAGCAATGTTGCCGTAACTTCAAAATGTGAGCGCCACATGATTTCGCTTCTGAGCACTTTAACATCTGCTTCTCCCACGATGCGGCGCAAAGCCTGTATCGCTGCTTTCGCTGAATCGAAAGAAATCAGGAATGTGGCGGTACGGGTATGAATTGGTTCAAGCCGGATTACTGCTTTTGTAACAATTCCTAATGTTCCCTCTGATCCGATGATTAGTTGCTTGATATCATAGCCGATATTTGATTTCAGGACAGTTATGAGATCATCAAACACTGATCCATCCGCCATGACAGCCTCAAGACCGAGAACGCGGCTACGCATACTACCATTTCGAAATGCTTCCATGCCGCCCGCATTGGTTGCGATCATGCCGCCAATCGTGCAGCTATCGCGGGCGCCGAGGTCGATTCCTGCAGATAGTCCTAAAGCAGCCGCCGCCGCGTTTAATGCACCAAGTGTGACGCCGCTCTCGACGATGGCGAATTGTCCCAATGGGTCGATCTGCAAGATTTTTTGTAAGCGGCTTGTCAGTAAGGTAATTTGTCCCGGGGTGGATTTTCCACCGCCTACTAGTCCGGTTCGACCACCAAGGGGAACTATGGAGACGAATTGGTTGTTACACCATTTCACGAGATCTTGAACTTGGGAGACAGATTCTGGCGTTACGACAAATCTGGAATTAAGGTTTTCTGTGTCAAAACCTGGGTCAAATCTCTCAACTGAACTACCAAAATGAACGTTTTCATTACCTAAAATCGCTTTCAGGGCTTCAATTTTATCAGAACCAAGTGATGCACTCATTTTATGTCCAACACAGAGGGTTGCAATTCGTATTGCATTGATTTTGTATCAAAATTAGTCAAATAGAGCCCGCTTTTAAATGCTTTCTGCATTTCTTCTCTAACTCTTAAGCGTTCTGATAGAGCAAAATCTGGGTCGTTTGTTAGCAATGTGCCAAAATCGGCCGGTATTTCGATACGGGATGCGGATGTGAAATCGGAAATATGAGAAATACCTTCCGCTCTTGCACGAACACGATCTGATCCGAGATACCAGTCTGCAACGATGCGGTCTGACGGCGCGCCGGCGTTCAAGCCTTTCATTTTGCCATAAAAATCAGTGTGATAGATCGTACACACCGCCCCCAATTTTCCAAGATTGAGTGCTGCATTAACCGCCCTGATCGGGTCAAATGTCCAGCGGATGTGTGTGATTGCCCTCTTGAGGCACCAGTCACGCTGGTACCATTTGAGCTGGGCACCCAGCCCAAGGCCGCGGTCCTTCGGGTGAACGGCTAGCAGGTGCGAATGCTGCAGGTGTGGCTCTCTCGTCGGAAAACCGAAGACAAAGCCAATCAGGTCTCCGTCCTTGAAAGTGCCGGCCGCTATTCCGCCTTCTGCTTGAATAACCATCATAATATCGCCCGGAACGACGACTTCGTCCTCACCCCAAACGGCATATTGGAGCTCTTCGGCGGCGCGGAACTCGTCCATACCCTTCAGATCGCGGATCAGAACGTCGTTCATCGGCTAAAAGTCTCGGTTGAGACTGTCACCTCGTCGAGAAATGAACGATCAAGCGTAACTCCGATCCCCGGACCTGAAGGAACCGGCATAAGTCCATCTTTTGTCTCGAGTTTTTCATGCACGATATCGCGGGCGAAATATCGGCTGGCACTTGAGGTGTCGCCGGGTTTCCGGAAATTCGAAAGGGTCGACAAATGGATGTTGTGGGCTCGGCCTATCCCAGCTTCGAGCATCCCGCCGCACCAGACAGGAACGTTGTAAGCCTCGCAAATATCGTGGATTTTCCTGCTTTCGAGGTGGCCACCGACGCGACCGGCTTTGATATTGACGATCCGGGTTGCGTCCGTCTGAAGGGCGTGGCGGGCGTGCTGGACGGAACGGATGCTTTCATCCAGACAGATAGGTGTCGAGAGCCGTTGCTGGAGTGTCGCATGGTCATGAATATCGTCCCAAGCGAGGGGTTGTTCGATATAATCGAGGGAAAACGCATCAAAACGGCGCAGTAAGGCCATATCGGCAAGGGAATAGCTTGTATTGGCGTCTACGCTCAAGGCGGTGTCGGGGAAGGCAGAACGGACCTTTTCGAGGAGTTTTATGTCGTGGCCGGGCATGATTTTCAGCTTAATGCGCTTGTAGCCCTGCTCGACATGGCTGCGGACGCGTTCCAGTGTCTGCTCGATGGGGCCGATGCCGAGCGATACTCCGACCGGAATTGCCTCTCCAGCGCCTCCCAGAGCCGTTTTAAGGGGCAAGTCGAGGGATTTTGCCCATAGGTCCCAGAAAGCCATCTCCAGCGTCGCCTTGGTCATCTGATGGCCGCGCCAGGGGGTCATCAGGGGTGCCAGTGCCTCGGGATTGGCGAAGCTGTGGCCGACGACGGCAGGGAGCAAGACCTCTCGCATTAAGTTCATGGCAGAAGGTATTGATTCCTCTAGGAAATCCGGGAGCGGGTCCATGACGCCTTCGCCGTAGCCTTCAAGGCCATCGCTTTTGAGAATGAGCAGGGGAAACAATTTCTCTGTCATTGTACCGACAGAAATAGTAAAAGGATTCAATAACTTAAGGCGAATGAGACGGAGCTCGGCGCTGTCGATTTTAAGGGGTGATCTGGTGGGGGTTGGCATGGCGGCGCTCACCGGCTTGGGTTGGTGGAAGTATTGATCAATGTATTCGAAATATCAAGTTTATATGAATATTTTCTCATAATAAAAACTTCCGTTTTCTATTTTGCATTTCAATTTTTATTCGGCACCAGAAAATCAAAATCGCAACCGTCATCTGCCTGCATAATATGTGTATCGTAGAGATATTGATAACCGCGCGATTTTGGTTTGACCGGAATGATCAATTCCAATCGTCTTTTTGACAATTCATCTTCACTGACCAGAACGTCAATCGAGCGATTTGCAACGCTGATTTTTATACGATCACCGTTCTTCACCAATGCCAGATTTCCGCCCGACGCGGCATCGGGGGCGACGTGCAGAATGATGGTGCCATAGGCGGTGCCGCTCATGCGCGCATCGGAAATCCGCACCATGTCCTTAATTCCTGCTTTGGCGAGCTTGGACGGGATCGGAATATAACCTGCTTCGGGCATCGCCGACTCGCTTGTCGGGCCTGCATTCTGCAAAATGAGGCAATCATTCGGGGTTACGTCGAGATCCGGGCTATCGATACGGCTTGCAAGGTCTGCCAAAGACGAAAACACAATCGCGCGTCCTTCTGTCTCGAACAAAGCCGGATCAGCCGCGGCGCGCTTCATAATGGCGCCGCGCGGGGCTAAATTGCCGAAAAGCGCGACAAGTCCGCCCGTATCGCGCACCGGATCGGCAAAGGGGCGGATGATTTCGCGATCAACCCAGGGATGGGCCTTCTCGATCCGCTCACCGATGGTTTCACCTGTGATGGTCTCGCAATCGAGATGCAGGAGATGTTTCAATTCACGCAAAACGGCCGGAATTCCGCCTGCTGCGTGCAAATCCTCCATGTAGCCGACGCCTGTGGGCTTCAAATCGACAAGAACAGGCGTTGTTTCGCTCAGTTCATTCATGTGGCGCAGGTCGATGGTGTGGCCAAGGCGGCCTGCAATTGCGGTGAGATGGATGATTGCATTGGTCGAGCCGCCAAGGGCCAAGAGGACGCGAAGCGCGTTCTCAAACGCTTTATGCGTCATGATCCGGCTTGGTTTACGCTCCGATCCGATGAGTGACACGGCCAAACGGCCGGTCTCTTCCGCCATGCGCAGGCGGTCGGAATCGACCGCAGGGATCGTGGCAGAACCAGACGGCATCATGCCGAGCGCCTCGGCCAGAGAGGCCATTGTACTGGCGGTGCCCATGACGGCGCAGGTGCCCGCTGTGGAGGCGAGACGCTGCTCTACCGCGGTCATTTCGTCGTTACTCACGGAACCCGCGCGATATTGAGCCCAAAACCGGCGGCAATCGGTGCAGGCGCCAAGGCGTTCGCCGCGATGCTTGCTGGTCGACATCGGACCGGCGACAAGCTGGACGGCGGGGATATCGGCCGACGCCGCACCCATGAGCTGGGCTGGAACCGTCTTGTCGCAGCCGCCTAAAAGTACAACAGAATCCATGGGTTGCGCCCGGATCATCTCCTCGACGTCGATGGACATGAGGTTGCGGAATTTAAGGCTGGTCGGGTTGAGGAAGACTTCGCCGAGCGAGATGGTCGGGAATTCGACGGGCAGGGCGCCTGCCGCCAGAACGCCGCGTTTGACGGCCTCGATCAGTTCGGGGAAATGCCGATGGCAATTGTTGAAGCCGCTCGCGGAATGGGCAATGCCGACAATTGGACGGTCGAGCATCTCGCGGCTATAACCCATTGAACTTGCGAAGGATCTTCGCAAATAAAGGCTGAAATCCCGGTCGCCATATTGGGTGAGGCCGCGGGCGAAACCGTGGCTCTTCTGGTTGTCATCAGGCATGATGGTTCCTCCTGCCGACGGGCTCAGCTGTCGTGTGCCCTGCTCCTAAAGGGACAGTATAGATCCGAGACAGAGATGATCTCATTTCGTTTGCATAAGTATCGTTCAAGGTTTCATCCGAAATATAGATCGCATTTTTCAGGGATTATGCCCAATTCCGTGTCCAGATTAGGTCATCAAGAAGCGGAACAACGCGCCTAGATGACCGGTAAAACAGGTCAATGTCCATGGAAAAAATCGACGATTCCCATGGACACGAAAAACGGGAGCATTTGGCGGGGGATGAATGTCCGAAAGTGTCACTTGGAACGCGAACAAATTTGACGCAGAATAGGCTGAAGCCGATCCGGACTCATGAGAGGCCAGGTAACAAACGACAGGGAGATGAGAATGCAGCCGACAGGGATGGAGCGTGTCAAGCTTGGACGCACAGCACTTCAGGTAACGCCGATCTGCTTCGGCACGTCGGGGCTTGGCGACATGCCCGACACCTATGGCTATAGCGTGGACGAAGAGCGCGCGCGGCAGACGTTGCGGGCGATCCTGACCGGCCCGGCCAACTTTATCGATACGTCCCGCAATTACGGCTTCGGCCGGAGCGAGGAGCGGATCGGCGCGGCGCTTCGGGAGATGGGCGGCAAGCCTGAGGGGTTTGTGCTGTCGACCAAACTTGACCGCGACTCCGAGACCAACCGGTTTGATGCCGATGTGGCGCGGCGCTCGCTCGAGACGAGTTTGAAGGCGCTCGGTGTCGACCAGATTGATCTGCTCCATCTGCATGATCCGGAACATGCCGAGTCGATTGCGGAGATTACGGGCCCGAACGGGGCCATCGAGGCGCTGTTCAAGATGAAGGAGCAGGGGCTCGCGAAGGCGGTGGGGCTGGCGGCGGGCAAGGTTGATGTGATGCTGCCGTTGCTGAAGGCCTATGATTTCGACGCGCTGATCACGCATAACCGCTTCACGCTTGTGAACCGCAATGCGGAGGAGATGATCGATTACGCGCATGGCAAGGGGATCGCCGTTCTGAACGCGGCGCCCTATGCGGGCGGTGTGCTGGCAAAGGGTTCGGGTTCGTATACGCGCTATGTGTATCAGGAGGCGACGGACGCCATGCTGAACCCGGTGCGGAAGGTGGAAGAGATTTGCCAGCGGCATAATGTGCCGCCGGGCGCTGTGGCTTTGCAGTTCTCGATGCGGGACAAGAGGATCACATCGACGATCTGCGGCGTGAGCAAGGCGCAGCGTGTGCTCGAGACGATTGAATGGGCACAATGGCCGGTGCCCGCGGCAGTCTGGACCGAGCTTGACGCTCTCTCGTTCACGCGCGATGACCCCGAGGCAACCCGGGCTTATGTTTTGGGGTGAGGGGTGGTAGGAAGATCGGAATGGCGGAGGGTGCCGGGCCCTCCATCTCGTGTTGCGGTGCCGGGGCGTGAGGAGTGTTCGATGAGTTCTGTTTCCCACCCTGTTGTGACGGGCGCTGTGCGGCCGGATTTTCCGATGGCGGAGTGGGATCGTCCGCCGTGGAACAGATGGTCGTTCCAGCATATTGGCGAGATATTGCCGACGACGCCGGTTAAGGCGGGGGCGGCTCATGCGTTCGAGATGTCTTTGCAGGATTTTTCCGCGCTGGCGTTTGACGATCATGGCCAGCGTTCGACAATCCGCGACTGGCTCGGGACGAGCTTTACCGACGGGTTCATCGTGGTTCATAAAAACCGGATCGTATTCGAGGACTACCTTAACAGTATGGGGCCGAAGACGCTGCATCTGGCGCAGTCGGTCTCGAAATCGATTGCGACGAGTGCGTTCGGCGTCATGGTGGGGCGGGGTGTGATTGATCCGGCCCGTTTGATCACCGATTATCTGCCGGAACTCAATGCTACGGCCTATCGCGGGGCGACCGTGCAGCATGCGCTGGACATGACGAGCGGCGTTCGCTTTGACGAGACCTATACCGACCCGTTTTCCGATGCCGGGCGGATCGATGTGGCGAGCGGGTGGAAGCAACCCTTGAGCGAGGGCGTTTGGCCGCCGACCATGTGGGATCTGGTGCTGTCCCTGAACACGGCCGTTCGCCCGCATGGGGCCGCCTTTGAATATCGCTCCATCGAGACGGATGTTGTTGCCATGATCCTCGAGCGGGTGACGGGGAAGAAACTCGCGGCGATGGTTTCGGAAGAAATCTGGCAGCCGATCGGAGCGGAAGCGGATGCGTCGTTCACGACTGACCCGAGCGGGTATGCGCAGGCGGATGGCGGGTTCAATGCGTGTCTGCGGGACTATGCGCGTTTCGGCCAGCTCTGGGCCAATCGCGGGATGGTGAACGGGAAACGGATTCTGCCGGAAGCATGGGTGGACGCAACCCTGACGGGGGATTCGTCAAAGTTCGGCGCGCCCTATACGGAAGTGCTGCCGAAGGGGGCTTATAGCAACCAGTTCTGGCTCAAGGAAGGGCGCGGCACGGTGGCGATGTGCCGTGGTGTTTGCGGCCAGTTGATCTATATTGATGTCGCGCGGAATTTTGTGGCGGTGAAGCTTTCGAGCTGGCCGGATTTTACAAACCCTGCCCGCGTGCGGACGGCGCTTGCGGCGATCGAGCGGATTGCGGAAGCGGTGACGGCCGCGTGATGACGAGATGTGTTCTGGAGACAAGACGATGAAGATTGCAGTTGCCGGAGACAGTGCGGGCGTGCCGCTTGTCGATATTATCGAGGCGCATTTGAAAGCCAAGGGCATGCACGAGGTGGTGAACCTCAGCAAGCCGGGGTTTTATGCCGACCTTGCCGCGCATGTGGGGCGCGAGGTGATGGCCGAAACCTATGACCGGGCGATTTTATGCTGCGGCACGGGCATCGGCGTGTGTATCTCGGCCAACAAGGTGCCGGGCATTCGTGCGGCGTTGACGCATGACACCTATTCCGCCGAAAGGGCGGCCAAATCCAACAATGCGCAGATCATCACGATGGGCGCGCGGGTGATCGGGCCGGAGCTCGCCAAGGCGATTGTCGATATGTGGCTCGCCTCCGAATTCGACCCGAACGGCGCATCGGCAGCGAATGTCGAGGCGATCAGCAGGTTGGAGGGGTAGGGAGTTGAGGTGGGGTAGAATTTTCTTATGTAATTAATTCTTGGGAGTGTCTGAAGGACTTGCTGTCAAAGCTTCTTCAAATATTTGGATAGAACAATTTGAAAATTCAAGCACCATCTCTGGTGAATATATCTTTTTGATTTTTTTATCCTCAATCACTACGTCTTTAACGGTTAGGTCAACTGGTACCATTAAATCTAGCCCGCCACTTTTTCTATTAAAACCAATCGTGGCTTTATTAAATTCTAACATTTCTTCATAGATTTTAATTATTTCATCATCGAATTGGTATATAAATAATTTAAACCCGTCTCCGTCTATGTCAAATATTTCCGGTTTAATTTTGCTTGTGGTTGCGGTCACAGTTTGCAAGTAGGCAAAATTTGGCTTTTTTGGTTGGCTATCTTCAAGGTTCTTTGTTCCAACTTTAATTCCAAATACAACACCTTTAG
>Ga0209444_10002219_pt1 | contig 10716 bp, 6 predicted proteins | sample LauGreFaBDMM15DN_2_FD_188215 | JGI IMG/M metagenome (GOLD analysis project Ga0209444, IMG submission 188215) | Freshwater lake microbial communities from Lake Michigan, USA - Fa13.BD.MM15.DN (SPAdes) (version 2) | ecosystem: Environmental > Aquatic > Freshwater > Lake | place: Lake Michigan, USA...
GTGAGTGCGATGCCGCAATTCGAGCCGTCGAACAGCGAGACATGCGTTTCCTTCGCATTGGCCGGCAACGTCGCGCGATCCACCGCAAATCCGTGGTTCATCGAGACAATTTCAACCTTGTTGGTGGTGAAATCCTTGACCGGATGGTTCGCGCCATGGTGGCCCTGATGCATTTTCAATGTTTTGGCACCAATGGCGAGCGCCATGATCTGGTGCCCGAGGCAGATGCCGAATGTCGGAATACCTTGTTCGATCAGCACACGGATGGCGGGAACTGCATAAGTCCCCGTCGCAGCAGGATCGCCAGGCCCGTTCGACAGAAAAATACCGTCGGGCTTCAGCGCGAGAATATCCGCCGCCGATGCCGTTGCAGGCACAACTGTCACGCGGCATCCCCTGTCGGCCAATAGGCGGAGAATATTGCGTTTCACGCCGAAATCAATCGCGACCACATGGAAGATATCCGATGTTCGGGTTCCATACCCCTCGCCAAGATGCCAGCTCGTCTCGTTCCAGTCGAAACGCTGTCCCGATGTCACGGATGGCACAAGATCAAGCCCGTCCATGGACGGCAACGCCGCCGCCCGCGCCTTCAGCGCCGGGATATCAAACACGCCGTCATTACTCGATACAATGATCGCGTTCGCCATGCCGTGATCGCGGATATGGGCCGTCAGAGCGCGGGTATCGACGCCACAAATACCGGCAATGCCGCGTGCCTTCAGCCACCCATCGAAATGCCGTGTCGCACGCCAATTGGAGGGGGTCGTGATGTGCGTGTGAACAACAACACCGCGCACACCGGCGGCAGACGCCATATTGATCGCCTCGATGTCTTCCTCGTTTGTGCCGACATTCCCGATATGCGGGAAGGTGAAGGTCACAATCTGCCCGGCATAGGACGGGTCGGTCAGAATTTCCTCGTAGCCCGTCATGGACGTGTTGAAACAGACTTCGCCCTGCGCTTCCGTCGCAGCACCGATGGCCTGCCCCTCGATCACGGTGCCATCCGCCAGCACCAGAAGTGCGGTCGCTTTCGGTTCGATCCAGCCCTGTTCAGTGCTCATCCGGCTTGAAGTCTCTTGAAGCATGGCGCTGTTCATCCTAAACCCGGCAGGCGGGCGTGGCGTTACTTTGAAAGTAGCGTGTGAAAACTTTTGTTAACTAGGACGACACACGTCTCCGCGTCAACTGATTTGCAGGGATTTTTTATCCTGTTAAATCAATCGTTTATCTTGTTATTCCGACAAGATGTCCGAATCGTGGTATGTTTGGACGATTTTCTGATGGAGGCTAGAGCGATGCGAGAACAATTCACCGAACTGTTGAAAGACGCCATGCGCGCCGGCGATAAGCGCAAGGTCAGCACGCTCCGGATGATCACATCGACATTGAAGGACCGCGATATCGAACAACGCGGCCTCGGCAAGCCGCCTCTGTCGGACGAGGAAATCCTCGGAATGCTGCAGAAAATGGTCAAACAGCGTCAGGAATCGCTGGCAATCTATCAACAGGCCGGTCGTGACGACCTCTCCGCGCAGGAATCCGAGGAAATCGCGATCATCATGGCCTTCATGCCGAAGCAGATGGATGACGCGGAAGTGAAGGCAGCCATCTCCGCAATCATCGCCGAGACAGGTGCCACCAGCGTCAAGGACATGGGCAAGATCATGGCCGCCCTGAAAGAGCGCTTCGCCGGCCAGATGGATTTTGCCAAAGCCAGCGGAACCGTCAAAGCGCTGCTGGGGTGATCGGCCCCAGTAAAATCCTGTTGATAACGGGGATTACTCGGGCTCGATCAACGAATACCACCCGTCCGTGCAGTAATTGCAGCCGGAAACCCCGATAAGCTGGTGAGTTGCTGGAACTGCCCGGCGGGGTTAGTCGTCGCGATTGCGTCCGCAATTTTGAGCAAGAGGGATACATCAAGTCCATGCGTTACCCGCCCTCCATTCTCGAAGAGATACGCGCGCGCCTGCCGACTTCGGCGGTGGTCGGGCGGCGGGTGAAACTCACCAAAGCGGGGCGCGAGTTCAAAGGGCTTTCGCCATTCAATGCCGAAAAGAGTCCGTCCTTTTTCGTCAACGATCAAAAAGGCTTTTATCACGATTTCTCGTCCGGCAAGCACGGCGATATCTTCAGTTTTCTCATGGAGACGGAGGGGATCGCATTTCCCGAGGCCGTCGAGCGCTTGGCGGCGGAGGCCGGCGTCACGCTTCCCAAAATCTCTGCCGAGGCCGAGGAGCAGGAAACAAGGAACCGCACGCTCTATGAGGTGATGGATCTGGCGCAGGCATTTTTCCAGTCGGCACTTTTGGGAAAAGACGGCCAGCGTGCGCGGGCCTATCTCGAAGGGCGGAGCCTCGGACGATCCGTGTGGGAACGCTTTGGCATCGGCTTCGCGCCAGCGGGCCGCTTCACTCTTCGCGATCATCTGGCAGGCAAGGGCGTCTCCGCTGAGGCCATGATTGAGACGGGCTTGCTGATCTCGGGCGACGACATCGCGGTTCCCTATGACCGCTTCCGTGATCGTGTCATGTTCCCGATCACCGATGCACGGGGTCGGATGATTGCGTTTGGCGGGCGCGCGCTCGACAAGGATGCGCCTGCAAAATATCTCAATTCGCCCGATACGCCCCTCTTCCACAAGGGGCGCGTCCTGTTCAACCATCACCTCGCGCGGAAGGCGGCTCATGACAAAGGAACCGTTATTGCGGTCGAGGGCTATATCGATGTCGTGTCGATGTCGCTGGCGGGGTTTGCCAATACGGTAGCGCCGCTCGGCACAGCACTCACGGAAGACCAATTGACGCTTTTGTGGCGCATGACGGATGAACCGATTTTGTGCTTCGACGGCGATAAGGCGGGCCGAAGAGCGGCCTATCGAGCGATTGACGTCGCCTTGCCGCAGCTTGAGGCAGGCAAGTCGCTCCGCTTCGCCATGTTGCCCGAAGGCCAGGATCCCGACGACCTTGCACGGTCAGGCGGCACTGCTGCAGTCGAGGCCATACTCGGCAGTGCGTTGCCGCTCGTTGATATGGTGTGGTCCCGCGCCATCGACTCAGGCCCGCTTGATACGCCGGAGCGTCGGGCGGCGATTGACCGCAAACTGCGTGCGGAAATCTCCCAGCTTCGGGATGAAACCGTGCGCCGCTATTATCAGGCCGAAATTGACAAACGGCTGAAAGCGCTCTTTGCCCCCGCGTCCCGCGGTGAGTATTCACGCAATACCTATGCTCCGGCGGGCGACACGGCCGGTCGCCCCTGGCAACGGGGCCGCATGACGCCCCCAAAGGCAGGTGCCGCGATTCGCGAACAATTGCGGCCGAGCAGCAGCCTTGCGAAAAGCTCCCTCTTCAACCGTTCAGGCGGCATTTCGCCGAGGGAAGCGCTCATTCTGGTCACATTGATTGCCCATCCTGATCGCTTGATGACCCACACTGACGAAATCGCCGGGCTGGATTTCTCCCATGCCGACACGCAGGCCATTGCCCGCATCCTTCTGGACGAACTCGCGGAAAGTGCTGGACGTGATACCCACCCCACTCCGGACACGCTCCGGGCGGCGATTGAGCGCGCGGGAAAGGCAGAACAGTACCGCCGTATCGAGGCCGTGATGCTGCTCGGGGACAAAAATAAGGCGCTTTTGGGCGACCGTGACGCGATTGATGACCTTTTGAAACAGGCGCTCACCTTGCATCGGCGCACTTCAACGCTACATAAGGAACTGAAACTTGCTGAGCGGGCATTTTCTGACGATCCGAACGAGGTCAATCTGGCATGGCTTTCCGACTTGCGGGCGCAGATTTCTGCGTTCGAAGGAACGGAAGCTGATACGGAGATGATCAGAGAGAACGAGATACCCTGGCCGGTGGTAAAACGGTGAACGTTTTCCGCCGATTGGCGCTGTAACTCTGTCTTGCCCCTTCACACGGGCGCGTGAATGGATTATCGAACGACTGCTCAGTTTAATATATCGAATGTGAAGTGGAACAAATGGCTGGCCGTGGTGGTATGATCCTCGGGGCAGGCCTTGTTTCAGAAGGCGGACGATTCGTGTGTTTTCGTCTGGAAATGTGGAGCTTTTGACCGATGGCGACAAAGACGACTGACAAGGGTGACGGCGACGGCCTCGAACCACAGCAGGCCGACAGCCCCTTGCTCGACCTTTCCGATCAGTCCGTCAAGCGGATGATCAAGCTCGCCAAAAAGCGCGGCTTTGTCACCCATGAGGAATTAAACGAAGTTCTGCCGTCCGAGGAAGTCACCTCCGACCAGATCGAAGATGTTTATACGATGCTCAACGAAATGGGCATCAATGTCGTCGAGCAGGAAGAGGTAGAGGCGGAAGCCGCTGAGCCAACCGTCGCCGCCGAGGCGGATGATGAGGAAGAGGGCGGCGAACTCGTCGAAGCCCAACGCTCCGCTGTTCCCGCGAAAGCCGAGCGTGCAGAGCCGACCGACCGCACTGATGATCCGGTGCGCATGTATCTGCGCGAGATGGGTTCCGTCGAACTCCTGTCCCGCGAAGGCGAAATCGCGATTGCCAAGCGCATAGAGGCCGGCCGCGAGGCGATGATCGCCGGTCTGTGCGAAAATCCGCTGACCTTTCAGGCGATCATTATCTGGCGCGATGAGTTGAACGAAGGCAAGGTTCTGCTGCGCGACATTATTGATCTTGAAGCAACTTATGCCGGCCCTGAGGGCAAGGGGCTTCCGAAAATTGATGGTCTTGTTCTCGGCGAAGCCCAACCGGAAGCCGCTGAAGTGGTCGAAGGCGATATGGAGCCGCCTGTTCCGGAGCCAGATCTCGACGAGGATGACCTCGAAAACAACGTCTCGCTCTCCGCGATGGAAGCGGAATTGAAGCCGAAGGTTCTCGAAACATTCGACAGCATCGCCAATGCCTACAAGAAACTGCGTCGACTGCAGGAACAGAATGTCGAGTTCAAGCTTCAGAACGATACCTTGTCCCCCGCCCAGGAGCGCAAATACAAAAAGCTCAAGGACGAGATCATCGCCGACGTCAAATCGCTCTCGCTGAACCAGCACCGCATCGAGGCGCTGGTCGAGCAGCTTTACGACATCAACAAGCGCTTGATCAGCCTTGAAGGACGCCTGATGCGTCTCGCCGAGAGCCACCGCGTCGGTCGCGAGGATTTTCTGCGCAATTATCAGGGCTCCGAGCTTGATCCGAAATGGCTGTTGCGCGTCTCCAAGCTCGGCACACGCGGCTGGAAGGAATTTGTCGCGAACGAGAAAGACTCGATCCGCGAATTGCGTCAGGAAATCCACATTCTCGCCTCCGAGACGGGGTTGGAGATTCCGGAATTCCGCAAGATCGTCCACATGGTGCAGAAGGGCGAGCGCGAGGCCCGACAGGCCAAGAAAGAAATGGTCGAGGCCAATCTCCGCCTCGTGATCTCGATTGCCAAGAAATATACCAATCGCGGCTTGCAGTTCCTCGATCTCATTCAGGAAGGCAATATCGGCCTGATGAAGGCGGTTGATAAATTCGAATATCGCCGCGGTTACAAATTCTCGACCTATGCGACATGGTGGATCAGACAGGCAATCACCCGCTCGATTGCCGATCAAGCGCGCACCATCCGTATTCCCGTGCACATGATCGAGACGATCAATAAAATTGTGCGCACCTCGCGCCAGATGTTGCACGAGATTGGCCGCGAGCCGACGCCGGAAGAATTGTCCGAAAAACTCGCCATGCCGCTCGAAAAAGTGCGCAAAGTGCTCAAAATCGCCAAGGAGCCGATCTCGCTCGAAACGCCAATCGGCGACGAGGAAGACTCGCACTTGGGCGATTTCATCGAGGACAAGAACGCCATCCTGCCGATTGATGCCGCGATTCAGTCCAACTTGCGCGAAACAACCACGCGCGTGCTGGCCTCATTGACGCCGCGCGAGGAGCGCGTGCTGCGCATGCGCTTCGGCATCGGCATGAACACCGACCACACTCTCGAAGAAGTCGGCCAGCAGTTCAGCGTGACGCGCGAGCGCATCCGGCAAATCGAGGCCAAGGCGTTGCGCAAGCTGAAGCATCCGAGCCGAAGCCGGAAGCTCAGGAGCTTTTTGGATAATTGAGACACTTATCTTGCTAACGATTGATTTCGGAACCTTGCCTCCCACCACGCGTTATTTGCCCATCAGGCGGGAAGATTTTTCTAATCTCCCCGGTTTATCGGGAGATGCTGGAATGAGCGAATATTATGGTATGCCTCGATCTGCACGGCTGGTCTCGAGGCATTTGCATTCCCTGTTCGGAGATGCGCGCCGCGAGGGCGTGACGCATGAGGAATTGACGATCGAACTCGCCGCGCACGCCACATGCGCCGCGCTGTCGTTCTGGCCAGCGAAAGAGTTACATGCCTTGATCGATGTCGCCGACGAGGACACAATCCTGCCCGGTGAAGCATCCGGCAGCAAAATGCCAGCCTCGACAATAATCCCATTTCCCCGGCGGAGTAATTAGCCTTAAGGAAATTTTCCTTGGCTTTCTAACAATCTGCGCTCAGCGCCGCCTAGGAATATGCCGTTCCCGTATTGAAAATGACTTCTGGATAAGTATTTTCTAAATAAATTCGGGCACCAACCGTTTATTCACACTTCGACATTGTCGTTTTGATAGTATAACTATTGGCGAATAGTGGGATGTGGCCAATAATTCGGGTTGGAGTGCGGCGTGGTGGCGACTGAAGAAATCGAACCGCCGCAAAGCGCGATCGGAAAGTTGCGTTACAGCGTCTATCGAATTCTGTTCGAGACGCCGAATGCGCCAAAAATACATTACCAAATTGATCGCGCCATCATCACGCTGATCGTTCTCAGCGTAATTGCAATCATCCTCGAGCATATTCCCTCGATCCACGAGGAGTTCCACTGGGAATTCGCGCTGTTCGATAAGGTTTCGGTCATTCTGTTTACGATCGAATATGTTTTGCGGCTGTTTTGCGGCGGACTGAATCCTAAATTCAAGCAGAAACGTTTCAAGACGCTTGGCTATGCGCTCACCCCGATGGCCATTCTCGATTTTCTTGTCGTCGTTCCGTTCTACCTCACCTTCCTGATCGAGGTGGATTTGCGCTATCTGCGTCTGTTCCGTCTGATGCGGATTTTCAAACTTCTTCGATATTTTTTACCTGTCTGGCAGCGCTTTTGTGTTTTCGGGGGCGATACGCCCGATCCATTGTCGCTCGAAGTGCCAATGCCGAAGAGCCTGATCGGCAAGGGGCGTCATTGGCTGTATAGGGTTTTGTTCGAAACCAAAGATGCCCCGAAGCTTTACTACATCGTCGATAAAATCATCGTTTCTCTGATTGTTGCAAGCGTCATTGCAATCATTTTTGAGCATGTTGAAACGATTCACGAGGCTTTTCATTGGGAATTTGCGCTTTTTGACAAGGTCAGTGTCATTATCTTCACACTTGAATATGTGCTGAGAATGGCCTGCGCTGGACTGAACCCGAAATATGGCAACCGCAGGTTCAAAACGCTCCGCCACGCTTTGGCGCCAATGTCCGTCGTCGATTTCCTTGTCGTCGTTCCGTTTTACCTGACCTTCCTGATCGAAATAGATCTCAGATTCCTCCGGCTGCTCAGGTTGCTGCGGATTTTCAAATTGGCGCGTTTTCTGCTGCCGATTTTGCAGAGTTTCAAAGAACTCAATGAAGGCCGGACGTTTCGGCAAAAAGTATATAGCGTTCTAAATGAAGACGCCTATTCGGGTCGGGTACACCACCTTGTCGACATGGCACTCGTCGGGTTGATTCTTCTAAGCGTCATCGCCGTTGTTACCGAAAGTGTCCACGCCATTCACGAGGCGATGGCGTGGGAATTCCATTATTTCGATTTGTTTTCGGTCGCAATTTTTTCAACGGAATATCTGTTCCGTGTCTATTCCATCGTCGAAAACCCGAAATATGCCAACGCGGTCAAGGGGCGGTTTGCTTATATGACAACGCCGGGTGCCATCATCGATCTGTTGGCTGTGTTGCCATTCTATCTGACCCTTTTCATCCAGATTGACCTGCGCTTCCTGCGGGTCATGCGCTTGCTGCGCATTTTGAAACTTACACGGTACTCGACAGCGATTACGACGGTGATCGAGGTGATTACCGAGGAATTGCCGTCGCTTGGCGCGGCGCTCTTCGTGCTTTTCCTGATTACGATCTTTTCAGCGAGTATCATCTACCTTGTCGAGAGCGACGCGCAGCCTGAGAAATTCAGTAGTATTCCTGAGTCAATGTATTGGGCGATCATCACGCTCACCAGTATTGGCTATGGCGATATTTATCCGGTGACACCCATCGGTCAGATGCTCACAATGGTGATTGCCACGGTCGGCCTCGGCATGATCGCACTGCCGACGGGTATTCTTGCGACAGGCTTTACGGAGAAAATCCGGTCGCGCACCGAAGAGTACAAGCGTCTCGTACGCGATAAAGCGGAAGACGGCGTCATTACCGATGACGAGCAACTGGAGCTGAACCAGCGGGCCCGCGAATTGGGCATCAAGACATCGAATATCGGACGTCTCGGTGCCGAGGAACTTGAGGACGTCGCCAGAAATTCATCAGCGGATGAAAAGTTGGGTGTGTCCCGGCTGATTGTCGAACAAACAACGCTGATCGGGCCGGTCAAGCCGCAAGTCGTGGCGCTGCCCCCGGTCGCGCCCGTACCCCTTCAGGTCATGCGTGCCGAACCGGAGGATCCCGTCACTGAAGATCTACCTCCGATGCGGACAACGCCCGCCATCCGCGGTCTGGCGCTCAGCTTTGACCATGACGACACAATTGAAGCTGTCATCGGACAGATCAGCCAGATGTCGCTGCACCAAAAATCCGTGCTGATGGCTCGCCTCGCCGTCAATATGTCGAGCGATGCCGTCTTCGCCGAGCGAATGGTGCAGAACGCCCTCAATCCGGCCAAGCCAAAATAGCGCGCACCGGAAAACGCTCAAAGCCCACGATCAGTCCTTGACGCCTCCACCAAATTTTCTCTTATTAGGCGCGGGATTAAATCGGTCGGGGGAGACGGTAAATGCAGTATGTGATCGGGATTGACGGCGGCACCGAGTCGCTTCGGGCCGGTGTGTTCGATTTGAATGGCCATCCGCTGGCTTTTGCATCGACCGTTTACAAAACCGATTTCCCGCACCCTGCCTGGGCCGAGCAGAACCCCGCCGATTGGTGGAACGCCGTCGGCTCGAGCGTTCGCAAAGCTGTCAAAGAGGCTGGCATCAGCACGGACAGTATTATCGGCCTCGCCGCCGATACAACCTGCTGTTCGGTCGTGGCGTTGGACGAGAACGGGAATGCGCTGAGGCCTGCGCTGATCTGGATGGATGTGCGTTCCGCTAAAGAAACCGAACTGGTTCTCTCAACAGGAGACGCAGCCCTCAAGGTCAATTCGAACGGGGCAGGGCCTGTTTCAGCCGAGTGGATGATCCCGAAAGCACTCTGGATCGCGCGCAACGAGCCGGAGATTTTCAAGAAAGCCACAACGATCTGCGAGTATCAGGACTATATCAATTATCATCTAACAGGCCGGATGGTTGCCTCGATCAACAATGCCGCCGTTCGTTGGCATTATCGCGTCAGCGATGGCGGATACGCGACCTCCCTCGTTGAAAAACTCGGTATCCCGTCGCTTGCCGATAAATGGCCGAAAGACATTGTGCGGCTCGGCGAAACCATTGGCGGATTAACAGCAAAAGCTGCGGAGCATCTCGGGCTCAAAGCGGGTATTCCTGTGGCCCAAGGTGGGGCCGATGCATTTATCGCCATGATCGGCATGGGCGTGGTGAAGCCCGGCGCGCTGGCCTTCATCACAGGATCGTCGCATTTGCATCTCGGTCTATCGGCCAAGCCGTTCCACGGCAAGGGTATTTGGGGCACCTATGAGGACGGCGTGATGCCCGGGCTTCACACGGTTGAAGGCGGCCAAACCTCCACCGGTTCCGTCATCAACTGGTTCAAGAATATGCTGGGGGATTCTGTGTCCTACGAGACACTCAATGCTGAGGCCGCAGCCCTCCCTCCCGGCGCTGACGGCTTGATCGTGCAGGAACATTTCCAGGGCAATCGCACGCCCCACACCGATCCCCTCTCGCGCGGTGCGATTACGGGATTGAGCTTGAAGCATGGTCGCGGACATATTTTCCGCGCCATTATCGAAGGCGTGGCCTTCGGCACTGAGGCGATTTTCAAGGCGATGCGCGCGAATGGCTATGTCCCCGACGAATTCCGCATCTGCGGCGGCGCGACGCGGTCCGATCTCTGGATGCAGATTCATGCCGATGTCTCCGGCATACCGCTCACCCTGACTGAAGTCGCGGATGCACCCGCGCTCGGCTCCGCCATTCTCGCAGCAGTCGCTGCAGGTCATTACAAGACCATCGAGGACGCCGCCAGCGCGATGGTGAAGGTCACCCGCCGCGTCGAGCCCAACATGGCCATGCATGAGCAGTACAAGCCGCTCTTCGCCGCCTATGAACGCGCCTATCCGGCCTTGCGGAGTATCAGCGGCTAAAGGCGCATTGCAAATAGTTCTCGTAGGCTTTCGTCAAACACCATCACTGCCTTGTCCATCAGTTCGCCAGACGTCAAAGCGGGATGCCCTCTTTCTTGATTGCTGCAAGCAATAGCGGGTTTGAATAGCTTTCGGGATGAAGCCATTCCTGCTCCCAAATGGGCATGG
>Ga0209444_10002228_pt1 | contig 10698 bp, 9 predicted proteins | sample LauGreFaBDMM15DN_2_FD_188215 | JGI IMG/M metagenome (GOLD analysis project Ga0209444, IMG submission 188215) | Freshwater lake microbial communities from Lake Michigan, USA - Fa13.BD.MM15.DN (SPAdes) (version 2) | ecosystem: Environmental > Aquatic > Freshwater > Lake | place: Lake Michigan, USA...
GCCAAAACCTGTGCGAGCACTCGTTGCCGAAATGTCCAAGTTGCTCGAGGTGTACGACGCAGAGCGACGCATCAGTCCAGTAATTCGCCAAGTAAGTTCTGCTCTCGAAGGCGAAGCACTAGCCGCTGACTTTATTAATGCGCTGGCACGCCGCTTACCAATACTCGTTGAAACGATTGTTAATAAATCAGTGGAGACTTCTCATACCGGCCCATTGCTTGAAGACCTCATAGGTATTGCTCATATAGCTCACATCACATCGACTGAAGCGGTTGATTCGTTCAATGCCTATTGCACCACAAAAGTACTTGATAAAAACTACGTCACCATTTTGTGGCCTCACCCTGTACAACCATTTACGTTTCATACCGTCACGCCTAATCGCGAGCAAATTGAAAACCCAATTCTTGAAGCCGCGGCTTTGCAGCCAGAAATTCCAACGCAAGCACCACCCCGTTTTGCCACGAGTCGACCCGTTCAACCTGCAACGTCAAAACCAACCCCAGTTGCAACACAAGCCGCTACCGATCTTTCACCTGTGATTGAGCAACTCAAACGCACTATCGACGAACATCAATTACATATTGAGCAACTTGATGATGCGTTAGAAGAAGCAGAAGCAGAGCGTGATGAATTTGCAGAATTGCTCGAAGAGAAAGAAGTTGAAGCGGAGGAATTGTCAACTGAAGTTGCGCTCCTCCGCGGGCGTTTAGCCGAGCTCACGATTCTGACGGTTGACCTTGACGCCGAACTTGCCCGAGCACGTCCAGACCGGGTGCTTCGCACTGTGCTGGATGCTGTGAATCGTGCGCGAACCGAGTGCAAGCACCTCGAATTTCTTCCAACAGCATTAACTACTGCTAATGAACTACAAGGTCCTAACCCACGTCAAGTGCTTCAGGACTTGAAAGCCCTAGATAACGCCGTAGCGAACTGGCGCAGAGACGTGTTTCCAATTGCAGGACTGCAGTCGTATTTGCGAGACAGTGCTGGGCTCGATTTTGCCCCGCGCATTTCTGAAGACACACACCATCGATACGGTGAGTGGTACTCGGCGTTGCATAAAAACCAACAAATCCACATCGGTGCCCATTTACGCAGGGGAAAGAATCGCACGTTGATTCGTATCTACATGCATATTGATACTTCTGAAAAGACCATCGTTATCGCCAAAATCGTGCGACATGGACCAGACGGCACAAGCTAGTTACCTCGCATAAAACGTCAACAAAGGCGTATCGTGTTGCCATGACTTCGCCTGTGTATTCACTCTCCGACGACTACATCAACACGGTTGCCGAGCTTGATCCGGCTGCAGCAACATACATGGGTATTGCAGGCCACGATCACGAGATGACCGACTTCAGCCCAGCAGGTCACGACGCTCGCGCAAATAATGACCGCCAAACTCTTGCAAAATTGAATGCACTTGACTCCAGCGCAAGTTCCGATCGCTTGGCCGCAGGTGTATTGCGCGAGTCTCTAGAAATATCAGGCGCCGAATACGACGCGAATGAGCACTTGGTTTCAATTCGAGTACTTGCTGGCGATGTTGATGCTGCCCGAGCAATTTTTGACCTCATGCCAACCGATACTGCAGAACAATGGTCGGTGATTGCGGAGCGCATGTCAAAAGTTCCACAGGCATTTGCCGGTATGCGCGAATCTTGGAAACTTGGTCTTGATCGCGGCGTGAAGGCTCAGCGCCGACAGGTGCTCGCATCGAGTGACCAACTCGCAACGTGGGCAGGCCGTAAAAACGCTCCGGCGTTTTTTGAGCAATTCGCAGAATCTGCTGCTGCAGTTCCTGGCGCACCACTTGAGCAACTGCGCAAAGCCGCAAAGAATGCATCAGAGGCACTTAGCGAGACTGCAGATTTCCTCGTTAATGATTACGCGCCACAAGCTGACACGCATGACGGCGTAGGTCCAGAACGCCATGCACTTGCCCGCCGACGTTTCATGGGAATGAAAGTTGAAGCCAAAGATGCATACGAGTGGGGTTGGGCGGAAGTTCAACGCATCGATGCGGAAATGGAACGCGTCGCAAAAGAAATTCTTCCTGGTGCAACGCTTGCAGAGGTTCGTCACTTTCTTGACACCGATCCTTCTCGATCACTCCAAGGTGAAGGTGCGCTTCGCGACTGGTTGCAAGAGTTAATGGACAATGCAATGTCGTTCCTCATTGACAACAATCATTTTTCAATTCCAGATTCCATTCGCACTGTAGAAGCGATGATCTCTCCGCCTGGTGGCGCAGCTGCCATGTATTACACAGGCCCGAGCGAAGACCTCAGTCGTCCTGGTCGCACCTGGTATCCGACAAACGGTCGAACCGTGTTCCCTCGTTGGAGCGAACCCACCACCGCGTACCACGAAGGCGTTCCAGGACACCACTTGCAAGTTGCCATTGCCACCATTAACTCAGAAAAACTCTCGCGCTTCCAACGCAACACGTTCGTGTCAGGCCACGGCGAAGGTTGGGCGTTATACGCCGAGCGGTTGATGGACGAATTTGGATTCTTAGAAAACCCTGAGTATCGCTTGGGGTACCTCTATGCGCAGGCATTCCGCGCCGCTCGAATTGTCATTGACACCGGAATTCATTGTGGTTTTGCAATTCCACAAAGTTCATCGTGGCACCCAGGCGAACAATGGAATCCGGAACTGATGTTCGAATTTTTGAGCGCCCATTCATCAAGTGACGACGAATTTAATCGCTCAGAGATCAATCGCTACCTCGGTTGGCCAGGACAAGCAATTTCTTACAAGCTTGGCGAACGAGTGTGGCTTGACCTCCGTGACGATGCCAAGAAAAAGTACGGCGCTGAATTTGATTTGCGCAAATGGCATGCACATGCTCTTGACCTTGGCAACCTTGGACTCGACTTGTTGAAGTCGGAAATGGCGCGCTTTTAAAACTTTCTAGGGAACTACAACAACCGTGGTTCCAGGTTTCGCCCACTCAAAAATAAATTTTGCGTCAGCCGTACTTGACCGTAAACAGCCGCTCCCTAAAAACGTTCCGAGTTCTGCTTCGGTTTGTATTGGCATGCCATTTTTTGTTGGTATTTCATGAAATCCGATGTTGCCACCATTGCGGCCTATTGCAAATCGTGTCATGAAGCGAAACTTCACGCCCTCAAGCTCTTGACTGAACGATGAAACCGATTGGTTCTTGACGAAGTATGCGCCTTTTTTTGGTTGCCCACGCATGCCTGATACCAAAAATGTGCGGATGACATCGCCCGAAGCATTAATTACCCACACTCGCAATTGACGATTTGAGTACACAATTCGACGACCACTTCCCGAGTTCTTTGGTGCAGCACGATTCAATTCAGCAATAGTTGTCAAAGTTGACGCAATCGTCGTTGTCGTGGTTGTCGGAGTTGGTTCAACAGAAGCACTGGCAACTCCTTGTCCACACCATGCTGTTGCAACGATTGCTAGGGCAAGTACTGCGTGTTTCATTGCAACCCGCTCAAAATTGCACGTGAGGCTGATGCTCCAATTCGACTTGCCCCTGATTCGATCATTGCAAGTGCGTCAGCCGTCGTGCGAATTCCGCCACTTGCTTTTACACCGATATCGGCTCCAACCGTTTTTCTCATCATGCGTACTGCATCAAGGGAAGCTCCACCCGTTTTGTGAAATCCTGTAGAGGTTTTGACATAGTCGGCACCACCAGAAACACTGTGTTTACATGCCGCAATGATTTGCTCACTCGACCACAGACCCGTTTCCAAAATAACTTTCAACACCACGCTTGCACCAATGGCTTGACGAACCGCCGCGACCTCGTTTTCCACATTCGACCATTCTCCACTCGCAATCCAACCCAGATTCGCGACCATATCTATTTCGGTTGCTCCATCCGATACTGCTTGGGCAGCTTCCAATGCTTTGATGCCTGACAGATGACTACCGGATGGAAACCCCACCACACTGGCAACAGGAATACCCGTGATTTTGTGTGCAAGCGACACCCAATTGGGCGAAACGCATACTGCACCTACTAATAGTTCGTCTGCCTCGGTGCACAGCGCAACAATGTCTGCCGATGTGGCTTCTGGCGCAAGCAATGTGTGATCAATCACCAGGGCAAGCGTGGTGCGATCAAGGGCTTCCATCTCCCCCACACTACGCCAGGTGGCTGAAGCAGATCAGTCCGACTACGGTTCATGATCGTCATGGCCACCTTGCGATTCAGTTACGGCACGATGGGTTCAGGTAAGAGCACGCTTGCTCTTCAAATTCATCACAACATGTCCTCGCGCGGAGTAAGTGGACTGCTGCTCACCAAACTTGATCGTGATGGTTCACAAGTGACGAGCAGGCTTGGTGTTTCGGCTCCCGCAATTGACGTGTCGTTTGATCTTGATCTATTTGAACTCACCAAAGATCACATGCCGGTGCAGTTTCTGGTTTGTGACGAAACTCAGTTTTACTCAGTTGAACAATGCGACCAACTCGCACGCGTTGTAGACGAACTCAATGTTGATGTCTTTGCGTTCGGACTGATCACTGACTTCCGTGGATTGTTATTTGATGGCACGCGCCGTCTACTCGAAATTGCTGATCAGCGCATTGAAATGCAAGTGGAAGCACGTTGCTGGTGTGGTGACCGAGCAAACAATAACGCCCGATTGGTGAACGGTGTCATTGTGTACGAAGGCGAGACGGTTGTTGTTGGCGACACCGACAAGACCATGAGCGAGCCATTGTTCGGCGATGAAGTGCGCTACGAACTGTTGTGCCGAAAGCACTACATCAACGGCGTGCTCGGACCTTCGCAATAATCTCTGAACTAACAAACACGAACAGCACTCCCACGCAATTGCCGATCAGGTCGGTTGCCTGACGTGAACGCAATTGAGTAAACCACGGTTGAGCAAGTTCTACAAATACCGTCCACATAAACAGCAGTGCTAACGCACGCCGAATGTTTACTGCATGCGACGCATAAGCAACCAGCAATGCACACGCTCCCCACACCAATGCGTGAAGGTCAGCGTCTCCAGTTGGGCGACGTTCAAGAACTCCAGTAGTTGCAGATTCATTCACGCGTAAAGCGAATTCAATAATGTTGGTCCACCACGTAATTGCGGTATCCGACCACATCAGTGCAGTTGCCGCAACGATTGCACTTCCAGCAAAAACTAAACGCGAGGCACTTCGCTGCACAACTAATTCAATCGAATTGCGCGCTTTACTGGGCGGTCCCAGCCAGGTTGGCCGGTTGGTTTTGGACTTGGCCACAAACCTGGACCCATTTCCACCATTCCATGATGCGCGCCGTAATCGCCGAGCAAGTTAAGGAATGGATCAGCATTAAACGCTTCGGCGCCTCGAACACCTGTGGACTTCCAGCTTCCATTTGCAAGAAGTTCAAGTGCAACAACAGGACAAATTGCGGTTTGCCACAACACGGCTTGTGATCCCCAATCGCGCATGGTGGTCTCGTTATCTGCAACGTGATACAGGTACACCTCGCGTGGTTTGCCGTCAGAGGTTCCACGAACCCACGTTCCTGCACATGTTTTGCCATGCATCAGGTGTCCCAGTTTTGCGGGGTTAGGAAGCACTGCGGCCAAAACATCACGTGGAGAAACACTCACGTCTCCAACGCGCACATGTTCGGTGCTGTCAAGACCAAGATATGCGAACGTCTTTAACCAGTCGATGAATTCTGCACCCAGGCTGTACTTGAACGTCACTCTGTTGCAATCAATTTCGCGAGGAATGAGCAACACTTCTTCGTGCTCTACGTTGACGCACTCGTATGGTCCAATTCCGGCTGGAAAGTGAAACACTTCTGGTTCCGAAAAACAGTCAGTCGTATACAAACCGCGATTCTTTTCCCACACAATTGGAGGGTTCAAGCATTCTTCAATGGTTGTCCAAATTGAAAATGTTGGAGCGAAGTCAAGACCGTCAATTGACAGGTTTGATCCGTCGCGTACACCGATTTCATCAATGGTGTCGAATAGGTTGTCGGCTGCGTAACGAGCAAACACATCGCTCAGTCCAGGTTCAACACCCATTCCAACAAGCGCAAGTAGCCCACGATCACGCCAAGCCTGGTCGGCGGCTAATTGATCTGCACCTAACGGCGATCCCACTTCTTCGTATGGGTTTGATGCGTGTGGTTCGCTCAAGTTCATGGCCATGTCGATGTAATTGCAATGTGCTTCATAAGCCGCATTGAAAATTGGCTCATTCATGCGTGGATCACAAGCGTTTACTACAACGTCTGCTTTCACGCGCTCGATGAGCGCCTTAATGGCGGTCATGTCACGTGCATCGACTTGCTCTGCAACAAATTTTGATCGATCGTCAAGTTGCGCAATTGCCTCTTCGGCGCGAGAAAGAGATATGTCCGCGAGGACAAATTGCGTAAAAAACGATCGGGTCTCAGCGATAGACGCCATTGAAGCGCCTACGCCACCTGCACCGATTACCAAGATATTCATTACTCACCAGTTCTTCATATGCACAACGTATGTTGCACAAAGTTCTGTTGAGTAAAGCCTACCTGTGGTTAGTTAAAAAACATTCAACAAATCAACAACAAAGACAAGCGTTTCTCCACCTTTAATTACTCCGCCTGCACCGCGACTTCCGTATCCCATGTCTGGTGGAATCGTTAATTGACGACGTCCGCCAACTTTCATTCCTGCAACGCCGTCATCCCATCCTTGAATAACTTGACCTGCACCCAATCGGAATTCAAATGCGTTGCCGCTATTCCATGATGCGTCGAACTCTTGGCCGTTGCTCCATGCAACTCCCACGTAGTGCACAGAAACATTTTTGCCCTTCACAGCTTCATCGCCGGATCCAACGGTGATGTCAGTCTTTACCAACTCTGCTGGTGGTGCTTCTTCGGGAATGGTGATTGATGGCTTGTTATTTGACATTTAGGCAGGATAACAACGCAGTTAGGTACTTAGCCCACATATACAAAAGGCCCCCGGCGAACCGGGGACCTTTTGACCTTGGTGGCGGGGACAGGATTTGAACCTGTGACCTTCGGGTTATGAGCCCGACGAGCTACCGGACTGCTCCACCCCGCGTCGTAGAAGTTGTACGGTAGCGAGCACACCATAGAGATAGCAACCTTCGCCCCAAAACACCTGCATCACCACACCCACCATGGCACTTTTCGCTCGAACCCCAAAAGCAACCGTTACCGATCTTGATCAAGTTCGCACAGAACTGCAATCACTTCGCTCGGAAGTGACAAAGCGAACGAACGAGCTTTCGCTAGTTACTGCAGCAATCAACACACTTGAGCAACGCCTCAGCGTGTTTGATGGTCGACTTTCAGCAACGAACGCCGAGATGTCCAACCAGTTGCACGAACTTGGAAACGAAATTCAGGCTCTTCTCGAAAAACAAGAAGATCCTGCTTCGCTTGCGGCTTTAGAGCAACTCCGCGTAAACCAAACGCGTATTGCCAATGAACAGGCTCGTTATGAAATTGCGTTTCGCCAAGACCTCGCGATGCTTGCTGAAATTATTCGCGAGTCTCGCTAGCGATTAATTCCCAATAATTTGCAATGCCTGTCGAATGAGTTCTCGCGCCTGCGACAACTTCATTTGATATGTAGAAAAATCTGGTGGAGTTTGCGCTAACGCAGCATCGGCTTGATCGAACAACGTCTCTGCTTGCGCCAATAATTCTGGAGCACCCTGAGCGCCAGATGGAACACTGCTTGGAACCGTGGTCGCTGTTGTACCACCAACATCAGGCGCAGTTGCATCTGGTGCAGCCACTTGGCCATCGCCAACTCGGTCACCGAGCGAACCTGCGTACCCAGGGAACAAGCGCATTATTGCAGTGGTTAAATCATCTGCAATTACCACTTTGTTGTTGTAGGAGGCAAGTACTTTGCGCACAAACACTTGTCGCGCAGAAGCATCGTCTGGACGAACAAACACGGGACGCACATAGACAAGACCTTTTGCAACAGGCACGATTTGTAAATCGCCGAAGATTACGCGTGAGCCACGCTGATCGAGCAAGGTAATTTGCTGTGACACCGTTGGATCGCTACCAAACTCTGCAGCGATTGTCGCTGGACCTTCTGGTAACGGCTCGCCTACTTTGTACACCTTCAACTGACCGTAGGTTCGGGGATCACTCGAAACAACCATGAATGCACGCAATTCCTTACGTGCATTGTCTGATGAGAATGGCACGAACGGGCGCAACATCGAAAACACGCCATTTGTTTCGGTTGCTCCAGGCGCGTGGAAAATAGTGAAATACGGTTCAAAACGAGCAACGTTTGCATCTTGAACGTTAATCAAATCTGGTGTTAGCGAAGGATCAGCAGAACTCACTACGCCAGTTGCTCCCTCTGGCTCGCTTGGTGGTGCTTGAGCAACACTCCATGCAGCGTCTCGATTGAAAAACAATGTTGGGTCATCAAACTGGTAGCGACCATACATATTGGTTTGCACACGGAACAGATCTTCTGGGTAGCGAAAGTGAGCAATAAGTTCTGTTGATGCCTCAGAAACCGGAGTGAGCAGTTTCGGAAAGACTTTTGCCCATGTGTTTGCAATTGGATCATTAGCGTCTACTTGGTAGAACGTTGCTTCTCCGGAATACGCATCAACAACTACTTTCACGCTGTTGCGAACATAGTTAAACGAGGTATTCAGCCCCGAACCTGCGGACAACTGATCGGTGTTCGCAGATTGCGAGTTTGGATAACGGCTCGTAGTGGTGAATGCATCAAGGATCCACACCACTTTCCCATCAACTACTGCTGGGTACGGATCAGCGTCATAGTTGAAAAACGGTGCAATCTTTTGGACCCTCTCCTTAACATTGCGAATCCACATGATGCGTGACTCAGATGAAATGAGGTTCGAACCAAACAGGTTGTACTCGCCAAAATTCAATGCAAAAGCGACGCGACGTGTAGGAGATGAAAGCTTCACTCCACCAGTTCCCGAGTATGCAGTTGCCTTCGTGTCAGGACAAGCTTGTTCAATTTGATTTGTTCCGACTATTGAATAGCCATCCAATCCTTCACCCACATAGAGCTGTGGAGTCTTCACTCCGATATCGATATAGGTAGGACGACCATCAACAGTGACGCGGCTTGCCGGAGCTGCGACGATGCCACAACCATGGGTGTAAATGAGGTGACGAGACACCCACGTGCGGTTTGGTATGCCATCGGTATTGAGATCCCGTGCACCAAGAATCACTTGCTGCAGGCGTCCATCAATGACGTATCGGTCGACGTCGAGGTCGCGAATGGCATAGAACGACGTCTTGCCTTCGTCTAGCGCAAAGCGATCGCGCATTTCCAGCGGATCAAGTTGGCGAACATCGCGCAGTGGTGAGTCATTCGCTGAAACATCAGCAGCGCTAATTGGCCCGAACGTCAATGACTCTTGTGCAACTTCATTGATATTGAATGCTTCTTTGGTTGCGGTCAAGTTGTGTTCAATATATGGAAGCTCTTTCGTGCTTACGTTTGGTTGAACCGAGAACCGTTGAATTACTGCGGGGTAAATAGTTCCCGCAACTACAGCAACCAACATCCACATCAACGTCGCAAGTACAGGAAGCCTCCAACCCTTTTGTCGAACATTCCACAGGAACAACGCTGCGACTGCGAATGAAACCAGGATCATTAAATTGATTGCAGGCAGTTGTGCGTTCACATCGGTGTATGTGGCACCCTGCACGACACCGCGAGTTGAATTGGTAAGCGAGAAACGAGATAGCCAATAGCTGGCAGCCCGAATAACTGCAAGTCCAGCAAACAGCACTGATAGATGGGCCTTTGCCTGAGGCGTAACTTTGCGACCTTGCACTTGAAGGCGAATTCCACCGTTGAGATAATGAATCGCGGCAGTTACGACAGTCACGAGGACGAGCGCACCAAAAAACCAATTGACGACAAACTCTGCAAACGGCAACCGGAATACATAAAAACTCATGTCCTGGTTGAACAATGGTTCTTTAACTCCAAACGATTGGTGATTTCTAAACATCAACCACTCTTGCCACTGAGTAATTGCTGGCAGACCAACCATGAAACCCAGTACTACCGAAATAACCGCCCTAACGATCCACTGCCTGCGACCAACTAATTGTCGATAACCAGCAAGTGCCCGCTCTTCAGGCGATGGTGCGATTGATTCTGGGGCAATTCGATCGGCAAGCCAACCATTGATCAACATCAACACAACAAAAGTTGTAACGAATACCGCTCCTAGAGAAGCTTTTACGCCCAGAGTCCCCCAAAACACATCACCGCGACCGAGCATGTCGTACCACAGCGCATCAACATAAAAACCCGAGATGCTCTTTGCTGAAAGGAATAAGACAACGAGTAGTCCAATTGCTGCTGTCGCAATTATGCGACTACGGCCTGGACGCTTTAATCGAAAACCGCCTTGCGGATTACGGGGACGACGAGGAGGTAAGTCTGAAGAGTTGCGCACGCAGAGGAGATTAGTCGCCTATTGGCGCAATAAGGCATCGGCATCCAGCATGTGCAGTTGGATGAATATGCCCCGTTGGGAATTCGCTACCGAGGTCTGTTGACCCTGCAAGCGAATTGTCTTCAGCATCGGCACAACTTGGGCCATTTGGATCGACCATCCAACATACTTTTGTTCCTTGGTCCAACACCAAATATGCACCACGACTATAGGCCATGC